>Ga0070658_10000893_pt1 | contig 25540 bp, 27 predicted proteins | sample KBSC13metaG_FD_64664 | JGI IMG/M metagenome (GOLD analysis project Ga0070658, IMG submission 64664) | Corn rhizosphere microbial communities from Kellogg Biological Station, Michigan, USA - KBS C1-3 metaG | ecosystem: Host-associated > Plants > Roots > Rhizosphere > Soil ... | reverse complement strand
CACCGCCCGCCCAGGCCCGGCGTCAAGGCGCACGTCAGCAACGCCGAGCGCGACCAGATCGAGAAGAAGTTGCGCTGCCAGTGCGGGTGCACCCTCGACGTCTACACCTGCCGCACCACCGACTTCGCCTGCGAGGTGTCGCCGGCGATGCATCGCGACATCAACGCCCTGATCGAGGGCGGCTACGGCGCGCAGGAGATCATCGACGCGTTCGTCGATTCGTATGGCGAGAAGGTGCTGATGGCGCCGACGAAGAGCGGCTTCAACCTCGTCGGATGGACCATGCCGTTCGGGGCGCTGCTGGTCGGCGGTGGAGTCCTCGCCGTCCTGCTCCGGCGGTGGCGCCGCCGCGCGGTCATCGCGTCGGCCGAAGCGATGAATCCGGTCGTGAGGGCACGCGCCCCCGGTGTCGACGCCAGCGACGATGAGCTGGCCCGCCTCGACGCGGCAGTGCGCGGCAGCGAGCAGTGATCGCGCTCGTCATCGGGACGCTGCTCGCCGTCGCCGCGATGGCGTGGGTGCTCGCCCCGCTCTTTCGCGCCGACGCGGGACGAGTCGCCGCTCCATATTCACCGCTGCGGCAGGACATCGCCGCCCGGCGTGAGCGCGCGGTAGAGGCGCTGCGCGAGATCGAGTTCGACCGCGCGACGGGAAAGCTCTCCGATGCCGACTACGACATGCTCAAGGCGCGCTACACGCGCCAGGCAGTCGCGGCGATGCGATCGGAGTCGGGCGCGGCGCTCGTTGACGAATCCGAGATCGAAGCGGCGATCCGGCGCGCGCGCGAGGCGCAGGCTGCTGCGCCCAGCTGCAGCATTCACGGCCCGCGTCCCGAGCCAGACGCGATCTACTGCTCGGAGTGCGGCCGTTTTCTCCGTGGCGCCTGCGCCAACTGCGGCGCGATGACGACTGCGCCCGGTGCGCGGTTCTGCGAGGGGTGCGGCCACCGCCTTCTCGCCGCCTGACCGCAACCGGTCGCACGACCGTCAGGCAGCGCTGACCACGAAGTGATCCGAGGAATCGCGGAGCCGCTCGGCGAGCCGGGCCAGCTCCTGCGCGGTGTTGGTCAGCGCGTCGAGCGCGGCGTGCTGCTCCTGGGCGAGGCCGGCCGCGGCTCCGGCCCGCGCGACCGAGTCTGCCGCGACGGTTCGCACGCCGGCGATCACCGACGCCAGCTCGGTCATCGCGCGACCCTGCAACCGCGAGACAGTCGCCGCCTCGCCGACCACGTCGGCCAGCCGCCGCGACCCGTCGAGTATCCCGCCTAACGCTGCCGTCGCATCGGTCGCGACCGCGCCAACGTCGCGGACCGTCGACTCGTTCTCCGACATCACCTTCATCACGGTCGCGATCCGGTCGCGGACCGACGCCATCGTCTCGGTGATCTCGCGCGCCGCGTTCGCGCTTCCCGTGGCCAGCTTTCCGACTTCGTCGGCGACGACCGCGAACCCCCTGCCGTATTCGCCCGCGCGCGCTGCCTCGATCGCCGCGTTCAGCGCCAGGAGGTTCGTGTTGCGGGCGATGCTCGACGCCGTCTCGGCGAACTTCCCGATCCGCGCCGACGCTTCGACGAGCGCCCCGATCGCCGCCGAGGACTCGCGCACCTGCTGGCCGACCGAGACGAGGCTCTCCGATGCGTGGCCGATGGCGTCGCGGCTCCGGCTTCCGGTCTCGATCAGCGCGTTCGCGTTCTCCTCCATCGCTTCGGCGCGCTCGCAGAGGCGCTCGGCGGCGGCGAGCGCCTCGTCGGTGCGCTGCGCACCGCGATCGACGTTCGCGCGCTGCCCGTCGAGGTGCACCGCCAGCTCGTGCGCCGCCGAGCCGAATTCGCGCCCCTTCGCGCTCAATTGCTCGGTGAACGCCGCCAGCTGCTCGGCGAAGGCGGCGACCTCGCGACTCTCCCGCTGCACCGCCGCGATAAGGACACCGACTTCGCTCAACGAGCTGTTGAGACTCACCTCGAGCAGCCCGAGCTCGTCGCTGTGGCTCGATGCCGCGCGCGTCGTCAGGTCGCCGCGCTCGACGAGGAGCAGGCACTCCCGAGTCGCCCGGATCCGCCGGCGAAGATCGGTCGCCATGCGGACGGTGAGCAGGGCGGTGACGAGGAGGATCCCGACTGCGACGACGAGCCAGACGACCGCGGCGTGATCCGGCGAGCGGCCGTTCCAGATCAGCAGCGTGCCGCCGACGACACCGGCGATCGAAAGCGCGACGACGTAGTAGCCTAACGCGTCGCCGCGATGGAACGCATGGGTCGTGATCGGCACCATGAACAGCGGCAGGATCGCCTGCGACCCGCACAGGGTGTAGGCGCCAGTGACGAGCGTGACGTCGACGGCCGCGATCACGTACTTGTACCAGCTCCGGTACGCCTCGGGGCGGCGGGCCAGCGTATGGACCCAGCCGTTCAGCAGCACGACGCCGGCGACCAGTGCGACCACCGGGCCCACCGCCAGCGGCGTCACCCCGACGATCGGCGGAAGGATCAGCGCCAGCGCCGCGCCGAGCGCAGCGCCGCCCCGGATCACGAGCCCGGTCTTCCACGACGCAAGGTCGAGCGCGCGCTCGTCGTTGCGCCACCGCTCGCGGAGATCGAGCGAAACGTCAGTCACCAATCGATGTCTGCAGGGTTCTGCGGGAATTCGCGATGCCTCGGGGGTGGGGCACTCGCCTCTCCACTAGACGGGTGAAACGAGAGAAACGCCACATGAGCACTGCTCATGTGGCGTTTCGTCGGTTGCGCTCCGCGAACGGCGTCGCGGCCCTGTACCTACTGGCGGCAGACTCCGCGCGGGTCCGGCTTCGGCTGGTCGACCACGATCCGGTGATCGAGGTTCGCGACGTGGACCGCGACGTCCTCGACCAGCTTGGCGACGTTCGCCATGTGCTGGTAGTCGATGTACTCCGGTTCGTCGGTTACCTGGTGGTAATCCGAGTGGCCGCCGGTGGTGAAGAAGGTGATCGGGATGCCATAGCGTGCGTACTCATAGTGATCGCTGCGGCAGTAGATGTTCATCGGGTGGCCGTTCGCGTCCATCGAGTAGTCGAAGGTGAATCCGTGGTGATCGTCGGTGTTCACCTTCTCGATGAGATCTCCGAGCTCCGTCGACAACCGCCGCGAGCCGACGAGCTGCAGGTAGTTCGGGCCGCCGTGCAGCACCGCGCCATCCTTGCTCAGCCCGACCACATCCGAGGCCGCGCCGCGCCCGACCATGTCCATGTTGAGCTGCGCGACGATCGAATCGCGCGGCACAGTCGGATGATCGGTGAAATACGCCGACCCGAGCAGCCCCTTCTCCTCGCCGACGTGCCAGACGAAGATCGTCGAGCGCTTCGGCTTGGTCCTGAGCGACGCCATCTTCTGCGCGACCTCGAGGACCGCGACCGAGCCCGATCCGTCGTCATCGGCGCCGTTCGAGATCGAGTCCATGCGAACGGCGGCGCCCGGGTGCGCGATCTTCCATGCCCCGTATGCGCTGTCGAACGCCGCCTGCTGCTCCGGGGTCGCCTGCCTGCTCGCGTCCTCGGCGCCCCCGGGGCGGACGATGTGGTTGAAGATGCGCAGCGAGTCGTTGTTTGCCGGGCGGCCGTTCATCCCGATGTGATCGTTGTGCGCGCCGATCGCGACGTACTCGCCCTTCAGTTTCGCGTCGCTGCCGGGGAGGATCGCGACGACGTTGCGCGCCGGGAACGGCACCGGCGTCACGTTGAGGCGGATCTCCGCCGTCACCGGCTTGCCGGCGGTGCCGGGCGTCAGTGCGCTGATCGCGACGTCGAACAGCTTCGCCGCGCTGGTCGGGGTGAGCAGGATTGTCGGCGTCGTGGCGCCGCGCGGTGCGTTCGACGGATCGTCGACGAACGTCGCCGGCCGGCGCATGAACCCGAGCACCTGGGGCGGCGCGACGACGGCGATCGCCGCCGCGTTAGGCACGAGGCGCGCCGCGCCGCGCAGCGCGCGGAGCGAGGCGCCCTGCGTCGGGAAGGCGAACACGACGACCTTGCCGGCCGCCGAGTCGCGCGGGATCATCGACGTGCTGTCGCCGAGCGTGCCGCCGAACACCACGGGCGTGTTGTTGATCGTCACCGGCGCGGCGCCGCTCACCGCCCAGTCGGTGCCGAACACCAGTGGCGAGCCGGCGACGGTTAGCGTCGACGTCGAGTCGACGACGCGCGTCTTGAGCGGAATCGTCTGGAAATAGGTGCCGTTGTCGCCGGCGGGGACGAGCCCCATCCGCTTCACTTCGGCCGCGATGTAGTCGGTGCCTTTCACGTTGCCGAGCGTCCCGGCCTCGCGGCCCATCATCGAGTCGTCGGCGAAGATGTAGAGGCGCGTCATCAGGTCGGCGGCCGTGATCTCGGCCGTCGTCGGCTGCGGCGCATGCTTGTGGGGGAGCGGTGCAGCGGGGCGGGTGACCTCGGTCACCGCCCGTGGCGCCTGCGCCGCGAGGAGAGCCGGGACGACTGCCGCCGCGGCGAGTACGAGGGATCGCTTCATTGACGAGGGGGCTATGAGCGGCGCGCGGCCGGCGAACGCCGGCAGGAACACGCGGTTCGGAACACAATGATACGCCGCTGCTCCAGCGAACGTTGACGAGCCGACCGGTGGACGTTCACGCTGGTGATAGGTCGCAACCTCGACCGTGCAGCACTGAATTTGCAATTCCCCTTTACCGGGCCGGACCGCAGACGCGACAACCGGCAGGTCACCATGAGGAGGCAGCAGATGAAGAAGACGATGATGGCGGCGCTGATCGTTGCCAGCGCGGTCGCGGTACCGATGGTCGCCCGCGCACAGCAGGTGGACACGACCAGGCACGAGGCGATCACGCCGAAGAACGTGGCGAAGAATACCGGCAAGGAGGCGGCGCGCGTCGGCAAGCGGACGTCGAAGGTCGCAACGAAGGGCGCCAAGGATACCGGCAAGCAGGCGAAGCGCGCCGCGAAGGGCGTGAAGAAAGTCTACAGCCGCAAGGCGCGCCAGGAAGCGAACGGCGAGAAGGCGAAGAAGGACAGCGTGAAGGCTGCGACCCGCCCCTGAGCACGCGGCGAGGCGATCGGCGGCTGCCTAACGCTCCGCCGGTCGTCCCCGCGCCCGTTCGACGACTTCATGGCCATCCCGTCTCGCAGTCGCCGGGGCGCTCCCGTCCCGCTCATCGCCCTCGCCGCGCTCGCCGCCTGTGGGGGCGGAGGAGCCAAGCAGCAGGTCGAATCACTCGATTCGTGGCGCGCCACGATCGACCTCGCTACCGAGGCGCAGCTCCGCGGCTGGGTGACGCCGCGCTACGCGCACCAGCTCCGCGACAAGGCCCGCACCGCCCTCGCCGACGCTGCAAAATCCGCGAATAGCTCCGACCTGTCGGCCGCGGCACGCGACAGCGTCACGGACGCGGCGCGCTCGCTCGAGGCTGCGGTGGCGTCGCTCGAACGCGTCGGGCCATGAGCCGCAAGATCGCCGAGGTCGCGTTAGGCGTCGTCACCGGGATCGGGGGCTTCCTCGAGGTCGGGTCGCTGGCGACGGCGGTGCAGGGCGGGGCGGAGTTCGGCTTCCAGCTCGGCTGGGCCGTCCTGCTCGGCAGCGCCTCGCTGATGGTCCTGATGGAGGCGAGCGGCCGGCTCGCCGCGGTCAGCGATCGCACACTGATCGACCAGCTTCGAGAGCGATTCGGAATTCGCTTCTTCCTCCTTCCGCTCGTCGTTGGCTTCGTCGTCAGCCTGCTCGTTCTGGCCTCGGAGATCGGCGGGGTCTCGCTCGCGCTGCAGATGGCGACCGGTGTCCGCTTCCAGCTGTGGGCGCTGCCGATCGCATTTCTCGCCTGGCTCCTGCTCTGGCGCGGGACGTTCAGCCTCGTCGAAAACGGCACGGCGATTCTCGGACTCGTGTCGGTCGTGTTCCTCGTCGGCGCCGCCGCGCTGCATCCGCGCTGGACGTCGGTCGGTGCCGGGCTGATCCCGAGCCGCGCGACGCACGAAGTGGCGCGCTACTGGTATCTCGCCATCAGCATCCTCGGCGCGTCGATCAGCCCCTATCTGTACGCGTTCTATTCGTCGGGCGCGATCGAGGACGGGTGGACCACCGAGGATCTCGGTGTCAACCGGATCACGGCGGTACTTGGGAACCTCTTCGGTGGGGGGCTCGCGCTGATGACGCTGGTCGTCGCCGCGATGGTCTTTCTTCCACGGCACATACACGTCGATGCGTACGAGCAGACCGCGCTCGTTCTGACGCCGGCGCTGTCACATCCCGGCTTCGTCTTCTTCCTCGCGACGCTCGCGATCACCTGCTTCGGTACCACGCTCGAGATCGCGCTGGCGATCGCCTACATGCTCGCGCAGGGGCTGGGATGGCCATGGAGCGAGAACATGCGCCCCGCCGCCGACTCCCGCTTCAGCTTCACCTACACCGTCGTGCTGCTCGTCGCGGCGATCCCGATCGCACTCGGCGTCAACGTGCTCGGTCTGACCAACATCTCGATGGTGCTCACCGCGGCGAGTCTCCCCGTGACCGTCGTGCCGATGGTCGTGCTGATGAACGACCGCGATGTGATGGGGAAGTCGGTCAACGGCTTCGTCGGCAACGTCGCCCTCGTCGCGCTGGCGGTGATGTCCTGCGTCATCCTTCTCGCGGCGATCCCGCTCCAGCTGCTCGGTGGAAGCTGACATGAAAGGCGTCGCGCTCATTCACGATGTCCTCGATGCGCAGCTGCTCGATCGCACGCAGCAGAAGATGGGACGCGTCGATGGACTCGTTCTCGAGCTCCGCGACGGCGAGCCCCCTCGCGTCGCCGAGCTGCTCGTCGGCGGCTCCATCGCCGCCGAGCGCGTCGGCGGGTGGATGACGGCAATCGTTCGCGGCTGCTGCCGCGTGCTCCGGATCGAGCCGGCGGTGAGCCGCATTCCCTTCGACGCGGTCGAGGCGATCGGCGCCTGCGTCGAGGTCAAGGTCGACGCCCGATCGACGAGCGCGATGCGCACCGAGCGATGGCTCGACGAACACTTCGCCTGCCGCATCCCGGGCGGATCGGGGGAGGAGCGCAAGTGACCCGCACGGTGCGCGTCGACCTCCTGAGCGGACGCGTCGTGCGCGACACGACTGGCCGTCGCATCGGTCGGATCCACGACCTGATCGCCGAGGTCGCGCACCCCGGGAGCGGCGAGTACGTCGTGCGCCAGATTCACCTCAGCACCGGTGGGCTCGTCGAGCGCCTGGGGGGCACGCACTTCGCGCGCATCCTCGCCGAGCGGTTCGGCGTCGAGTCGAACCGGCTGGTCGTCGACTGGCGCGATATCGACCTGTCCGATCCCGAGCGGCCGACGCTGCGCCGGCCGCTCGAACGTCAGGCAGCGGTCAGCCGCGCTCGATCGTCTCGAGCCGGTGCAGGGCGACGCGGATCGGGATGATCGTCGCCGCGACGCACAGCGCGGCCGCCATGCCGAAGCCGAACCACATCTCCGCGGCGCTGGTCTCGGTGTTGTAGATGCGCGCGCTGAGGAAGCTGTACACCGGGCGCGCCTCGAGGATGATCGTCCCGCCGATCACCGCGACCGATGCCATCATGAACAGCAGCCCGCCGAACGAGGTCGGGATCTGCGCCGCGTTCTCGGTCTCGAACTGCGGATAGAGCGTGCCGAACCCGATCGCCATCCCGGCGATCGCGAAGGTCAGCAGCACGATCGAGAACAGCGACACCCACATGATGAATTCGCTGGTCTTCAGCAGGTAGTTCGTCGAGCCGACGATCAGCAGCGCGAGCGCGAGCAGCGGCAGCGTCCCGACCCAGAACTTCGACCAGAGCAGGTCGTGCATCGACAGTGGGCTCGAGCGGAGGAGCCAGAACGTCCGCCCCTCGAGGCTCACGCCGGGGAAGATGAACCGGGCCGCGATCGACGCGAGCACGAACCCCGCCAGCACGAGGTTGAGGAAGGGGACGATGTTGACGATGAAGAACGTCAGCCCCTCGCCGGTCAGGGGCAGGTACTTGATGTTGAAGACGTAGACCACGATCAGCACCGCCAGCAGGATCAGCTGCGACCACTGGGTCGTGTCGCGGAAGAACAGTCGCAGCTCCTTGAGCACCAGCTCACGCCGGCGCACGCCGAACGGAGTCAGTAAGGCGCCGATCACCCGGCGCATCATCCCGTCGCGCGCGAACGTTTGCGCGCTCTCCTGTGCCTTCGTGTAGCCGCGCGCGTAGAGCGCACGGTGCAGCAGCGCGCCGAGCACGATCGACGCAGCCGCCGTCGACCAGAGCAGGTAGAACGGGAGCAGATCGTTCGGCCCGCGCAGCCATCCCATCACCGCCTGCTGCACCCACTCGCTCGGCAACATCGGCGAGGTCGGCCCGTTGAGGAGGACGATGAAGTCCATCAGCGAGCGAAATCCTTCCGGGCGCGCCAGCCGCTCGGGGCGCAGCACGCGGAAGAGCAGCACGAGCCCGGCCGCGGCCAGCACCGCGATCAGGCTGAGGATGTCGCGGGTCCGCCGTGCCGGAAAGATGTTGACCAGGAGCAGCGTCAGCGCGCTCCCGATCACCGTCGGGATGATCAGGAAGGGAACGAGCGTCGCGAGCACGATCAGCGGGTAGCCCCAGCCGCCGTGATAGGCGACGCCATAGGCGCTGAACATCGGGACCGCCAGCAGCACCACCATCCAGCTCGAGTGCACCAGCGTCTCGAGCAGCTTCGCGCCATAGAGGCGGAGCCAGTCGACGGGCGCCGCGACCAGCATGTCGAGATCGCGGGCGAGGAAGAAGCTCGACAGCGCGGTGATGATGTTCGACAGCAGCAGGATCGACATGAAGCTGACGAGCATCAGCCCGAGCAGCTTCCCGGCGAGCAGCGCGCCGATGTCGGTCGCGTTCCGGAAGTAGCCCAGCATCCGGTACAGCATCCCGAAGATGAACGCCCAGAACAGAAAGCCGAGGAAGGCGAGCAACGTGAACCGCGCCCCGCGCCCGCGCTCCCCGCTCATCGCCCGGGCCCGCGCCGTCAGCCACTTCGGGCCGAGCAGGTGCAGCAGGGCCGGGTTGGGCAGCTCGTCGCCGGCCCGCGCCGCGACCGCGTCAGGCATTCAGGACCTCGACCAGCTCGCGGGCCGCGTTCTCCCCCGTCAGGCGGAGGAAGATCGTCTCCAGCCCTTCGGTGCCGGTGGCCGCGCTCGCCCGCAGCTCGTCCATCGTGCCTAACGCGCGGAGCTTGCCGCCCTGGACGATCCCGATCCGGTCGCACATCGATTCGGCGACTTCGAGCGCATGCGTGCTCATCATGATCGTGTTGCCCCGGTTCACGTACTCGCGGAACAGGTCCTTGAGGATCCGCGCCGCCTTCGGGTCGAGCCCGACCATCGGCTCGTCGACGACGATCACCTCGGGGCGGTGCACGAACGCGCTGCTGATGATCAGCTTCTGCCGCATCCCGTGGCTGTAGCTTTCCACCAGCTCGTCGCGCCACTCCTCGAGGTCGAACAGCGACAGGAGTTCGCGCGAGCGATGCTCGACGGCCGGCCCGCTCTGCTCGTAGAGCCCGGCCACGAAGCGGAGGAACTCGATACCGGTCAGCTTCTCGTAGATGAACGGACGATCGGGAATGAAGCCCAGCTTCGCCTTCGCCGCGGTCGGATCCTTCACGACGTCGACGCCGCCGATGCGCACCGCGCCGGCCGTCGGCCGGAGGATCCCCGCGATCATGCGCAGCGACGTCGTCTTCCCGGCACCGTTAGGCCCGAGGAACCCGAACAGCTCGCCGCGGGGGACCGTCAACGAGAGGCCGTCGACGGCGGTGAAGCTTCCGTAGCGCTTGGTCAGCGCGTTGAGCTCGATCATGGGAGCGTGCGGGGTGATGCGTTCGCGTGGCGCGAACGCTACCGGCTAGCGCGCGCTCACGACGTCGATCCTGAGGGTGCCGATCAACCGGAGAAGCTCCGCCTGCCGGCTCAACCCACCGATGGTGAAGCGGAGGTGGCCGGCGTCAGCGGGGACCTGGCCGAACGTCGGATCGACCGCGACCCAGTCCGCCAGATAGACTTCCGGCCAGGCGTGGTAGTAAAACTTCCCGTCCACGTACGCGAGTCCGGCCGCGATCCGCGTCGGGATGCCTTCGGCTCTCGCCAGCGCGGTGAACAACGCCGCGTGCTCGTTGCAGTCCCCCGACCGCGTCCGGAGCACGGTCAGCGCATTCGGGATCCCGATCGTCGTCCGCTTCACCAGCGAGTCGTGCACCCACTGGTTGAGCAGGCGCACCCGGGCCAACGGGTCCGTCTCACGCCCGACGATCCGCCGCGCCGTCGCGGTCAGCGCCGAGTCCCGCGGAAGCCCCGGCTCCGGCGAGAGCGCCGCCAGGAGCACTCCCCCGCCCGGACCGGCGAGGTCGAGCTTTTTCCACGCCGCCATCTCGCTGGCCGTTTCGCGCCTGACGACGAGGGTGTCCCCGTGCATTCGCTGGCGTCCCCCATTGATCGCGAAGCCGCGCAGGTCGGTACCGCTCAACCGCGCCCGGAGCTCGCTGAGCGCGTTGACCTTCATCAACCGGTTGCTCGCGATCGCGGTCGTCTCGAGGATGTCGCGGTCGGCGGTGACGCGGCCGCCGCGCTGCTGCGCGTCGAGCTTCCAGTTCTCGAACGCGATCTCGTACGCGCGACGCTCGATCGTCAGCCCGCCCGGGAGATTCGCCCGGACGATGCGCCCCTGCTCGTCCACCCACGCGTCGAAGGGTTGAGCCGCGTCGGTCTTCAATCGCCAGGCTCGCACCGTGTCGTCGTGTGCAACCACCCATCGCGCCGACGCCGTGTCGAGCTTTGCGCTGTCGCTCACGGTGAAGAGCGTGTCGGCGGTGATCTCGACCGTCACCGGCTTCGGCGCCTGCTCGACGGGATCGAAGACGCTGAACGTCGCCTTGCGCCCGACCTTCGGCTGTTCGCCGAGCATCACCGCCAGCGGGAGCAGCGTCGGGAGCAGCACCGGCTCGTGCAGCCTCACGCGCGACGTATCGGGCTTGAGGGTATCTCCCACCGAGAGCCGGAGCACCGAATCGCCGAGCATGTGGCCACGGGCCGCGAACGGAATCGAGTCCGTCTCGAGCGTGACCGTGAAGCTGTCGACGTGCATCCCGCGCGATAGCGTCACCACCGACCGCGCCTCGGCGCGCTTCTCCTCGCCGCCTAACGGCAGGTCGGCGAGCAGGTAGTCGATCGCCGTGATCTGGCGCTGCGTCGTGTCGATCGTCGACGACGCGAAGCCGATCTGCTCACCGGCCCGGGTCACGGCGAAGAACACCGCCCCCGGGTTCACCCGCATCGCCGCCGCGGCGAGGTTGTTGTTCCGGTTGCCGAACAGCTGCCGCCGCGCGAGGAAACCGAGGCCGATCGCCCACAGCACGAGGACGACGATCGCGATCGTCCCGCGCCTGCTCCTCCTCCGCCTGACGGTTGTCGGCTCGCTCGCAGCGGGGCCGCTCACCGGTCCGCGCTCAACGGCGCTGCGTTTCGCGCGCCCGCTGGTAGGCCAGCGATGCTTCGGCCGGGCGACCCATCCGGTCGAGGATGATCCCGATCCCCTTCTGCGCGCGCCAGTTGTTCGGCGCCAGCGCCGACGCCTGCTCGTACGCGGCCAGCGCCGCCGGCAGGTTGTCGACGTGGTTGTACGCCTCGCCGAGGTAGTAGTGCGCGCCGGTCGTCGCCGGATCGAGCTCGATCGCGCGGCTCAGCGGCTCGACCGCTTCCCGCCACCGACCGCGCCGGCAGAAGACGATGCCGAGGCTCAGCCACGCTTCAGCGTTGCGCTCGTCGACGCGCAGCGCGCGGCGCAGGTCCGCTTCTGCCGCGTCGTACTTGAGCTTTCCGCTCAGCAGCGCGGCGCGGTTGCACAGCACCGACACGTTGTCGGGCTCCGTCTCGAGCGCGGTGTTGAGCTCCTGCAGCGCCGCGTCGGCGTCGCCTTTCTTCTCGAGCAGCAGCGCGAGGTTGTTCCGCGCCCTTACGTTGGTCGGGAACTTGGTCAGCAGCTGGCGGTAGGCCGCGATCGCCGCCGGGATCTCGTTCTTCTCCGCATGCTCGCGCGCGATGGCGAACATCGCGCCGCTCCCGTCATCCGGCAGCACCACCGGTGTCGGCTCGCCGCTGTCGGCGGTCGCCGGATACATCGTGGTGTCCTGCAGCTGCGGATTCTGGTCGGTCATGCGTCAGGCCAGCGCGAGTGAGGTCTCTCCGTCGATCCACTCGAGATACTTCTCGAGCCCTGCCGAGACGGGAAGCGCGAGCAGCTCCGGCACCTTGTACGGATGCAGCTCGCTGAACGCGAGACGCAGCCCTTCGAGACGCGCCGCGCGCGTCTTCAGGACGACGAACGTCTCCTGCTCATCGGCAATTCTTCCCTGCCAGCGATAGAGCGAACGCGCGCCCGGCATCACGGTCCCGCAGGCGATGAGGCGGCGTTCGAGCAGCCCGCGAACCAGGGCAAGCGCCTCATCCGCCGTCGTCACGGTGGTGAGGACCACGATCGCATCCGTTTGAGGCATTCCGTTGACAGCTCCGGAGACAGGGCCTGGCGCAAGCGGACTCACCAGGATCTCCGTCACGTCCCTCGCGCGAGACAAATGACTAATTGATCGCCATGCGCTCCGATAGGGGGCGCAACGCGGGCAACTTGAACGCGGGCGGTCCGAAAGCGAACTTACGCTGCTTATGGCGGATGAATCGCTGATCGTGCGCGGCGCGCGCGAACACAACCTGAAGAACATCGACGTCACCATCCCCCGGGATCGGCTGACGGTCATCACCGGCCTCTCGGGCTCGGGCAAGTCGTCGCTCGCCTTCGACACGATCTACGCCGAGGGACAGCGCCGCTACGTCGAGTCGCTTTCCGCCTACGCGCGGCAGTTCCTCGGCCTGATGGAGAAGCCCGATGTCGACCTGATCGAGGGTCTCTCGCCGGCGATCTCGATCGAGCAGAAGACCGCCGGTCACAACCCGCGCTCGACCGTCGGGACGGTCACGGAGATCTACGACTATCTCCGGCTGCTCTACGCCCGCGCCGGGACGCCGCACTGCCCGAACTGCGGACGCCCGGTGTCGCGGCAGAGCGCGGGACAGATCGCCGAGTCGATCCTCGCGTGGCCCGAGGACACGCGCATCGAGATCCTCGCGCCCCTCGTTCGCGGACGAAAGGGCGAGTTCCGCGACCTCTTCGAGCAGGTGCGCCGCCAGGGCTTCGTCCGCGCGCTCGTCGACGGCGAGATGATCGAGCTCGCCGATCCGCCGAAGCTGAATCGCCGGCAGAATCATAACGTGTCGATCGTCGTCGACCGCCTGACGGTGCGCGCCGACGATCGCGGCCGGCTCGCTGACTCGGTCGAGACCGCGCTCAAGCTCGCCGACGGCACGCTCGAGGTGATCCGTCACGACGGGCCGCGCCCCGAGACCGCGCTCTTCTCCGAACGGTATGGCTGCGCCGAGTGCGGCATCTCGATGCCCGAGCTCGAGCCGCGCCACTTTTCGTTCAACTCGCCGTTCGGCGCCTGCCCGGCGTGCAGTGGGCTCGGCACGCGCCACGAAGTGAGCGAAGAGCTGATCCTCGGCGATCCGCGCATCTCGATTCTCGAGGGCGTGATCCTGCCGTGGGGGGAACCGTCGGGCAGCCTCCGTCGCGTCACGCTCCCCGCGCTGGCGCGCCAGCTCAAGTTCGACCTCAACGCCCCGTGGGGAACGCTCCCGCTCAGCACGCGCACCGCGATCATCCATGGCGCGCCGAAGAAGGCCGGCGAGGAGGGCTGGCCCGGAGTCCTCACCCTCGTCCGCGAGCGTTATGACGAGACCGACTCGGACTCGATCCGCCTCGAGCTCTCCGAGTACATGGTTCCGGTGCCGTGCAACGTCTGCGACGGGAAGCGGCTCAAGCCCGAAGCGCTGGCGGTCACCGTCGGCACGATGGGGATCGGCGACGTCGTCGCGCTCTCGGTCAGCGACGCGCTCGAGTTCTTCGAGGGGCTGGCCATCCGCGGCAACGGTCGCCCCGGGCTCGACGCCGAGATCGCCGGCCCGATCCTGAAGGAAGTCCGTGAGCGGCTGCGCTTCCTCGTCGATGTCGGGCTCGAATACCTGACGATGAACCGCTCCGCCGAATCGCTGTCGGGCGGTGAGGCACAGCGCATCCGCCTCGCGACGCAGATCGGCTCGCGCCTCGTCGGCGTCCTCTACATCCTCGACGAGCCGTCGATCGGGCTGCACCAGCGCGACAACGCGCGACTGCTCGCCACCCTGCGGCAGCTCCGCGATCTCGGCAACACGGTCATCGTCGTCGAGCACGATGAAGAGACGATGATGGCTGCCGACTACCTGCTCGACCTCGGCCCCGCCGCGGGGAAGCACGGCGGCGAGGTGATCGCCGCCGGTACCGTCGCCGAAGTGATGGCGAATCCCGACTCGCTCACCGCCAGGTATCTCTCCGGCGAGCTCGCGGTCGAGACCCCCGAAGTGCGCCGCGCCCCCGCGCCCGGGCGCTCGATCACCGTCGAAGGCGTGACCGAGCACAACCTGAAGGACGTCACCGTCGACATACCGTTAGGCACCTTCGTCGCGGTCACCGGCGTCTCGGGTTCGGGGAAGTCGACGCTCGTCGAGGACGTGCTGCACCGCGCACTGGCCCGCCACTTCTATCGCGCGCGCACGATCCCCGGCGCCCACGAGCGGATCTCGGGGCTCGAGCACATCGACAAGGTCATCGACATCGATCAGAGCCCGATCGGTCGCACTCCTCGCTCGAATCCAGCGACGTATACGGGGCTCTTCACGCCGATCCGCGATCTCTTCGCCGAGCTTCCCGAGTCGAAGATCCGCGGCTACGGCCCGGGGCGATTCTCGTTCAACGTGAAGGGCGGCCGCTGCGAGGCCTGTCAGGGCGACGGGCTCGTGAAGATCGAGATGCACTTCCTCCCCGACGTCTACGTGCCATGCGAGGTGTGCAAGGGGAAGCGCTACAATCGCGAGACGCTCGAGGTCCGCTTTCGCGGGCTGAGCATCGCCGACGTCCTCGAGCTCACCGTCGAGGACGCGCTCGAGTACTTCGAGAACCAGCCGCGCGTCAGGCAGAAGCTCGAGACGCTCAACGACGTCGGGCTGGGCTACGTCCACCTCGGCCAGAGCGCGACGACGCTGTCGGGCGGTGAAGCGCAGCGCGTCAAGCTCGCGACCGAGCTGTCGAAGCGCGACACCGGGCGCACCTTCTACATCCTCGACGAGCCGACGACCGGCCTCCACTTCGAGGACGTGCGCGTCCTGCTCGCGGTGCTGCATCGGCTCGTCGATCGCGGCAACACCGTGCTCGTCATCGAGCACAACCTCGATGTCATCAAGACCGCCGACTGGATCATCGACATGGGCCCCGAGGGCGGCGAGAAGGGCGGCACTGTCGTCGCGACGGGGACGCCGGAAGATGTCGCCCGCAATCCAGCATCGCACACTGGCGAGTATCTCCGCCCCTTGCTCGAACGCGCCACGACCCGCCGCCTCGCCCGCCGCACCCCGCTCGCCACCGCGGGCTGACGTGGCGCCGGCCGAAGTAACCTCCAGACGGCACTGGATTGACGCCGCGCCGACCGCGTAGCTGTTTCTCTCATCTCTCGTCTCTCGATCGGATCCTCTCTCGTCCCTCATCGCCGTGTTTGAGCCCGTCTGGTGGTAAGCCTCCTGGATATCATCGGCCCGGTGATGGTGGGCCCGAGCTCCTCGCACACCGCCGGTGCCTGCCGGATCGGTCTGCTCGCGCGCTGCCTCGTCGGGGGCACACCCCAGACCGCGCGCATCGAGCTGCATGGCTCCTTCGCCCGGACCGGTGAGGGGCACGGCACCGACAAGGCGATCGTCGCCGGGCTGATGGGCTTCGCTCCCGATGACGACCGGATCCGCACCGCGCTCGAGATCGCCGAGCGGGAGGGCCTCGACTACCGGTTCGAGAAGACGACGTTAGGCGAGGACGCCGTCATCCATCCGAACACGACCCGCATCACCATCCATCGCGGCGAGCGCTCGGCGACGATGGTCGGCTCGTCGTTAGGCGCGGGGCGCGTCCTCATCACCGAGATCGACGGCTATCCGGTCGAGGTCACCGGGAACTACAACACCGTCGTCCTCGTCGCCGAAGACGTGAAGGGGTCGGTCGCGCGCATCGCCACGCTGCTCGCCGAGGACAACATCAACATCGCCACGCTCAAGCTGACGCGGAAAGTGCGCGGCGGCGACGCCTTCATGGTCATCGAGGTCGACGAGATGCCGAGCACCGCGCTCCGCGACAGGATCCGCGCGCTTCCCTGGGTGAAGTGGGCCTTCCGGCTCGACAAGGTCAGCGCCTGATCGCGCCGGAGGGACATGTACAAGTCGCTCGCTGACGCCATCCGCGACGCCGAGGCCCGCAACATCACGCTCTCGGCCGCCGCGCTCGCGGCCGAGTCGGAGGACAGCGGGAAGTCCGTCGCCGACATCCGCGCCACGCTCGGTCGAGCGTTAGGCGTGATGCGGGGCGCCGTCGCGCAGGGGCTGGTCGGCGACCTCTATTCCGCGTCCGGGCTCGTCGGCGGCGACGCCGCCAAGCTCCGCACCGGCCCCGCCGGGCCGCTCGCCGGCACCCCGTTCCGCGACATCCTCGCCCGCGCGCTGGCCGTGCAGGAGGTCAACGCGGCGATGGGGGTGATCGTCGCCGCCCCGACCGCCGGAGGCGCCGGCGTCCTGCCGGCCGTCCTCACCGGGCTCGCCGACGCCCGCAAGCTCCCCGACGAGAAGGTCATCGACGCCCTTGCCTGCGCGGCGCTCATCGGCGCCGTCATCGCCGAGCGCGCGTCGCTGTCCGGCGCCGAGGGCGGATGCCAGGCGGAAACGGGGAGCGGCGCGGCGATGGCCGCCGGCGCCGCCACCGAGATGCTCGGCGGAACGCCAACCCAATGCGGCCACGCCGTCGCCCTGGCGATGCAGGGAACGTTAGGCCTCGTCTGCGACCCGTTAGGCGGCCTCGTCGAGCTGCCCTGCGTCTTCCGCAACGCCACCGGCTCGGCGATCGCGCTGGCCGGGATCGAGATGGCGCTGGCCGGCATCACCTTCGCCATCCCCGTCGACGAAGTCATCGACGTGATGGGCGAGATCGGCGCCTCGATGGACGTCCGCTACCGCGAGACCGCCGGTGGCGGGCTGGCCGCGACACCGACGGGGCGGCGCCTGGCGAAGGAACGTCTCTACCAGATCAAGAAGGCGACCTAGGCCGTACCGCTGGCGCGTTAGGTGCGACGGATCGGGAATGGTCGACCCTTCCCGAGGTGTCCGATGAAGTCGTTCGCGCGTATCCTCACGCTCGCCGCCACGACCGCCCTCGCCGCCTGCGCCGGTGACGTCCTGGCACCAGCGGTTCCGCCGAGCCAGCCGATGGCCGCCGTCGCCGCAACACCGACCGAAGCCGACGCCGTCGCGATCTCGCAGGTGATCCAGCAGCGCCACTGGCCGTACCTGACGCTTCTCAATCCCCGTTTCGTCACCGGCGACTCGACCTCGCCGGACTTCATGACGCTCGCCCCGTCCGGCTACACCCAGGCCGCGGACAACGCGATCTGGACGGGCCATTACCTCGCTGCCGAGGCGACGCGCTACGCCGTCACTCGGTCGCCCGACGCGCTGGCGAACGCGAAGAAGGCGCTGCATGGCGTCACTGCGCTGATCGACGTCACGCACAGCGACGTGCTCGCCCGCTTCCTCATTCCGCGCAGCTCGCCGTACGCCGACGCGATCCTCGCCGAAGAAGCACATGAGGGGATCTACGAATCGACCTACCAGAAGGAGCCGTACGCGTGGCTCGGGAACACCTCGCGCGATCAGTACTCGGGCGTCTTCTTCGGGCTCGGTGTCGCCTACGACATGATCGACAACGGGCCCGTTCGCGCCGAGATCCGGAAGGACGTCAGCCGACTGCTCGCGAACCTCATCGCCAACGGCTGGTCGGTGAAGATGCCTGACGGTTCGTTCAGCACGACGTTCGTCCAGCGCCCCGATCAGCAGCTCAGCTTTCTCCAGGTCGGGAGGCACGTCGATCCCAATCGTTGGGGACTCACCTACGAGACCTTTCGCGCGTCGAACGGCGCGCTCGTCCAGGTGCCCATCCAGACCGAGTGTCAGGATCCGTACGGCAGCTACTACAAGTTCAACCTCGACCACATCAACCTCTACAACCTGATTCGCCTCGAGGAGCCGGGTCCGTTCCGCGAGCTCTATCTGCAGGCTTTCGCCGCGCTCCGTGCGTGCACCGGCACGCACCAGAACGCGCACTTCAACATGGTCGAGCGCGGGCTGCTCGGACCCGACGCGGTTCGCGACGCGGAGACGGTCAATCTGCTCGCACTCTGGCTCCAGCGCCCACGGCGCGACTACTACGTGGACAACACCGGCAAGTATCCGGCGTGCGGCGAGTACGCCTGCGCGCCGATCCCGGTGAACGATCGCTATCCGACGGACTTCCTCTGGCAGCGGAACCCGTTTCAGCTCGCCGGCGGCGGCGCGGGAACGATCGAAACTCCGGGCGTCGATTACATCCTCCCCTACTGGATGGCGCGGTACTACGGCGTCGTCGCGCGATAGGCGCGCGGTCATGGTCGCGACCGATCGGAGGCGTTACTTTGGGGACCCGCACGCCTGACAAGGGCGGAACTCCGGTCCGATCGGGAGCACCATGGGCAGCAAAGACCCGCGCATCGACGCCTATATCGCGAAGTCGGCCGACTTCGCGAAGCCGATCCTGACCCACATTCGCGAGGTCGTGCACGCAGCCTGCCCGGACGCCGAGGAGACGTTGAAGTGGGGGATGCCGACCTTCATGCACCACGGGATCATGTGCGGGATGGCGGCGTTCAAGGAGCACGCCGCATTCAACCTCTGGAAGGGAAGCCTCATCGTCGGCAGCGACGGCGACCGCGTCGCGATGGGACAGTTCGGCCGGATCACCAGGCTCTCCGACTTGCCGCCGAAGAAGACGCTCGCCGGCTACATCAAGCAGGCGATGGCGCTCAACGAGGCTGGTGTGAAGACGCCGAAAGTGCGGAAGCCCGGGCTCGAACGAAAGGCCGTTCCCATCACGCCCCCGCCCGACTTCAAGGCCGCACTCGCCGCCAACGCGAAGGCCCGCGCGACCTTCGACGGCTTTTCACCGAGCCACCGCAAGGAATACATCGAGTGGATCGTCGACGCGAAGCGTGATGAGACCCGCCAACGCCGAATCCGCGAGGCGACGGCCATGCTTGCCGAGGGAAAGACGCGCAACTGGAAGTACAGCTGACCGAAGCGGTCGAACGCGCGTCAGGTTATCTTCGCCAGAGACGGAATGACCGGTCGTGGCGCCGCCGCCGGCGCAGAAATTCGTGTCGAAGCGAAACATAGCCCCCCGGCTCAGCCGTATGGCGAGCCATGGGACACTCAAACCAGGGTAAGGCGATGGTGACGCGCGAAGAGATCGAAGGCTTTCTCGACAAGCTCGCGGCGGAAGGAACGAGCTACTCCGAGATCCAGCCCGGGCTGTGGATCGTGAAGCCGACCGGAAGCTTCGCGTTCGACGTAGTCGTGAACTACTCTCCCCCGGTGGTCGTGCTCAGGGTCAAGGTGATGGCCCTCCCCAGCGACAAGAAGGCGCTGGCGACGCTGAGCCACCGACTCCTCGAGCTCAACGCGACGGAGCTGGTCCACGGCTCGTACGGGATCGAGCGCGATTCGATCGTGCTGACCGAAGCGCTCGAGCTGGCGCACCTCGACTACGACGAATTCCTCGCCAGCTACGAAGGGATGACGCTCGCCCTCGCGTCTCACCTTCGCGAGCTTGGCGCTTTTCAAGAGGCACGCTGATCATGGGTCTCCTCGACCGTCTCTCCTCACTGCTCAAGTCGAACATCAACGATCTGATCTCCAAGGCTGAAGACCCGGAGAAGATGTTGAATCAGATCCTGGTCGACATGAAGACGCAGCTCGTCAAGGCGAAGCAGCAGGTCGCGTCGGCGATCGCCGACGAGAAGCGGCTTCGCGACCAGGTGGACCAGGAATACCGCCAGGCGGCGGACTGGGAAAAGCGCGCGATGCTCGCGATCCAGGAAGGACGCGACGACCTCGCCAAGCAGGCGCTCGTCCGCCACGGTGAGCACATGGGCCACGGCTCGACGCTCGAGCAGACGTGGGAAGCCCATCGCAACGAAACCGAGAAGCTCAAGAATTCGCTCCGCGACCTCAACGACAAGATCGAGGAAGCGAAGCGGAAGAAGAACCTGCTCATCGCCCGGCAGCGGCGCGCCCAGGCGCAGCAGCGCATCGCCGAGACGATGTCGTCGATGTCCGAGAACTCTGCCTTCGAGGCGTTCTCGCGGATGGAAGACAAGATCGTCTCCACCGAGAAGCGCATCCAGGCCAGCGCCGAGATCGACGAGGAGTTCACCGGCGACAAGCTGGCCAGCGACTTCAAGCGCCTCGAGAAGAGTGCCGGCGCGATCGGCGTCGACCAGCAGCTGCTCGCGCTGAAGCAGAAGATGGGAATGCTGCCGGCAGGAGCGCCGCAGACGAACCGTCAGCTCGGGACAGGCAAGGGCAACGAAAAGCGGGAAGAGACCGTGCACGCCGAGATCGAAGACCTCAAGGACGAGACGTAACCGCAAGTGATCGCCGGAACCACCGGGCGCTTCAAGTTCGCGCCCATCCTCGCGTCGGTCGTTCTCACCATCCTGCTGCTATGGATGGTTGGCAGGGCGGCCGACATTTTCCTGCTCCTCTTCCTGGCAATCCTCATCTCGCTGTACCTCGGCGCGGTGACCGACTTCTTCCAGCACCGGGCCCGGCTGCCACGCTGGCTCGCCTTCTCGCTTGCGCTCTTCGGAACGTTAGGCGCGATCATCGGGATCGTCTGGCTGCTCGTCCCGCCGGTCATCGCCCAGACGCAGGAGCTGCTGACCGTTCTGCCCAGTCAGATCGAGGTCTGGGAAACCGGCATCGACAACATGGTCGCGCGCGTACCCGCGCTCGCGCCGATGTGGCATCCCGGCGAGCACAAGCTGCTCATCGCCGCATACCAGCAGGTAGCCGGGACCTTCGGCGGCGTCGTGCCGAAGGTGTTCTCGCTCGTGCACGTCGCGATCAGCGTATTCTCCGTGCTGGTGATGGCGATCTATCTCGCGCTCGAGCCGGCGTTCTATCGCGAATACCTGATCGCGCTCTTTCCCCCGGTGCACCGTGATCTCGTTCGCGACGTGCTGTCCGACCTCGCGACGACGCTCCGCCAGTTCATCGTCGGGCAGCTGTTCACGATGGGTGTCCTCGCGTTCCTGACGGGGCTCGGCTTCTACTTCCTGCACGTCCCCTACTGGCTGACCTTCGCGCTCGTCACCGGCGTCGTCTCGGTGATTCCGTTCTTCGGGACCCTCGTCTCGACCGCGCTCCCTGCGCTCTTCATGCTCGGCGAGCGCGGCTTCGGCGCGGCAATGGCCGTCGTCGGCTGGGGTGTCCTCGTGCACCTGTTCGAGGGCAACGTGCTCATGCCGAAGGTGATGCAGGGCAAGGTCCACCTCCCGCCGGTGATGACGATTCTCTCCGTGCTCATCATCGGCACGATGATCGGTGGCGTCGGCCTCGTCGTGGCCGTCCCGATGCTTGCCGTGGTCATGGTCGTGGTGCGCCGCATCCTGATGAACCGCATCTACGAGGGGAAGGGCTTCCGCCGCGTGGTTCGCGACCGGCTGCTCGTCCTGCGCGTTCCGGTGCCTGATGGCAACGTGATGGTCCCCACTGCTCCTCCCGCCGACGTCATCTCCTTCCGCGAACGCGCCGTCGCGGCGATGGCGGACGTCGCCAACCGTCGCGGCGGCAACCGCCGCGCAGGCGAGCGCCTCGAAGCCTGACGCTCCTTCGCACGACACTCCACGACAATGGCTCGCGACTTACGCTACCTGGTGCTCGCCGAGGGCCAGTTCGGCCCGATGACGTCCAAGACCGCGAACGGATGCATCCGCTATTCGCCCGAACGTGTGGTCGCGGTGCTCGACTCGCGCCACGCGGGAAAGACGGCGAGCCAGGTGATCGGGTATGGCGGCGACATCCCGGTCGTCGGCACCGTCGAAGACGGGCTGCGGCTCGCGCCTAACGCGCTGCTGATCGGCATCGCTCCCACCGGCGGACGCTTCCCGGAGAGCTGGCGCGAGATCATGCGCGCCGCGATCCGCGCCGGCCTCGAGATCTGGAGCGGTCTGCACACCTTCATCGGCGACGACCCCGAGTTCGCCGCGCTCGCGCGCGAGCGCGGCGTCGCGATACACGACCTCCGGAAGCCACCGGCCGACCTCGCCGTCGCCGCCGGACGAGCACGCGACGTCGACTCGACGATCATTCTCACCGTCGGCACCGACTGCAACATCGGCAAGATGACGGCGTCGCTGCAGCTGCGCGACGAGCTGCGACGGCGGAAGAAGAGCGTCGCGTTCGCCGGAACGGGGCAGACGGGAATCCTCATCGAAGGGTGGGGAATCTCCGTCGATGCCGTGATCGCCGACTTCATCGCTGGCGCCGCCGAGCGCCTGACGCTCGACGCCGCGAAGGAGGCGGAGATCGTGCTGGTCGAAGGCCAGGGGTCGCTCGTCCATCCGAGCTATTCCGGCGTCACCTATGGGCTGATGCATGGATCGCTGCCACACGCGATGGTCATGTGCACGCAGCCGTCGCGGACGGCGATCAACAACAATCCGTGGGTGTCCATTCCCCCCCTTCGCGACTTCATCGCCCTCCACGAACGCGTGCTCGCGCCGCTTCGCCCATCGAAGACGATCGCCGTCGCGATGAACACCTACGATCTGTCGGAGCCCGCCGCGCGCGAGGCGATCCGCCGTACCGAGGACGAGACCGGACTTCCCGCTACCGATCCGGTGCGCTTCGATCCGTCGCCGATCGTCGACGCGATCGAGCGCTTTCACGAGTCGCGGGCGCGCTGATCGATCGACGCCGCACGCGTTGAAGCTGCAGTCACCGACGGGGCCCTCGCTATCGAGGGCCCCGTTTTCTGCGGTGTGATACCGCCCGGTGCGAGCCGCCGCCGAATGCGACGTGTTGCGCTCCCGGGATGACGGCGGGCTGACGACGCGTCGGTAATCTGTCGCCGCGAATCGGGGAGCATCACGGTCACCAGGAGACGCCCATGCGTATCCGACTCACCCTGCTCGCAGTTCTTTCCGCCGTGGCGCTGTCAGTCGCGCCGGCACAATCCACCGGCTTCTGGTCCGGAGGCCCGACCTGCGACGGACTGTTCCCCTCGTACTGGCAGGGCCCGGGCGGCGACAGCTGCCCGGTCGACGGCAAGAAGTGGCTGCTGAACTCACAACCATGACCTCATCGCGCCGTCAGGCGCATCAACCCTGGAGGTCCCGATGCTACGAACGAAGCTCCTGCTCGCTGCCGCGCTCATCGCAGCGGGTTCGCAGACCGCGAGCGCGCAGAAGTGTCGGACCGTCGACGAGATCATCGCATCGTGCGATGCCGCATTTCCGGTCGGCGGCCTCATCACCCTCTCGGCGCGCGGCTGGTGCTACATGATCGGTCTCAGCTGCGTGCTCTGAACGACAACCGGAGACACCCATGAAAAAGTTCATCTTCGCCGGCGCGCTGTCCCTCGGCGCGCTCCTCGGCAGCCCGCGCACGGCTCGCGCCGACTGCCTCATCGACGCCGTCGAGAGCTGCGATCGCGATTTCGGGGGAAACAGCAACTACTACACGATCTCGATTCGCGGCTGGTGCTACATGATCAGATCCGGCATGTGCGGAGTTCGCGGCTGAACGCGCCGACACATGCCTAACGCTCACCGATTCGCCCTGTCCGCGCTCCTCGTCCTGGGGAGCGCGGTACTGGCGGGGCTCGTCGTCGCGGTCTCCACTCCGCGCTACGCCGGCGCCCATGTCCCGCCGGCGGCGGCGCTTCCCTGGCCGCGCGACGCAGCCGCCGAAGACCGCCGGCTCCCGTTCGCGCTCCTCTACGTCTCGAGCCGGTGCGAGCACTGCTCGCGCGCCGCGGTCCTCATCGACTCCGCGGTCGCAGCCGGGCGGCTGCGGGGATTCGTCGTGACGAACGACGCCCGCGCCGTTGCGGCCGCGTACCGCCAGCAGCTTCACCTGCACCGTCCGATCGTTCTCGACCCGGCATCGGCGCTGCTGCACGCCCTCGACACGCACGCCGTCCCGACGCTCGTCCTCTTCCATTCCGATGGCAAGCGCCAGGTCATGGTCGGCTTCATGCGCGACGCGACGTACCGCCGCGCGCTCGACGGGCTCGAACGATGACCGACGCGACGCGGTCACATCGCGCGCTCTCCGGCGCACGCGTACGGGCGATTGCCGTGACGAGACTGCGGCGCGTCATGCGAACGCGCATCGCAGCCGCCGCGGCGGTCTTGGCCTTCCTGCCCTGGACGATCGTCGAAACGCCGCTCCTCGTCGGCAGGCTCTCGGCGCTCGCCGAGTTCAGTGTGGTCGGCCTGACGGTACTCGGCGCCGGCGCGATCAGCGACGACCTCGACAGCGGCGAATTCGCAATCGCGATCTCGCACGACGTATCCCCTCTCGAGATCCTCCTCGGGAATGCGATGGCGTCGATGCTCGTCGCACTCGTCCTGGTCGCTGGCCAGCTGCCGCTCGCCTTGCGCGGCGCTGCAGCGGCGCCTCTGTCGTCGCTCGGGCTCTGCGTCGTCGCGCTCGTCGCGCTGCTGGCGGGGTGGCTCGCCCTCATGCTGCTGTTCGCGACATTTCTCGAGGGAAAAGCCAACGCCGTCGCGATGGGCGGCGTGCTGCTGGTGCCGTTCGCGATGCGGCTTGGCGTCGTCGCAACGCTTCCGGCGCGGATCGCGTCGATCGTCGACGGCGCGCTGCGCCTGCTGCCGCAGGTCGACCAGGCGGCCGCGCTCTTTCGTGCGCTGCTTTATCGATCACCGCTTCCCGTACTCGACCTGAGCGTGCTGATCGCGTCGCCGCTCGTCTACTTCGTTTTCGCCTCCCTTCGCCTGTACCGCCTCGAGCCTGCCGGGAGACTCACGCAATGACCGTCGTTCTCGCCGCCTCGAATCTCGTCAAGCGTTATCGCGCCGGAGTGGCGCACTGGGGTGCCTCCATCGAGGCACTGCGCGGGATGGACCTCGAGCTGCAGCATGGAGAGCTGCTCGGACTGCTCGGGCCTAACGGTGCGGGCAAGTCGACGTTCCTGCTCTGCGCCGCTGGCCTGCTCCGTCCGGACGCGGGGATCATCAGTTGGTTCGGGTCGTCACGCTCGCCATTCGGTCGCCCGCCCGGCGTCGCCTACGTGCCGGAACGGTCTTTCTATCCGCGATTCCTTTCGGTGCGCGAGGCTCTCGAGTTCTACGCCACTCTCCACGAGCTCACCGGCCCGGAACGAGACGAGCGGGTCCGCGCCGCGTTGGATCGGGTCGGTCTCTCCGATCATGCGACGAGGCGTGTCGCGCATCTCTCGCGCGGAATGGTGCAGCGGCTCGGCGTCGCCCAGGCGATCGTCGGACGCCCGCG
>Ga0070658_10000889_pt1 | contig 25567 bp, 21 predicted proteins | sample KBSC13metaG_FD_64664 | JGI IMG/M metagenome (GOLD analysis project Ga0070658, IMG submission 64664) | Corn rhizosphere microbial communities from Kellogg Biological Station, Michigan, USA - KBS C1-3 metaG | ecosystem: Host-associated > Plants > Roots > Rhizosphere > Soil ... | reverse complement strand
GGCCGCCGAACGGCTAGCCACCGGCACCCGGTTCATCCGCCGGCTCATCGCCGAACGCCGCATCCCCTACGTCAAACTCGGCGCCCACGTCCGCATCGACGACGCCGACCTCGACGCCTTCATCGCCGCGGGACGGGTGACGGCGCAACAGGTGCAGTTGAGGTTCCGCTGACATCGGAGGGCCGCGCCGTCCACAGATAGGTGCGCGGCCCTTCGCTGTGCGGCCCGGCGGCTCTACGGTTTTGCGGGCCCGGAGGTTGAGATGGCGAGTATCCAGAAGCGTCCGAACGGATCGTGGCGGGCGCGGTACAAGGATCCGTCCGGCAAGGAACGCGCGCGGCACTTCGACCGCAAGAGCGACGCGCAACGGTGGCTGGACGAGATGACGACGGGGCTGGTCACCGGCGCCTACGTCGACCCGCGAGCCGGTCGCGTGCTGCTCCGCGATTATGCGGAGCTGCGTTGGCTAACCGCCCAGGTGCACCTTAGGCCGAACACACAGGACCTGTATCGGATGCACCTCAAGAACCATGTGCTACCGGCGTTCGGCGGCCGCCCTCTTGGGTCGCTCCGCCGGCCCGACATGAAGGCGTTCGTGGCGCACCTGGCGACGAAGCTCGCGCCGGCAACTGTTCACACCGTCTACGGCGTCCTTCGCTCGATCCTGCAGTCGGCCGTCGACGACGAGCTGATTCCCGCCAACCCGTGCTCCCGCGTCCCGCTCCCCCGCATCGACCCCCGCGTCGTCGAGCCGCTCCCCTCCGACTCAGTGCTGACACTGATGCAGTCGATCACGCCGCGCTACTCGATCGCCGTCCTACTCGGCGCCGCTGCCGGCCTCCGGGAGGGCGAGGCGCTCGGCCTGTTGATCGGCCGGATCGACTTCCTCCGACGGCGGATCCACGTTGAGCAGCAACTCACGGGCAACGGCACCGCCCCCCAGCTCTCGCCGCTGAAGACTCGCGCATCCCGCCGGATCGTGCCTGTCGACGATGTCGTGCTCGAGGCCGTCGCCGAACACATCCGCCGGTTCCCGCCGAGCACCGAGGGCTTCCTCATCACCAACCGCCTCCGGAAGCCGGTTCGCCGCTCGTCGTTCGGCAACCGGTGGAAGCTCGCGGTCCGAACAGCAGATCTGCCGCCGAACACCCGCTTCCACGACCTGCGACACTTCTACGCCTCGACGTTGATCGCCGCGAACCTGCACCCGAAGACGATCCAGGCGCGGCTCGGGCATGCCAGCATCGTCGAGACGCTCGACACCTACGGGCACCTGTTCCCCATGGCCGAGGAAGAGGGACGGGGAGTACTGGACCGGGCGCTCAGACCGGCCCCGGTTCAAGATCATGCGGACTATTCACGGACTTAGCGATCTTGGCTCAAGTGAACCCGCAGGTCAGCGTGGAGGCGGCGGACGAGTCGGCCTGTAAGCCGGGTTCTGTGCGCCGGTTGCGAAGCAACCGGCCGACGGCCATCCATCTACGGCTGCCGTTGCCGGCAGCCTCCAGCGGTCTACCCGCAGGCTCGGGCGGGCCGCCCTCGAACGCCTGCGCAGGCTCCCGGAGGAGCCCTCTTGACCTTGCTCCGGGTGGGGTTTGCCGAGCCACCCGGGTCACCCCGGGTGCTGGTGGTCTCTTACACCACCGTTTCACCCTTACCGGCCGAGGCCGGCGGTTTGTTCTCTGTGGCACTGTCCCGCGGGTCACCCCGGGTCGGTGTTACCGACCACCCTGCCCTGTGGAGCCCGGACTTTCCTCGGCGAGCGCCCGAAGGCACCCGACGCGACCGTCCGGCCGGCTCGTCCGCCGTACCGAACAGCGTACGACGCAGCGCCGGCATTCCATGATCAAGGTCAGTCCTGCAACGTTCGAACACGGCAAAGCTGACCCCGTCGGCAGGCAACCCGGGCCGGCCGGCCCGACCGGCCGGCCCGCGCTCAGGCGAGCAGGCCGGCCAGGTGGCTGGTGTCGTTGAACAACCGCACCACACCGGCGCCGCCGGCCTGCCAGTCGACGACCGACAGGCAGGCCAGATCCAGGTAGAGCCGGTAGAGCGCGACCGGCGGCGCGTCCAGCGCCGCCCGCACCAGCGTCTTGATCGGCGTCACGTGCGAGACGAGCAGGACGCTCTGCCCGGGAAACGTCGACACCACTCGGTCCCGAGCCGCCAACACCCGGGTCGCCGTCGCGGTGAAGCTCTCGCCGCCCGGTGGCGCCACGTCGGGAGAGGCCATCCAGGCCGCCATCTCGTCCGGCCACCGGCGCCTGATCTCGGCGAACGTGTAGCCCTCCCAGTCCCCGAAATCCGTCTCCCGCAGGTCGTCCTCGACCATGACCTCGAGGCCGAGCGCGTCGGCCGCGGCCGCAGCGGTCGCGAAGGCGCGCTTCAGCGGAGACGAGACGACCGCATCGATGCCGCCGGCCGCCGCGATGCGCACGGCGGTGGCCTGCGCCTGCGCCACCCCGAGTTCGTTGAGGTCGGGATCGCCCGTGCCGCTGAAGCGCTTCTCGACCGACAGCGAGGTCTGCCCGTGGCGCAGCAGCCAGGTCGTCGTCGGCGGGCCGGCCGGCGCGGACCAGCCCGTCGCGCCACGGCCACCGGCAACCGACGCTGAAGAAGGCGCCGGAGCGGCCGGCGCCGGAGCAGCGGCCACTGACGGCGTCCACTCGAGACCGCGGGCGGCCGCGTCCATGGCCTCGTTGGCCAGCCGGTCGGCGTGCGAGTTCTGCTCGCGCGGGATGTGCCGGAACGACACGGACGGCAGTGACCGCACCAGCGCGGCCGCCTCCGCCGCGAGCTCGCGCATGTCCGGGTGCTTGACCTTCCAGCGGCCGGACATCTGCTCGACGACGAGCTTGGAGTCCATCGCCACCTCGACCGACGACGGGTCCAGCTCGCGGGCCGCTGCCAGGCCCGCCAGGAGCCCGCGGTACTCCGCGACGTTGTTGGTCGCCTTACCGATGCTCGCCGCGATCTCGCGCAGCAGCTCACCGGTCTCCGCGTCGCGGACGACCGCGCCGTAACCGGCCGGCCCGGGGTTGCCCCGCGACCCGCCGTCGGCCTCCACCCGCAGTCGGCGAGGCATGACTCAGAGACCCGACTCGGCCGTGCGCACCAGGATCCGCCGGCACTCCTCACACCGCACGACCTGCTGCGCCGGTGCGTCGCGCAGCGCGTTGAGGTCGACGGTGTTGAGCTGCAGGTGACAGCCCTCGCAGCGGCCCCGGTGCAGCGCCGCCGCGCCCACTCCCCCGGCAGACTCCCGGATCTTGTCGTAGAGACCGAGCAGGTCCGCGGGGATGGACCCCGCGAGGTCGGCGCGCTGCTTGGTCACCGACTCCGACTCGGCCTCGATCTCGGCGTACGCCGCATCGCGTCGCGCGACCGCGGACTCCATGTCCGCCTGCGCCCGGTCCCGATCGGCGACGAGCGCTGACAACCGCGACTGCACCGACTCCCGCTGCTCCATCACCTCGAGCACCTGGTCCTCGAGGTCGGCCTGCCGCCGGTGCAACGAGGCGATCTCGGACTGCAGGTTCTCCAGCTCGCGCGGCGAGGCGACCGCGCCGGCATCGAGCCGCTGCTGGTCGCGTTCCATCCGGGTGCGCACGCCGTCGACGTCGGTCTCGACCTTCGTCTGCTCTCGTCCGAGGTCGCGGTCCTCGGTCTCGGTCGCCACGATCTCGCCGCGCAGCGCGGCCAGCCGCTCTTCGAGGCCGGCGATCTGCTCGAGCTCGGGCAGGGTCCGGCGGCGGTGCGCGAGCCGGTCGAGGGAGGAGTCGAGCGACTGCAGGTCGAGCAACCGCAGCTGCGCGAAAGGATCGGCGTTCACGAGCCTCCAGACGACGGGGCGTGCAACGTCCAGGGGTCGGTCACCCGGCTGGACACGCTCGTCTCCACCGTAATGCCCGCCGCGCCCAGGCCCTCTCGCAACCGCGCGGCCGCATCGGCCAGCCACGGCCACTCGGTGGCCCAGTGCGCAGCGTCGACCAGCGCCACGCCGGTGTCGTCGTAGAGCTCCGAGGCGGGGTGGTGGCGCAGGTCGGCGGTGAGCAGCACGTCGGCACCGGCGGCCGCCGCGGCGCCGGCCAGCTCGCCACCCGCTCCCCCGCAGACCGCGACGGTCGTGACGGGACGGTCCGGCTCGCCGGCCGCCCGCAGCCCCCACACGGTCGCCGGCAGCGCCTCGGCCGCGACGTGCACGAACTCCCGCAGCGACAGCCGGTGAGGCAGCCGCCCGACCCGGCCGAGCCCTCGCCGACCGGGCGGGACGGCCAGCTCGTAGAGGTCGTAGGCCGGCTCCTCGTAGGGGTGCACGTCGAGCAGCGCACGGACGACCGCCGGCCGCAGCCGTCGGGGCAGGACCATCTCCAGCCGCACCTCGTCGACGGTCTCGACCCGCCCGACGCTGCCGATGGCCGGCCGCGCGCCGGGCTCCGGCCGGAACGTGCCGGTCCCGTCGAGGAGGTAGGCGCAGCGGCTGTAGTCGCCGAGCCGGCCCGCGCCGGCCGCCGCCAGCGCGTCAAGCAGTCGATCGGCGTCGGGGTGCGGGACGAAGACGACCAGCTTGTCGATCGGGTCGCCGGCCAGCGGCTGCAGCGGCTGCAGGTCGCCCAGTCCGAGCGCCCGGGCCAGCGCGTCGGAGACACCGGGCGCGGCGACGTCGGCGTTGGTGTGCGCCACGTGCAACGCCATTCCCGCACTCACCAGCCGGTGCACGACCCGACCCTTCGGCGTCGTGGCCGCGACCGACGACGTGCCGCGCAGGTAGAGCGGGTGGTGCGTGACGAGCAGGTCGACACCCGCGTCCACCGCCTCGTCGACGACCGACTCGACCGGGTCGACGGCGAAGAGGATGCGTCGTACGGCGGCCTCGGGGTCGCCGCAGACGAGACCGACGGCATCCCACGACTCCGCCCACGCCGGGTCGTAGAGCGACTCCAGCACGCCGACGACGTCGGCAACCGTCGCGGTCATGCGGAGGTGGCTGCCTCGCGCGCCCAGGGATAGTCGGCCTTGCCGTTGGGCGCCCGGCGGACCGCCTCGACGAGCACCACCCGCCGCGGCAGCTTGTAGTGCGCGAGATGCCCGTCGTCGCGGACGAACGACACGAGGTCGTCGGCCGAGACCGACGACCCCGGTCGCAACGACGCGACCGCGACGACCTGCTCGCCGAACCGCTCGTCCGGCAGCCCGACGACCAGGCAGTCCGCGACGTCGGGGTGGCGCTTGACCGCCTCCTCGACCTCCTCGGGGAAGACCTTCTCCCCGCCCGTGTTGATGCACTGCGAACCGCGGCCGAGCAGCCTGATGCTGCCGTCGGGCTCGACGGTGGCGTAGTCGCCGGGGAACACGTAGCGCACGCCGTCGATCTCGCGGATGGTCTGGGCGGTCTTCGCCGGGTCGCCGCGGTAGCCGAGCATCATCGCCGGCGACGCGAGCATCCCCATCTCGCCCGTGCCGGGCTGCACCTCGCGCCCGTCGTCGGTGAACACCTTCGTCGCCGGTCCCAACGTGAACGACGCGGTCTCGCTGACGTTGGCCCGGGTGGTGATGCTCGTGCCCAGGGCGCCTTCGGTGGAGCCCATCGCGTCGAGCAGCACCAGGTCGGCGTGGCGCAGCAGCCCCTGCTTCACCTCGGCGCTCCACATGACGCCGGAGGAGACCATCTGTGTCAGCGACGACAGGTCGTACGCCGTGCCGCCCGCGACCGCCTCGTCGAGCGCGTTGAGCAGGGGCCGGGCGAACGCGTCACCGACGATCACGACGCCGCGACACCGCTCCGACTCGACCAGCCGCCACGCCTCGTGCGGGTCGAACGACCGCGAGGTGGTGAGCACCACCGCCCCGCCGATCGAGTGCGCGACGAAGGCGCCCAGCCACATGCCGGTGCCGTGCATCAGCGGGCAGGCCACCAGTGTCCGCGGTACCTGGCCGGCGTCGGCCGCGGCGCGCGTCGCCACCGGCACGTCGTCGACCGATCCCCCGGCCGCGCCCACCGAGAGCGCGGCCAGCCCGAGCCACATGGCGGCGAAGTCGGCCTGGCGGTACTGCACGCCCTTCGGCATGCCGGTCGTGCCGCCCGTGTAGAGCACGTAGAGGTCGTCACCGGGCCGGTCGATGCGCGGCGCGGGCGGGCCGGCCAGCGCCTCCTTCCACGACAGCGCCCCGTCGAGGTGCGGCCCGCCGTCGTCGACCTCGATCCAGACCTTGACCTGCGGCGCGCGCTCGCGCACTGCGGCCACCCGGTCGGACAGCGACGAGTGGAAGACCACCGCCTCCGCGGCGCTGTCACCGAGCAGGTAGGCCAGCTCGTCGGCGAGGTAGCGGTAGCTGACGTTGACCGGCACGGCGCGCAACTTGAAACCGGCGTACTGCGTGACGAGGTACTCGGGCCCGTTGAACAGGTACATGCCGACCGACGCACCCGGCCCGACGCCGTGTGCCGCGAGCGTGCCGGCGAGCCGGGCGGCCTGCTCGTCGTAGTCGCCCCACGACAGCCGGGCCTCGCCCTGGACGATGGCGTCCGCGTCCGGCACCGTGTCGGCGACCGCCTCCCAGACGGTCGCGAAGTGCAGGTCGGGCATGGCAGTGGCCTCCTCGCGCGGTGTCTGCGGGAGGACGCTACTCGGCCGGCCCGTGCTCGGGCGGTGACCTGTCCCCGCCCGCCAGGTCCTCGGGCGGCGACTCCTCGGGCAGCACGGCATCCTCCGGGAGCAGCGAGTCGCGCTGCTCCCGGACATGCCCCACGCCCGCGTTGACGGCAGCCACGATCGGTACGGCGAAGATCGCGCCGGGCAGCCCGGCGAGCAGCGCGCCGCCGGTCAGTGCGACTGCGATCGCGAGCGGGTGCAGCGACACGTAGCGGCCGACGACCAGCGGTTGCAGCAGGTGGGCCTCGGCCTGGTTGTCGACGATCAGCACGACGAGCACGATCAGGGCCGGCACGACCCCCTGCGTCACCAGCGTGACGAGCACGGCGAGACCGCCGAACAGCACGGCGCCGATGATCGGGATGAACGACCCGATGAAGACCAGCACCGCGAGCGGCGCGACCAGCGGGGTACCGAGCAGCAGCAGCGTGACGCCGATGACCACGCCGTGGAACAGCGCGACGATGAAGGTGCCGGCGACGTAGCCGGTCAGCGTCCGCCAGGCGCGCTCGCCGGCGCCGCGCAGGTCCTCGCGCGCCCCGCGCGGGAACAGGTCGACGACCCAGCGCCAGATGCGCTCCCCGTCGTACAGCAGGAAGAACGTGATGAAGAAGGCGAGGATCGCGCCGGTCGCGAACTCGCCAAGGGTCTTGCCCGCGGTCACCACACCGGAGGCGATCTGCGACTGGTGCGAGCGCAGGGTGTCGAGGATCTTGCCGGAGACGTTGTCGAAGTTCTTCGGGTCGATCGAGGTGTGCGCGACCATGAAGTGCCGGGTCTGATCGATGACGTGGTTGACCTGGTCGACGAGCTTCGGGTACTCCGCGCTGGCCCGGTTGATGACGAACGCCGCGATCGCCGCGATGATCAGGAAGGCGACGAGCAGCACACCGGTCGTCGCCAGGCCGCTCGGCCAGTGCTTACGCCGCAGGAACGCCACCGCCGGGTGCAGCAGTGCCGAGAGCAGCATCGCGGTGAAGAACGGCAGCACCAGCAGCTGCAGCTTCGCGATCAGCAGGAAGAGCGCGAGAAACGCGCCCGCGATGACGAGGATGCGCCAGCACCACGCGGCCGCGCCGGCAAGGAGAACCGGCACGCGGACGTCCGGCGACTCGGAAGCGCGTGCCGTCCCGGGTTCGTCGGTGGCCACGTGGTCCCAGCAGGACTCGAACCTGCGACCCCCTCGGTGTAAGCGAGGTGCTCTAGCCAGCTGAGCTATGGGACCGGCTGCAGGTGCACACGCTACCGGCGCGAGCCCCCCGCGGCGGGGACCTCAGCTTCCGGAATCGCCGCGCAACAACCGCCCGATGGCGGCGTCGACCTCGTGCTCGAGGTCCGCGCTCTCCGGCGTATGCCGTGCCGCCGTCTCCGCCGCGCCGTCGTCCCAGGCGTGCCCGCAGGCGCTGCACCGGGTCTGGCCGAGCACCCGCGACAGCCGCACCGACCCGCACGCGGGGCACGACTGCATGTCTGCGGTCCAGTCGTGCACCTGCTGGCAGTCGGGGCAGACCAGCACCTGCTCGCCCGCGCGGACGCCCCGCTTCCAGGGGCTCGGCCCCCGCACCGGGTCGGTCTGGCGTGCGCCGCAGCGGTAGCAGGGCATCGAGCACTACTTCTTGGTGCTGCGCGCCTTCGGCGTCACCAGCCGGGTGCCCGACCACTCACGACCGGCGCTGATGCTGCTGGTCTGGGTGAGCCCGGCCGTCGGCGCCGCCTCACCGATGTCACTGGGCTCGACGTGGCCGGATCGGCCCGCCTTCGGCGTCAGCAGCCAGACGACGCCGTTGTCGGCCAGCGGCGAGAGCGCGTCAACGAGCGCGTCGACCAGGTCGCCGTCACCGTCGCGCCACCAGAGCAGCACGACGTCGACGACGTCCTCGTAGTCCTCGTCGACGAAGTCGGATCCGGCGCGCTCCTCGATGGCGGCGCGCAAGTCGTCGTCGACGTCGTCGTCGTAGCCGATCTCCTGGACGATGGCGCCCGGCGTGATCCCGAGGCGGTCGGCGATGCCGTGGGTCCCTGCCGCGGGGTCCGCGGTGGCGCTCACTGTCCTGTCCCTCCAAAGCCGTAAGACGGTTGCCGGTAGTTCACTCGCTCCGGCGCGCGAGCGCAAGTGCTCTCGCCGACCGGCTTCCCGATCACGCCGGCGTGCATGATGACACCGATGAGCACGCACTACGCCGGGGTGGGCGTCAGCCGTGGCGCAGCGGCCGGCCCGGTGGTGCGGGTGGTGACCCCCGCCCCGCCGCCCCGCGAGGAGGCCGGCCAGGTCGACGTCGAGGCGGAGATCGAGCGCGCGCAGGAGGCGCTTGCCGCCGTCGCGACCGAGCTGGAAGACCTCGCGCACAAGGTCGGCGCGACCGGAGCGGTGCTGGTGGCGCAGGCGCGGATCGCCCGCGACCCGGCCTTGCTGGCAATGGTCTCGGAGTCGGTCCGGTCGCACCGGCGCGCCGGCCGCGCGATCTACGACACCCTGGCGGCCTACCGCGACATGCGCGCCGCCGACCCGTTGCGCCCGGTGCCGCCGCAGGCGGAGCTCGACGACGTGCGCGACCGGGCGGTCGCGTGGATCCTCGGCGAGCCGGCGCCGGGCATCCCCGATCCCGGCACGCCGTTCGTGCTGGTCGCCCGTGACCTGTCCCCGTCGGTGACAGCGACCCTCGACCCGCAACGCGTGCTCGCGCTGGTCACCGAGCGCGGCGGACCCACCAGCCACACGGCGGTCCTGGCGAAGACGCTCGGCATCCCGGCGGTCGTGGCCTGCGCGGGTGCCGCCGCCCTCGTCGACGGTGCGCAGGTCGTCGTCGACGGCAGCGCAGGCACGGTGACCGTCGACCCGGAACGCGAGCTCGTGACCACCGTGCACGAGCGCCGGGAGGCCGGCGCACGCCGGCGCGCGCAACCGACCGGCGGTCCGGGCCGCACCCGCGACGGCCGGCCGGTGAGGATGCTCGTCGCGGTCGGCGGCCCGGGCGACCTCGACAAGGCCAACCGGGTCGGCGCGGAGGGGGTCGGCGTCTTCCGCACCGAGTTCCTCTTCCTGGGTCGCGACGACCCGCCCACGACGGCCGAGCAGACCACCGCCTACCGGGCGGTCTTCTCGGCGTTCGCCGGCCGCCAGGTCACGGTCCGCACCCTGGACGTCGGCGCCGACAAGCCGCTCCCCTTCGTGCCGCTGGGGGACCAGACCAACCCGGCGCTCGGCGTCCGCGGGCTGCGGGTCGCCCGGCGCGACCCGCGGCTGCTCACCGACCAGCTGCGCGCGATCGCCCGCGCCGCCGCTGGAAGCGACGCGCAGGTGCGGGTGATGGCGCCGATGGTGGCGACCGCCGCCGAGGGGGCATGGTTCGCCGCGCTCGCCCACGCGGAGGGCCTCACCGAGGCCGGCGTCATGGTCGAGGTGCCGGCCGCCGCGCTGCGCGCTGCCGACCTGCTGCGAGCCGTCGACTTCCTGTCGGTCGGCACCAACGATCTCTCGCAGTACACCTTCGCCGCCGACCGCCAGGTCGGCGAGCTCGCCGACCTGCTCGACTTCTGGCAGCCGGCCTTGCTCCAGCTGATCGCAGCCGCGACCTCCGCCGGAACGGCCGTTGGTGTGCCGGTCACCGTCTGCGGAGAGGCGGCCGCCGACCCGCTCCTCGCCCCCGTGCTCGTGGGGCTCGGCGCCGAAGGCCTGTCGATGAGCCCGCGGATGCTGCCGGAGGTACGCGCCGCGATCGCCGAGCGGACGTTCGACGAGTGCCGGGCCCTGGCCGCCTCCGCGCTGGCTGCGTCCAGCCCCGAAGAGGCCCGCGCGCTCGTCGCGGCGGCCATCCGCGGCTGAATCTGCCGGCCGCCGACGTGACGCAACACCCATCGGCGTACGACGATGGAGGCATGGCGCAAGGACGCAATCGCTACTCGGTCATCACCGACGGGCTGCCCAGCCAGATCCCCGACGTGGATCCACAAGAGACGCAGGAGTGGGTCGAGTCGCTCGACGCGGTCATCGACGCCGCCGGTCCGCGGCGGGCCCGCTACCTGATGCTCAAGCTGCTCGAGCGGTCCCGCGAGCGACAGGTGGGCGTCCCGGCGCTGCGCAGCACCGACTACGTCAACACGATCCCGGCCGAGGCCGAGCCGTGGTTCCCCGGTGACGAGTACATCGAGCGGCGCATCCGTGCCTACATCCGCTGGAACGCCGCAATCATGGTCAGCCGGGCCAACATCATGCAGCCCGGCGTGGGCGGGCACATCGCGACCTACGCGTCCGCCGCCAGCCTCTACGAGGTCGGCTACAACCACTTCTTCCGCGGCAAGGACGGCGGGGAGTCCGGCGACCAGGTCTTCATCCAGGGCCACGCCTCCCCCGGCATCTACGCCCGGGCGTTCCTCGAGGGCCGGCTGACCGAGGACCAACTCGACGGGTTCCGCCAGGAGATCAGTCGCGGGGGCCTCCCGTCGTACCCCCATCCCCGGCTGATGCCGGACTTCTGGGAGTTCCCGACCGTCTCGATGGGCCTGTCACCGCTCAACGCGATCTACCAGGCGCGGTTCAACCGCTACCTGCACGACCGGCAGATCAAGGACACCAGCCGCAGCCACGTGTGGAGCTTCCTCGGCGACGGCGAGATGGACGAGCCCGAGGCGCTCGGCGCGATCGGCGTGGCTGCCCGCGAGGAGCTCGACAACCTCACGTTCGTCGTCAACTGCAACCTGCAGCGACTCGACGGGCCGGTTCGCGGCAACGGCAAGATCATCCAGGAGCTGGAGAGCTACTTCCGCGGTGCCGGCTGGCACGTCATCAAGGTCGTCTGGGGCCGCGAGTGGGACGAGCTGCTCGCCAACGACAAGGACGGCGTGCTCGTCAACGCGATGAACACCACGCCCGACGGGCAGTTCCAGCGCTACTCGGTGTCCGACGGCGGCTACATCCGCGACAACTTCTTCGGCCGCGACCCGCGGCTGCGCAAGCTCGTCGAGCACCTGTCCGACGACCAGCTGACGCGGCTGTCGCGCGGCGGCCACGACTACCGCAAGGTCTACGCCGCCTTCCGCGCCGCCCGCGACCACGTCGGCCAGCCGACCGTGATCCTCGCCCAGACCATCAAGGGATGGACGTTGGGCCCGGACTTCGAGGCCCGCAACGCGACCCACCAGATGAAGAAGCTCACCAAGAAGGAGCTCAAGACCTTCCGCGACCGGCTCTACCTCGAGATTCCCGACAAGGAGCTCGAGGGCGACCTGCCGCCCTACTACCACCCCGGCCCGGAGTCGGAGGAGATCCAGTACATGCTCGAGCGCCGCGAGGCGCTGGGCGGCTTCCTGCCCAAGCGGGTGCTGCGCGCCCGCCCGCTGCGGCTGCCCGACGACAAGGTCTACCAGCGGCTGCAGAGCGGGTCGGGCGAGCAGGAGGTCGCCACGACGATGGCGTTCGTCCGCCTGCTCAAGGACCTGATGAAGGACAAGGAGCTCGGCAGGCGGTTCGTGCCGCTGATCCCCGACGAGGCGCGCACGTTCGGCATCGACTCGCTGTTCCCGACCGCGAAGATCTACTCGCCCCACGGGCAGCGCTACGAGCCGGTCGACGCGGAGCTGCTGCTGTCCTACCGCGAGGACACCCGCGGGCAGATCCTGCACGAGGGCATCAGCGAGGCCGGTTGCATGGGGTCGTTCGCGGCCGCGGGCTCGGCCTACGCCACGCACGGCGAGCCGATGATCCCGGTCTTCGTCTTCTACTCGATGTTCGGCTTCCAGCGCACGGGCGACTTCGCGTGGTCGTGCGGCGACCAGATGGCGCGCGGTTTCCTGCTCGGCGCCACCGCAGGCCGCACGACCCTCAACGGGGAGGGGCTGCAGCACGAGGACGGGCACTCGATGCTGCTCGCGTCGACCAACCCCGCGGTCGTCGCCTACGACCCGGCGTGGGGCTTCGAGATCGCGTTCATCGTCAAGGACGCGCTGCGCCGGATGTACGGCGACGAGCCCGAGAACATCTTCTACTACCTGACCGTCTACAACGAGCCCAAGCCGCAGCCCGCCGCGCCCGAGGTCGACGGCCTGGAAGAGGGCGTCCTGCGCGGCCTCTACCGCTTCCGGCCGGCGCCGGAGGTCCGGACCCGGAACGGCCCCGCCCCGCGGGTACAGCTGCTCGCCAGCGGCACCGCGATGCACTGGGCGTTGGAGGCGCAGCACCTGCTGGCCGAGGACTGGGGCGTGGCGGCCGACGTCTGGTCGGCGACGTCATGGAACGAGCTGCGCCGCGACGCGGTCGCTTGCGACGACTGGAACCTCCTGCACCCGGGCGACGAACAACGCCGGGTGCCCTGGGTGACCCGCCAGCTCGACGGGCAGCCGGGGCCGGTCATCGCGGTGAGCGACTGGATGCGCGCGGTGCCCGACCAGATCGCGCAGTGGGTGCCAAGCGACTGGACGTCGCTCGGCACCGACGGGTTCGGCCACTCCGACACCCGACCGGCGCTACGCCGCTTCTTCCACGTCGACGGGCCGTCGATCACGCTTGCCGCGTTGAGCGAGCTGGCGCATCGCGGCGAGGCGAAGGCGGAGGTGCTGACCGAGGCGATCGAGCGTTACCAGCTCTAGCCCGCACATCGGCGACTACTCGTGGCGGTGCGCGCCGCGGATCGCGGCGATGATGATCACTGCGGCCCCGAGGATCGTGATCAGCAGGTAGGCGATCACCAGGTTGCGGACGCTGGCCTGCGGCACGCTCAGCGAGAAGCCGTGGTCGGCGTTCTGCGAGCCCGTGGTGCTGGTGCCGGGTGCACCGGCGGGCGCTCCCGTCTGGACGGCGTCCTGAGCTCCGGCAGCGGGCAGCCCGGAGGCGGGCGCGTCGGTCGACGCGGGCACGCGGGACGCCGGAGCGTCAGCGACCGGTGCACCGGCGGCCGTCGCCGTGGCCACGGCCGCCGGCCGACTGTCGGCCGACAGTGCATGCGTCGTCGTGCCGGCGAAGGGGGCGGCGACGAGGATCGCGCTGACCAGTCCGGCGGGAAGCAGCGCGGCCGGGGTGATGCGACCGGTCCGCGTGCGCAGCTCGCGGGAGTGCGGCTGTGGGCAGGGACGTGCGGGCGTGCCAGTGGGGCGGTCGATCGTCAGCGCCACCGTGGTGCCCTCCTTCGTCCTCCCCCGGCCGTGACTCGCGCCGGTCGGTCGTCCCCGCCGGCTGCGGCGCACACTTTCGGTGTGCCCTCCCTCGCCGCGTTTCTCACCTGGCGACGCGTGGCCAAGCCCACGGGTAAGAGCGCCGCCGCTTCTGGGCAGGCCCGGCGCTCCGGCGTACGCCCCCGGCCCGATCTGACCGGTCCGGCATCGTCTGATCGGACGATTTTGCCGGCGCCTTCGCCGCATTCGGCCCGGTCGGGCTACGAACGCCCCTCCGGACCGGCACGATGGACGGGTGGGCATCCTTCGCCGCGCCATCTCCGTCAGCATCTCCTCGCTCGAGGAGCACCCGAACCTGACCGAGATCCTCGGCGTCCTCGCCCAGGTGCCGCACATCACCGACGGCGACGTGGCCTCGCTGGCCCGTGCCTGGCACAACACGATCTACGTCGCCGACGCCCGTGGCCGCGCGCTCGCGCCGGAGTCGCCGCTGGTGACCGAGGTGCTCGCGGCCTTCGAGGCGGTGCAGTCGCTGTTCGCCGAGGACCTCGCCGGTGACCGGTCCTACGTCACCCTCGACCCGAAGATCACCTCGATCGCGCTGAAGGCGACCCGCGACGCCATCGCCGCGGCCTACGCCCGCCCGATCCTGACCCGCGGCGAGCACGCGGCCCTGATGCGAGCCTGGCGATCGGTCTTCCCGACGCAGAACTTCGAGGAGCCCGACCTCGGCCCGCGCGCCGCCGAGGTGAAGGCGCTGCTGACGGCGATGCCGCTGCTGGCCCAGCGCTGCCACGACGCCGACGCGGCGGCGACGTTCGAGTCGCTGCTGCGCACGGCGTGGACGATGGACGACGACATGCGCGAGACCGCCCGGCGCGAGACGTGGGCGGCAGCCGTCCTGACCTCCCGTCGCCGGGTGTGGACGCTCGTACGCCGCAGTGGCACCGAGGCGCTCGGCCGGTTCTGCCCGACCTGCCGGCACGCGCCCGCCGACGAGGACACCGCACGAGTGCTGGCCCTCTGCCTCGACGCCGCGTGCGCACTGCTCGTGGCCGACGCGGTCGACGACAACCTCACCGACGTGCTGACCATGCCGATCGAGCAGCTCGTGCCTGCTCAGCGCCCGTCGATCGACGAGCTCTGACGGCCACCTTCCCTGATCGTCGCCAGGTGTCGACGCCAGAGCGTCGTCATCCGGCCCTGCTCCCCGGGTCGCGCGTCCACGTGAGCAGGCGCTCGAGGCCCCAGGTGTTGACCACGATGTCGGGCGTCGCGCCGCACTCGACTGCGCGCGCCGCGCCGTAGGGCTGCCACTCCAGCTGGCCTGGCGCATGCGCGTCGGTGTCGACCGACAGCAGGCAGCCCATCTCGACCGCCAGGCGTAGCAGCCGCCGCGGCGGGTCCAGCCGCTCCGGCCGGCTGTTGACCTCGACCGCGACGCCGAACTGCCGGCACGCCTCGAAGACGATCTCCGCGTCGAACGTCGACTCCGGCCGCCCACGACCGACGACGATCCGGCCGGTGCAGTGGCCGAGCACGTCGACGTGCGGGTTCGCGACAGCCACGACCATGCGCCGGGTCATGTCGTCGCGGTCCATGCGCAGCTTGGAATGCACGCTGGCGACGACGACGTCGAGCTGGGCGAGCAGCTCCGGCTCCTGGTCGATCGTGCCGTCGTCGAGGATGTCGACCTCGATACCGGTGAGGATGCGAAACGGCGCGAGCTCGTCGTTCAGCGCGGCCACCACCTGCAGCTGCTCGCGCAGCCGGTCGGGTGACAGGCCACGCGCCACGGTGAGCCGCGGGGAGTGGTCGGTCAGCGCGACGTAGTCGTGGCCGAGGTCGCGCGCGGCCCGGGCCATCTCGTCGATGGGGCTGCCGCCGTCGGACCAGTCGGAGTGGGTGTGCAGGTCACCGCGCAGCGCGGCGAGGATCTCGGCACCCCCCTCGGCGAGAGCGGCGACCTTGGCCTCGAGCTTCTCCAGGTAGGTCGGAGTCCGGCCCGCGGCGGCCTCGGTGACGACCGTCGCCGTGACGTCGCCGATCCCGTCGAGCTCCTGGAGGCTCCCGGCCGCGATCCGACTGGAGAGCGCACCATCGGGAAGCTCGCCGACCGTCGCGGCCGCCCGCCGGAAGGCGCGCACCCGGTAGGTCGGCTCGCGGCCGCGCTCGAGCAGGTAGGCGATCCGCTCGAGGGCGGCGACGGCCTGGTCGCGCTGGGCGTCGGCCACCGCTAGCCGGCCACGGGTCTCAGGACGGTGACCTGCCCGCCCTTGGTCACGGACAGGTGTCGGGTGGGTTGCTCCGACGTCTCACCGTCCCAGGCGAAGCGGAACGGTGCCGCAGCCGCCCGGACCTCTACACGCTCGGCGGTCCACCGCTCGTAGACCCGGCTGCGCGTCAGGCGCCCGGCGACCAGCGAGGCCACGAACCGCGTGCGGCCGAGTGGTCGCTCGGCGGAGATGAGGCGCACGTCGAGCAGCCCGTCGTCGAGCCGCTCCCGCCACACCGGCGCCAGGCCCGGCGGTTGGTAGGTGCAGTTGCCGCAGAACAGCATCCAGACCCGGCGCTGCCGCCCGTCGATCAGCAGCTCGTGCGGCCGCGCGGTCGCCAGCGTCCGGATGGCCGCCACGGCGGCGGCGGGCAGGGTGCCGAGCTCGCCGGCCAGCCGGTCACGCAGCACGACCATCTCCGGGTAGCCGCCGATGCTGACCGTGTTGACGAAGGGCCGGTCGCCCACGCAGCCGACGTCGACGTGGCCGGCCTGCCCGGACGCCAGCGCGCGCGCCGTGTCGCCGGCGGAGCTGATGCCCAGATCGCGGGCGAAGTGGTTGTAGGTGCCCGCGGGCACGACGGCGAGCGGCAGCCCGCGACCGGCGGCCACCTGCATCGCGCAGCCGACGCTGCCGTCCCCGCCGGCGATGCCGAGCACCTCGGCGTCGCCGGCCGCGGCGTACAGGACGTCGGCGAGGTCCTCGCCCTCGGCGACCGCCACGAGCCGCGCGTCGGGCAGCAGCTGACGCAGCCGGTCGGCCGTGTCGTCATCCGGGCCGGACGCCGGGTTGACCACGACCGTCACACCGGCGCCGGCGGGTCGGGGCGGCAGGGTGAGCTCGCCGCGCACCGTCGCGGGCCGCTCGGGGTGCACCGGCCAGGCCCGCAGGGTCGCGAGACTCACCGCGGTGCCCACGGCGACACCGGCGGCCACGTCGCCGGGGTAGTGCACGCCGGTGTAGATACGGCTGAACGCGACCGCCGACCCCAGGGCGAGCAGCGGCAGCCCCGGCCAGCCGAGCTCGAGCGACGCGCCGACGGTGAACGCGGCGGCGGAGGCAGCGTGCCCCGAGGGGAACGACGAGGTGCGCGGTTGCGTGCGCAGCCGGCGGGCCGCGAGCACCGCGTCGAGTGCCGGCCGGCGGCGGCCGGCGGCCGCCTTCAGCACGGTGTTGGTGACGCCACTCGCGATGGTCAGGCTGATCAGCCCTCGTACGGCGGACCGGCGGCTGCGCCCGCGCGGCGCCGCGAGTCCGGCCGCCACGGCGCCCCACAGCACGCCGTGGTCCGCAAGCCGGGACAGCGGCGGGAGCACCTGGTCGAGTGCTGGTGAATGCCAGCGCGCGACCGCCCGGAACAGCGCGAGGTCGAGGTCGTGCAGCCGGCCGGACGGGCGGATCATGGCGCGGAACCTACCCACCGGCGAGCGGTCCGCCGCTAGACCACCTGGGTCAGCCAGCGCACCGGCGCGCCCTCACCCGCGTGCCGGTAGGGCTCGAGCTCGGCGTCCCAGTGCGTGGCGAGCAGTCGTTCGAGCCCGTGCTGCAGCGACGGCAGGTCGTCGGCGCGGGCCAGCAGCGCACGCAGGCGGTCCTCCTGGACGAGCACGTCGCCGTTGGCGCTCATCGTCGTACGCATGACGCCGAGGCTGGGCGTGGCGAGGTAGCGCTCGCCGTCGGCGCAGTCGCTCGGCTCCTCGGTGATCTCGAAGCGCAGCATGGCCCAGTCGCGCAGCGCCGCGGCGATCCGTCCGGCGGTGCCCGGCCGGCCGCGCCAGCCGGTCTCGCAGCGGAGGAAGCCAGGCGCCATGGACTGCCCCGTCCAGGTCAGGGACACCGGCACGCCGAGGACGCCCGCGACCGCCCACTCCACGTGGGGCGAGAGGGCGGGCGGGCAGGAGTGCACGAACAGCACGCCACGAGCGGGCGCGACTGCTGACACGGCAGCGGACACGGTGACCTCCGGCGTTGGGACGAGGGACGCCTTCCCCTGCGCTCTCGCCCACCGGCCGGTCGTCGCGCTGCGCGACCTACCGACGGCCATTGTGCACCATCAGTCACACCAGTACCCGCATTCCGGGGGGTTCGCCACGCCGGTCGACGGGGGAAGTCGAGCGCATGAGCGAGAAGATCGACGTCCAGGCCATGGGCCCGCACGAGTTCTCCGTCGATGTCACCGAGGGCACTACGAAGACGAGCCACCGCGTCACCGTGCCGGAGGATCTGCTGGTCGACCTCGGCGCGCCCGACACCGACGAGGAGCGGTTGGTCCACGAGTCCTTCTCCTTCCTGCTGGAGAAGGAGAAGTCGACCACCATCCTGCCGGAGTTCCCGCTCGACGAGATCCAGAACTACTTCTCCGACTACATGGACGCGATGCGCACGCGCCTCGCCGGCTGACCCGAGCGGTCGGCGTACGCCGGACCCCGGCGCCACCTCACGCGACCGCAGGCCTCCCACGTGCCAGTCTGGTCGGGCAGCTGCCGTCCGCGGAGGACCGATGACCACGACCACGCCCGACCTCGCCGCCGAGGTGACCGGCAACCCGTTCGCGTTCCTCGACCCCGGCGTCAGGGCGCAGCCCTACCCGTGGCTCGACGCGCTGCGCGAGGCCGGTCCGGTCCCCGCACCGGGCATCGACGGGCTGGTGGTCTTCGGCCGGTTCGACGACTGCGAGGAGATCCTCGTCGCGCCGTGGGGCAGCCACGATCCGCGCAAGGGCAACCGGTTCGCCGAGATCGCGGCGGCGCGCGGGCTCGACGAGCAGGCGGAGATGGACCGCCAGCGGTCGTTCCTGTTCCTGGACCCGCCCGACCACACCCGGCTGCGCGGGCTGGTGAGCAAGGCGTTCACGCGGCGGCGGATCGAGCAGCTGCGGCCGCGGGTCGAGCAGCTCGTCGACGGCTACCTCGACGCGATCGCCGCGAAGGGTGACCTCGAGCTGGTCACCGACCTCGCCTACCCGCTGCCCGTGACCGTCATCAGCGAGATGCTCGGGGTGCCGCCCGAGGATCGAGACACGTTCCAGGCCTGGTCGAGGCTGCTCGCGCACAGCCTCGACGCGGGCCTGATCCCGCAGCCGGAGGAGCAGCTGCGGGCGCAGCGGCGGGCGGTCAACGAGTTCCGGGCCTACTTCACGGAGCTGACCGAGCGTCGTCGCCACGAGCCGACCGAAGACCTGTTGACCGGACTCGTGCAGGCGGAGGAGGCCGGTGACCGGCTCAGCCAGGACGAGCTGCTCTCGACCTGCATCCTGCTGCTGATCGCCGGGCACGAGACGACCGTCAACCTCATCGGCAACGCCGTGCTGACGCTGCTGCGTCACCCCGACCAGTGGCAGCTGCTCGTCGACGACCCGGCGCTGGCGCTGGCCGCGACCGAGGAGACGCTGCGGTTCGACCCGCCGGTGCAGCTCACGTCGCGCACCGCGCTCGAGGACGTCGAGGTCGCCGGCGCGACCGTGCCGAAGGGTGGTTCGGCGGTGTGCGCGCTGGGCGCCGCCAACCGCGACCCGCGGGCCTTCGAACACCCCGAGCGGTTCGACATCCGCCGCGAGGACAACAAGTACCTCTCCTTCGGCAAGGGCGTGCACTACTGCCTGGGCGCCCCGCTGGCCCGGCTCGAGTGCGAGGTGACGCTGGCAGCGTTCGCCCGCCGCGTGGTGCGCCCGGCGCTAGTCGCCGACCCGCCCGACTACACGTCCAACGCGATCCTGCGCGGCGTCGCCGCCCTGCCGATCACGTTCGAGGACATCCACTAGCGAGGCCCCGTTGTGCGGGGCCGGCGATGTCGCCGTACTGCGGCAACTACTGCCGCGGTGTCGGGGTCAAATGATCTCTGACAGGCCCCGTACGGCGGCAGAAGTGGGCCGCTAGTTCTGGAGCGGCTGCAGATGCTCGGCGAGGCCGGCCAGCTCGTCGTCCCATGACGGCGGCTCCTGCACGGGAGCCACGACGAACTTCGAGAAGCCGCGCTCGACGAACCGCTCGAGCAGCGCGCGCAGCGCCGGCAGGCCGACCGGCACGATGTCGCGCGGGTCGGTGTCGGGCCGGCGGCGGGTGACGAGGCGGGCCAGCCGCTCGGGGATCTCGTCGTGCACGTAGGTGACCAGCGCGCCGAAGTGCTCAGGGTCGATCGCGCGGCCGGCCTCGTCGGCGGCCTGCTCGATGACGGGCCGCGCCGCCGCGGCGTCGTCGGGCGTGCAGAAGCTGGGCAGCCAGCCGTCGCCGAGCCGCCCGGTGCGGCGCAGCTCCGACGGGGCGATGCCGCCGAACCAGACGTCGGGCGGCGACTGTGCCGGCAGCGGCTGCACCGTGAGGCCGTCGTAGTGGAAGCGTGGCCCGTCGTGGGTGACCGCCTCCCCCGACCAGAACCGGCGCAACAGGGGTAGCGCTTCCTCGACCCAGCCGGCCCGGTCCTCCCGCGCCACCCCGAAGGCCTGCTGCTCGGCCGGGTCGACGACGCCCAGCCCCACGGCCGGCAGCAGCCGCCCGCCGGACAGCTGGTCGAGGCTGGCGAGCGTCGAGGCGAGCAGTGCCGGCGAACGGCCGGGCAGCACGAGCACGCTGGTGCCCAGCTTCAGCCGCCTGGTGCGGCCGGCGGCCACGGCGAGCCCGATCAGCGGGTCGGGCGCCGCGCCGGTGATGCGTTCGGAGAGCCACAGCGAGTCGAACCGCAGGGTCTCGAGGGCGTCGACGACGGTCGCGAACGTCGCGGCGTCGAGCGGGGTCTGGGTGCCCAGCCCGAAACCGACCCGGACCTTCATGCGCTCACCGGGCGGTGGCTGCCGGCCCAGGCGCCGTAGAGGCGGGCGTAGTGCCCGCCCGCGGCGACCAGGTCGGCGTGCGGACCGACTTCGACGACGCGGCCCTCGTCGACGACCACGACCCGGTCGGCACGGGCCGCGGTCGACAGGCGGTGGGCGATGACGATGACGGTGCGGCCGACCATCAGCGCGTTCATCGCCGCCTCGACCTCGGCCTCCGTGCCCGGGTCGAGGTTCGACGTCGCCTCGTCGAGCACGAGCACGGCCGGGTCGGCGAGTGCGGCCCGCGCCAGCGACACGATCTGCCGCTCGCCGGCGGACAGCCGCGACCCGCGCTCACGCACCTCGGTGTCGAGCCCCTCCGGCAGGGCGGCGAACCGCTCGTAGCAGCCGATCGCCCGCAAGGCGTCCTCGACGTCAGCGTCGGTCGCGTCGGCCCGCCCGAGCCGCACGTTGTCGCGGATGCTGCCGGCGAACAGGTAGCCCTCCTGCGGCACCACGGCGATCCGGCGGCGCAGCGACGCGAGCGTCGCGTCGCGCAGGTCGACGTCGGCGAACGACACCGATCCCTCGGTCGGGTCGTAGAGGCGGGCGACGAGCTTGGCCAGCGTCGACTTCCCGGCGCCGGTCGGCCCGACGAAGGCGACCCGCTCCCCCGGCGCGATGGCCAGGTCGACGTCCGCGAGCACCGGGGTCTCGCCGTCGTAGGTGAACCCGACCGAGCGCACCACCAGCGCGCCCTGCGCCGGCAGGTCGACCGCACCGGGCCGCTGCTGCACCGACGGGACGGTGTCGAGCAGCCGGTAGATCTTGTGCAGTGCCGCACCCGCCGACTGCACCGTGTTGAACAGCTGGCTGAGCTGCTGCACCGGGTCGAGGACGTTGCCGAGGTAGAGCACGAACGCCGCGATCGTGCCGAGCGAGACGGTGTCGACGCCGACGAAGTAGCCGCCCACGCCGACCACCGCCGCGGTCGTGATGACGCCGCTGATCTCGATGACCGGGAAGTAGAAGGCCGAGATGCGGGTGGCTCGCATGTTCGCGTCGTACTGGCTGCGGTTGTGGCCGTCGAAGCGGTGCTGCAGCGCCTCCTCGCGCCGGAACGCCTGGACGACGCGCACGCCCGAGAGCGACTCCTGCAGGGTCGCCATCGTGATGGCGATGCGGTCGCGGTAGTGGGTGTAGGCCGCGCTGGACAGCCGGCGGAACCGGAAGCTCGTGACGACCATCAGCGGCAGCGCGACGAGTGCCACCGCCGACAGCGACGGGGAGATGACGACGAGGATTACGGCGGTGCCGACGAGCAGCAGCCCGTTGGTGACGAACAGGACGAGGCCGGTCTGCACGAGCTCGGTCAGCGCCTCGATGTCAGACGTCATCCGCGCGACGAGCCGGCCGGTCTGCTCGCGCGAGAAGAAGTCGAGCGACAGCGACTGCAGGTGGTCGAAGACGCGGATGCGCAGGTTGCGCAGGAACGTCTCGCCGATGCGGGCAACCATCCAGATCTGCCGGCGGCCGAAGTAGAGCGCGCCGGCGGCGACGGCGAGGTAGGTGGCAGCGATGACGTCGAGCAGCCGGCCGTCGTGGCGCGGAGGGAGGGCGTGGTCGATGCCGTAGCGCACCAGCCAGGGGCCGGCGAGCATGCATGCCGTCGAGCCGAGCATGACCAGCGACGCGAGCACGATCGCGCGCAGCTGCGGGTGCAGCAGCGTGCCGGTGCGGCGCAGCACGTGTCGGGCGCTCTGCGCGTCGAGGCTTTCCGGCTCGTCGAGCAGGACCGTCATGAGACGTCCACCAGCGCGTCGTCTGCAGCCGCGGCCCGGGCCAGCAGCTCGCGGTAGCGGGGCTCGCGGGCGAGCAGCTCGTCGTGCGTGCCCTCGGCGACGATGCGTCCGCCGTCGAGCAGCAGCACCCGGTCGGCGAGCGCGATCGTCGCCGGTCGGTGGGCGATGATGATCGTGGTGCGCCCGGCCATAACCTCGTCGAGCGCGTCGCGGATCTCGTGCTCCTTCGTCGGGTCGACGGCGCTCGTCGCGTCGTCGAGCACCAGCACCCGTGGGTTCGCCAGGATCGTGCGCGCGATCGCGATCCGCTGCCGCTGGCCGCCGGACAGGGAGAACCCGTGCTGTCCGATGACCGTGTCCAGGCCTGCGGGCAGCTCGTCGATGAAGGTGTCGGCGCCGGCGAGACGAGCGGCGCGGCGTACGACGTCGTCGTCGACCTCGGGCGAGGCGAACGCGATGTTGGCGCGCACCGAGTCGCTGAAGAGGAAGGTGTCCTCGAAGACCAGCCCCACCGCGCGACGCAGGTCAGCGAGCGACAGCTCACGGATGTCGACCCCGTCGATGCGGATGGTGCCGGCGGTCACGTCGTAGAAGCGGGCCAGCAGCCGAGCGACCGTCGACTTCCCTGAGCCGGTCGCCCCGACCAGGGCGACCGCGGCTCCGGCCGGCACGTGCAGGTCGAGCCGGTCGAGCACCCGCGCATCGCCGGCGACGTCGTAGCCGAACGACACGCCCTCGAAGCTCACCTCGCCGCCGCCCGGGGGCAACGGGCGTGGGTGCTCCGGGTCCCGGATCTGCGCTGCGGTGTCGAGGATCTCCGCGACCCGGCCGGCCGCAGCGACCGCCCGCTGGGCCTGCGCGACGAGCACACCGCCCAGCCGCAGCGGCCAGACCAGCATCAGCACGTAGGCGTTGAACGCGACCAGCTGGCCGATCGTCAGCGAACCGTCGAGCACCTGGTGCCCGCCGTACCAGAGCACGGCGACGAGGCCCAGCGCCGGCAGGAAGTCGAGCAGGGGCAGGTACGACGCGCGCACGCCGGCCGCCCGCAGTGACGCGTCGAAGACGTCGCCCGCCTCCTCGGCGAGGCGCGCTGCCTGTCGCGGCTCGGCACCGAACCCCTTGACGACGCGGACCCCGGAGACGGTCTCCTCGACCACCGTCGAGAGGGCCGCAAGCTCCTGCTGCAAGGTCAGCAGCTCGGGGTGGACCCTGGTCGAGAACCGGGTGGCCGCGACGCTGACGAACGGGAGCGGCGCGAGTGCGATGAGGGCGAGCCGCCAGTTGGTCGACAGCAGGACGCCGCTGACGGCCACGATGGTCAACGCGTTGGCGACGGCGAGCGGGATGTAGACCAGCAGGAACTGGATCTGCTGCAGGTCGCTGTTGGCCCGCGACATCAGCTGGCCGGTCTGCCAGCGGTCGTGGAAGGAGAAGTCGAGGCGTTGCAGGTGGCGGAAGAGCCGGCCGCGCAAACTGGTCTCGATCCGCGCGGCGACGCCGGTCGCGAGGTAGCGACGCGAGCCGGAGCAGACGCCCTGCACCAGTCCCACGACGACGATGGCGACGGTGAACGTCACCAGCGCGTGGTTGGACCGGTGCACGATGCCGCGGTCGATCGCGAAGCTCGCGAGCAGCGGGACGCTGACCTTCGCCGCGGTCCAGACGATGCCCGACAGCACCCCGGCGAGCAGCGGCAGCCGCTCGTGCCGCAGCCCGTCGCGCATCAGCCGCCAGCCCCGCCGGCGCGTCGCGGCCGAGGGGATTGCCGTCGGCGCGGCGTCGGGGGGCATGCGGGCATCCTCGCAAACCGAACCGCGTTCTGTCTTGCGACTTCGTCCCGCGCGTCGGGCCCGGCGCGTGGAGCCCGGGGGCTAAGCCGCGCGGTGCTCGAAGTGGTCGAGCAGCAGCGTGGCCAGGTGATCGGCGGCGAGCTCGGGGATCCAGTGGTTCACGCCGGTCAGCACCTCGAAGCGGTAGGGCGCGTCGACCCACCGTCTGGTCAGGTCGGCCGCGGTACGACCGAGGTAGCGGTCCCCGTCGCTCCAGACGTACAGGGTCGGCACGCGCACCGGGGCCGCCGTGCGGTTGCGGGTCAGGCCGAGAGCGAGCGCGCGGTACCAGTTGATCTCGGCGGTGGCGGCTCCCGGCTGCTGCAGCCGGCGCACGTATCCGCGCGCCTTCTCCTCCGGCAGCCCCTCGGCGACCATCTGCCGCACGAACTGCTCACCGCCGCGGGCGAGGATCGCCTTCTCCGGCAACCACGGCAACTGGAAGAGCAGCATGTACCAGCTGCGCAGCGCCTGGTTGCTGCGCAGCATGGCGTCGGTCATCGCCCGCGGGTGCGGCGTCGAGACCGACGTGAGCGAGTGCAACCGCCCGGGTGCCTCCGTGGCTACCGCCCACGCGACGCCGCCGCCCCAGTCGTGCCCGACCAGGTGGAAGCGGTCGGCGCCGGCCGCGTCGGCCAGGGCCAGCACGTCGGCCACCAGCTCGTCCATCGCGTAGTCGCGGCGCGCCTGCGGGCGGGCTCCGGGTGAGTAGCCCCGCTGGTCCGGCGCCAGCGTCCGGTAGCCGTCGGCGTTGAGCCGTGGAGTGACCGCGTCCCAGGATTCCGAACCCTGCGGGAAGCCGTGCAGCAGCACGACCGTCTGGCCGTCGGCGGGCCCGCCGTCGCGCACGTCGAACGTCAGACCGGCGCGCTGAAAGCTGTCCATGTCGGGCAGCATGCCGTGGCCCTTCGCGGGTCGCGGCACTGGGTAGCCTCGGCTGGTGAACGACGCCGACTGGGGCCACGAGGTCCACGCCGGTGCGCGCCGGGGAGGCAGCCGGCACGGGCCTCACATCCACAGCGGTGCCGACGAGCGCTACCTGCGCCGCGCGCTCGCTCTGATCGTCGGCTTCATGCTGCTCGAGGTCGCAGTCGCGTTCGCGGCCGGTTCGCTCGTCCTGCTCGCCGACGCCGGACACATGCTGACCGACGCG
>Ga0070658_10000888_pt1 | contig 25571 bp, 11 predicted proteins | sample KBSC13metaG_FD_64664 | JGI IMG/M metagenome (GOLD analysis project Ga0070658, IMG submission 64664) | Corn rhizosphere microbial communities from Kellogg Biological Station, Michigan, USA - KBS C1-3 metaG | ecosystem: Host-associated > Plants > Roots > Rhizosphere > Soil ... | reverse complement strand
GGCTTGATTGAATCATTGCGGTTCGACGCCGGCTATCCCAATCTCGACAAGCATCTGCAACGTCTGCGGCGCAGCGCCGCCGAGCTCGGGTTCGCGCTAGACGCGGAACGCCTCGAACGGGACCTGCTTGCCACGGGCACCACGTTGTCGAGTCCGCACAAGGTACGGGTCGTGCTGGACCGGGCAGGCAGCCACGTCATCGAGTGCCATCCCATCGAACCCTCCGACCTCGATCGTCGCATCGCGATTGCGCCGGATCCCGTCTCGTCCGCCAATTGGGCACTGAGACACAAGCTGACCCGTCGGACGCACTATCAAGCGACGTACGAAGACTACAAGCGTCTTGGCTTTTACGACGTCGTCTTCGTCAACGAGCGCAACGAGCTGACCGAAGGTAGCTTCAACAACCTGTTTATCCGCAAGGGCGACTGTCTGTATACGCCACCACTCGAGTGCGGATTGCTTCCCGGAATCCAACGGCAAAATCTGCTGGAATCGACGACCATCCGCGCGATGGAAAAGCGGCTGTATCTCGACGATCTGCGGAGAGCCGACGAGATTTTCCTCACCAATGCCGTTCGAGGCGTAGTCAAGGTCGAACTGGCCGCCAGCAGGATTGACGAACCATGCTCTGCCTGATCGACAACTACGACTCCTTTACCTACAACATCGTGCACTACCTGCACGAGCTGGACGTGGAGGTGAAGGTCATCCTCAATGACGAGATGTCCGCATCGGACGTGCTCGACCAGCATCCGCGCCATATCTTGCTATCTCCAGGCCCGGGCACCCCGGACGATTCGGGCATGTCGAAGGAACTGCTTCGTTTGGCCGCCGAGCGTCGCATCCCGCTGTTGGGCGTCTGCCTCGGACATGAAATTATCGGCGAGGTCTTCGGCGGGCGCGTCAGACATGCCAGACGCGTGATGCACGGCAAGGTCAGCCGCGTCCATCACGATGGCCACGGTCTGTTCGCCGGCATCCCGGAGGAATTCGCGGCGGCACGTTACCACTCCCTGATCGTGGAAAGGGAGTCGCTGCCGAGCTGCCTGAACTTGACAGCCTGGACTCAAACCGACGACGGGACGATGGACGAGATCATGGGCGTCGCCCACGCCAGCTTACCCATCTACGGCGTGCAGTTCCACCCCGAATCCATACTGACCGAATACGGCCATCACATGCTGGCGAACTTTCTTGGCATACGCGTGCATGCACGAGACCGAGTCGGTCGCTTCGCAGTCGAAAACGCGTGAGCGCAAACCATGTTCACCCATACCCGAGATGACATCCACGGCACCTTGATCTCAGAGCGGACGAGCACACTGCTTGCGAATTCCTGGGCGAACCGGGTCGCGGTGAGGACGTCGAGCTTCGAGGCGTCGAACTACTACGACATATCGTTGCCGGACTACCCGCCTGATCTGGTGCCGTTCCGGTACGTTCCCGCCTATGCCGAGCTGGATGAAGTCATTCAGAGACGCATATTGGCGGGTGCCTGGATCGCCTATAACGAGAAAACGATCGGCGTGGAGACCTTCATTGTGGCGCCGGCTTGTCAGTTGCTGCTGCGTGGCGCGTTCGACGGAGTGAATTCAGGCGCCGTCAAGCGCGTGATCGCTCAAACGCAGGTCGACGAGCAATTCCACATCCTAATGTGCATGGAGGCCTGTCTTCTCACCCGGCAAATGCATGGGCTGCAGGGGTTGGTCATACCTGTCGGCGCCGTGGTGAAGGAGCTTGAAGCCGACATGGCGCGTGCACCTGGCGGGCAGCCGGGTGAGCTGATCCAACTGGCCTATGCGGTCGTCGCCGAAGTCACGATCAATGCCTATCTCGATCTGCTCGCCGACGACACGACTATCCAGCCGTTCAACCGCGAGACGACCGCCTTGCATCGCAAGGACGAGTACTCGCATCGCAAGATCTTCGCCGACCTGACGCCGCAGATCGTCGCCCATCTGAGCTCAGAGGAACGTAGCCTCTTTCTGCAAAGCCTTGCTCGAGGTCTCGACGCGTTCGTGAAGATCGACTTCAATTCCTGGCGTTCGATCCTCACCTTCCTGGGCGTCGCGGATGCCGACGATATTCTGCTCGCCTGCCTCGCGGGCAACCCGTCCAGTCGGATAGTGCGCGACTACACCGGATTCCGCCGCCTGCTGGCTGAAATGGGCGTGGAGGAAAGAGAAGTCGCGTTCGAATTCTGAAACCAGCGGACAAACAACGTTGCTTCTGGCGAGCCGTCTCGCGGCTCGTGCGAGAGACATTCAATTCGGGATCCAATCAATGCGCGTTTATTTGTTTCCAGGCCAAGGCGTACAACGGAAGGGGATGGGCAAGGAGTTGTTCGACGAATTTCCCGAGTTGACGAAGCAAGCCGATCACGTCCTCGGTTATTCGATCCGGAAGCTTTGCCTAGGAGATCCCGTACGACCACTTGATTTAACTGAATACACCCAGCCTGCCCTCTACACGGTAAACGCCCTGCATTACGAAAAACTGCGGCGGGAAGGCGCGCCCGAGCCGGATTTCCTCGCCGGTTTCAGTCTCGGCGAATACAACGCCTTGTGCGCGGCGGGCGTCTTCGACTTCACGACCGGATTGCGCCTGGTTATGATGCGCGGCAAGCTGATGGGTACCGCCAAGGGCGGCGGCATGGCCGCCGTGGTTGGCCTGAGAGAAGACACTATCCGCGAGATATTGGCAAAGTACGCGGCAACCGACGTGAGCATCGCCAACTACAACACGCCGATGCAATTCGTGCTCGCCGGGCCCGTGAGCAGTATTCAGAAATTGCGGTCCGTCTTCGCGAAGCAGCCCGGCCTAGTCATGTTTACGGTGCTGAAAACGAGCGGAGCATTCCATTCTTCGCACATGGGGTTCGTGCTCGGTCCATTTGGTCAGTTTCTGAAGGAATTCGAATTCGCACAACCACGCGTGCCGGTGATTTCGAACGTCACGGCGGAGCCCTATCGGCATGAGGACATCCCGCGCTGTCTGACCGACCAGATCAGCCATCCGGTCCGATGGGTGGACAGCATTCGCTATCTGCGTGAAAAGGGCGCGACGGTGTTTGAGGAAATCGGGCAAACCGGCGTGCTGTCGAGGCTCGTCCAGCAGATTCCATCTGAATCGCTCCCGGGACAATCGGCAATCGCCGATGCTCCAACCCGGGCGCCTTTGCTCGGGGCCGTGCTCGATCGATGCGACACCGACGCCGACAAGCTCCTGCAGATCTATCATCACGGCGACGCACCTGAGCAGGTCACGGGGCGGCAGATTGCCCAACGCGCCCGCCGACTCGGGAGCGCCTTGATCAGCCAGCTCGAGCCCCAAGCGAAAGTGCTGTTGCTCCTGCCGCAAAAGACCAGTTTCGGCATCGGACTGCTCGCCTGCTGGTACGCGAACGTGATCGCGATCCCGATGCCGCTGACCGATTGCTCACAATTCGAGCGAAAGCGCCGGGAGATCGAGGCGATCGCTGCCAGCAGCGGCGCGCGCCATGTATTGACCGACGGCGAATTCGCGTCGGCGCTGGTCGATGTCGAAGCGCTTGAGGGGCTGACCATCATCAATGCGGACGAGGTCGAGGACGCTCCGCCGATCACGCACCGCCCGTGCGGCGAAGACGAGCTGGCGTTGGTGCTCTATACATCGGGATCAACGGCGCTACCCAAGGGCGTCACGTTCAGCCACCGCACGATGTTTCACAGCGCCACCTCGTCGCTGTGGGGTATGTCGAATGAAAGCCGGGTGGTGACGTGGCTGCCGCAATTTCATGCGTTCGGTATTTGCTGCGGGCTGATGGCGCCGCTGGTCCGCGGTGCGCTGAGCGTCGTCTATTCCCCCGAACGTTTCGTCGACGACCCCGCAAGCTGGTTCCGCTTGATCGATCGTTACCAGGCCACGCACACGGGGGCACCAAATTTCGCCTTCCGGCTTTGCTGCGAAACGATTCGTGACGAAGACCTCGCCGGGTTGTCGCTGGCGTCGTTGAACGCGCTGATCTGCGGCGGCGACATTATCCAGCTGGCGGCCTACGAAGCCTTCGTCGAGCGGTTCGCCGGGCTCGGCTTGAAAGCCGACGTGCTCTCACCGAACTATGGCTTGTCCGAGGCTGGACCGATCACCCTCAAACAGATCGGCGAACCAATCGCATCGTTGAAACTGGACAGCGCCGCACTTGAAATGAAACAGGTGCGGCGAAGCGACGGCGATGCGCCGGCGCGGATCTTCGTGAGCAGCGGCAAGGTCAGACCGCCTACGCGCATTCTGATCGTGAATCCAGACACGCTCGAGCCATGCGGCGCGAGCGAGGTTGGCGAAGTCTGGATCAAGTCTCCGTGCGTAACCCAAGGCTATCTCGACGATCCGCAGGCCAGCGCGCGCACGTTCAACGGCACAGTCTCGTCCAACGGCGAAAGCGGCTTTCTGCGTAGCGGCGATCTCGGATTTCTGGACGACGACGAACTGTACCTGGTCGGACGCGAGAAAGACGTCATCATCGTCAACGGAAAGAATCACCACCCGGTCGATATCGAGGCCAGCATCCGGCAGCAGATCGCCGCCTGCCACCTGCCCACGGCGGTCTTTGCTGTCGAGGATGAACGGTGTCCCAAAGTCGTCGTTGTCCAGGAACTGGATGCAGAACCGGCGGAGCGTTACCAGGAAATCGCGGAACGCATCATCAGCGCCGTATCCGCCGCGCACCGACTGGAAGTGCACGACGTCGTCGTGATACCGCCGGGAAGCCTTCCCGTCACCGGCAGCCGGAAAATACGTCGTGCCGTGTGCCGGACGCGATTGCTTGACGGATCGCTACCGTGCGCCTGGCGCTACCAGGCGCACGTTGTGCAAAAAGCCCGCGATGTTTCCGTCGATGCCGATCCCTGGCTGCGCAGCGTTCGTGAGCGAGTACTGCTCCCGGTCCTTGGCGAGCGTTGCGTACGCCTTGCCGATACGGATCCGTTCACGCTTCTCGGACTCGATTCGCTGAATGCCATACGTCTAGCCCGCAAGGTCGAGGAAGTATTCGGTGTGCGGTTCGTGCCGAGCATGCTCTACGAATACGGAACCTGTCAGGCGTTGTCCGCCTACGTGGCCGACGCTGCGCGAGACCCGCGGATCACGTCGAGCGCACCCACCCCCGACGACGCACCGCAACCGCTGTCCGAAGGACAAAAGGGATTGTGGGCCTTGCACAAGATCGAGCCGGGAACATGCGCCTACAACGTACCGACCGCGCTCTATTGTCGGAACGGGGTCTCGCTGGAGGCACTGCAGGAAGCGTATCGTCGTACGCTCGGGCGGCATACGATGCTGCGGGCAGCCATCTACGAAGAGCAAGGCGCACCTTACGTGCGCTATCGGGATCTCGGCGCTTATCGTATCGAAACGATCGATACTTCCGGGATTTCCCACGACGACCTGGTCGGCATGCTGTGGAAACGGGCGAAGCTGCCCTTCGATATGACAACGGATCCGCTCATCACGCTGTCCGTCTATGCACCGAAGCAAGCCGGTAGCGGCGCTTACTTGCTGATCGTTGCGCATCATCTAGTGCTGGACGGCAGTTCCACGAGCCTGTTTCTGCGAGATCTGTTTGATGCCTACCAATCCTGCCTGCGCGGCGACGCGGCCGACAGCGCGGCGCCGCACGCGACGTACCACGAATTTGTAGAATGGGAGCGACAGACGCTGAGCGAATCGAGAGTCGAGCAAGACCGGGTGTTCTGGCGGAAGGTTCTGGCAGACAGCAAACCGATCACCGGACTTCCCCTGCGCAGTCTGACCGAAACCGAAGATTGGCACGAAGGCGAAGTCTGCCGCAGGGTCGTTCCGGGCGCGCTCGCACAAGCCGCCCGCGCCTTCGCGCAAACGCATCAATGGAGCGAAGGGCTGTTGTATCTAGCTGTCTTCAAAGTGCTGCTTTATCGGTACACGGGACAGGACGACCTGCTGATCGGCATGCCAGTCAGCAACCGGCCACAGGAGCGCTTCGACCCGGTGATCGGCCATTTCGTCAACATGCTGCCGATCCGCTCTGTCATCCGGGGCGACGACGGCTTTGCCGCTTATGGTGCCCATCTGCACCAGCAGGTGCTCGAAGCGCTGGATCACTGCGGTTATCCGTTTGCCCGGATGGTCAAGGACGCGGGAGCCGCGATCGACCGTACGCACGCACCATTGTTTGACATCAGCTACAACTACCAGAACTTCTTTGCTACTGACGCTCATGCCGCGCTGGTGCGGCAACTCGACGATGCGTTGGCAATCAAGATGGTCGGTGAGCCGATGCAGACCGGCGAATATGGTCTCGTATTGGACGTTTGTCCGTCCGACGCATTGCAGCTCAATTTCAAATACGATCCCAGGTTGTTTTCCGGCGCAACTGTCGAGCGACTGGCCGACCACTTTTGCCAATTGCTGTCCGAGGCGCTACAGCATCCTACGCGAGCGCTAAACAGGTTATCGATGGTGAGCGAGGCGGAAAAGCAGACGGTGCATGACGCGGTCAACAAGACTGACGAGCCTTTCGCCGAAGGCGACACCTGTTACACGCTGTTCCAGGCTCAGGCGCGCGTCACGCCGGAAGCGCCCGCCGTCAGCCACCATGACAAGATCATGACTTATCGCGAACTCGACCGGCGCATTGGCCAGCTCGCAGCTCGCATGCGCGAGGCCGGCATTGCCTCGGGAAATCGCGTTGGCATCAGCGTCGATCGTTCCATCGACTTGGTGGCGGCGCTGCTCGCGATCATGAAGCTGGGTGCGACGTATGTGCCGTTGGATCCCGACTATCCGGCCGAGCGGCTCGCCTACATCGCGGCGGACGCCGAATGCCAGCTGATCGTCACGCACTCAACATTGCGGGCAAAGGTGGAGTCGTTCGCCGCCGCCAGCGTCGGCATCGTCGAGCTCGACACGGAATTGCCGCAGGCCGTGACGGACCATGACGATCCGGCAGTCGACGGCGACGCGCTTGCCTACATCCTCTACACCTCGGGGAGCACCGGCAAACCCAAAGGCGTTGCGATCCGTCAGCGCTCGGTGACGAACCTCATGCTGTGCATGAAAAGCCGATTGGGTTTTGCTGCTTCGGACACATGGTTTGCGGTGACTACCTTCGGCTTCGACATCGCTGCGCTTGAACTGTTTCTGCCGTTGATCGCGGGCGGGCATTGCATCATAGGCGACGCGCAGACGGCGAAAGACGCCATGGCTTTACGCGATGCGATCGCAAGCATACGACCTACCTTTATGCAGGCCACGCCGACGACCTGGCGCATGCTGTTCCGGGTCGGCTGGACGAATTCGGAAAAGACGCAAATCGTGTGCGGAGGCGAAGCGTTGTCCGAGCCATTGCGACAGCAATTTATGGCGACCGGCTCCGTGCTGTGGAATTGCTATGGTCCGACCGAGACCACGATCTGGTCGACGTTGCAGCGCATCACCGCTGACGGGCCTATTTCCATCGGCAAGCCGCTCGCGAATACCCGAGTCTATATTCTCGACCGGCATCTGCAACCGCTGCCGGTCGGCGTCGCCGGCGAACTGTATATCGCGGGCGCGGGCGTGGCGCAGGGGTACTATCGAAAACCCGAGCTGACGGCCGAGCGCTTCTTGCCAAGCCCCTTCCGCGACGGCGACATTCTCTACAGGACCGGCGATCAGGCGAGTTGGAATCCGGACGGAACGATCGATCTCATCGGCCGTATCGACAATCAGGTCAAGGTTCGGGGTCATCGCATCGAATTGGGTGAGGTCGAGCGTGTGCTGTGCGTTTATCCCGGCGTCGACGGCGCCGTCGTGGTGGTAAAAGGCGCCGGAGCGGAGGCGCAGTTGGTCGCTTATGTCCAGTCAGCGGCGATGCGCGCGATCAATGTCGGCGCATTGCGCGACCATCTATCCGCCGCGCTGCCCGCCTATATGCACCCGTCCCGCTTCATCGGTGTCGACGCTTTCCCGCAAACACCGAACGGCAAGGTGGATCGTCAGCAAACCGCGGCTTTGGAAGGCCCGCCGCTGTCGGCGCACGCGTCGACGCCGCCTGGCCAGGTGGAAGGCACGGTTCGCCAAATCTTCGAAAGCGTATTGAAGCAAACTGGCCTTGGCTTGCATCAGGGGTTCTTTGAGATCGGTGGCGATTCCTTTTCCGCTATCTCCGTGATCGAACAGATCAACCGAAGCTTCGCTTGCGATCTGCGCGTCACCAGCCTGTTCAAGCATTCCACAATTGCCGCATTCAGCGCCTATCTGCAGGGCGAGGTGCGCCCGGCGGCTTCGAAGGAATCTCCCATGACGACACCTGCCATGCGGAGTACGGAGGTACGACGCACGGACGCCGACTGGCCCGACTACTATGACAGCGCCATTGCCATCATTGGCATGTCCTGCCAGTTGCCGGGCGCGGGCGACCCGCGGGAATTCTGGCAAAACCTGCTACAAGGCAAGGACAATCGGCGCTTCGTCCCGGAGGACGAACTCCATCGGCACGGCCTCGCCGATACCTTGGCCAATCGTCCGGGTTACGTTCCGCAGTTCATCGGCGTCGACAACAAGGACGCATTCGACGCGACCTTCTTCAACATCTCGCCGCGTGACGCCCAGTTCATGGATCCGCAAGCGCGCATGCTGTTGCAACATGCGTGGAAGGCCATCGAAGATGCCGGCTACGATGTGCGTGAGGTCAGCGACACCAGCGTGTTCATGTCCGCCAGCAACAATTTCTATCAGGCATTGTTACCGGACCTGGTCTCCAATACGGCGCGGCTGCGCGTAATGGGCGATCCAGATAAGTACATCGCTTGGGTGCTGGCGCAGGGAGGCAGCATTCCCACGATGATCTCGAACAAGCTGGGCCTAGTTGGTCCGAGCCTCTACATCAACACGAACTGCTCGTCGTCCTTGACGAGCTTGCACCTTGCTTGCCAAAGCTTGCTGAGTGGGGAAACCAGGTACGCGCTGGTTGGCGCCGCGACGCTCTTTCCGGCCACAAATCTGGGCTATGTGCACCAGCCTGGCCTGCACTTTTCCAGCGACGGGCGCTGCAAAGCGTTCGACGCCGCGGCCGACGGAATGGTCGGCGGCGAAGGCGCTGCGGTCGTGGTGCTGAAACGCGCCGGCGACGCCATCAAGGATGGGGATCACATTTACGCGCTGCTGCGCGGCATAAGCGTGAACAACGATGGTTCGGACAAGGTCGGCTTCTACGCGCCCAGCGTAAATGGTCAGGCACAGGTCATCCGCAAGGCACTGGAAAAGACCGGCGTTCATCCTGACACCATCGGTTACGTCGAGGCGCACGGCACCGGCACGCGCATCGGCGATTCCATCGAAATCGCAGCGCTGACCGAAGCGTGGCGAGGCTACACCGGACGCCGCGGATTCTGCGGCATCGGATCAGTGAAGACCAATATCGGCCATCTCGATGCTGCAGCTGGTCTAGCTGGCCTGATCAAGCTGGCCCTGTGTCTCGAGCACGGCCAGATTCCGGCCTCGTTGAACTACCAGCGGCCGCACGCCGACCTGGAGCTCGAGGCCTCGCCCTTCTATGTCGTAGACCGCAACGCGACGATCAAGCCGGGCAAGGATGCCCCGTATCGCACGGCATTGAGCTCGTTTGGCATCGGTGGCACCAATGCGCACGCGATTCTGGAACAGTACGTGGCGCCGCGGGAACAGGAGTCGCAGCCGAACCAGCCTTGTCTGGTTCCGTTGTCGGGACAGAATGCGGAGAGTCGTGCCGACGCGATGCGAGCGCTGCTGAGTTTCCTGCCCGATTACAAGGCGCAGGGCGGCACGCTGGCGGCGCTCGCCTGCACCTTGCAGACCGGTCGGCGTCCGATGGCGTTCAGAGCCGCCTTCGTTGTTTCGAATTTCGACGCGCTCGAACAGGCTCTGCGCGCCGCGCTCGCTGGCTCTGCGTTACCGCAAGGCTGCGTCATGGGGATAAGCGAGAGTGGCGCGGGAATCGCGGCGTTGTTCGACGACACCGACGAGTTGAAGGGGCTGGCCGGCAACTGGATTCGGGCCGGAGAGTTGCACAAGATCGCACCGCTTTGGGCGGCGGGCTCCGAGATCGATTGGAACGTCTGCTACGGCGGGCATCGTCCGCGTCGCGTCAGCTTGCCAACGTACTGCTTTACCGCGCGGCGCTACTGGATAGAGTACAGCGACCGTGACGGCGCCGACGTGGTCAGGGCGGCCGTGCGGGACGAACGTCGCACGGCGCCTGCGCCCGTCGAGCAGGCATCCACCCGATCTACCAATACCGGAACTGACGTCGAACGCGTGCTGGTGCAGGCGTTCGCCAACGCGTTGAAGATGCAGACAGCCGACGTCGAGCGAAGTGTTACGTTCGCCGACTACGGCCTGGACTCGTTGCGAGGCGTCGCGTTGGTCAAGGAACTCAACGACGTGTTAGGCATCGATCTGGACGTCACGCGTATCTTCGACTATCCCACCGTGGCAAGCCTTGCCGCGTACATCGACGAAACCTGGCATCCCGCTCCAAGGTCCGTGCCGGATAGTGGTCGCGAATACCGCGTCGAGCTGTCGCGGCCATGCGCATCCGCCGCAGTTGAGCCGGCGCAGCCGTGCGCACCCGCCGCGGTTGGGCACAAAGAGCCGATCGCGATCGTGGGTTTCAGCGGACGGTTTCCTCAGAGCGACGATGCGGAAACCTTCTGGCGGCATCTGGAGCGCGGCGACGATCTGATGACGAAAGCCGAGCGCTGGAACCTCGATGGCAATCGGGTTGCTTGCGCCGACGGCGGATTCCTGGACGGTATCGACCAGTTCGATTCGCTTTTCTTCAATATCTCCGGCCTTGAGGCGACGTATATGGAGCCGCAGCAACGACTCTTTCTCGAGGAATGCTGGAAGGCGTTGGAGAACGCCGGCTATGCCGGTGATGCCTTGAGCGGCCGCCGCTGCGGAGTCTATGTCGGCTGTGCGGCGGGTGATTATCTCGACCTGACCGGCAAAGCGGATTATCCGGCCCAGGCGATGTGGGGAAACATGAGTTCGGTGGTGGCCTCGCGGATTTCCTATTACCTGAACCTGCAAGGCCCGGCGCTGGCGGTCGACACAGCCTGCTCCAGCTCGCTGGTCGCCATCCACCTGGCCTGCCAGGCCTTGTGGAGCGGCGAGAGCGAGGTCGCGCTGTCTGGCGGCGTATTCCTCCAGTGCTCTCCCCGGCTGTATATCTCCGGATCGCGAGCGGGCATGCTCTCGCCGAGCGGGCGCTGCCGCCCCTTCGATGATCGCGCCGACGGATTCGCGCCGTCGGAAGGCGTCGGCGTGCTGGTGCTGAAGAAGCTCAGCGCGGCGCTGGCTGATGGTGACCATGTGCACGGCGTTATCCGTGGCACGGGCATCAATCAGGATGGTGCCACCAACGGCATCACCGCGCCCAGCGCAAACTCGCAACAACGTCTGATAGAGGGCGTCTATGACGAATTCGACATAGACTGCGGCGGGATCCAGATGATCGAAGCGCACGGCACCGGCACCAAGCTTGGCGATCCGATCGAATTCCAGGCGCTTTCGCGGGCTTTTTCCGGCCGCACCGACAAGCGCAACTACTGCGCGCTCGGCAGCAGCAAGGCCAATATCGGGCATGCGCAAATGGCGGCCGGCGTGCTCGGTGTCATCAAGATCCTGTTGGCGATGAAATACCAGAAGATTCCGCCGCTTCTGCATTTCTCGACGCTGAACCGGAACATCGCGCTAGAAGGCAGTCCCTTCTATATCAATACGACCGCGCAGGGCTGGGCTGTGGCGCCGGGCGAGCGGCGCCGCGCCGCGATCAGCTCCTTCGGCGCCAGCGGCACCAACGCGCACCTGGTGATCGAGGAAGGCGTCTCGCCTGATCTCGTGTCGCGGCCGGCGCGCCCCTGGCTCGTCGTCCTGTCCGCGCGCAGCGCGGTGCAACTCCGTCAGCAAATGCTTCAGCTCGCCAAGCATTGCCGGTGTCATCCGGACGTCGACGTAGCTGACGTCGCCTATACACTGCTGGTGGGGCGCAAGCATCTCCCTCGGCGCGTCGCAGTATTCGCGCGCAACGCCACCGAGCTTGCCGACGGCCTTGAACGCATTGCGGCCGGTGAGGCGTGCGAAGCGCTCTGGAACAACCAGCACGATCCGTCCCATGTCGCCGTCGCGCGCGACTTCATCGAGGGGAGGCGCAACGATCTCGGCGCTCTGTTCGAAGAAGGCCATTACCGAAGACTCCCTTTGCCGACTTATCCATTCGAGCGCAGTTCCCACTGGCTGCCCGAGCCAACCCCGTCAGGACACGAGCGGGAGCGCCCCGCGCCCGCAGTGAACCGGCAGGAGCGCGCCACATTCACGCTTGAGCGGGTCAGGGATGAGGGCGCGACGCTCGAGTTCAGTACGACGTTCAGCGGCAACGAGTACTTCCTTCGCGATCATCGGATCGGAGGCAAGTCCGTCTTGCCGGGGGCGGTCTATGCGGCGCTGGCCAACCTCGCGTTCCTCCAGACTCCTGAGGGCGCCCGTGCGTCGGACGCCGCCGTCAGCCTGCGCAATATCGCGCTTCTGCGGCCCTTTAGCGTTGACAAAGACCCGGCGCGGATCCGCATTCAGCTTGTCCGCGGCAACGCGTTGCAGTTCACAATCGACAGCTATCCGTCCGACAGCCGTGAAGCTACCGTCAATCATTGCCGTGGTGACATTGCTGTGTTGCAGGCAGAGGCGCCGCAATTGGACCTGCCAGGCTTGCGCTCGGCGATGAAGCCGTGGACGTCGACACGCGAGCGTTTCTACGACGACTTCCGTGCCTTCGGCATCGATTACGGTTCCACGATGCAAGGGGTCGCCGAGATCCACGTAGACAACGGCTCCGTGCTGGCGCGCATCGCGCTACCCGATCTCCTCCCGGGGGATCCACAGAGCCTGGCTGTTCATCCGACCCTGATCGACAGCGCGATGCAGTGCCTGAAATACCTGTACGCCAGCGACGGCGTGGTCAACCAAGTCAACCTGCTGTTCGCGATTCAGGAAATCCAGTTGCATCGTCCTTGCGCATCGACGATGTGGGCATGGCTGCGATTCGGCAGCGGAGCTGCCAAAGGAAAGATTGATGTCGATCTGTGCGACGATCGGGGCGCGGTCTGCGTGGCCATTCGAGGCATCTCGACGCGTGCCGCCGGCGCGGTGAGCGAACCTTCGGCACGCGCGCAGCAGCCGGAAAAACAGGCGGCCATGTACTACCTGCCGACGTGGGATCCGCTGCCGGCGGCGGCGCGAGAATCGTGGCCCGACAGCGCCCAGCGCGTCGTCATCATCGGCGGCGCGGCGCGCGCGCGCGAGCTGTGGTGCGGCCGCCTGCCGGCTGCGCAAGTGTTGGACCTGGCGCAAGCCGATACCGATGACGATGTCTTGAAGGCGTTGTCGTCCGCCGGTGAGATTGACCATCTGATCTGGCTTTCGGAGGACTCCCAAACCGAGCTGCCCGCGGGGGAGCGGATCATCTCCGACCAGACCTCAGGCGTGATGCAATTGTTCCGGCTGGTGAAAGCGCTGCTGAAGCGCGGTTACGCCAATCGCCCCTTGGGCATGACCGCTGTCGTGCATGCCGCCCAAGCATTCCATCCTGAAGAGCGGAACGATCCCACCCACGCGGCGGTGGGCGGACTGATCGGTACGGTGGCGAAGGAGTGTCCCCGCTGGCGCGTGCGAAGCGTGGACGTCGACGCGATGAGCGAGCGGGCCGTCGACGCCATCCTTAACCTCTCCTCGCATGGCGATGGCGACACGCACCTGCTGCGCTGTGGCCAGTGGTTCCAGCAACGCCTGATGCCGGCCGCTCGCTGGCCGCAGCAACCAACGCGCGTCAGACAGGGCGGCGTGTACGTGATCGTCGGCGGTGCTGGCGGACTGGGCCTCGCGATCAGCGAATACTTGGCGCAACGCTATCAGGCGCAGGTCATATGGCTGGGCCGCAGGGCCGTCAATGCCGAGATCGACGCCGCCATCGCGCGCATTGCGCTCCTGGGTCCGGCGCCTTGCTATATCCAGGCCGATGCGTGCGACGGCGCGGCGATGAAGCGAGCCAGGGCGGAGATCGAGGCGCGCTACGGCTTCGTGAACGGATTGATTCAGTCGGCGATGGTCCTGGACGCCGGTGGCGTCGGCAAAATGAGCGAGACGCAATTCGCCTGCGTCCTCAAGTCGAAGGTCGACGCGAGCGTGCATCTGGTGGAAACCTTTGCCGATGCCCCGCTGGATTTCGTGCTGTTCATCTCGTCGATCAATTCCTATATGAAGACGATAGGGCAGAGCAACTACGCTGCCGCCTGCGCGTTCAAGGATGCATATGGCCAACGCATAGCGCGTGAGCTGTCCTGCGCCGCCAAAGTGATCAACCTGAGCTATTGCTTCAACAACGCCGACAGCAACGACAATCGGGGCGCTGCGATATCCACCCCGCTGGACTTTATCGAGCGCGACGAGTTCCTCGCCGCCATCGAAGCCCTGCTTGCCTCGGATTTGCCGCAGATGGCGCTAATGAAGCCGTCGACGGCGGCCACCACGCGTGGCATCGTGCTCAGCGCGCGAGCCGCGCATGTTCACGTCAACGACGAGCCGTCGTGGTTCCAGGAAAAAGGCGACGAACTGACGGCGCGCGATCCCGAGGACACCGCGATGATGCGGGACGCGATCGAGCGCATGAAAGCTCTGAACGAGTTGCTTATTTGACGAGTCCGCACCACTTACAAGCCACCATCATGAAAGCGCTAATCATCGATCTTCTGTGGAGCCAACTCGCCGCCTTGGGTGCGTTCGACCGTCCACGCCAAAGCTACGCATCGCTGCGGGATCATGCGGGCATTCAGTCTTTGTTCGATCCCTGGCTGCGGGAAACGCTACGGGTCCTTGCGAATGAGGGATATCTCGAATGTCGAGGCGACGAGATCGAGGTACTGTCGCGGCCCGGACGCAGCGTAGCGGAACTGTGGAATCTATGGGAACACGAGGGCGAAAAATGGCTGGCCAATCCGGATCTGCGCGCGCAACGAATATTGCTCGACGTCTGCCTGCGCGCGCTGCCGGACGTGTTGACCGGTCGCAAACTGGCGACCGAGGTCGTGTTTCCGGATTCATCGGTGGCCTTGGTCGAAAACACCTACAAATACAACCCGATGGCGGCGTTTTACAACCGCTGCCTTGCGCAGAGGGTCGAGTCGTTCGTGCGCGAGAGGATAGCGCGGCGCTCCGCGCCCGGCATTCGGATCATCGAGATCGGCGCGGGAACCGGCGCGACCAGTGCCGTCGTCTTCGAGACGCTGCAGAATTATCGCGAATACATCGACGAGTATCGTTATACCGACATCTCCAAGGCATTTCTCAACCATGCCGAGAAGACCTACGGGCCTGACAACCGGTTCCTGAGTTACGGCGTTCTTAATATCGAATTGCCGCCTGCGACGCAAGGATTCGAGCAGGCCAGCTACGACATGGTGATCGCGGCGAACTGCCTGCACGCCACCCGCGACATCAGGACCACGCTGGGACACGCCAAAAGCCTGCTGAAGCCGAACGGCATGCTGCTGCTCAACGAGCTTACCGTCAACAACCTGTTCAACCACTTGGCCTTCGGCTTGCTGACCGGATGGTGGGCTTACGACGATCACAACGTGCGGCTCACTGGGTGTCCGGGCCTGTCGCCCGCGAATTGGCGTCACGTGCTGGAAGGTGAAGGTTTCCGGAATGTGACATTTCCTCGCCCAGAAGCCGCAGGCATGGGGCAGCAGATCATTGTGGCGGAAAGCGACGGCATCGTGCGTGTACAGCGCGAAATGGGCGACGCTGGAAACGCCGCCGCTCACCCCTCCGCGGCGGGGGCGTCGGCAGCACGCCCGCCGGCGAGCGCGGCCGGCGCCGCGCTTGCTCCCGCTTGCTTGTCGAACAATCGTGTCGTACAAACTTTGGTCCAACAGCTGGCTGGCGAGTTGCGCATCGACGCAAGTCGGATCGCACGCGACGAAGCGTTTTCCAGCTACGGCATGGACTCGATCATCGCGGTGAATCTCACCAGCACGATCGGCGAGGCACTGGGCATTGATCTCGACATCACCGCATTGTTCGAGCACAACACCATTGACGCCCTGTGCGCTCACATCCTGTCGACTCATCCGGAATTGCGCGAAGAAGTCGCGGCGCAAAGGACGGCGCCCGACGCGCTTCCCGTCGAACCACGCCTGACGGCTGCGGACGCTGCGTCCCAAGTAGCCGAAGTCCCAATGCCGAAACACGCGGCCGAGGCGGTAGTCAACGTGGAAGATATCGCCGTCATTGGCGTCGACGGTACGTTCCCGGGCGCCGCGGATCTCGACGCATTCTGGCAGGTGCTGAAAGAAGGGCGGCGCTGCATCACGCAACCGCCGCAGCAACGCGAAGAATGGCGCCGCCACGTCGACGCAACGCGGTCGGACAGCTTCGATATGGCGACGGTATGGGCGGGATTTCTCGATCGGATCGATACATTCGATCCGCTTTTCTTCGGTCTGGCGCCCACCGAAGCCGAGCAAATGAGCCCGGAACAGCGGCTTCTGCTGATGTGCGTTTGGAACATGCTTGAGAACGCCGCGTATACGCCCAAGGCGCTTGCGCAACAGCGAACCGGAGTGTTTGTCGCTGCGGCGCCGAGCGAATACCATCAACTCAGGCACGAGATGGCCGGCGAAAGCCAGACCGGACTGATGAGTGCGCCTTCTTTGTCGCTGTTGCCCAACCGCATCTCCTATCTCCTGAATTTGCGCGGACCCAGCGAGGTTTGCGACACCACATGTTCGTCCTCCCTGGTCGCCATTCATCGCGCGGTCCAGGCCATATGCCTGGGCGAGTGCGACCAGGCAATCGTCGGTGCCGTCAATCTGGTATTGACGCCGGCCGCGTTCAAGAACATGGCCGCTGTAGGCATGCTGAGCCCGACTGGCGATGTCAGGCCGTTTCAAGGCGATGCGGACGGAACGGCCAGGGGCGAAGGCGTTGGCGCGATTCTGATCAAGCCGTTGCACAAGGCGATCGAACACGGCGACATGGTCCACGCGGTGATCAAGGGCACCGGTGTCGCGCATGGCGGACGCGGCGTTTCGATGACCGCGCCGAACATTCTCGGTATGAAAGACGCTATGCAGCAGGCATACCGGAGAGTCGATCCGCGTACGATTGGCTACATCGAAGCACATGGGATGAGCACTGCGTTGGCCGACAACGCGGAAATCAGCGCCTTGAAATCGGGACTGGAAGAAGCATCGGCCCGTTGGGCGGGCGCAAACGTGCCACATGAGCAGTTGTGTCACATCGGCAGTCTGAAGCCTTGTATCGGCCACACCGAGGTGTGTTCCGGCATGGCGGCGCTGATCAAGGTCGTGCTCGCGATGCGTCACGGCCTGATTCCGGGCATTCCCGGTTTTGGCCGACCGGCCGATACCGTTAAGCTAGACGGTACGCCGTTGCGCATCGCGACTGCGAATCAAAGCTGGGAGCCTTTCGTCGACGCCACGGGCCGCTCATTGCCTCGCCGCGCTGCCGTCAACGGTTACGGGATCGGTGGAGTCAACGCACATGTGGTGCTTGAAGAACCACTCACGCCGGAGGCGACGAATTCGGGGCAACGTCATGCGCAACATGTCATCGTTCTCTCGGCCAAGAGCCTTGATTCGCTGAATGCGCGCGCGCGAGCCCTGCGAGGCTATCTGAGTCAGGCATCCGGAACGGAACTCGCTGCCATTGCGTACACCCTGCAAACAGGACGGGAAGCGATGGAGCGGCGCCTGGCCTGTGTCGTCGGTAGTCTTGACGAATTGTCGGCTGCATTGGATACCTATCTATCCGGCGCGCGGCATGATCACCTTTACATGAGCGAGGGGCACGCCACGGATTCTGAACTCATCCGGCTGATCAGTGGGGAGACCGGCGACATGCTGGTCCGATCCTTGATCCGGGACGGGAAGCTGGCAGACGTCGCGCGTTACTGGACGAAGGGTGCCTCGATCGACTGGGGCCTCTTTCACGAAGGGCACAACGGCGCCGGGCTGAAGATCGCGCTCCCCGGTTATCCGTTCCAGCGTGGAGAGAACGCGATGGAGCAATGCGGAACATCAAAACTCGGACCGATTCCGAATGAACGAGCGGTCGAGCAGGTGCGAGGAATTGTTGCCTCAATCCTGGGACTTGACCGAACCAATATCGATGTTGCCACGCCGCTTGATCGCTACGGGCTCAATTCGCTGCTGCTGCTTGGCGTGCTGCAGCGACTGCGCGATCTGCGAGTCGATTTCGAAGTTGGCTGGCTACGCGCCGACGGGACGATTCGGGACATTGCAGCCCATCTGCACCAATCGACGGACCAAGATGGCGACACGGCAACTTTTCCAGAATTGTTGAAGCTTAATGCCGGCGCTCGGGGCAAGCCCGTATTCTGGATACATGGAGCGCTCGGGAGCGTGGAGACATTCAGCCCGATCGCCGACAAGAGCGAACGCCCGTTCTTTGGCATTCAGGCCAAGGGCTTCATGACCCGTCACGAACCCAACGTCGGTATCCGCGACATCGCAGCCTACTATCTGAAAATCGTGCGTTCTCGCCAGGCGCACGGGCCATATGATCTTGGCGGCTTCTGCCTGGGCGGCATTATCGCCTACGAAATGACTCGTCAACTTCAGTTGGCCGGGGAGAAGGTCGACAGCCTGGTCATGATCGATTCGCCGGACAACACGGGATTTGCCAAAGCGAGCAAATCGAGCAACGTGACGAGCCGTAGCGCGGCCCTGCAGTTGGTCAACACGCTGCTCTGGCCCGCCGATAAGCGAGATGTACAGGAGATCGTGCGCACGCTCATTCGCTACGATGAGCTGAATGCTTGCTTGGATGAAGACAGCCTGATCGAACAGATGGCGGCTCTGGCGGTTGCGCGCGGATTGACAATGAAGCAGGAAACAGTCGCCGCGTTCGTTCGGAAAAATATCAAGGTCCAAACCTCTTACAAGCTGCACGATTTCGTAATCGAATCGCTCCCTGACCCGCGCAGCGTCGACGCCTACTACTTCCGTAATCGTGGCGGCCTCTTCTACGGAGAACTCCTCAACCACTTTTCCATGCCTGGGGAAAAGCTGGCGATCGATCACGTCAACTACTGGCAGGATTGGGAGCGGGAACTGCCGAATCTAAGCCTGATCGACATTGATGCGCATAGTCACATGACCATCCTCTCGGAGGAGCGTTGCACCTCCAAGATAGCCGGAACCTGCGCACGTCTTTATCGGATAGAATCGAACTCCGAAGACTCAAGCCGCAGTCAATGCGTGGAAGAGGCGGCAGAGGCACCTTAGCCCGTCCACGCCTTGATCGCCAGATCGGCCATTTACCAGTTGAGGAGAAGCAAGTGGAAAAACCGGAAAGAGAAGAAGGTGCCAAGGACGTTTCGGAGGACAACTCGAAACTTTTCGACATTCTGACACGTGCCCGTAAGGTATTCATCACCGGCGCCATCGAACAGAAGATGGCACGCGACGTGGTGCAACAACTGCATGCCTTGGCGCACATCAGCGATGATCCCATTCAGGTGTTCGTCAGTTCTCCGGGGGGGCACGTCGAATCGGGGGATCTGATTTTCGACACGATACGTTTCATCAAGCCGAAGGTCATCATGATCGGATCGGGCTGGGTGGCCAGCGCGGGCGCATTGATCTACGTTGCTGCCGAGAAGGAAGATCGTTACGCGCTGCCCAATACCCGTTTCCTCTTGCACCAACCGTCGGGCGAAACGCGCGGTCCCGCCAGCGATGTCAACATCTACCTGGACGAGATCGTGAAGATGCGTGATCGAATCAACCGCATATTCGCTGATGCCACTGGTCAGACGACGGAAAAAATTGCGGCAGATACAGCGCGGGATTTTTGGCTGAGTTCGGAGCAGGCTGTGACATACGGCCTTGTCAACAAGATCATCGTTTCGGAAAACGAGATCCAGGCGCGCTTCAAGTGACGTGATATGCATCTTCCCTCTCGACGCGCGGGAGGGAGGTGGTAACAGGGCGCAAATTCATCGTTCTGGAATTTTCGAGCTTGCGTCCCCGGAACCGTCCCTTACATGCCTGCCGCGAGAAATGAATGATCGCGCGACTCACGCGGAATTGGGCGAGGCTCCTTTAGCAAGGAATTTCATGAGCGCAGCGTCCACGCCGGGTCGCAAAGATATATCGACGTTCGAATTCACTGTCCTAATTGCATTGCTGATGTCGACGGTTGCGATGTCGATCGATGCCATGCTCCCAGCGTTGGGATTGATCACCAGTGATCTCAACCTCAGTAGACCGAATGATGCGCAATACGTTATCAGCACGTTGTTTCTCGGGCTGGCGTTAGGGCAACTAATATGTGGCCCGTATTCCGACGCATTAGGCCGCAAAAAGATCCTGTATTTTGGGACAATCGCTTTCGCAGTGGGAAGCATGCTGTGTTTTTTTGCTCACGATTTGCGCACCCTGCTCATCGGACGCTTCGTGCAAGGGGTAGGTATTGCCGGGCCGTATGTCTCGTCGATCTCGATCGTGCGTGACAAATACAGCGGTCGCCAGATGGCGCGCATCATGTCTTTGGTTATGACCGTGCTCTTCCTGGTGCCGGCGGTCGCACCCAGCTTAGGTCAGTTGATCCTGTTTCTATCCGGTTGGCGCGGGATCTTCATCCTTTATGTTGCGTACGCCACTTTGATCGCGTTCTGGATCTATTTCCGTATCGACGAAACGCTGCCCAAGGAGAAGCGCATCTCGGTTAACGCCGTCGCCTTTCTCCATGGTTTTCGAGACGTTCTATCCAGCAAGGCGACCATTGCCTATACGGTGTGCATAGGCTGCGTCTGGGGTGGATTTATCGGATATCTCAACTCATCGCGACAAATCTTCCAGCTTCAGTTTCATGCCGCCAGTGCTTTTGCGCTGTACTTTGGTTTGCTCGCGCTCGTTCTCGGTATGGGATCGATGCTCAATTCCCGTCTGGTGGAGCGGTTGGGCATGCATTACGTCTGTGTGCGCGCCAACTTGTGCATAGTGGCGGCATCTGCATTGTTCCTGCTGTTCAATCACTACACACATGTGACGCTGTGCGTGTTTATGATTTACGCATCGATCTTGTTCTTCTGCTTCGGCCTTTTATTCGGCAATCTCAATTCCATGGCAATGGAGTCGATGGGTCATGTAGCGGGCACCGCATCAGCAATCATCGGTTCGGGTTCCTCGGTGTTCGCTATTTTTATCGGCACTTTGCTGGGGCAACTCTATAACGATACCCTGGTGCCCTTATCAACTGGCATGCTGATATTAGGGGCCTTGAGCACTCTAGTAATGCAACTTGCGTGCCGATTTCGGGGCGACGGCCTGGAACAGGTAAAGCTTGCGGTCGACGGTGGCTAAAACACAGATGACATCTTGACTGATGCATACCAACAACGATCCGACAGGCGACCTCGGTGCCTTGCTTGGTTGACCCAAGCTACTTTTTCGAGATTCAGGATGAGATTAATTATGTCGGAACTGTGTACGGCAAATAAAAATTTTGCCTTGATTGGCTACCGGAGCGAAGCCTAGAAGACATAAATTGAGACTTGGAGTGCCTTGATTTCATCTGTTCCCGCAGCTTTCCACGTTCGCATGCTGAATGTGCCTCACGCCTATGCGGCCGGTGTCGAACTGCTGTGCGCCACCTTCGATTTTCGTATGAACCTTCACGAGTCGGCTTTTGCTGTGCTGTCCGATGAGGAGCGTACGAGCGCTGCCCGCTTCTTGCGGCATGAAGACGCAATACGGTTTGCGACGACACGCGTTGTATTGCGCCACGCACTAGCCAAGCGTAGTGGTCTTGCTGCGGACGAGCTGCGACTTCAGCGGGATGAGGTCGGTCGACCACGTCTCGCATCTACGAAAGGCCACATGCGCATACCGCTGGACTTCAATGTCTCACACTCTGGGCAGCATGCCTTGATCGCTCTTGCGACGGGACGCCGAGTTGGCGTGGATATCGAGACCCGCCGCGCAGACCTGAATTGGCAAACACTTTCGACCGCAGTATTTGCGCCGCAGGACGCTTCTTATGTGGCGGCGCTACCCGCACACGTGCGCGTCGACGCGTTCTACGACGTCTGGACAGCTAAAGAAGCACTGTTGAAGGCACTCGGCATCGGTATAGGAAGAGGAATGACGTGGTTTTCCGTGTTAGGAGGTAAACAAGGTGAGCCGCTTGTGCCCGTGATTAGTAAACAAATGCACGCCGCGTGTACCCTGACGGCATTTGATGCTGCTTGGTGCATCGTTCCGGCCGGCTATTCTGCTTGTGTGGCTTGGTCACGCGACAACATTGTTGTAGAACTGTAAATCTTCCGATCGTGAGTTCCCAGATCTCCATTTTGAATTATGCCATGCAGTGACTGACTGGAATTACTTATACGATCACGGCTGCTTCTCGTACCGAGACCCATCCGCCGACCGCGCAACATTCCGGTATACCTAATCCGAAGTAGGTTTGATGGGTATTTTCAGTTTTCGGGGGATGGGCAATTTTGACCTTGTCGCCCTCCGGGCGGCCTCCCGGACCGAGTAGCGGGTATGACCGCTGAGGAGGGCGCAGCAGCGGGCGCTTAGGCGGGCTCCCCCTTACTGCTGAGCCGCTTTTCTGAGGCGTTTGCGCGGCCGCTGTGGCGCGCGTGAGGCGTGGCGGTGGGTGCGGGTCAGGGTTGAGGGGTAATAGGCTGGTGGGCGACGGCAGCGCGGCCCGCCTGCCCGCAGCGCAGCGAGGACAGCCGGGGCGCGCGCAGCGCGCCTAAACTTGTACCTCTAACACTTAACGGAAACGACGGCGGGAAGGCGCTAGCAGTAAGGCGGAGCGGGGAAGTACAAAAGAAAAACCCGGCGATCGCAGCAACGATCCCGGGCGGTGACAAACATCGGATAAAGGACGTATCCAACATGAGTGAAGCTATTGTAGCCGGTTGCTTGCCGACCTATCAAGATTTGCTGAATGAGTGGGGTTCACCTCAAGCGCTGAATCGGGCACAGCTCGAAGGCCGTGAGACGCGCGAAACGGCAATGTGGACCCCGTTTAGCGATGAATACCTGGTGCGCACACAACGATTCGAGGATGGTCAGCAAGAGGTCGTCGCGTTCAGCGTGGCCGTTCAACGTCATTTCCAAGAGATTCGGCTTCGGCCTCGCGGGGTGCGGGGCAAACGTGAGCGTTTGCAGGATGAGACGGACGATGACGTGTCTGTCAAGTCGGCGAAGTCGCTGAAAACGTCGATCGAGCGCTCGAGGCGAATGATTCGAAAGCGCTGTAAAGCAATTCGCGCCGATCGCATGTTGACACTCTCTACTCGAGAGAACGAGACGCGTCTCGATGTGTGGGCGAAGTGGTGGGACGAGTTCCGGCGTCGCTTGAACAAGCTGCAGGATTTCCACTACGTGGCGGTGCTTGAACGCCAGAAGCGCGGGGCGTGGCATATCCACGTCGCCGTGAGCGGCCGACAAAACTGGAAAGTATTGCGCTCGATCTGGCTTTCGGTGATCAGTAAGGCTGGGACCGATGGCGCGGTCAACGATAGCTTGGGGAACGGGAAGCTGCGGGCACTGTTTCGGAAGCTGGGCGGCAAAGGTCGGTCGATGCGGCACCGTATCGCGACGTACATCGCTAAGTACGTGGGCAAGGATGCCGACGCGTCGACGTTCAACAAAAAGCGCTATTGGACGAGCCGTGGCGTTGTTCTGCCGGAAACGACGACGTATGCGCACCTCGGTCCTGAGTTCGGCGCTAAGGATGCGGTCGTCGCCGCGCATCGATGTGTGCTCGAAAATGGGGCGACGTGCGACGGGGCGCAGTTCTATTGGAACCAGGGGATAGGAGTGTTCTGGATGGCGACAGGCAATGTGACGTGACGGTCGAAGCGACGCGGTCATCTGGTAACATCGCAGCGCATCTGTAGGTTCGAGGTTACTAATAACGATGATTTGAGAGGGCCATTTGATGGACTGCGTTTCGTTTTCGAAGACATTTCAGAGCAATATGAATGCGCTGGGGCTACCGGCCCCTTATAGCCTGTTTTCGTCGTTGACGACGGCTATAGGCAGTCTTGGCGCGATGCTGAATGCATTCAAATCAGTGCCGCCGACGACGACAGTGGCGGAGGCGCTTGGGGCGACGTTTCTGAAAGAGAAGCTCGATGTGGTAGGCGTGTTGGCTACGTCATATTACGTTGGGGCTGTCATAGGTAGCATTATTGTTGCTTCGAACGCTGAGCGGGCGTGTAACGATCCGTATCGGAATACGCCGCTCGGAAAATATCGAGCATTCTTTTCGTGGATGGCGAGTCGTGGTGTTTTGATTTCGATGGATATGCAAGTGTTTATTCTGAATAACCCTGAGGTTATCGCGGGCGGTCCCAGGCAAAAGTCTTACGCAATGCGTGCGCGGCAATACGGTGCTAAATGATGAGCTGGCTTAGTGATAAGGTGGCGTTGGTGCTGGTGGCGCTGGTTTGCGCGGCCGGGTCATGGGCGATTCTTCACTATTCCGGGCGGTGGTTTTTTCCGGCGGTAACGTTGTTGTCGCTAATCTCGATGTTTCTGGAAATACGTCGATTGAGGGCTTTGCTGGAGAAGCACGGGATAAATCCTCGAAGCAAATAAAAAAAACGCCGCTATTCGCGGCGTTTTTAACATATGGATCAGGTTTCGTTAGGCAATGTCAAGCCTTAATTGCAACGTGAATTGTCGCTCGTTAGCTGCTGGCCGGCGTTGAATGATCTGAGCTGCTTCTTTGGCGCGCTGTTCGCGCTCGATGGCGGTTAGGCCCATTTGGTCTTTCATGAGTTCGTGTTCGAGTATTCTCAGTCGGAGTACGGCGACGGCCCATGGGGGAATAACTGCTTTTCCGGTTATCCACGTTTTTACCGTTCGTTCATGGCGTTGTAGGAGGCGGCACAATTGCCGCATGGGGATGCCGCGTGCGTAGTGTTGAAACTCGGGCAACGATGCGGTGTTGTGCCGCGTGAGGATTCTTTGCTTCGGGTGAATCATGCTTGCGTTGGTCTCTCAGGCTGTTCTTTTGTGCTTCGATGAAGCGGTGTAAGCGTACCGGCTCGAAGCGAAAAAGTGTGAGTCTTCGTAGGCGCTGTGGCGTGTGAGCTACTAACTTTCAATTACCTTTCGATTTCGTCAAATCGTTGATAATTGGGATTATGTCAAATGCGATGCCGATGCTTCGCAATGTCATCCAGCAGCCGTTGGTTTGCAGAAATCTGTTTCCCGCTTTTTGCATAAATTTGTTCCTAGCCCCTAGGCTGGAATCGTTGAGCCGTACGGCGGCTTCGGGCGAACGTGCCGCCGCACTTGCGTCTTCTCCACGATCTTCTCGCTACAGCTGCTTCAGAACCTCGACGCTCTATGGCCGCCCGGTGATACGCCCTTGATATTCTCGTGCGGCTGGCGTCATCGAATGATTGGCGCGCTTGGACCGCCCTGTCTCTTCCGGCGGGCACTTCTTGCAGCTTT
>Ga0070658_10000884_pt1 | contig 25651 bp, 28 predicted proteins | sample KBSC13metaG_FD_64664 | JGI IMG/M metagenome (GOLD analysis project Ga0070658, IMG submission 64664) | Corn rhizosphere microbial communities from Kellogg Biological Station, Michigan, USA - KBS C1-3 metaG | ecosystem: Host-associated > Plants > Roots > Rhizosphere > Soil ... | reverse complement strand
TGGACGCTGCGCTCCTCAGTCATGAGGTGACCGTCGGGGACGAGGTCGTGCAGGTCGCTCCGACGCTGGTCGATCCGACGACCGCCGCTGTCCCTGCGTACCCCGTGGCCAAGGCGCCCACGGGGCCGACGCGAAGGGCCCCACTCGGGCTCGTGGCCGGCGCGCGGTCGGGGGACAAGGGCGGCAACGCCAACCTCGGAGTGTGGGTGCGGACCGACGAGGAGTACGCCTGGCTCGACGAGCTCCTCACGGTCGAGAAGCTCAAGGAGCTGATGCCCGAGGCGGGGCCGGTCGACCGCTACGCGCTGCCGAACCTCAGGTCGCTCAACTTCGTGCTTCACGGCCTGCTCGGTGAGGGCGTCGCGTCGAGCACGCGGCTGGACCCGCAGGCCAAGTCGCTGGGGGAGTACCTCCGGGCGAAGCACGTCGAGATCCCGGAGGCGTTCCTTGCGCTATGAGGTGACCAAGGGCGTCGCAGTACTGACGCTCGACGACGTCGACAACCGCAACGCGCTGAACGCCCGGCTCATCAACGGGCTCGGCGACGGCTTGACGCAGGCACTGGCCGACGACGCCGTGCGGGTGGTGCTCGTGACGCACGACGGGCCGGTCTTCTGCGCGGGTGCCGATCTCAAGGGGGGCGGCCAGGAGCCCGCCAGGTTCGGCTTCCCGGAGGTCCTGACGCTGATGCAGGACGCGCCGAAGCCGGTCGTCGCCGTGCTGCGCGGCCCGGCCATGGGTGGGGGTGTGGGGCTCGCGGCCGCCGCCGACCTGAGCCTCGCGACTCTCGACGTGACCTTCGGCTTCACCGAGGTGCGGATCGGGCTGGCCCCCGCGATGATCTCGGTGGTCTGCCTGCCGAAGCTGTCGAAGGCCGACGCCGCCGAGCTGTTCCTGACCGGACGCAAGATCCCGGCTGCCCGTGCCGCCGAGGTCGGCCTGATCAACCGGGCGGTGCCGGCCGCCGAACTCGACGACGCCGTCACCGAGCTGCTGCAGGAGCTGGTCGCCGGCAGCCCCGGCGGGCTCGCGGCGGCCAAGCAGCTCCTGCGCGCGGTGCCGGCGATGACGCGCGACGACGCGTTCGGCTACACCCAAGAGCTGTCCGCCGAGCTGTTCCGGAGCCCGGAGGCCGCCGAGGGCATCGCTGCCTTCCGCGAGAAGCGCCCGGCGAGCTGGGTCCCCGCCGACTGACCGGGCACCCCCGGTCCCTCGATCACCAGGCGATCCTGCGGGCGACGCGCCGGCCTGTCACCCGCCGAACGCCCTGCTGATCACGCGAAGAGCGCGCGGCCCTGGCGCAGCCCGGCTTCGGCAGCGGGGCGGCGCATCGACGGGTCGAGCGGGTTGGCTCCCACGGCCGCCTCGGTCTCCTCGTCGGCGGTGACGACCGTGACGGCGCCGGTTAGGGCGGCCGCCTCCCGCGCGACGAGCTCCTTCATCGGGCCCTGCGTCATCGGGGCCAGCACCAGCACCTCGTCGAAGCCCTCGGCGAGGTCGAGGTTGGTCCCGGACCGCACGCCGCCGTCGATGAGGCGTCGGCCGAGCAGCGGCACCGGGGGCCAGACGCCGGGCACGGCGCACGAAGCCATCACGGCGTCGACGAGCGAGACGCCGGACGCGGCGTCGAGGACGACCAGCTCGCCCGTGTCTGCATCGACGGTCGTCACCCGCAGGTCCAGCGACGGCCACTCGTGCGACGGCAGCCGCCACGCGATGACCGCGCGCCGCTCCTCCAGCGACACCGTCTTCGCCGCCAGCGCGAAGGCGCCGACCTCGACGAGCTTCTCCTGCGGCACCCCGTTGCTCATGTCGCCCATCGACGTGAAGAACTCGATGAGCGGCTCGAGGTCGAGCTCTGGGGCGATCTCGCCGTGCTCGTCGGCGACCTGCCTCGCGTAGAGCGCCGGAAGGGGCGTCCCCGAGGTCAGCTGCGCCCCCACCGCGGCGCCTGCCGAGGTGCCGATCACGGCGTCGAAGGTTCCGAGCCGGCCCAGCTCCGACATCCCCAGCAGGACGCCGGTCTCCCACGCGATGCCGGTGACGCCGCCACCGGCGAGGACGAGCGCTCGTGTCATGGCGAGAACCTAGTGTTTCGACCGTGGGGGTCTTCCGGAAGTACGGCGAGGTGCTGTCCCCGCCGGGCGCCCGGGCCGCCCTGAGCGCGAGCGTCCTCGGCCGCCTCGCCCTCGGCATGACTGGCCTGGCGATCCTGCTGCTCGTCCGCAAGGCGGCCGGCTCCTACACCGACGCCGGCTTCGTGAGCGCCGCCTATGCCGTGAGCTTCGCCGTCGCGGCCCCCTTCCGGGCACGCGCCGCCGACCGTCGGGGGCCCTCCTCCGTGCTGCGCAGCACCGGCATCGTCCAACCGCTCGCCTTCGGGCTGCTCGTCGCCCTCGCGGACCTGCACGCGCCGACCGTCCTCATGGCGGCTGCGGCGGTCCTCGTCGGCATCAGCGTCCCGCCGCTCGGGTCGGTGATGCGGGCCCTGTGGGGCGAGCTCGTGGAGCCCCGCCGCCTCCCGACGGCGTACAGCCTCGAGTCGGTGGTGGTCGAGGTCTGCTTCGTCCTCGGGCCGCTGCTCGTGGGGGCGCTCGCGCTGCTCGCGCCCGAGGCGGGCGTGCTGGCCTCCGGCGTCGTCGCGGGAGCGGGCGCCCTGGCGCTCGCCGCGAACCCGCGGGTGAGCTCGGTCGTGCCGCACGCCGCCCGCCCGACCAGCCTGCTCGGCCCGCTCGTCAGCCCCGTCGTCCGCGCGTGCCTGCTCAACGTCCTCTGGATGGGCACCGGCTTCGGGACCATCGAGGTGGGCGTGCTCGCGTTCGTCGACGAGCGCGGCTCCTCGCGCTCGGTCGCCGGCGTCGTGCTCGCGGTCTGGAGCCTCGGGTCGATCGTCGGGGGACTGGTGTACGGCGGACTTCACCTGACGTCGCCCGCCGCCCGGCAGCTGCCGCTGCTGGTCGGGCTCAACGGGCTCGCGGCGGCGCTGCCCGTGCTGAGCCCGGGCATCGGAGCGCTCGCCCTCCTGCTGGCGCTGTCGGCAACGACGATCGCCCCGTTCAGCGCCTGCAACTCCGTGCTCCTCGGGTCGTCGTCGCCGCCGGGGACGGTCACCGAGGCGTTCGCCTGGAACGGCAGCATGATCTTCGGCGGAGCCGCCATGGGCACGGCGATCGCGGGTGTGCTCGTCGACCAGCACGGGGCCAGAGCTGCGTTCCTCGCGACCCTCGTCACCGGCGTCCTCACCCTCGGCTCCTCGCTGCTCGGCGTGCGTGCGCTACGTCACGTCGAGGTCCCGCAGTCGGCCTGACGTCCGGGGTACGTTCGCCTCGTGGTGGACCGGCAGAAGCTGCTCGTGGTCGTCGCAGCGGTGCTGGCCATCGCCGCGGCGGGCACGTTCCTCGGCTTCAGAGCGGCTCGGCCGCCCCGGCCCTCGCTGCCGTACCCCTCCGGCCAGTCCCTGGAGCACGTGCGGAGCAACTGCCACACCGGCAACGAGCTCTTCGGCTGCGACAGCGGCCGCGGGCCGCGTTCCTTCCTGACGGTGCGGGCGAAGGGTGACGTCCGGGATGCGAGCGATGCCCTCTTCGCGGCGATGCGGGCGAACGGCTGGCAGCTCGACAACGCCGGTCTCGTCGCGACCGACTTCAGCGAGGGCGCGCAGAACGAGGACATCCAGCCGGTCCTCTGCCGGTCGGTGGACGGGTGCGTGGGGCTGTTCCGCTACGGCGTCGGGGACTACGTCCTGGCCTGGTGGCAGCAGCCTGCGCGGCCCGGTGCGTAGAGGCGGCGGAGGTGGGTACACCACGGGCGAACTGCTGGACCGGCGGGAAGGCTGGGACGTGCGCGACGCTGTCGTCGCGGTGCTGCCTCCTCGCGCCGCTTCCGCCACAAGGGCCCGGGAGATCGTCACCGCGCAGTGCGTCAGCTGGGGTCTGGCGAGCATCTGCGACGACATCGGGCTCGTCGTGACGGAGCTCGTCGCCAACGCCATCCGGCATGCCGGCACCGACATCGAGATCTGTCTCGCTCCCATCGGGTCTGGGGTGCGGCTGGAGGTCAGTGACGGGTCCACCCGCCCGCTGCGCCCGCGGGCTGCGCTGTCGTCGGACGAGGGTGGCCGCGGGCTGCTGCTGGTCGACGCGCTGGCCACGCGCTACGGCGTCGAGGGGGAGCCCGGCGGCAAGCGGGTCTGGGTCGAGCTGATCGCCCTCTAGGACTCCGCCGTCAGCTGGGCTCGCATGGCCCTGAGGTCGACCTCGGTCGGCGTCGGCCAGCCCAGCTTGAGGTCGGTGAGGGTCTCGAGCAGCAGGCTGCTCACGGCCCAGTCGCGATACCACTTGCGGTCGGCAGGCACGACGTACCACGGCGCCACGTCCGTGCTGCACCTCGTCAGTGCCGCGAGGTAGGCCTCCTGGTAGTCGTCCCAGCGGTGCCGCTCCGGGATGTCGGCGGTGCCGACCTTCCAGTGCTTCGTCGGGTCGTTCAGGCGATCGAGGAGCCGTTGCTTCTGCTCGTCACGGCTGATGTGCAGGAAGACCTTGATGATCGAGGTGCCCTGGGCGGCGACCCGCTTCTCCCAGGTGTTGATCCGCGCGTAGCGGCGGCCCCACTCCGCGCGGGGGACCAGGTCGTGGACGCGCACGACGAGCACGTCCTCGTACTGCGACCGGTTGAAGACGCCGAGCTGCCCCGCCGTCGGAAGCGCGTTCGTGATGCGCCACAGGAAGTCGTGGGAGAGCTCCTCCTTGGTCGGCTTGCCGAACGACGCGATGCGGCAGCCGGCCGGGTTCATCTGGCCGACGACGTGCTTGACCGTGCCGTCCTTGCCGCTGGCGTCCATGCCCTGCAGCAGCAGGAGCAGCCGCTGCTGCCCGCCGACGTGGCCGTTGGCGAACAACCGCTCCTGCAGGTCGGCGAGCTCCGGACCCATCGCCGCCACGCCCTTGCGTGCCTCGGCCTTCCCCTTGACGCCGGGGGTGTCCCGGGGGTCGGGGAGGGTGCCGTTCCACCTGAGCCTGTCGCGCACGGACTTCGCCATGGCCGGATCCTGTCACGCCCGCGCGGACGCCAGGCCGTGCAGGAGGAGGTCGACGCGGTGGCCGTCGACCTCGACCGCGTCGCACACCGTCCGTGCGATCTCCGCGACCTCGCCGACGGTGGCTGCCCCGTGCAGGCACAGCTCCCGCGCGAGCTGCCCCTTGGTCCACTTGTTGTCGTGGCTGACGACGGTCCGGGTGCCGTCCGCGTCCCGCAGCACACGCACCTCGACGGCACCGGGGACGCGCGCGAGCTTGGCGTACGCCCCGGAGCGCAGGTCGACGACGAAGGCATGCGCCCGCAGCTCCTTCTCGAGCGGCGGCCGCCACACCGCGGCGAGGCCACCCAGCCCGGGGAGGACCGTCTGGCCCGAGAGGCGGTAGGAGGGCACGCGGTCGGTCGGGCGCAGCAGGCCGAAGAGCGCCGAGGCCACGGCGAGGCTCTCGTCGGCCCGGCGCCTCGCGGCCGCGGGCAGCGTCGCGTAGGACAGGTTGTCGTAGACGATGCCGGTGTAGAGCTCCGACGCGGGCAGTGTCGGGGCGGTGAGCAGCTGGGCGTCCTTGTCGAGCTCGGCGACCTGCTTGTCGGAGAGCTGGAGGGCCTTCTGGAGCGCCGGCCGGTCCTTCTTCGCTGCGCGCACGAGGGCCTTGACGACCTTGCTGCGGGTGCGCGTCAGCGCGGAGAACGACAGCGCGGAGAGGTCCAGCGCGGGCCCGTCGCTGCCCGTCGCCTTCCCCTCGGACGGCGGGAGCAGCACGAGCACGCAGGCAAACCTAGCGAGCAGGTCCACCGGCGAGCCGGTAACGCACTGGCCCACGTCGATAGGCTGGGCACCCGCCTGCTCGAGGGAGAAGCCCGTGCTCCGCATGTCCACGCTGTTCCTGCGCACCCTGCGTGAGGACCCGGCGGACGCGGAGGTCCCGAGCCACAAGCTGCTCGTCCGGGCCGGCTACGTCCGCCGCGTCGCTCCCGGCATCTACTCCTGGCTGCCCCTCGGCCTGAAGGTGCTCCGCAACATCGAGGCCGTCGTCCGCGAGGAGATGGACGAGATCGCGCAGGAGGTGCAGTTCCCCGCGCTGCTGCCCCGCGAGGTCTACGACGCCACCGGCCGGTGGACGGAGTACGGCGACAACATCTTCCGGCTGCAGGACCGCCGCAAGAACGACTACCTCCTCGGCCCCACGCACGAGGAGATGTTCACGCTGATGGTGAAGGGCGAGTGCAGCTCCTACAAGGACCTGCCGGTCTCGCTCTACCAGATCCAGAACAAGTACCGCGACGAGGCGCGTCCCCGCGCGGGCATCCTGCGCGGGCGCGAGTTCCTCATGAAGGACAGCTACTCCTTCGACCTCGACGACGAGGGGCTCAAGGCGTCGTACGAGGCCCATCGCGCGACGTACGTCAAGATCTTCGACCGGCTCGGCATGCGCTACCGCGTCGTGTCTGCGGTGTCGGGTGCCATGGGCGGAAGCGCCTCGGAGGAGTTCCTCGCCATCGCTGACACCGGCGAGGACTCGTTCGTCTCGTGCACCTCGTGCGACTACGCGGCGAACGTCGAGGCCGTGGAGACGCGCGCCCCCGCCGTCGCCGGCGAGGTCGGCCCCGTCGAGGTGATGGACACCCCGGACACGCCCACCATCGAGTCGCTGGCGACCTTCCTCGGCATCACGGCCGGCGAGACGCTGAAGAACGTCGTCGTGAAGCTCGTGCAGCCCGACGGCAGCGTCGAGCCCCTCATCGTCGGGGTCCCCGGTGACCGCGAGATCGACCTGAAGCGCCTCGAGGCCAACGTCGCGCCCGCGGAGGTCGTGGCCTTCGAGGGCACCGACTTCGACGCGCACCCAGGGCTGGTACGCGGGTACATCGGCCCCCAGGGAGACCTCGGCGTCCGCTACGTGGTCGACCCGCTGGTGGCGGAGGGCTCGGCCTGGGTCACCGGGGCGAACATCGAGGGCAAGCACGCCCGCAACGTCGTCATGGGCCGCGACTTCACCCCCGACGGCTTCCTCGCCGCCGCCGAGGTCCGCGACGGCGACCCCTGTCCCCGCTGCGGGTCGGCCCTGTCGCTCGACCGCGGCATCGAGATCGGCCACGTCTTCCAGCTCGGCAAGAAGTACGCCGACGCGTTCTCGCTCGACGTCCTCGGCCCCGAGGGCAAACCGGTGCGGGTCACGATGGGCTCCTACGGCATCGGGGTGAGCCGCGCGGTGGCCGCCATCGCGGAGCAGTCCCACGACGAGCGCGGCCTCATCTGGCCCCGCTCGATCGCACCGGCCGACGTGCACGTCGTCATCGCCGGGCAGGGCGAGCAGCAGGAGGGCGGCCAGCGGCTCGCCGCGGACCTCGAGACCGCCGGTCTGCGCGTGCTCCTGGACGACCGGCACAAGGTGAGCCCGGGCGTCGCGTTCAAGGACGCGGAGCTCATCGGCGTCCCGACCTACGTCGTCGTCGGCAAGACGCTCGCCTCGGACGGCACCGTCGAGATCCGGGACCGGCGGTCCGGCTCCTCGCGGCCGGTCGCGATCGCAGATGCTGTCGCAGAGGTCGTGGCTGAGATCCGCACGTGATCCGGGCCGTCCTCTTCGACTGGGGCGGCACGCTCTCGACGTCGAACAACGACGACCTGCTCGGCATGTGGCGCCACGCGGCCGCCGTCCTCGCGCCGGACGACCCGGAGCCGCTCGCGCAGCGGCTGCTCGAGGCCGAGCACCAGTGGTGGCAGGACCGGGTCGGTGACGGCGACGGGACCGGGTCCGGCACGACCGAGGACATCGTGCGGTCCGTCGCCGCGGAGACGCACCTCGACGTCGCCGGCGCGCTCGCGGCGTACCACGGTGCGTGGGACGCCAGGGTGGACCACGACCCCGCGTGTGTGCCTGTGCTGCAAGGGATCCGGGCCCGCGGCTGGCGGACCGGGTTGCTCTCCAACACGCACTGGCCGCGCGACCTGCACGAGAAGTGGCTCGCCGACGCGGGCCTGCTCGACCTGCTCGACGTGCGGGTCTACACCTCCGACCTGGCCCACATGAAGCCGCACCGCGAGGCGTTCCTCGCCGCGCTCGGTGACATCCCTCCCGAGGACGCGGTCTTCGTGGGCGACCGCCCGCGCGACGACATCGCCGGCGCGTCCGCCGCCGGGTTGCGGACCGTCCTGCTGACCGGCCGGGACGTCCCGCCCTACGACGTCACGCCGGACGCCGCGATCCCGTCGCTCGCCGACCTCCCCGCCATCCTCGACGCCTGGGCATTCATGCTTGGCCGGGCCAGGGGGTCGTGAGCGGCGTCAGCCGGCCGGCCTGGCGCCAGCGGGTGGCCCGCACCGCGGCGTCGGACAGGGCATGCACCGCGAGCGCGCGGAGGTCCGCGTTGTCGGTCGACGCGACCAGGTCGTGCCAGAGGACAGCCACCCCGGTCTCGAGCGAGATCGCCTGCTGCACAGCCGATCCCGGTGTCGTGACGGGCACCTCGTAGGACAGCGACGCACCCGGCGTCGCGATGCCGCGCGCGGTCATCCGCTGGACCAACCGGTCCCGCAGCACCCGGTGGTCGTCGAAGGCGGACAGGGCCATCGTCCGGCGCCGCTCGTCGAGGTGGGCACCGATCACCCCGTACCCGAAGATCGCCGCGTGCTCGGCGGCGAGGAGCTCACCGAGCACGCTGCTCTCGCTCACAGCACCGCCGCCGCGGAGGCCGAGGCGGCCGCCAGCGAGGCGAGCAGGGGAGCGAGGTTGCGCGACGCCCGCTGCGCGGCAGCCCCGTGCGCCGCCGCGGCCGACTGCTCGAGCAGTCGCAGCTGACCGAGGGTCCTGGCCGTCGAGGTCGCGGTCCCGGGGGTCCCGAGTGCCGCGACGTGCACCGCCTTGTCCGCGGCCAGCAGCGACAGGTGCGGCGCGAGCGCTGGGCGGGCGGCGATCACCGACTGGTACGCCGCGAGCAGCTCCTGCTCGCGGCCGAGGGCGGCGGCCCGCATGGGGACGTCGGGATCCGCCTTCGGGATCGCCTTCCGCCGGCACGCGGCGGCCAGTCCGAGGGCGCCACCGACGAGGACGGACCGTCGAGAGGGCTGCACCCGACCACCCTAGACAGCGGCAGAGCCGCCCTCCCTGGGGACAGGGGGAGGGCGGCTCTGCGTCCGGGGTGCTTAGGCGAGACCCTTGTTGTCGGCGATGCCGCCGGCCAGGATCTTCGCCGTCCCGGGCATGTGCCCGGCCGCGGTCGTCAGGTCGGCGAAGGTGCTCGGCGACCCCGTCACGACGTCGTTGATCGCGACGAAGAGCGACGCGACGTGCGGCTTGAGCTCAGTCGCGACAGCGTCCGCCGGGAGCTGCGGGACGACCGAGTTGATGAGCTGGCCGAAGTTGGTGCGGTAGCCGTCGAGCTCGGTCTCGGCCTTCATGACCTTCGCGTTGTCCTTCGTCGCCTTGCCGAGGGTGTAGTCGACGAAGAAGCCGATGTGCTGGCGCCACGAGGCGAGGAACGGCTTCTCGGCGGCCGGGTACACAGAGCCGAGCGCCTTCGACAGGTCGACGGAGTTGGCGTCGAGCATGGCCACCGCTGCCTTCGTGCCGGGCTTGGTCAGGTTGCCGCCGTCGGCGACGGCCTGGTGGATGGCGATGCCCGCGTCGTAGACGTGGCTCGCCAGCAGGTAGGTCAGACCCGAGCGCAGGTCGGCTGCCGCGTCGGTCGCGGACCCGTCCAGCTTCTTGTCCGTGGCGATGCCGCCGGCCAGGATCTTGGCCGTCCCGGGCATGTGGGAGGCGGCCGTCTGGAGGAGGCTGTACGCCTGAGGGCTCCCCGCGACGACGGCGTCGATCGCGGCGAACAGCGACTGCACGTGCGGGACGAGCTCCTGCGCGACCGCGTCGGCAGGGAGCTCCGGCACGACGGAGTGGATGAGCTGGCCGAAGTTGGTGCGGTAGCCGTCGAGCTCCTTCTTCGCCTGGGCGACCTTGGCGGCGTTCTTGGTGGCCTTGCCGAGGGTGTAGTCGACGAAGAACCCGATGTGCTGGCGCCAGGAGGCGAGGAACGGCTTCTCCGCGGCGGGGTACGCCGAGCCGACCGCCTTCGAGAGGGCGACCGAGTTGGCGTCGAGGTCGGCGACGGCGGCCTTCGTGCCGGGCTTCGTGAGGTCGCCGCCGTCCTTGACGGCCTGCTGGATCGCGATGCCGGCCAGGTAGACGTGCTCGGTGAGCAGGTAGGTGAGGCCGGCGCGCAGCTCGGACGCGGGTGCGTTCACGGCAGCGGAGCCCTTCAGCGCCGCGGCGGCGGCCGTGGTCGGCGCGGCACCCGGCTTGTCGCTCGAGGTGCTGTTGCTGCTGCAGGCCGTGGCCGTGATGGTCAGACCCGCCACGACGGCAGCGAGCCGGAGGGACGTGCGGTTCATCGTTCTCCTATCGGGTTCAGGGACGCGAAGGACCCACCTCGCGGCCGGTCGGCAGCGAGGACGTGTGAGAGGGGAGAGGCGGGCGTCAGCTGACGACGACGGTCCCGTTCATCCCCTTGTGGATGGTGCAGAAGTAGGTGAAGGTCCCGGCCTTGTCGTAGGTGTGGCTCACGACGTCGCCCTTCTTGTTCACCTTGAGAGAGAACGAGCCGTCGTCCTTCTCCGACGTGCGCAGACCGGTGCCCTTGTCGACCTGGTACGTGCCCTCGACGAGCACGTGCGAGATGTCGTTGCCGTTCGTCCAGGTCACCGTCTGCCCGACCTTCACGCTGACCGTGTCCGGTGTGAAGGACAGCAGCGGGATCGCGACGTCGGCGCCTGGCTTGTGGGGCGACGCGGGCGTGGAGCTCGAGGACGACCCCGAGCACGCGGTCGTCGCGAGGAGGAAGGTGAGCCCCAGGGCTGCGGTGCGTCGCATGCCAACCTTTCGCGGCAGCAGCCCGAGCGGTTCAGTCGGCCGCTAAGGTCGGACCAACAACTCCACACCAACTTCATCCGAGGCCCACCATGAGCACCGCAAGGCTGCAGCAGCTCCTCGAGCCCGCCGTGACGGCGACCGGCTTCGACCTCGAGGACGTGACCGTGTCCCCGGCAGGCAAGCGCCGGGTCGTCCGGGTCGTGGTCGACCGCGACGGCGGGGTCGACCTGGACGAGGTCGCCGACGTCGCCCGGGCCGTGTCAGTCCTGCTCGACGACAACCCCGACCTCGTCGACGGCGCCTACACGCTGGAGGTCACGAGCCCCGGCGTCGACCGTCCCCTGACCCAGCCGCGCCACTGGCGCCGCAACCAGGGCCGCCTCGTGAAGGCGACCCTCGCCGACGAGACGCTGACCGGTCGCATCACCGGCAGCACCGACACCGACGTCACCCTCGACGTCGACGGCACGCCGCGGACCCTGCTCCAGGCCGAGGTGACGAAGGCCGTCGTGCAGGTCGAGTTCAAGAAGGGAGACGACGAGTGAAGATCGACATGGCCGCGATGCGGTCCCTCGAGCGCGAGAAGGACATCAAGCTCGACCTCGTCGTGCAGGCGATCGAGTCGGCGCTGCTGACCGCCTACCGCCACACCGAGGGTGCGGCGGTCCACGCCCGCGTCGAGCTCGACCGGAAGTCCGGCGAGGTGGCGGTCCTCGCGCAGGAGATGAACGAGGACGGCACCGTCGCGCGGGAGTACGACGACACGCCGGAGGGCTTCGGCCGGATCGCGGCGATGACCGCCAAGCAGGTCATCCTGCAGCGGCTGCGCGAGGCCGAGCACGACGTGACCTTCGGGGAGTACGCGGGACGCGAGGGCGACCTCGTCAGCGGCATCGTCCAGCAGGCGCCGCAGCGTCCGGGCGGCCCGCCGAACCGCAACGTCATGGTGAAGCTCGGCACGCGCGAGGACGCCCTCGAAGCCGTACTCCCTCCCGCGGAGCAGGTCCCGGGTGAGGTGTACGACCACGGCAGCCGGCTGACGTGCCGGGTCATCGCCGTCACGCGGGGGCAGCGCGGCCCGCAGGTCACCGTGTCGCGCACCCACCCGGACCTCGTGCGTGGCCTGTTCGCCCGCGAGGTGCCCGAGGTCGCCGACGGCAGCGTGGAGATCGTCGCGCTCGCCCGCGAGGCCGGCCACCGCACGAAGATCGCCGTCCGCTCCAAGATCAGCGGGCTCAACGCGAAGGGCGCCTGCATCGGGCCGCAGGGCTCGCGCGTCCGGGCCGTGCAGAACGAGCTGCACGGCGAGAAGATCGACATCGTCGACCACTACGACGACCCGGGCCGGTTCGTCGCCGAGGCGCTGTCGCCGGCCACCGTCGTCAGCGTCACGATCGTCGACAGCCTCAACCGGGCCGCCCGCGTCGTCGTGCCGGACTACAAGCTCAGCCTCGCCATCGGCAAGGAGGGCCAGAACGCCCGCCTCGCCGCCCGCCTCACCGGCTGGCGGATCGACATCCACGCCGATACGGAAACCGCTCAGGAGTAGAGTTGACCCCGGCCTCGATCGAGGGTCCGGTCCGCACCTGCGTGGGGTGCCGGTCCCGCGACGCGAAGGCTGCCCTGCTGCGTGTCGTCGTGGTGGACGGTTCTCTCACCGTCGACCCCGCCGGGCGCCTGCCGGGGCGAGGCGCCTCCGTGCACCCCGACCCGGCCTGCGTCGACCTCGCGGACCGTCGCCGAGCGTTCTCCCGTGCCCTCCGGGTGCAGGGGCCGCTGGACGCCGGACCGGTGAGGGAGCACCTGCGGGTCCATCCACCTATTCGAGAGCAGGTCGAGAAGCATGAGCGCTCGCTAATGACTCGTCTGAGCAGCGACAGCTGATGAGCACGTCCATGCAGTAGTCACCAGGGCTTGGGACCGACCCGGGCCAGAAGGCCTCCGATGATCGGGGGCAGAAGGAGCACAGTGCCCGGCAAAGCCCGCGTCCACGAGCTCGCCAAAGAGCTCGGCATGGAGAGCAAGGCTCTCCTGTCTTGGTTGAACGACAACGGGGAGTTCGTCAAGAGCGCCTCGTCCACGATCGAGCCGCCCGTCGCCCGCAAGGTCCGTGAGGCCTTCCCGGCACAGGCCGCTGCCGCAGCCGCCGCCCCCGCGGCGCCGGCGAAGAAGGCCCCCGCGAAGAAGGCCGCACCGAAGGTCGAGGCCCCCGTGGCCGAGAGCCCTGCGGCCGCAGCGCCGCCGCCCCCGGCGGTACAGGAGACGCCGGCAGCGCCGATGCCCACGCGTCCGGCCGCCCCGCGCCCGGGAGCCCCCGGGACGGGTGCCCCGCGCCCCGGCAACAACCCGTTCACGTCGCCCGAGGACGGCGGCTCGCTGCCGCCCCGACCAGCGGCTCCGCTCCCTCCCCGACCCGGCTCGCCCGCGGCCCCGCGCCCCGGCGCTGTGCCCGGCATGCCGCCGCGTCCGGCCGCCCCGCGGCCGGGTGCCCCGGGTGCGGGTCCTCGCCCCGGCCCCGGCACGTTCCCGCCCCGTCCGGCCGGGCCCGGCGGTCCCCGTCCTGGCCCTGGCACGTTCCCGCCGCGTCCGGCGGGTGCCCGTCCGGGCATGCCCGGCGCCCGTCCCGGTGGCCCGGGTGGCCCCGGCGGCCGTCCCGGTGGCCCGGGCGGTGGCGGCGGCTACGGCGCGCGTCCCGGTGGCGGACCCGGCGGTGGCGGCGGCGGCTTCGCCGGCCGTCCCGGTGGTGGCGGCGGCCCGCGTGGCGGTGCCGCACGCGGTGGCGCGGCGCCCGGCGCGTTCGGTCGTGGCGGCGGTGGCCGCCCGGTCCGTGGCCGGAAGTCGAAGAAGCAGCGTCGTCAGGAGTTCGACAACCTGTCGGCGCCGACGATGGGTCCCGGTGTCCCTCGGGGCAACGGGCAGGTCGTCCGCCTCTCGCGCGGTGCGTCGCTCGCCGACTTCGCGGACAAGATCGACGCGAACCCCGGCTCGCTCGTGCAGGTGGTCTTCACCGAGCTCGGCGAGATGGTGACGGCGACGCAGTCGTGCACCGACGAGACGCTGGAGCTGCTCGGCACCCACCTCGGCTACGACGTGCAGATCGTCACGCCGGAGGAGCAGGACGCCGAGCTGCTCGACAAGTACGACCTGACGTTCGGCGGTGAGTACGGCGACGAGGCCGAGCTCACGCCGCGCCCGCCGGTCGTGACGATCATGGGTCACGTCGACCACGGAAAGACCAAGCTCCTCGACGCCATCCGCTCCACGGACGTCGTCAAGGGCGAGGCCGGCGGCATCACCCAGCACATCGGCGCCTACCAGGTGCACCACCCCGTCGAGGGCGGTGTCCGTGAGATCACCTTCATCGACACCCCGGGTCACGAGGCGTTCACCGCCATGCGTGCCCGTGGTGCGCAGGTGACGGACATCGCGGTGCTCGTGGTCGCTGCCGACGACGGCGTGAAGCCGCAGACCATCGAGGCGCTCAACCACGCCCAGGCCGCGGACGTCCCGATCGTCGTCGCGGTCAACAAGATCGACAAGGAGGGCGCCGACCCGGCCAAGGTCCGCGGTCAGCTCACCGAGTACGGCCTGGTCGCGGAGGAGTACGGCGGCGACACGATGTTCGTCGACGTCTCCGCCAAGGCAGGGCTCAACCTCGAGGCGCTCCTCGACGCGATCCTGCTCACGGCCGATGCCGCGCTCGAGCTCTTCGCCGACGCGACCGTCGACGCCCAGGGTGTCGCGATCGAGGCCCGGCTCGACAAGGGCCGCGGTGCCGTGGCGACGGTGCTCGTGCAGCGAGGGACGCTCCGCGTCGGCGACTCGATCGTCGCGGGCGACGCCTTCGGCCGCGTCCGCGCCATGCTCAACGAGCGCGGCGAGAACGTCACCGAGGCCGGCCCGGCACAGCCCGTGCAGGTCCTCGGCTTCACGTCCGTGCCGCGCGCCGGCGACAACTTCCTCGTCGTCAGCGAGGACCGCATGGCCCGCCAGATCGCCGAGCAGCGGCAGGCGCGCGAGCGCAACGCCGCCCTCGCAGGTGCCCGTGGCCGTATGACCCTCGAGGACATCTTCGCCAAGATCGAGGAAGGGAAGGTCACCCAGCTCAACCTCATCCTCAAGGGCGACGTGTCCGGTTCCGTCGAGGCCGTCGAGGACGCGCTGCTCAAGATCGATGTCGGCGAGGAGGTGTCGCTCCGCATCATCAGCCGCGGCGTCGGCGCCATCACCGAGAACGACATCAACCTGGCGCAGGCGTCGGACGCGGTCATCATGGGCTTCAACGTCAGGCCCGAGGGCAACGCCCGCGAGCTGGCGGAGCGCGAGCACGTCGACATCCGCTACTACTCGGTCATCTACGCGGCGATCGAGGACATCGAGGCGGCCCTCAAGGGCATGCTCAAGCCGGTCTTCGAGGAGCACCAGCTGGGCACCGCCGAGATCCGCGAGATCTTCCGCTCCAGCAAGTTCGGCAACATCGCCGGCTCGCTGGTCCGGTCGGGGACGATCGTCCGCAACTCCTCCGCGCGGCTCGTCCGCGACGGCGTGGTCGTGGCCGAGCACCTCAAGATCGAGTCGCTGCAGCGCTTCAAGGACCAGGCGACGGAGGTCCGCGAGGGCTTCGAGTGCGGTATCGGTCTCGGGTCGTTCAACGACATCAAGGTCGACGACGTGATCGAGACCTTCGAGATGCGCGAAATCCCGCGGAAGTAGGTGTTCACGGGCTCGCTGGCGCTCGACCTGCTCCTCGGCGACGTGCACTCCCTCAAGGAGAAGCGCTCCCTGGTCAGGCCGATCGTGGCCGAGCTCAAGAGGAAGTACGACGTGAGCGCCGCCGAGGCAGGTCATCTCGACCTGCACCGGCGGGCTCTCGTCGGGGTCGCGGTCGTGGCTGCGGACGCCCGGCACGTCCGCGACGTGCTCGACGCCTGCGAGCGGCTGGTGGCCGGAAGGCCGGAGGTGGAGCTGCTGTCCGCCAGGCAGCAGCTGTTCGGAGAGGAGGACTGACATGGTCGACGTCGCACGGGCGCGCAAGCTCGCCGTCCGCATCCGCGAGATCGTCGCGGCCACGCTCGAGCTGCAGGTCAAGGACCCGCGGCTCGGCATGATCACGATCACCGACGCCAAGGTCACGCCCGACCTCCGCGAGGCCACGCTCTTCTACACGGTGTACGGGGACGAGGTGGCCCGCGCCGACACGGCGGCCGCCCTCGAGTCGGCGAAGGGCGTCCTCCGCTCCACCGTCGGCAAGCAGACCGGCGTCCGCTACACGCCGTCGCTCACCTTCGTCGCGGACGCCATCCCGGAGACGACGGGCCGCATCGAGGACCTTCTCGCCGCGGCGCGGGCCGAGGACGCGCGGGTGCAGGAGCTCGCGTCGTCGGCTGCCCCGGCCGGCGAGGCGGATCCCTATCGGGCCCCGCGCGTCGTCGAGGAAGAGCCCGAGTGACAGATCGCGAGGCCGCCGTCGCGCTCCTGCGCCAGCACGACGAGATCGCCCTCGCCTGCCACGTCAACCCGGACGGCGACGCCCTCGGCTCGATGCTCGCGCTCGGGCTCGGGCTGCGCGCTCTCGGCAAGCGGGTGGTCGCGTCGTGGGGCAGCGAGCCCTTCGACGTGCCGGCTGCCTACGCGTCACTGCCCGGGCTCGACCTGCTCGTCCCGGCCGCCGGCTTCCCCGCAGCGCCGGGGCTGCTCGTCACGTTCGACACCGGCTCGGCCGACCGCCTCGGCGCACTCGCCGACCGGGTGGGGTCGGCGGGCGACGTCCTCGTCGTCGACCATCACACGACCAACACCCGCTTCGGCACCGTGAACCTGGTCGAGGAGTCGGCTGCCGCCACGGCAGTGCTCGTCGTCGACCTGCTCGACGCGCTGGGGGTGGAGCTGACCGCGGAGATCGCCGCGCCCGTCTACACGGGCCTCGTCACCGACACCGGCTCGTTCAAGTACGCCGCCACGACCCCCTCGGTGCACGAGCTCGCCGCGCGGCTGCTGGCCACCGGCATGCGGCACGACCTCATCAGCCGCGAGATCTGGGACACGGCCTCGTTCGGCTACGTGAAGCTCCTCGGCCTGGTCTGCGCGCGTGCGGTCCTCGAGCCGGACGAGGTGGCCGGTCTCGGCCTGGTCTGGACCGCCGTCGGCGTCGAGGACCTCGACCGCTTCGGGCTGGCGCTGTCCGACGTGGAGGGGGTCATCGACGTCGTCCGCACCGCGCGCGAAGCGGAGATCGCCGTCGTCTGCAAGACCGACCCGGAGGACGGCCTGCTGAAGGTCTCCACGCGGTCGAAGGGCGCCATCGACGTCGGCGCGGTGTGCAGCTCCCTCGGTGGAGGGGGCCATCGGTTCGCCGCCGGCTTCACCTCCTACACCTCGCTGCCCGACACCATGGCCGCTCTGCGCACTGCCCTCGCCGCCGCCCCACGCCTGCCGGCATGACCCGCGTGCGGCGAAGAGGAGGGACCCCCTCCGGCCCGGTGACTCAGCGTCGCCGAACTGCCCGCTGCGGCCCAGCGCTGGGCGCTCCGGTGACGCTGCGTGGACCTGTCCCTCCCCTTGGCAGCACCGGCCGTGCCTGACCCGGCTCCCGACGGGCTGGTCGTCGTCGACAAGCCCGCGGGCTGGACGTCGCACGACGTGGTCGGGAGGACCCGCAGGCTGGCCCGGACGCGCAAGGTCGGCCATGCCGGCACGCTCGACCCCATGGCCACCGGCGTGCTGCTGCTCGGCATCGGCAAGGCCACCCGGCTGCTGGGCCACCTCGCGCTGACCGACAAGGCCTACGACGCGACGATCCGGCTCGGCCAGACGACCGTGACCGACGACGCCGAGGGCGACGTCCTCACCGACACGCCTGTCGACGGCGTCTCTTCCGAGGACGTAGCGCGGGCGATCGCGGCCCTGACCGGCGACCTGCTGCAGGTGCCGTCGGCCGTCAGCGCGATCAAGGTGGACGGCGTCCGGTCCTACGCGCGGGTGCGCGCAGGGGAGGCGGTCGAGCTCAAGGCCCGGCCGGTCACGGTCTCGTCCTTCGCGCTGCTCGCCCGGCGGGGCCCCGAGCTGGACGTGAGCGTCACCTGCTCCAGCGGCACCTACGTCCGGGCTCTGGCCCGCGACCTCGGCGCCGCCCTCGGCGTCGGCGGCCACCTCACGGCCCTGCGCCGCACCCGCGTCGGGCCGTTCTCGCTCGACGACGCCGCGCCGCTCGAGCCCTGGGACGACGCCCGCGTGGTGCGCCTCGACGAGGCGGTGCGGGCGAGCTTCCCGGCACGGGAATTGACGGCCGAGGAGGCCGTCGCGCTGTCCTACGGCAAGAGGCTGACCCCGACCCCGGGGCTGGCCGGAGCGTTCGCCCCCGACGGCGGCTGCGTCGCGCTGCTCGAGGACGGCAAGCCGCTCGTCGTCTTCCGCCCCGCCTGACGCCTAGGCTCGTCCCGTGGAGCGCTGGCGCGGCATCGAGCAGATCCCCGGCAAGTGGGGCCGGTGCGTCGTGACCATCGGGGTGTTCGACGGTGTGCACCTCGGCCACCAGCAGATCATCGGACGAGCGGTGCAGAAGGCCGAGCAGCTCGGCGTGCCGAGCGTCGTGCTCACCTTCGACCCGCACCCGATCGAGGTCATCCGTCCGGGCAGCCACCCCCCGATGCTGACCGGCCCGCGCCTGAAGGCGGACCTCATCGAGCAGCTCGGCGTCGACGTCTTCTGCGTGCTGCCGTTCACGGTCGAGTTCATGCGGCTGTCCGCCGAGGACTTCGTGCACACGGTGCTGGTCGAGCGGCTGCACGCGAGCGCCGTCGTCGTGGGCGAGAACTTCCGCTTCGGCAGCGGCGGCAAGGGCACCGTCGCGAGCCTCACCGAGGACGGCCGTCGCTGGGGCTTCAGCGTCGACCCGTTCCCGCTGCAGGGCTCGGGAGACATGACCTTCTCGAGCACCTACGTCCGCTCCTGCGTCGCCGCGGGTGACCTCTCGAGCGCCAACGACGCCCTGGGCCGCGAGCACCGGATCAACGGCATCATCGTGCGCGGCGACCAGCGCGGTCGGGAGATCGGCTATCCCACCGCGAACCTCGAGCCGCTGCCCTGGAGCGCGGTCCCCGCGGACGGCATCTACGCCGGCCGCCTGGTCCGCGGGAAGGAGGAGCTGCCGGCCGCCATCAGCATCGGCACCAACCCGACGTTCGCCGGCGCCGAGCGCCGCGTCGAGGCCTTCGTCCTCGACTTCGCAGGAGACCTGTACGGGGAGCACGTCGGCCTGAGCTTCACGGCACGCCTGCGCGACACCCTCCGCTTCGACTCCGTGGACGCCCTCGTCGCGCAGATGGCCCTGGACGTGGAGCGCACCCGGGAGCTCGTCTGTCACCCGGATGGGTGAGCGCTGGGCACTCTGAGGAGCCGACCTACTCAAGAGGAAGTTTCCGTCCTGAGGGGGCTCTGTGCCGAAGATCCTGGTCGTCGACGACGACCCCTGCATCCGCATGCTCATCCAGGACGTGCTGGACGTGGAGGGGTACGACGTCCAGGCCGTGGCGGACGGCTACGCCGGTCTCGCCGCGATCGACGCCGACAAGCCCGACTGCGTCATCCTCGACTGCATGATGCCCGGCATCGACGGCCACGAGGTCCTCAAGCGCATCCGCGCGGCCGAGTGCGGTCCCGAGCTGCCCGTGGTCATGCTGACCGCTGCAGCGGACGACGCCCAGCAGTGGCAGGCGTGGACCGAGGGCGTGGACTACTTCCTCGCGAAGCCCTTCGACGCGGAGGAGCTCATCCGCTACCTCGCGTACCTGTTCGAGGCCGCACCCGTCTGAACCACTGGTAGCGTTGTCGGCAGCGCGACCAGAGATCCCAGGGTGACGCAGACCCCTGGGCGCGCCAGACAACGAGGAGTTCCGTGGCGCTCACGACTGAGCAGAAGAAGACCATCATGGCGGAGTACGCCACGGTGGAGGGCGACACCGGTTCGCCCGAGGTGCAGATCGCGCTCCTCACCAAGCGCATCCGTGACCTCACGGAGCACCTGAAGGAGCACAAGCACGACCACCACACGCGCCGTGGTCTGCTCGCGCTCGTCGGCCGTCGGCGCCGGCTCCTGGCGTACCTCCAGAAGACCGACATCGAGCGCTACCGCAGCATCACCGCGCGCCTCGAGATCCGCCGCTAGGCACGACAGGGAGCCACCCACCCGGGTTGGCTCCCTTCGTCGTAGGAGCAGTTCCTACGACGTGCGCCCGGGAGCAGCACCCCGGACCCGGTCTCCGGGAGTGGCGGCTCAGGAGCACTGAGACGCTTCCACTGAAGACCGGTTCCTCCTCCCGGGCGCAGCAGACAAAAGAGGAGAAGCCCATGACGGGCGAGAGCAACATCTACGGCTCGGAGTTCGCCGATGCCGTCATCCAGAACCCGGGCGGTGCCACCCGCACCCTCCGCTTCGAGACCGGCCGCCTCGCGAAGCAGGCCGCCGGCTCGGTCACGATCTACCAGGACGACACCCTCGTCCTGTCGGCCACGACGGCCAGCAAGAAGCCGAAGGACCACTTCGACTTCTTCCCGCTGACCGTCGACGTCGAGGAGCGGATGTACGCCGCGGGCAAGATCCCCGGCTCGTTCTTCCGCCGCGAGGGCCGGCCGTCGGAGGACGCGATCCTCACCTGCCGCCTCACCGACCGCCCGCTGCGCCCGTCGTTCAAGAAGGGCCTGCGCAACGAGGTCCAGGTCGTCAGCACGGTCCTCGCGCTGAACCCCGACCACCTCTACGACGTGCTCGCCATCAACTCCGCCGCCTGCTCGGTGCTGCTGTCCGGCCTGCCGTTCACCGGCCCCGTCGGCGCCACCCGCGTCGCGTGCGTCAACGGCGACTGGGTCGCCTTCCCGACGCACTCCGAGCTGGCTGACGCCACGTTCGACATGGTCGTCGCGGGTCGCATGCTCGAGGACGGCGACGTCGCGATCATGATGGTCGAGGCCGAGGCCACGTCCAACGTCTACGAGGTCATCAACGGCGGCGGTACCGCCCCCACCGAGGACATCGTCGCCGCCGGGCTCGAGGCCGCCAAGCCGGCCATCGCGGCCGTCTGCAAGGCGCAGCTCGAGCTCAAGGCGAAGAGTCCGAAGGAGCCGGTCGAGTTCCCGGTCTTCCTCGAGTACCAGGACGACGTCTACGACGCGGTCGAGGCCGCTGCCGAGGGCGAGCTGGGCACCGTGCTCCAGATCGCCGGCAAGCAGGAGCGCGAGGCTGCCGAGTCGGAGCTCAAGGCCAAGGTCCTCGAGTCGCTCGCAGAGAAGTTCGAGGGCCGCGAGGGCGAGGTCAGCGCCGCGTTCCGCAGCGTCTCCAAGAAGGTCATGCGCAAGCGCATCGTGGCCGACAAGGTCCGCATCGACGGTCGTGGCCTCGAGGACATCCGCCAGCTCGCCGCCGAGGTCGAGGTCCTCCCGCGCGTGCACGGCTCGGCGCTGTTCGAGCGCGGCGAGACCCAGATCATGGGTGTGACGACGCTGAACATGCTGCGCATGGAGCAGATGGTCGACACGCTCAACCCCGAGACGCGCAAGCGCTACATGCACAACTACAACTTCCCGCCGTACAGCACGGGCGAGACCGGCCGCGTCGGCTCCCCGAAGCGCCGCGAGATCGGCCACGGTGCTCTCGCCGAGCGTGCCCTCGTGCCGGTGCTGCCGTCGCGCGAGGAGTTCCCCTACGCGATCCGCCAGGTGTCCGAGGCCCTCGGCTCCAACGGCTCGACGTCCATGGGCTCGGTCTGCGCGTCGACGATGTCGCTGCTCAACGCCGGCGTGCCGTTGAAGGCGCCGGTCGCCGGCATCGCGATGGGTCTCATCAAGGAGGGCGACAGCTACGCCACCTTGACCGACATCCTCGGTGCCGAGGACGCCTTCGGCGACATGGACTTCAAGGTCGCCGGCACGCCGCAGTTCGTCACCGCGCTGCAGCTGGACACCAAGCTCGACGGCATCCCCTCGCAGGTGCTGGCCGGTGCGCTGCAGCAGGCGCGCACCGCCCGGCTCGCGATCCTCGAGGTCATGAACGAGGCGATCGACGAGCCCGACGAGATGTCGCCGTACGCCCCGCGCGTGCTGTCCGTGAAGATCCCCGTCGACAAGATCGGTGAGGTCATCGGCCCGAAGGGCAAGATGATCAACCAGATCCAGTCCGACACGGGTGCTGACATCACCGTCGAGGACGACGGCACCATCTACATCGGTGCCACGAGCGGGACCGCTGCTGAGGCGGCTCTCGCGGTCATCAACCAGATCGCCAACCCGACGATGCCGAAGGTCGGCGAGCGGTTCCTGGGCACGGTCGTCAAGACCGCGGCCTTCGGTGCCTTCGTCAGCCTCATCCCCGGCAAGGACGGCCTGGTCCACATCAGCAAGCTCGGCAACGGCAAGCGCATCGGCAAGGTCGAGGACGTCGTCAACGTCGGCGACAAGCTGCAGGTCGAGATCACCGAGATCGACCAGCGCGGCAAGATCAGCCTGACGCCGGTCGAGAACGCCTCGGACGCGCCGGCTCCCGCCGCAGCCGAGTAAGACCCCGCAGGCACCCGGCAAGCGATGACGACGCAGGCCCCCTTCAGGACGACCGTCCTGCCAGGGGGCCTGCGCGTTGTCACGGAGGAGGTCCCGGGCGTCCGCAGCGCGGCGTTCGGCATCTGGGTCGGCGTGGGTTCCCGCGACGAGGGACCCGAGGAGCACGGCGCCAGCCACTTCCTCGAGCACCTGCTCTTCAAGGGCACCGCGAAGCGCGATGCCCTCGAGATCTCGTCCGTCATGGACGCGGTCGGCGGTGAGATGAACGCCTTCACCGCGAAGGAGTACACCTGCTACTACGCCAGGACCCTCGACGCCGACCTGCCGCTGGCCGTCGACGTCGTGAGCGACCTGGTGACGAGCGCGCTGGTCGCCGAGAGCGACGTCGAGTCCGAGCGCGGCGTCATCTGCGAAGAGATCTCGATGCACGACGACGACCCCGGCGACGTCGTGCACGACGCCTTCGCCGAAGCCCTCTTCGGCGGTCACGCCCTGGGTCGCCGCATCATCGGCTCGGTCGAGAGCGTCGAGTCGCTGACCGCCGACGCGATCGCCGGCTACTACCGGAGCCGCTACCAGCCGGAGCGCATGGTGGTCAGCGTCGCCGGCAACGTCCGCCACGACAACGTGGTCGACCTCGTCCGCTCCGCCTTCTCCTCGTTTCCACAGCACCCTGGTGCTGTGGAAACGGGGAGCGTGGCTCCGGAGCAGCTGTCGGGCGTGGTCGTGGACGACCGCCCGACAGAGCAGGCCCACCTCGTCCTCGGCACCCACGCGCTGCCTCGCGACTCCGACCTGCGCTGGGCGCTGTCGGTGCTCAACACCGGGCTCGGCGGCGGCATGAGCAGCCGCCTCTTCCAGGAGATCCGGGAGAAGCGCGGCCTCGTCTACAGCGTGTACAGCTATGCCAGCGCGCACGCGGACGCGGGTGTCTTCGGGATCTACGCGGGGTGCGCGCCTTCCCGGGTGCCCGAGGTCCTGCGCATCGCGCGGGCCGAGCTCGCGAGCGCCGCCGACAAGGGGCTCACCCCCGACGAGGTCGAACGGGCGAAGGGGGCGATGCGCGGCTCGCTCGTCCTCGGGCTCGAGGACACCGGTGCGCAGATGAGCCGCATCGGCAAGGCGCTCCTCGTGCACGGCGAAGTGCTCACCGTCGATGACCTGATCGCCCGCATCGACGCGGTGACGCCGGACGACGTGCGGGCTGTCGCCGACCTGGTGCTGAACCGCCCGCTGTCGCTCGGCATCATCGGCCCGTTCCCCGACCAGGACTTCGCGGAGGCAATCGCATGAGAGTGGCGGTCATCGGTGCCAAGGGCCGGATGGGCTCGGAGGTCGTGAAGGCCGTGACCGCGGCCGCCGACCTCGAGCTCGGCCCGACCTTCGACCTCGACGACGAGCTCGCCCTCGACGGCGTCGACGTCGCCGTCGACTTCACGCACCCGTCGGCCGTCATGGGCAACCTGCAGGCCTGCATCGACGCGGGCGTGCACGCCGTCGTCGGCACCACGGGCTTCGACGACGCCAAGCTCGGCACCCTGCGCGGCTGGCTCGAGGGCGCGCGGAGCAACGTCCTCATCGCCCCCAACTTCGGCATCGCTGCCGTGCTGATGATGCAGTTCTCCGCCGCGGCTGCGAAGTACTTCGAGTCGGTCGAGATCGTCGAGCTGCACCACACCGGCAAGGCCGACGCCCCCTCCGGGACCGCACGCCGGACGGCCCAGCTCGTCGCTGCGGCGCGCCAGGGCATGCCGCCGATGCCGGACGCCACGAGCGAGTCGCTGGAGGGGGCCCGTGGCGCCGTCGTCGACGGCATCCCGGTCCACGCGCTGCGGCTGCAGGGGCTCGTCGCCCACCAGGAGGTCATCCTCTCGGGCGGCGGCGAGAGCCTCACGATCCGGCACGACTCCTACGACCGCGCGTCGTTCATGCCGGGCGTGCTGCTGGGCGTGCGCGAGGTCGCGAAGCACCCAGGCCTCACCATCGGCCTGGAGCACCTGCTCGACCTGTGAGGGGCCGCGCGCTCGTCGTCGTCGCCGCGGTCGCGCTCGTCGCGGCGTACCTGCTCTGGCGTGCGGTCGAGCTGATGACGACGGGAGCTCCCGGTGTCCTGCTCGGCGTGGGCGTGCTGCTGCTCGTCGTCGTCGGCGGGGTCCTCGTGACGAGCGAGGTACGGCTCGCGGCCGACTCGCAACGCCTGGGGCGCAAGCTGTTCGACGAGGGCTTCGTCGAGGAGGACCTGCCGACGCTGCCGTCCGGGCGGGTGCAGCGCGACGCCGCCGACGCGCTCTTCGAGAGACGCAAGGCCGAGGCGGAAGCAGCGCCTGAGGACTGGCGCGCCTGGTTCAAGCTCGCGACGGCCTACGACGCCGCGCGGGACGCGTCCCGCGGCCGGCGGGCGATGCGCAAGGCGATCGCGCTCGAGCGCGAGGTCAGAGGGTGAACGTGGTGTTCGCCGGATCGAGGCCGGCCGAGCCGTAGGTGACGGAAAGCGTGTAGTCGCCCGCCGGGAGCCGCCGGCCGCCGGCGTCGACCTCCGTCCACCGGAAGGTCCAGTGGTCGCACGCGCTGGGTTCCACGGTGAGGCTGTGCGGCGTCTGTCGCGCGGGATGCCAGCGCGACCAGCGCCAGACCTCGCCGCTCTTCGACGACCGCACGACGAAGTCCACCTCGCGCGAGGTCGGGAAGCGGACCGACGCAGGGGTCGCGTCGACGTTGCACAGGTCGGCCTGGAGCACGACCCCGGGTTCGCCGTCGCGGATGCTCCTGACCCCGGTGCAGAGGCCCGTCGGCTTGGACCCGTCCGAGCGGAAGCACACGGCTCCGAAGGTCGCGTAGACGTTGTCCTCGCGGTCGATCGGACCGGCCGCGTACGGGCGGCCCGGGGCCGGGTCCCGGGTCGGGGTGTGCCGTACGTCGACGACCGGTGCACCGCCCGGCTGCTGGATCCGGACAGCGACGGCCGGAGTCGTGACCTTGCTGGTCGCGACGTTCGGGACGCCTGCAGGAGCGGGGGAGTGCGACACCGTCACCGCCGGCTGCTGGGGGTCGGGCTCCGGGACGAGCACCGACTGGCCGCCGCCGCCCAGCAGCAGCGGGACGACCAGCGCGAGGGACGCGCCAGCGGTCGTCGTCAACGACGCGACCCGCCACCGCCGGCGGCGGGCGGCCGCCATCGCGAGCTGCAGCCCGTCGGGCGGGGGAGC
>Ga0070658_10000883_pt1 | contig 25660 bp, 25 predicted proteins | sample KBSC13metaG_FD_64664 | JGI IMG/M metagenome (GOLD analysis project Ga0070658, IMG submission 64664) | Corn rhizosphere microbial communities from Kellogg Biological Station, Michigan, USA - KBS C1-3 metaG | ecosystem: Host-associated > Plants > Roots > Rhizosphere > Soil ... | reverse complement strand
TGGTTTGCGCACTTGCTTTCAAATCGCCGTAAAGTCCTCAGGGATACGGGTTCCCTTACCGCTTACTAGCATGTTAGGGTGCTTCTGAAATCACTAATGCCCCATACAACTCTCCGCTAAAGCATCGTAGAGAGAACCAGTCTAGGGTGACACGCATGGGCAAGAGCAATTACCCAGAACGTCGCGCTGATTTGAGCTACAAGGCAGCGTAGTCGATGGCGCGCTCCGCTCCGTCTGCCGCACACGCTCCTCTTACCGCATTAACTTTTGGCTATGCGTCTATCTATTATTTATCGAAAAGCATCCACCCTTTTGAAGAATTGAAACCTAATGAAAATCCATTTGGAGAAAATATATGAAAGGACTCATCATCCATATCATCAGAAGAGTTGAACACAAAAGAACTCCCGGAAGAGGCAATCACTTTAACTTTAAAATTGTCAATAGTTTGAATATCCAATATTTGACGACCCAATATTATTAACCCAATATTTTTCTCAACAGACATCAGATCGGATTTAGCATCGCCACCGCTATATAAGGGGCGATCCTGATCAAAAAAAATCCAGTTTGAATGATAACTTCCAATTTCCCATTCACCGTAATATTCATCGCGCAGCCTAACATTACAATGAGCCAATTTTTCGCCAACTCCTATACTAATATTACCATTTTTAAATATTTGCAGACGACATATATTTTTACGAAACATACCAAAAAATAATGCTTTCATATTTCCGCTCATAGTCTCATTCATTTTGGAATTGATTAATTTATCTTATTATAAAGATCGCCCGCATCTTGTTTAATCTCATCTAGTGTACGATCCATCAAACGATCAGAATCATGAAATGCTCGTCTCGCCGATTTCCCTAAATCGCGTGAAAAGGATCGGTCCCGAAATTCAAGTGTCTGAATGCTAACTAAAGAGTTTTCTATCAAGGGTATTGAATTGCTTCCAATACGTCATTCGCACGGATATGCGGAGATCCTCCAAGATCCGCCAACGTGCGGACCACTTTCAGGATGCGATCATGAGCGCGGGCGGAAAAATTCATCATCTCCATGGCATGCTCCAGATATCCTGAACCCTCAGCATCCAGAGCACAGTGCTGGCGCACCTGACGGGAACCCATGGCTGCATTGGTGGTGTTTGATGCTTTCTTGAAACGCTCCAGCTGAATCTGTTTTGCGGCCAGCACCCGTTCACGGATCACATCCGATTTTTCGCCAGAAACTCCGTTAGAGAGTTCCTTGAAATCCACCAAAGGCACTTCAATGTGAAGATCTATCCGATCAAGAAAAGTTTGAGTTCTCATACGGTATCTTGAATCTGGCGAACTAGTTTTGCGCACTTGCTCTCAGATAGCTGTCAAAACCGCGCATCTAAGAATTTCCTTTGCGGCGACTTCGGACATATTCCATGTGATGAATCACCGCAAAGGAAATCCAGATGCATATGAAATTCCCTTTGGACTGCCCCTGATATAAAAGTTAGAATAAATTTTCTCTTTGGCTTGACCATTAAAGCAAGGCACACCGCCGCCCTTGGTTTGGCAGGCTCGAATGATGGTTTGATTGAGAGTATGACAAACAGGCAGATCGATGGTCTGCTGCAAAAAAACAGGCAACCATTCGGCATAGCCAATGTTTCGACCTTGCCCGTGGACAGCTTTCATCAGGGGCGCGGTGGAGCGCTTACGCTCCAAAGATTCACAGCAGCCGGATTGTTCAACAGTCTCATTAAGGTTCACTACAACAGCAAAGCCGTTTTCGGTATTCCTTCAATGCTCCGTCAAACGACCTCAATCTTTATTTTTCTTTACTATTTCGCTAGAGTCAGCGTAATGAGCACACAATCCAAGATCCAGTGGGCTCATACCACTTGGTGGTCCCCGCTTGGGATTTACCAAAATCAGCCTGCTGCAAAACTCATTTCGCGAAATCTATATTATCCAATTTTAGTTCTGGTATTGTTTCTAATTTCAACTCGGGCACTTGATTTTTATCGATATACTCATAATAACTTTTTTTAAGACGATTGATTTCGTTACATCCATTTTGATTAAATAAGATCAACTTTGAGGGCTGTGAAAAAAAAATAACCCGACCAAGTAACTTTTTCGACCTCATCGCCATTGTAAATAAAATTTTTATTTGTAATTATCTTAATAATTTCGTTACGAGAGTAAAGCGATCCAAATTTAATTTCGTAACTTTTAGCCATGTAATACACACCATTCCTTTCTTGAAGCTGGCCAATCACGATGGCATCGTTAAATATATGAATACTTTCTCTTTTAGGTCGAGATTCTAAAACTGCTATCCACTCACGGCATTGGGGAGAAGCTAATAGTTTCGATGGCAAAACGAAGATCCAGAAAAAAAGATACTTTATGAAGCTCATATCAATAAGAATTCTGATCTAAATTTTCGCCCTGTTCAATAGCTTTTCTCTTAGCGTCATCAACCGCTTTGTTTATGTCTTTGGCCTTGGTCTTGCAAGACTCAGCGCTATCATAGACTTTTTTATCCAGTGATTTATAGTCTGACACTATGGAGTTCCAACCTTGCACATGATGTCTTACATGCTCCATTTTATGTTGGACGGTAGTGCGTCCTTGCCGGTCTTTGCCCATAACGTAAATTGTTATTTCTACAGATAGTTCACCATCGAGCTTTAAATTACAGCTATCGCACATCGCTACTGTTTTTTTCCCATATTGTATTTGTAATTCCTGCTAATATTTTACCGTTGACTCTCGGTGGCCCAAATTCCTTTGCCTCCCTTATTCTGTCTGTAATTATGAGATCTTCAAGTTTAAATTCTTTTAAGACTAACCCCAAGAAATCCCAATTATCAATAGCATTGTTGCAGGAAAAAGCATATAAATTATCTCCTCCTTGTTCCTCTATAGGATCTCTGGACAACCACCTGCCCAATACCGGATCGTAATCTCTATATCCATAATAATTCAACCTACTTTCGCTTTCATTTTTCTTGGTACTGAACCGAATTTTAAAATCATTTGGACTGCCGGTTGCAGCAACGACCTGTCCAAATGCATCGTATTCGAAATGCGCTTCAACCACTCCTGAAAAGGGTCTGAAAAGGGTCAGTCCCGAAATTCAAGTGTCTGAATGCTAACTAAAGAGTTTTCTATCAAGGGAACGGTATTGAATTGCTTCCAATACGTCATTCGCAATTGCTTTCAGGTCGCCGTAAATCTTGCAGTTCGCAGAAAGCCATGGCGAAAGGCTACTGCTTTTGAGGACATCCAGCAGAGCTTCATGCTGCACTCTGTGGCCGAGGAGGCAAACTATAAGGTTACATTCACTTATGAGTTAAGGGATCTTAAATATCGCAAACCCACTTCAATTGCGCATACTACAGCAAAAGCATATATGCTCTTCGATGCATCGGCAATCTTACAAGATACTATTAAATTGTGCGTTCCGGGAAGCAACGGTGAACGAACATCTAACACACATTCGTTTTTTTCATTAAAAAGACGAGCCCCATCAATATTCTTAGCGAGAGCCGCAAAATCCCAATCGTATCTTTTATAATAAAATATATCACCGAAAATTGTAATCACCCGTATGCAATTGAAATCTAAATTTATATCACAATCCTCAATAGCTATACTTTTATTTTTACCAATAACCACTGAAACAATTATCTTCTCAGCTTCATCAAATAAATAAATATATAATTTCTCAATAGAATATTTTAGCCACTTCCGTTTTCCATGTACGGATATTTCGAGTCGATAGTTACTATTCGCGAAATTGGAAGCAAGGTCAAAATCATACTTAGATACGAGACCATCCGCAGTATGCTTAGGCTTTTTCGAGACAGTAAAATTATACCCTAGCGATATATTCATGGATTATACTCTTGGAACATTAAATGGGTCATTACCAAAATTCAAGTGTTCAAATATTAACTAAAGAGTTTCCTGTCGAGTGAGCGGTATTGTCTTGCTTCCAAGACATCATTCGCACGGATATAGGGATGAGCTTCTCATATCTGCTAGCGTGCGCGGCAGATCGAGTCATTATTCTACCGTCTATTCGCGACGAAAATCTTCTTTGCATGTCTAAAAAAGCCGAGCCGTATGACCATTAGAAGCATACGCTTTTTGCCATTGTCATCGCGGCCTCGACTATACTCAACTGACATCTTCCATATTGAACTCGTTAGAATTAAACTGACATACTAGCATGGAAAAATTCGAGAATTCTTATATTACATAAGAAAAAGCCAGTGAAAACCGCCCATATCGACCATCGGTTTGGCAGAATAAAATTCACGCCAATCAAGACCAAGCCTACAATCAACAACTGCTGAAATCCGGTTGAAAAATTCATTATATTCATAATTCCCATCAGCATATATATAGGCCACAAGCATGCACTCGCCATCACCTCCCATAGATGATAAGACGGGTTAATCGCGTACGAGACAATAATTGCAAGCCATGGACCACAGATAATCGCGAACGCATAGGAAGCGCTCCCGTGTTTACTAACACTTTTATTTGAAATTTTATTCACATGGGCATCTTCCTTCATTTTCAGAACTCTCGGAATTATTGAGATCGTTTGAAAAGGGTCATTCCCGAAATTCAAGTGTTTGAATGCTAACTAAAGAGTTTCCTGTCGAGTGAACGGTATTGGATTTGGATTGCTTCTAAGACATCGTTCGCGCGGACATGCTGAGAGCCTCCCAGATCTGCCAGCGTGCGGGTCACTTTCAGAATACGATCATGAGCGCGGGCGGAAAAATTCATCATCTCAATGTCATGCTCCAGATATCTGGAACCCTTCGACATCCAGAGCGCAGTGCTGGCGTAACTGACAGTTTTTATTCTTCACGGGACACTAATATCCATTGGCTCATCGAGTTTGTCGGGGCTAGTCTCGTCAAACTCATAAAATTCAGGACCGTAGAAAACCCTGTAAGACTGAATCGACCCGAAGCATTACCTAACAGATGTCTTGATTCGCTTGCCCGGTCTGAAGAACCATCAGGCCGCCCAGCTCACCCCGGCAAATCAAAGCCCAAGGCACTCAAGATCTCCGCCGCGCTGCGTGAGGTCATAGCAGTCATAGTGATAGATACTACGGCGACTACAAAATTGCCGCTGCAACTTCTAACCTATGGCGCTTCGCGCCACACTTACAGCACGATTACAACAAGCTATTCTTTGATGAGAGGTTTTCCGACTAGCCCAGAAAATTCCGCGAAAATTCTATACATTTTTCCAGAATCCAGTCTGACAGAAGCAGGGTAAACCAACAGGCGCCGCATCAGACCCTTCTCGCATTTTTTTAAAACAATTTGAATTTCGTATGGAATGACTTCTCCTTTATTTTCGGATATAATTGAAAAATAATCTACCTCCTCGGCACGAATTTCTTTAAAATAATTACCATTAAAGAGACCCGTCACCTTGTTATAGCTAATAATATAAGAACCTACTTGCCGATACCTAGCGACATTCGAAAAAAGAGGAATCAAGGCAGCCAAAAGCAATATAAAGCAACAAAAAAAAGCTAACCCTCGATTCATTGCCAATAGATATCCTTCCCATAATCCATGAATAACAAAGGCAATGAGACCGCATAAAATAAAAGCCGCTTGAATGAAAGATTTAACAATATAATTACTTGCGAGACATATTTTAAATTCATCACCATATATAACAAGCTCAATACCTATATCATTATGATGCGTTTCCGATATTAATCTGCTAGACATTTTAAGTATTATTTTTCTTTTATAGAGTTCAATAGTGGTAGAGAAAAGACCAGTATTCACCACCGCATTAATGGTTCCGTAATTATCCTGGCAACCTAACCATTCAAATTCTCCACCGCATCCGCTACCATCACAGTTGATTTTGAAATGAAAAGGGTAAGTCCCGAAATTCAAGTGTTTGAATGCTATGTAAAGAGCTTATGCAGTTCATCCGTGCTGATTTTGTCAAACCGATGGGAAAAGGGAACCGGCTCTTCATCGCGTGAAAAGGGTCAGTCCCGAAATTCAAGAATTCAAGTGTTTGAATGCTAACTGAATAGTTTTCTATCAAGTGCTCGGTATTGAATCGCTTCCAGAACATCATTCGCGCGGATGTGTGAAGAGCCTCCAAGATCAGCCAACGTGCGGGCCACTTTCAGAATACGATCGTGAGCGCGGGCGGAAAAATTCATCATCTCCATGGCATGTTCCAGATATCCTGAACCCTCGGCATCCAAGGCACAGTGCTGGCGTACTTGGCGGGAACCCATAGCTGCATTGGTGGTATTTGAAGCTTTCTTGAAACGCTCCAGCTGAATCTGCCTTGCCGACAGCACCCGTTCACGAATCACATCCGATTTTTCACCAGATGATCCGTTAGATAGTTCCTTGAAATCCACCAAAGGTACTTCGATGTGAAGATCTATCCGATCCAAAAGTGGGCCAGAAATTTTCTGCCGATAGTTTTCGATCTGTCTTACCGAACACCGACATTCTCTTTTCAGATCGCCATAAAAACCGCACATGCAAGGATTCATGGCTACCACCAACATGAAGTTGGCAGGAAAAGTGAGAGATCCTGCCGCACGGCTGATCGTCACCGTCCGATCTTCCAATGGCTGGCGTAACACCTCCAGCGTAGAACGGCGGAACTCGGGTAATTCATCCAAGAACAACACACCATGGTGTGCCAGAGAAACTTCACCTGGCCCCGGATTGGTTCCTCCACCCAGCAGACCAGCGTCTGAAACGGTGTGGTGAGGGGAACGGAAGGGCCTGGTGGTTAGGAAAGCGCGCTTTTGATCCAAAAGACCGGTAATGGAATGAATCTTTGTCGTTTCGATCGCCTCATCTTCCGTCATATCCGGCATGATGGTAGGGATACGTTTGGCCAGCATGGACTTCCCGGTGCCAGGAGGACCTATCATCAGCAGGTTGTGCCTTGATTACCAGACCAAGATCTGCTACTATCAAGACACCAGCTCCGCCCATGATTGCGTATTCCTACCTACGAATTTCTACCCCGGAACAGCGCAAAGGTCGTGGCCCGATGCGGCAGCTTGACGACACCAGCCGCTACTGCCGCAAGCATGGATTGAACCTTGATCCCAAGACACTAGAGGATCTCGGGCTGTCCGGATACCACGGGAAGCACATCAGCCACGGAGCATTGGGTGGGTTTCTCGAAGGTATCGCCACCAAGGCGATCCCGACTCCATGCGCGCTGGTTATCGAAGCTCTGGACCGGCTGACACGCCAGCAGTGTGAGGAGGCGGTCTTCCTACTCCTCAGCCTCGTCCGCGCCGGAGTTGAGGTCCATACAGTTGCTGATGAAACTGTTTATCGATCAGGGGAAATCCCCATGCACCAGCTCATGTACTCCGTGATGGTGCTCTCCACCGGACACCAAGAGTCCGACAGGAAGTCAGGGATGCTGAAAAAGTCGTGGCATTACAAACGGAAGGAGGCCCGCGAATCCGGCAAACCCATGACCCGCATTCTCCCTGAGTGGCTCACGATCGAAGATGGTAAGATTGTTCCCATCCCGGAACGTGCGCTCATCGTCCAAAGGATCTTCCGCGAGTCCGCTGATGGATCGGGAAAACTCACCATCGCCGGGCGGTTTATCGAGGAGGGAATCGAAACGTGGGGCCGCGGCGGTAAAAAAGGCACGCGCTGGCATTATTCATACATCCACAAGATTCTAACCAACCGGGCCGTACTCGGCGAATACCAACCCCACCGGATGGTGGCTGGCAAGCGCACCCCGGATGAAGATCCTCTGATCGACTTTTTCCCGGCAGTAATTACCCCGGAAGAATGGACGGCAGCGTCCGAATCCCTCCGGTCCCGGTCGACACGCTACGACGCCAACCCAGAAGCCCCGCGCAACCTCGTTCCCGGGCTGGTTCACATTGAAGGAAACAGGGCGACTTGGATGAACAAAGGGAGGAGGAGCACTTCCGATGGCGCCCGGAAAACCAAAAAACCGCACCCCCACGGCGGCTACTGGGTTTACTACCGAACCCTCGACCCAAAAACCGGAAAAACCCTCCACCTCATTCCGGCCCTTGAGATTGAAGATATGATCCTTGCCGCGCTGCGAAAAGCGGATGGCGAAGAATGGATGCAGCTCATCAACAAAGCCGCCCCACCGGTGGACGCCGCCGCTGTCAAACGCGCTCAACTTGAGGCCAAGGTGAAAAAAACCAAGGAATCGCTGGAGCGCCTCGTCAACGCACTGGCGATCGGGATCGGCGGTGCGAAAACCATTACCGCCAAAATTGCTACCGAGGAAGAAACCCTGCAAAAAGCCAAAGACGACTTGGCCAAGCTCGGCCCGGAAGACATCCAACCGGCTGTATTTGCTAAGGAGATCGACGAACTCCGGCAACTCGCCGAAACCGGGGACACCAGCCATCCTGACATCCGGAAAACGATTTCCAAACGAATCACTTCGCTCTTCTCGCGTATTGACATCGGGAGAACACCCTCCGCGATGATGGCGGAAAAAAGGAAGTCGGACGCGATGACTCCCTTTGTCCTTACTCCCGGATTGCTTGATCGCCAAGCAGCGGCCTCCATGGAGGATCCCAAGTTCTTCTGGGCGCTCCTTACTCCCCGATTCAGCGCGGGCGTCCGGCTGATGGTCATGTCCCATGCCTTCACACCTGCTGCGCTCGCCTTGTTCAATGCCAGAGCGGAATATCGCTCCAGCGCCAAACGAGGCGGAAGACCAACCCTTAGTCGGGGCTCGGGTGATCCACCGGCTCGAAAGCCTGCAACTCGCGGAGCTTTTTGATGTCCCGCTCTAAAATTTGATCAGCGCAGGCTCTGCAGTAACGCACCCAGCTCCTCCCATTTCGCACGCTGAGTCTGACGTCACCGGCCTTTATGCGGTGGCGTTTATTTGCGCGGCAGTTGTGAGCGATCTTCGCTCGGTCGACCTCAGTCCGAATTATCAATGACTTAGTTGCCATCGAATACCTCCTGAACAGCTTGAGCAACCAGACCGGCGAAATTTTCATCTATCGACTGGAGCTGCTGACGGCTGAAATCTGCCCGAGCGCTTACCCCAAGGCCAACCGAGGTGTTTACCACGCGGTCTATCGCAGCTTTCATTGTGATCAGGTTTGTCCGTCCCTGACGGTTTCGGTCTAGTTCCCGCCCCTCCGGATTCACACCACGTTCACCTAGGATTCGCCGGGCCTCATTGAGAACGCGGGTTGCAAGACTCTGCCGCATTGCTCGCCTTTGGTTTTGAAGGGTTACCGGAACAGGCTGAAGCGTCTGCGTTCGTGCGTCGAAATCCTGTGGGATCAAACCGCTTGCCTGCAAGGTTCTTATGGCGGCTTCCTCATCGGGCAGAAGGCTAATTTCTTCCAACTCAACGTCTGTCTGGGCACTGACCTCGAGGGAATTTAACGGAGAAACCACAGGAACAATCTCACGTGATTCCCCTCCCGCTGGATCGAAGTTTTCAAGCGGAAGCAATTGGTCGAAATACTCTTGATCCGCCTCGCTGAAGGTTTGGAAATCTGCCCAGCGCCGAGCGATGTTTGCACCCGCATGAAATACCACGGTCCCCTGATTCAACACATTTCCTGGTGAGTCCTGAATGATCACCCGCATGATCCTCCCCACGAATTGAACGAAAGGGGACAGGTTGCTGAAGATGCTGAAGACCGCCGCAACCGACAGATATGGATGGTCGAATCCCTCCCCCAATTTCCGGACTTGAACAATCACATCCAACTCATGATTGGCTAATTTCTCCATCACGCGGGCATTGGCGTCCCCAGCCTCACGGCTGTGGACATAATCAGCTCGCAAATTACGGCTGCGATAAGCTTGTACGATTTGACGGCAATGCTCGAAATTCAGAGCAGAAGCAATTATTTTGAGGCGTCCTTCACCGGTTTCCTGACGGAGACGGTCGAGTTCTCGGATGGATGCATCGACGATAGTGTTCAACGTTTCTTCGGAAGTTACGATACTCCGTCGAAAATCCGCATCCTCTTCTCCCAGCTGCCTAACTTCATCTAGGGATACTTCGGTCTCCACACCATCACTTGTTCTGACGTATTTGAGAGTCTTGGGATTCAGTTGTACCGCCTTCAAGCGTTTAACATACCCCTCTTGAATAGCACGTGAGACTGGAAAAGAATAGATAACCTGCCCAGCCATGATCTGGCCGTCAGCCCGGAGCGGGGTAGCGCTGAAATTTACGATAATCGCGGCCGGGAATTTTGACTTTAGGCTCTCCCAGCTTACTGCCACTCCGTGGTGCCCTTCGTCAAAAACGATGAGGTCAAAAAAATCGCTTGGGAGTCTACTTAGCCAGCGGTTCTGCTCCCCCTGCAGCTGCTGGATGTTCGTGATGACAACGTGTGAATCCTCCAGATCGCCTTGATTTGTATTGTTACCCCGAATTTCCACAGGCTCTGGATACGGCCCGTCAGCTAATATCCCGCACTTATGGTAGAACATCGTGGGTACGCTCGGATTAAAATCCCGCTCCAACTGTTGGGCAATGTTCACTCCCGGCGCTACGACTAAAGCCCTTGAGCAACGAAACGCAAATGGCGTAAGGGTGATGCAGCCCGACTTACCGCATCCCACAGGGAGAACGACGCCGACTTCGCGAATCCCCTCTGGTCGTTGCTCGGAAAAGCTGCGGAGAGCGGCGAAGGCCTCTCGCTGGGGAATTCTAACTCTGTTATTGTTTTCTACGGCAGGCTCGCGGGTCTGAAATGGGTTTGACATATCGGTTGTCATAACACGCGGCGTTAGGAGGGCAATTTGCAAGATTTAAACGGCTATGGACAAAGATTTTGGTCTCAGCACCTTCCGTGTCTGAAACTGGAAGCGGTTGGTTGTCACCGAGACAGGTTCTGAACTTGCGATACCAATCACAACCCAGTGTTCTCAGCGTCCCGGTAGACTTCTTGCCAGTCCAGGCCAAGCCCGCGCACCCAACGGCGCATCGTCACGATGCTGGGGATTCGTTCCATGCGTTCTCCACGGCCGAGAACTCCGTGATCAACGCCTGCCTTAGCGGCCAGTTCCCGGAGGCTCAAGCCTTGGTCCAACCGGGCTTGTTTGAGAATGACGAGGAACGACGCAACGAACGCGTGGTCCGCATCGGGCGGCCACGGCGGCACTTGGTCAGGTTCCGGTTTGGGCATCCGCTCAGGCTATCACCCATCGATCCAAGGGCTGAGATGATTTCCTGATGGGGTCAGTTGACACCGTTAGGGGAAATCCCCCACAATACGAACCCCGTCGCGCCGGTTTCCCGGCGGGACAGGTCGTTCTCAACAACATCCTACAATGCACCGATTCTTCCTTGCTCTTCTTCTGACTGCCTCCTCCGCTCCGGCGGTTACCATTGTTGTCGATTACTCCTATGATAACGGCTACTTTGGTGCTGGAACCGCCGCCCGGACCGCAATCGAATCCGCAGCCGCCACCCTAAGTGCGCGACTCGCCGACGGACAACTCGCCGCCGTTTCCACCCGGACGGCATCCGGCACTGCGACATGGACCAACAGTGATGGCCTCGACCTCACCACCACCGCCAACCTCTCCGCATCCTACACCATCAGCAACCCTTCAACCGGCGATTTCACGCGCCTCGCACAGGAGACGTGGGCCGCCGATGAAATCAGGATCTACGTGGGGATGCGCCAGTTCGGGACCGGAGGAACCATCGCTGAAGGCCGTCCTGCGGACGTGGCCATCACCACTCTCGGGGTCGGATACGTACCTTCCTGGAACGATGCGGTCAACGCCGCCGCCGGTAACGCCACAGCGCTCTTCCAGCGTGGTGACATCCGCAATTCCACCATCAATGGCAATCTCACCTACAACGGCTACACCGGCAGCTTTGAAGCCACCGGACCGTTTTCCATCGGTATCGGACCCACCGCCGGGGCGATCTGGTTCGATGGCAACACCAAGTGGGACACCTCCCGGGGACTGTGGGGAATGGGTTTTGACGGGGTGACAGCTGGAGACGAATACAGCCTGGAATCGGTTGCGCTGCGCGAAATGATCCGCGCCATCGGCACTGACCCCGCAAGCCAAGTCGCATTGGGCCAACAAATGGATCTGACCGGGGAGGATTTTCTGGCACTCCAAAACTCTGGCTGGATCACCACCCAGATCCCCGAACCGTCTGTTCCGCTGCTCGCCGTCGCCGGAATTCCAGTCGCCCTCCGCCGTCGTCGGCAAACCGCTCTCTGAGTATGAACCTCCACAACGAAACCGCACTGGGGCTATTGGCTTATATCTCCGAAGAAGACCAAGGTGGAATCGCCGTCCTGCTCTTCTTCGGACTCATAATCGGAGCTGTGTATTTCATTCCAACCGGTGTAGCTTTTGCCACGGGTCATCCCCACGCGCTGATGATTGCCGTGGCCAATACGCTCTTTGGCTGGACGCTGCTTGTCTGGATCGTGGCCCTCGTCTGGGCATGCAACAAACCGCGCCCCGCTATCGTGATCAACCAGGCCGCGCCTTCTTCCGGGCCGCCGCCGGTTCCTTCCAAGCCATCTCTGGAGCGCGAACTGGAAATGCTGGAATCGCTCAAGGCGCGACAACTTGTGACCGAGGAAGAATACCAAACCCGACGTCACAAACTACTTAATAGCCTATGAAAGTCCTCCTCGCTCTACTCCTATTTGGCGGCCTTGGCGGCCTAGTGAACGCTCAATCCGTCGCGGATTATTTCAGTCGTATCCCAACCCAAAGTTTTACCGAGGGCGCACCGCAGCAACTGGTGAACCTGGCTAAGAATGGTCAGGGCTTTGTCGACAGGAAGAACGGGTTTCTTCACCTTGACGGCGATGGAGCCCAGGTTTCGCTTCAGGTCGCACTGTTCAGATTTGAGGACAAATCTCCGCTCCTTATTGTCGCGTGGGGCAACCTCGAAGAACCGGATTTTACCCACCTCACGATATTCCGGGAAGCTGGCGGAAAAATGGTGAAGGCTAACCGGAATATCTTACCGGTCGCCGATTCGGAAGGCCTCCGCTTCGAACTCCCGCGCCACGGTCGCACCATTGTCATTCGCAGTCCGGCGGGGAGGGCGATTTCAAAATGGACATGGAACGGAACCGAATTCTCCCATTGATAAAAACGACCCCGCCGGATCATCCGGCGGGGTTGTTTCTTTGTTCAGTTATTCTTAACCGTGAATTGAACCGGGATAGTGCCTTTGTGTCCTTGCCGTAGAAGAGGTATTTCAGCCAATCCTGTAAGTTGACCGCCGGTTGTTGTAGCAGCCAATGCCGGCGGTCACCAATATGGCTGAGGTTCGGTCTGGAAAAACCCGGTGCCACGGCACTGCGGAAAAACCCCAGATTCGTAGCTGCAAGGCCGTTGCCCCCACCGGCACCGCTACAGTTACGTCAGCCACAGCACTGCGCACCGGTAGTTCACCTGCGAGGGAATTGGATCCACGTTTCCCCAGCATGGATGTTCCTTCCTACGACCTGGTAATGGTGGAACCAAAGTGGGGTTGATGCTCCAGTCCCTGCCGGCAGCAGATCCACAATATTGACACCAGTCGCACCTTCCTGCTAGGAGCCTAGGCCCTACACATATGGCGCGCTACATCACCGACAAGATTCTTTGCGAAGCCTATTTAAATCTGAACGTGGAGCACCCGGATCCAGATGAACTGGAGGTGATCCGTGCGAGACTACACGAATACGTGCAGACACGTGGCAGTTTCTTTCTCGGGAACCAAATCAAGACAAGAGTTCGACTCACCGAAGGGTCGCTGATCGAACACCTTGCCGTCGTGGGCACAATCTATGTAGCGATTTCGCAATATCCGGATTTCAGAACCGGCGTGCTCAAGCTCTACGAGGACATGGTTCGCTTACTGCAGGCATTTACGGTCGAAGCACAGTTCGTTTCAGAAGCACCTAATGAGAGCGTTGTTCATTCGGAAGCTCGGACGGGGCTAATTGGTATCCTTAAAGGACTCATAGATCGTCTTCAATACATCAAAGACAGCGCTGGATTGGTGAAAATACGCACCCTGACCAAAAAATTACAGCTATGTCAAGACGACGCACTGAAGGTAATCGAGACATTGACTGAACGACGGGAACAAAGCTTCGTTGCCTTGAACCTACGGGATCTTCTATTTGAACTGCCAGAATCTCCTCCTGAAAGGCCGAAGCTGGATCCACCTGATCCGGGAGCACTTCCTGCCTATCGTAATATGCTCAAATCGTTTTTTTCAATTTTGAATGATTACGAATAACTTTCGGCTACTCACTAGCCGGGATCAGAAAAATTGTGATCTCAAAGCGGCGGCGGCCAATCTTCAGTGACCAACCAACCCCACCTCCTCATGGAGGTGGGGTTTTTCTTTTTCCTCTGGTTTGACACGCGCTGTCCCGGACCGGTTTCCCGTTCCGCGCCCTGTGGCCGCCATTGATCGTGACCGATTCAAAGTCATGAGCAATCACACGCAAAACACACCCTACCCGAAACCACTTTCGGTTGTTGGAATTCTGGCCCTCATATTTCTTCTCTCCGTCTGGCCAGGCAGAAGTTCGCCACCGTTCTCCGATGACACAGCGGCGATTACTTATTCCCAAGACATGCTCGTGAAGGGGATTTCCCTAAAAGGGTCGATGGCCTACAAAGACTCCATCGCCTATTACCGGCCGGTGAAGAACCTGACGTTCGGCTTAATTGCCAGCGCGTCCGATCCCGCGAAACCGGAAACGGTTCAGGCTGCGCTGACCTCGGCCCGCACTGTCGGGTTCTTCTACACAATTGTCGCCGCCTTCGGAATATTTGCGTTGGCCCAACGCATCTCACGGAATGAATGGCTCGCGGTCACCGCCGCCGGAATGTGGATGCTGTCGGCTGCAGGGACATCGAGCGCGGTCTGGGTATCAGCCCAGAACATCGCCATGGCGGTGGCATTTGCGTGCTTCGCCTTCGTGTCAGCTGACAAGTTTCTCGTCGCCACCACCACCAGCCGGAAAGTGCTCCATTGTGTTGGCGGGGTTGTTTTGTTCGCCGCAGGGTTGCTTTGCTACGATTCAATCGTCGCTCTTCCCGGGATGTTTGCTGCCTTTGTGGCACTGCGGTGGCTGCAGAAGGACCTTTCCCCCGGAGCGTTAAAGAAGGCGGCCATGATTCTGGGGTTGTGGGTTTTCGTTGTCGCCGGGTGGCTTTTTCTCCGGCACCAAACGGGTGCCATCAGCGATGGCTCCGGTAACTCCGTCCTGTTCAGCCCTGACACCACCCGGATGCAGGTTTTTTCGGCCTCAGCATGGTTTTTCTGGAGGCACAACCTCATGTGGTTCTGGCCGTTCGGCACCCTTGAAATCGGTGGCAGTTACATCCCGAAGAAATCAGTTTCCACCGCATCCCTCATCTGGGGGTGGGTCTTCCTTGTAGGCTATCTTGCTTCCATCCCGGCACTTGCCTGGATCAGCATCCGGAAATCCTGTAAGCTTTCCGGTTTGATCGCACTCGGGCTTGCGATGGGTATCATCGGAGCATTTCCCTCGGGCAACTTCGTCCCGCTCTACGCTGGCCCCCTTGGCGACTACTACACCATGGTTCCCTCCATCGGTTGGAGTCTGGCACTGGCGGCCGGATCTTTCCTCCTGGGAAGGAAGACCCTGGAACTCCTGGAACCCGATTCGAGAGAGCTTTTCCCAATCCTCGCCGCCGCCGGGTTGCTGATGATCGCCGTAAACCGGATCGCAGGGGTCGTCACAATAAGTCTCGTTTCCGCCCGTTCACAGCAACCGGTGGAGATGGCACTGGCATCGATCGCGGTGCGGCCGCTGATGGTGATGAACCAGATGAACCTGGCGGACGGCCTGATCGCGCAGGAGAATTACGAGGGGGCGCTCCCGATCATCGAAGACGCACTCCGAATCGCGCCTTGGATCACGCGAATGAGTTACGCGCAATCGCTGTCGCGCCTGGAACGACACGAAGAAGCCATCGCTCAATTCGACATCGCGCTGGAAGAGGAAAAAGAATCCGAACGGCTGCTGACAGCCAACTACGGCAAGGCTGTCTCCTTGCGAAAGCTGGGCCGGAAACAGGAAGCGGTGGAGGTAATCCAGCGGGTCATCCACAACACCAGCTACCGTCACCACCTGCAGATGGTGGCTTTCGGGATCGTCGTCGCCCACGAAACCGGTGACGACCAGACTGCCCGTCGGTGGCTGTCAAAGGCCCGGGAGCTTTACCCGGACAACCCTCTCATCGATCAAGCCGCGGCGGCGGCCAATCTTCGGTGACCAACCAACCCCATCTCCTCACGGAGGTGGGGTTTTTCTTTTTCTCATTCGGTTTGGCCGCGCTGCCCCGGTCCGGTTTCCCGTCCCGCGCCTTCCGCCTGCCTCTGATCGTGTTCCCAAAACTACACAACACATCATGCCATCAACCCCTGCAGGAAAACTCACCGAAAGAGCCGATAACCGTCTCGCTGCTCTCATTACCGAACCCGACCGTCCCTATATTTTGCCCGGCATTTATCCCGGTAGACTCGGGGTGATCACAGCGGTCGGAGGAGCCTCCAAATCGTTCATGACACTGGTTGCCTGTGTGGAGATCGCCGCAGGCATGCCGGTGCTCGGGGGACTCTGGGGTCCGGCCATTCCAGGTGGCCGACCGGTGGTTTTTATCTCACGCGAGGACGATATCATCGACCTTGAGGCCCGGTTATATTCGATCTGCCAACACCTGCAGCTTACCAGCGGCCCTGCATTCGAAGCCTATTGCCACAACCTGGTGGTGTGTAATGCCCGATACCTGGAGCCCACGCTGGATTATGGGATCATTCTTCCCGAAGACGCCAACGGCCAGGAGATCCCTCCGGTTCTGGTTGTGATCGATACCCTTTCCCGCTTCCTCCCCCCCGGGACGAATGAAAACGACGCCATCCAAATGACCGGGTTCTTCGAAAGCATCGAAGATAAGCTTCGCGACTGGGGAGCCGGCGGGTTACTCATCCACCATACCAACAAAGCGGGTATGCAAGCCGCCCGGGATGACCTCGACGCCGCCGGGACGGAACGCGGATCGGTGGCTATTTCCTTCGCCGCCCGCACCGCGTGGTCAGTTAGAAAGCCGTCGCAGCAGAGGGCTGCCAAACATGGGATTTCGGAAGAGCAGCGCAGCCATTACGTCATCCTCGAGCAAACTAAAATCAATCTTGGTATGATGCACGACCCGCTGTGGTTCCGGAAAAACAGCGCGGGAGTGCCGGTCCCAATCCCTACACCTGCCCAATCGGCTACAAGACCCGCTGCCAACCGGCCCCGGATCGGAGGTGTCTTGGATGATCCAACCACCGACACTGCCCGGTCATGACTGCGGACACCAGGGAGCTCTATCGATTCGCGCTCCATCATGGTCATCTTGCCGCCGTATCATTGTTCAGGCCGCTGCCCAAAATGCCCGCCGACAAGCGGGCACGCCGTGAGATCCTCCACAGCAGCCCACCTGGTGCAACAAACCCCTACCGGCTCGAAATCATCTGTCCGTGGGAACTCGACGCCGATGACGAATCGGTGCTCATGGCGCTCCTTGCCATCGTGGCTCCCGCTGATCGCCGCAAAACCGTAAGAGGAGGATCCAAGATGCGGAGTATCCTCAAAGAACAGGGTGTCCGGATGGATGATGACACCCTCGCCGCCGTGGCGACCCGTCATGAAATCCTGACCCTCCTCGGGTGGGGCACCAACGGACGAAGCTACGAGCGTCTCAACGAATCCTTCAAGCGTCTCGAAAATACTAACATCCATTATTTGAACTCAGAAGGGAGCCAGTTTTCTCGGCTGATCGCAATCCACCGAAAACTCCTCGGCCCCGGAGAACGTGACAGCAACATCACCATCCTCCTCAACCGCCTCTCCGCCGCCGTCATCGCCGGCAACACCAACGCCGGAATGGCCGTCCAGTGGATCGCCGAGAGGAGATCGCTCAACAGCCAAATCTCTCAGATCCTTTACTCAAGATTTGTCCTGCTTCTACGCGAAGGCCAGGAACGGACGGTCCGGGTGACAGTCCTTGCCCAAAGTGTCTTCGCCCTTGCCGACGATCAGAAATCTACCCCCGATCAATGGAGAGCGCTCGTAGCCGCCCTGAAATCGTATGCTCCTGCAGGTTGGAAGGTATCATTGGTTGGCAGGGGTGATTCCGCCAAAGCAACCGTTTTTCGGCCAAAATCCCCCAAATCACTCCTTCCACCGGCTGTTAGATAGTTCGGCTTATCGCCCCGAAAGGTTCGGCTTATCGGCCCGAAAGGTTCGGTTTATCGGCCCGAAAGGTTCGGTTTATCGGCCCAAATTGAGCGGATTTTTCCGGGTTCACAAACAACACGCCTTTAATCACTTGTGTAGAAAATGGGGCCCCTTTTCCATTTCGCTTCAATATTGTCAACAATACCAATATTGCCAAGGCGGGCCGACAGGCCCAGCCGCTGAGGCGGCAGGTCCATCGCCCGCCCCCAAAACGGGACCGAGGCTAACGCCTCAGCCCGGTCAGGCTACCGCCTTCCCAAGCCAAGAGCAAGACAACAACGGCATCCAGCCGCCAAGGCCTCTACCCTTAAACGGGAAGAGAGAACAAAGTAACCGCAGTCGCCAAGGCCACCCCCCTGCGGGGAGAAGCCCCCCTGAACGCATCCGCGCCACGGCGAGCTGGGCCATCATCCCAAGTCGGACACCGGACACCCCAACCCTCCCGGCACGTGGTGCGGGGAGACCACCCCGGACACGCCCTCACCGTCTCGCAAGGTGGCGCGGGGAAACCATACCGGACCCGCTCAAACCGTCCCGGCAAGGTGGCGCGGAGGACGCCCTACCTGGGGGTTTAACTGCGAAACACCTGCGGAACCTGCTACCCTGGAATCCTGGAATCCTGGAATCCTGGAACAGCCCTCGAAGCATAAACCGGCGACCCAGCCGGCGACCCAGCCGGCAACACACGACCGGCAACACATGACCGGCAACCCGACCCGGAATACCAACCCCGACCACCACCGGAACGACCAACCCACCTCCTAATCGGAGGCGGGATTTTAAATTTCCCGGAATCAGTGGCCCGCATCAGAAGAAGGACCATCCCCGTCAGGAGAATCATCCTTGGCCTTTTTTGCCAACCCGGGCTTCGTCGCCGAAATTCTCGGCGCATCCAGATGCAGTAGCTCTCTGAGAAATTTGCCTGCGCGGTCACCCAGAGCCTCATTGGCGAGCGCAATCGCCTTGCTCGGGAACCATTGCAACAACTGGGCAACTAGTTGAGGTCTTGAGCGTTTGACCGACTTACTGGTGTCTTCCGTCGCAAGCAGCTCGACGGCTCCTTCGCCCAGCTGCGGGGTATCCATTCCCAACGTTGGGAAGGATCGTACAAATGTCCGGTCGGTGATGAGCACCCGTTCGGGGTGGAGGCCTCCCTCAGGCAGGCGAAATAGTCCCTCAGCGTTCGGTTCCGGGCCGAAGCCCATTTTTTCAGCTACCGCTTCCAAAGTAGGAGGCTCAAGCGACTCCAGTATGTGATCCTCCACAGCGGCCTGGACCGCATCCTCGATCCCGATCTTTATTTCCTCGACGATACCCTCAGTAGTATCTGCCACCGGAGCGGACTCCGGAAATAACTTACCAAACGCAGCGCGGACACCCCGCAACTCAGCGTCGTTCTCACTTTGGGACACAGAATTTTCGCGATTCTCCACATCTAAAATACGTTGATCCAACGCATCGTTCTGTTCCCGCAGATCCGCGGCCAGATCCGCCATCCGGGTTTCCAAATCAGCCGCCTCTTCCAAGATTCTAGCCAATTGTTTCTCAGAATCCGCCAACTGCTTCGCCGTAGCCTCCCGGTGACGATCAAGGTGGATGGCCTCAACCTGGGTCGTCCCATGGATCGCATACTGCCGCGCCTCTTCCAACGCGGCAGCCGGAAGCCGCGCCCTCGTTTCTTCTGAGACTTCAGCCGCCACCGCCTCACGCCATCGACGCTCCAGCCAGTAATCAATTTTCTCGGCCTGAAGCTGTTCGTCGGATTTTGATAGAATCTTTTTCTGGAAGTCGCCCGCGCCGTCTCCGTGGCGGGCGACTTTCACCGCAATTTCCTGTTCCGCCGGAAACGCCTCCGCGGCCCTTAAAAGGTTGAGTTTGAACTTGAAAGAGTAGCCCAGCTGAGAAGTTTTATTATGGAGCTTCCGAAGCCCTTTTTGCTTTTCGAGGCGGAGTCTACTTGGACGGGGTGGAACCTTACCTGTTTCCTCGAGGACCTTCTTCCGCTTACCGAGTGAAGCCGGAGTGACGTTTTTACCCTCGGCAATCAGACTCTGTTTTGCAGCCTCTGTCCAAGCCCTCTCCCAGGGCCGCAATCGTCTGGTGTAGGCATTGTCGCCAATGTCCACCTCCCGAACCATCGTGTACTGGATATGGATGTGGAGGTCGTTGTTCCTCATCCGGTGCGCCGCCATCGAAATGACCTCACACCCGATCTCGCGTTCAATGTTGCTTTTCATCGCATCCATCGCCCTGGCAAGACCATCTTGAGTCAGCTCTCCCCCAAGGATTTTCGCCTCATGTGGCATCAATCGGCAGGCGATTGTTTTCATAGGGGACGTCGCCAGACGGATTTTGTTTGTCCGCCCCTCTGCATCCTTGCCCGTCCGGACGCCCATGACCGCTCCGGCGGTAACAATCTGCCGATTCATTTCCCAGTAGGTCGACCGCGCCTCGATGAGGCGTTCGTTGTATTGCACCCACTCTTGACCCTGATCTACTGGGATGGATTTCGCCAGCCAATCATCACCTTCATCCTTTCCTGCTTTGGTGCGATAGATCCGTAATCCTGCGATGACGGAGCCTTCCTCCAGAAGAAGTCCGCACGCTGCTTCTTTTTTTGCCCGGTACTCTTCCGAATCACCGTCTACCGGCAAGAAGGATGTGAAGTAATCCCTTGATATGCCATCCTGATCACCAATCTCGTCGGGGAGACCGACATTGGAAGGTAATCCAAGTTCCTTTCTCAGCCTGGCCACATGGAATCGCTGGGTAGATGCCGCGTCTCTCAGCAACGTGTGCAGGAGGCCCATGTGTTCGAGCATCGCAATAGATGTCACCGTCTTGATCTGGGGACTCAGTGTCCGGGCATCAGTGTTACCCCTGACCTTTTTGCCTTCTTTGGAGCCTCTTTTCGCCATGCGATAAGATTAATCCCCGCCAACCAAATTGGCGAGTATATTGTAGTAAAAGACAAGAACAGGGCTAGCAATCCTTGATCAAAACTGCGTTTTTTCCGGATTGTTCGTTCCCTGCGCATCACCTAGCCCTGTTTTGCTCTCCGAGGGCAAGGGGCGCAGCCCCTTGAACCCGGGGGCTGGCCGCCCCCCGCGACACAGTCGCGGCACCCCCCGTGGCGATCTTTGTGATCTCCAACCCCGGATATCGTCCGGATGTCCGGACGATATCGTAACTCATTGAAATATCAATGAAAAAGAACGGACTCCGCCGTATATTGCCCGGCAGCCACTACCGTTTGGCTTGGTAATTTCCCCATACAGCCTTTCGGGGGCGACCCGGCTGATGGGGGCGGCATGCGCCGATAGCTTGCTAACGTAAGATGCGGCCAGAGCGAAATCTCAAATAAGTGTTATTTATTATTCAGTAAGCTTCATAGAAGATTTATTTTTGATTATTTACCTTTTTTTAGCATCAGAAATGTTTTATTGAAACATCATGACACTTCCTGAGACTTTTGCCGCGCAGCTTGCTGCCTACGAGGCAGCGTCCACCGCCGAATTTCGGTGGCGTCCGCTTATGATGCGTGCGGTTCTGGATGTTTCACCCCCATCGGTGATCCGGGAGGCATGGAGCGCCGTCGATTCAAAATGCCCGCCATCAGATTCAACGTTGCGTCGCATGATAGCGCGGACCCGGGAGAAAATGGGATTGCCCGAGCTTCCTGTATCCGAAGGCAAAGGGCGCACTCCGGCGTCATTCTATGACGAATACCGAGCAACTCACTGTGCGCGATGGATCAGGGAAAATGGTGGTCACCCACGCATGGAGCAATTGGTCGACCCCAACTGGGATCTGAGGCCGTGGATTTTTTCCCTGGATGCACCCGCAGGAAGCGAGCCGGTCAAGGAAATCCCACGTAGGGTGGATGGAAGTGACTCGGATTTACCAATAAACGGAGCCGACGCACCAGATAAGCCTCAAGCATCTGTCGCCGAAATTTCAAAGAACCCTCAAGAATCCTCAGGCGAAAAAAAGGAAACACGAACAGCTCCATCTGGAAATCCATTCACCCAAGGAATCAAACTCGAGGACGAATTGCGTTCGCTGACTATCGACGCTGACTATCCCCGGAAAGCATGGACCTTAAAGCTTGAGATTTATAAACGGTTCCAAAAAGGACAAAAGGCCCCTTTCACTGAACGGCAGGATTGGAAGCAGGAAATTCGTAACAAAATGAACGAAGCCGGAATCTCTTGGGACGAAAACGTAATTTCCCCGTAGTCAACGGGCACGCTTTGGCGATTTGGTTCCTTTGGGCGGTCCCGGCTTTAGAGCCTCTTGGGCGATATTCGTGAGATGGGGCTGGAGGTAGACATCCAAAAAATCACCCAGGGGAGAAACGAGCTCCCCCTTGCTATTGATCGACTCACTGGCCATTCGGACCAGCGCCCGCACCATCGAAGAGCGTGAGGGTTTGTCCCAATTCCGCTGGTCAGCACCCTTCACCAGATTGTCCAGGGCGTTGGAGTCCGCCTCGGTGAAAATGATCGTCGTGCGCCGGTAATTCGGTTCGGCAGGTTTCGCCACCCCTGTTTCGTCCATCGCACTATTATTGCCGTCGGTCATGGGATTATCCGACATGATCAGAGCATCGTGGTCAATCAATCGAGTCGCTTGACAACACCAACAATACCGGTTATGCACATCGGTGATGTCAGCATCTATTTCCAAAAACAGCCACTCACTTCGTTGGGGGACTCTCCGGCAACATCATGATCTGATCGTGATGGGGCTGGTGGACGGGATGTCCTACGGGGAAATCGCAGGAATGGCTTCCAAGGCCGGGGAGAATATCAAGCCGACGGCGGTGATGAACTACGCCGGCCGATACGATCTCAAAAAGCTCAGCCCGCTTTACCGGAGACCGACGCTCGGTTGCTGACACTCGAAATAACACAAAACCAAAACAACACGATTATGCCCAAATCAAATCAATCAATTGATTCCGTGGTTGAGACTCCGGTCATCGACGATCTCAACCTGTATGGGATTCACATCTCGGCATTGACCGCACAAAGGATATTTCTTTTTTGCGGCCAAGCCCACAATGGTAAAAGCCTATTGGCCGGCGTCCTTGCAGATATCGCCAGCTTATTTGATGATCCTACGGTCCTGTCAGTGGATGCGGAGGAGGGTGGAAATCACTCCTTCGCCAAAGCGGACAAATCTGTCAGAAAAATCCAGCTTACAGAGACTAGTGACTACGATTCTTTGGTCATTGCGCTCGACGAAACAAACAAGATCAAAGCCGCTGTGGATCTTCCTGGTGGCTCAGTTGGCTCGATCCGCCGGGCAATCGTTTCCAGCAACCTATCCACCAACAATGTTGAGGTTATTCCAGCCATCGTTGTGGGGATACGTGAGAATTCCGAGAGAGTCGCGCTGGACTGGATCGAATTAGCCATCGAAATGGGTGTCAAAAAAGTCTACTGGATCTGGAACAATCAGGATTTCTCACAACCGGACAACCGTCAACTGCCTAAACTTCCTGCAAATGCCCCTGCAATCGTGGAAATCCGCATTCCCGCTCTGAAGCCGGAAATTGCCAGAATCATTGTCAGTGAAGGGATTAACCCCCGCAAAATTCTGGCAGGAGAACACAAGGATCGTCCTGAGCTGAGCAACCGCAATGCCATCGCCGGACTCGGCGCATGGCTCACTGAGATCATCAGGTCCGCCCGACCGCTCCTTGACGACCTCAAAAAGTGAACCCATGACCATTCCCTCATCCATATTCCCGACGGGCTCTTCGGAGCAGGCATCCTACCGAATCCGCCCATTCCGCATGTCGGATAAGGTGTGGCACGAAATCGTGGGTTACCTGCCGGAAGATGCGCTGAATCGCGCACCGTTGCTTCGGGAATGGATCGAGGGGGCGGGTTCCCCCGGGTTGACCGGCGACACAGAACTTCACCTCCACCTGACGCGGGCAATCATCATGGCGGTCCAGCAAAGCGCCGCTCGGATGGATAAAAACCTGCACCTGTTCCTGGAGACCCAAGCAATCATTCTCCGGCGCATCGCGGAGGATTCGGCGACCGTCGCCAAACAACTGCCAGTGATTCAGGACGCGATCACCCGGCTGGAAACCAGCAACGCCCAGGCAGAAGCGGACAGGGAAAGCCTCCTCCGGCAGATCCGTGAAGAGCGCGAACAACACTCGGAGACCATGGGCAAACTTCTCGGAACCATCACCACCACCCACAACGATCTCCACAACAACCGGATTAATCCGCTCTTTTCAGCAATGCTTCAGGTGCCGGGCCGAATTGATTCGCTGGAGGCCGGCTATTTCCGGCTCCATCGACTCACCCTTGGCACCGCCGTCGGCGTGGTAATCCTCGCAGTGGTAGCTGTAATAATCGCCTTCAGCCTCGCGCACTGAGCTCCGCTGCCACCACAATCCCGGAAACGCGCACCCTCATGGAAACCTCCGCCGTCCGTCAGGTTTACGGCGCCCGATACGTGCTCACGTTCCGGTGATTCAAAAACTGGAACTACCAAGGAAAGGGTCGGGTTTCCCCGGCCATTTCTTGTTGGCAGGTCCGGGCTTTCAAGAAAAACATGAAACTTCAACCCAGCCTTGCCCAACGTTCCAGAAAGAAGCAAAAATCCAGCGGGAGGGAACTGCCTGTTCTCACTCTTCCGTTTCCAAAACACCTTCTCAAATCTGTGAGTCTCGTCAAATCCAAGCAGCGCGTCGCCGACCACGGCGAAGTCTTCACCCCCGCGTGGATGGTGGAGGACATGCTCGACCTCGTGAAGGACGAGTCCGAGCGGATTGATTCACGGTTCCTGGAACCCGCGTGCGGAAGCGGCAATTTTCTGGTCCGGGTTCTCTGGCGAAAACTGAACGCGGTCGATCGGAAATACCGGGACGCCGAATTTGAGCGCCGCCACTACGCCCTGCTGGCACTCATGTGCATCTACGGAATCGAGCTCCTAGAGGACAACATCAAGGAGTGCACGGCGAGTCTCCTCGAAATTTTCGCTGAATACCTCAACCTTGGAAAAGAAGATGACCTTTACCGCGCTGCGGCCTACGTGCTCTCGCAAAACATCATCCAAGGCAACGCCCTGACGATGCGGACCCAGGGCGACCAGGCAATCACCTTCCCTGAGTGGGGATATCTGGGACGGGGGAAGTTCCAACGCCGCGATTTCCGCTTCGACTCACTTACCCAAGCCTCTGCCTACAAGGCGGAGGACTCGCTTTTTGCCAACGTGGGCAAGGAGGACATTTTCACGCCGACCCAAACCTTCCCCTCAGAAAACATCGCCGCCTTGGCCATGAGGGCGACACCACCCCGAACAT
>Ga0070658_10000882_pt1 | contig 25672 bp, 23 predicted proteins | sample KBSC13metaG_FD_64664 | JGI IMG/M metagenome (GOLD analysis project Ga0070658, IMG submission 64664) | Corn rhizosphere microbial communities from Kellogg Biological Station, Michigan, USA - KBS C1-3 metaG | ecosystem: Host-associated > Plants > Roots > Rhizosphere > Soil ... | reverse complement strand
CACACGCTGTCCACCGCGGGTCTGCGGGCCCAGGCCGAGGCACTCATCGACGAGGGCGCGCGGGCCGGCCTCGCCGCCGTCCAGGAGACCTCGGCGACTACCGGCTGACCAGCGCCTGCAGCAGCTCCAGGTCCACGTCGGCGAGAGACCTGCGGACCGCCGTCCGTGGGGTCTCGAGGACGGACACGCCGGCGACGGACGGCACGGCGACGACGGCGCAGCCGGCGGCCTCCCCCGCCAGCACGCCCGCGGCGGAGTCCTCGAGCACCACGCAGTCCTTCGGCCGGACCCCCAGGCGCGCCGCCGCCGTGAGATAGGGCTCCGGGTGCGGCTTGCCGTGCGTCACCTCGTCACCCGACAGCGAGAGCTCGAACGGGCCGTAGCCGTGTGCCAGGACGGCGTCGACCAGCAGCCGGTAGGACGACGACACCAGTGCCTGAGGAATCCCCGCGCCCGCGACGGCGGCGAGGAGATCTGTCACCCCCTCGAGCAGGGGCGGGTTCTCCGCGTACAGCCCCACCATCCGGTCGAGCAGGAACTGCGAGGCCCACGCAACCGCGTCGGGGTCGGTGGGGTGGCCGTAGTGCTCGAGGATGGCCGGCACGGCGACGTCGAGCCGGGTGCCGGCGATGGCCGCCTTCAGCTGGTCGCTCCACGCTCCCCCGAGCTCGGCGGCGAGGTCGATCTCGGCGCGCGTCCACAGCGGCTCGCTGTCGACGAGCAACCCGTCCATGTCCCAGAGGACGGCAGCGAGCGGCACCCGGAGAACCCTAGGCGCTGGCCGCCTCGGACTGCGCGCGCTCGGCGGCGACCAGGTCGATCACCAGAGGAGCCGGCACCAGGCGCGGTGGCCGTGCCCGGAACCGCTCGCTGAGCGCCGCCCGGAGCACCCGGGCGCCGTCGCGCCAGGTGTTGAGGTTGCTCGTGCCGGAGATCCGCTCGAGCTCGAAGCTCGGCACCTCGACGACGCGCAGCCGCGCACGGGCGATCCGCGTGTTGATGATGGTCTCGATCTCGAAGCCGTCGCCCCAGAGCTTGCGGTCCACCTCCGCCTCGCCCGCGTCGAGCCCGAGGACCGGCAGGCAGCGCGTCCAGAACGCGTTGTAGCCGTAGCAGAGGTCGGTGTAGCGGGTGCCGTAGAGCACGTTCACGACGAGGTTCAGCGCCTTGTTGCCGCAGGAGCGCAGCCAGGTGAGGTCGCTGCTGCCGCCGCCCTGGGCGAAGCGGGTGCCCTTCGCGAAGTCGGCTCCCGCGAGCAGCGCCTCCACGTAGCGGCCGATCTCCGCCGGGTCCGCGGACCCGTCGGCGTCGAGCATGACGATGATGTCTCCGCGGACCGCCGCGAAACCGCATGCCAGCGCGTTGCCCTTGCCCCGGCGCGTCTGCTGCACCACGCGGACGTCCGGGCGCACGCGGCGAGCGACGGCGACCGTGTCGTCGATGCTGCGCCCGTCGACGAGCACCACCTCGTAGACCTCGGGGGGCAGCGCAGCGAGCACGTGCGGCAGGTTGGCCGCCTCGTTGCGGGCCGGCACGACGACGCTGACCCGCGGCGAGGCGGCCCTGTCGAGCGCGACGAGCCGACGCTCGGCGTCGGACGGGTCGGACGGACTGCGGAAGGGCACGGATGAGACTCCTGAGCTCGCACCGGGTTCTCGACAAGGACCGCTCGCGGCCCCCTATGTACCCACGAACGACGAAGTCCGCTCCGGGTCACGGGCGGCTTCGGCCCTGACGGTATCGGACGCCCTCCGCCGGGCCCAGCACGTCGCGCCTGAGGTCCCCGACACACCACGGTCTGCAGCCGTCACTTTGCGTGGACTCAGGATCTGTCCGCGAGAATGGTCGACGTGTCTTCTGCGACCGCGGCTCCGAGCGTCTCGGTCGTCATCTGCACCTACACGGCAGGGCGTTGGGACGAGCTGCTGGCGGGCGTGTCGGCGGTGCAGTCGCAGCTGGGCCCGGCGGACGAGCTGCTGGTCGTCGTCGACCACGCGCCGGACGTCCTGACCCGCGCCCAGGACGAGCTGAGCGGCTGCCGCGTCGAGCCGAACAAGCACGGTCAGGGCCTGTCGGGCGCCCGCAACACCGGCGTCGACCTGGCGCAGGGCGAGGTCGTGGTCTTCCTCGACGACGACGCGACCCCGGGCGAGGGCTGGCTCGACTCCCTGCGACAGCCGTTCGGCGACGCCGACGTCCTCGGCGTGGCCGGCAGGGTCGACCCGGCATGGGAGGGCGGCGCCGCGCCGCGCTGGTTCCCGCTCGAGTTCGGCTGGGTCGTCGGCTGCGACTACGTCGGTCTGCCCCCCGGCGGGGCGCAGGTGCGCAACCCGATCGGCGCGAGCATGGCCCTGCGGCGTGCGCCGCTCGAAGCCGTCGGCGGCTTCTCCGAGCTCGTCGGAAGGGTCGGAACGCTCCCTGTGGGCTGCGAGGAGACCGAGATCAGCATCCGGCTCGCCCAGCACGACCCCACAGCTCGGGTCGTGCGCGCGACCGGGGGCACCGTCCACCACCTGGTGCCGAAGCACCGGCAGCGGCTGTCCTACTTCCGCTCGCGCTGCTGGCACGAGGGGCGGTCCAAGGCCGTCCTCTCCGGACTGGTCGGTTCCCAGCAGGGCCTCGCCTCGGAGCGCGCCTACAGCACCCGCACCCTGCCGCGCGGCGTGGTCACGCACGTCACGGCGGCGGTCCACGGCGACGTGTACGGGCTCGCGCGCGCGGCCTGCATCGTCTTCGGCCTGCTGACGACCGCGCTCGGCTACCTCTCGGTGCGCCTCGGGGAGCGCACCCCGTGAACCAGCCCACCCGCGTCCTCGAGGTCGAGCTGTCGGCGGAGCCCCGCGACCACGACGTCCCGGACCACCGGGTGGCCAAGGTGCTCGTCCGGCTGCACGGCACCCCGCTGGGCTTCGCGACCCTGCCCGTGACGGACGGGACCCTGACGCACGCCGCCGTGCTTGCGGCTGCGCAGGACCTCGGCCTGGCCGAGCACCTCGCGGCCGACGGCATCGCCGACCCACGCGAGCCAGGCAGCTCCTGGGCCTGCCGGGCACCCGGGAGCTCGCACCTCCCGGACAGCATGTCCGTGGTGCTCTGCACGCGCGACCGGGCCGACCAGCTCGCGATCGCGCTGCAGTCGGTCCTGCTGGCCGCCGGGCCCGATGTGGACGTCGTCGTCGTGGACAACGCCCCGCGCACGAACGCGACCAAGTCCGTGGTGGCCGAGATGGGCGACGACCGGGTGCACTACGTGCTCGAGCCGCGGCCCGGGCTCTCCGTGGCCCGCAACACCGGTGTGCGTGCGACCCGTGGGGAGGCGATCGCCTTCACCGACGACGACGTCGTCGTCGACGCAGGCTGGCTCACCGCGCTGCGCCGCGGCTTCACCCGCGCACCGCACATCGGCTGCGTCACGGGGCTCGTGCCGTCCGCCGAGCTGGAGACGGCCCCTCAGCACTTCTTCGACGCCAAGGTCCACTGGTCGTCGTCGACGACGCCGCGGCTGTACGACCTCGACCAGCACCGGGAGCCCTCAGGCCTCTACCCCTACGCCTCGGGCAAGATCGGCACCGGGGCGAACTTCGCCGTCCTCCGCTCCGCGTACGACGCGCTCGGCGACTTCGACCAGGCGCTCGGCGCCGGTGCGCTGACCCGGGGCGGCGAGGACCTGGACTGGTTCGTGCGGACCCTGCTCGGCGGCTGGACGATCGCCTACGAGCCGTCCGCCGTGGTGTGGCACCGGCACCGCCGCGAGCTGGACGCGCTCGCGGAGCAGCTGTTCGGCTACGGCACGGGGCTCACCGCGTACCTGACCAAGCACCTGCTGACCTCGCGCGGCTTCGCCCAGATCGCCGGGTCCGTCGTGCACGGGCTGCGCTACCGCCGCACGCAGCGCGCCGGGTCGATCGATGCAGGCATCCACCCCGGGCTGCTGCGCCGCGAGCGCACCGGCATGCTCTACGGCCCCCTGCTCTACGCCCGGTCCCGCCGTCAGGTCCGGCGGTAGCCGACCACCCAGTCGATGTCCATGTCGACCGTGCGTGGCGTCGCGCGGCTGGGCGCGGGTGACCAGGACGCGCCGCGTCCGGCCTCGAGCTGCAGGGCCAGGCGCATCGGTCCGGTCGGGACGGCGGCACCGACCACGGCCGCCCAGGGCCGCCCGTTGAGCGTGTAGGTGATGCGACCCGGGGTCCACTCGACCCCGACGGTCTGGAAGTGCGTGAAGTCCGCGCGCAGCTCGTGCTGCACCTGGTTGTTGGCGGCCCCGTAGTGCAGCGTCGCCGTCGTGCCCCGTCGCGCCCCGCCGCCGTCCTCGGCGAAGTCGATCTCGCCGCCCACGGGCCAGTTCTCGCTCGCGGGCCAGAGCAGCAGGGTGTACGCCACCCCGGCAGCCCGCGCCACCTTGAAGCGCACCTCGTACTTGCCGTAGGTGCTCGCGAAGCCGGTCGCCATGACGCCGCCGGTGACGAAGGTGCCGTTCTGCCAGTCCCCGACCAGGTGCAGGTCGTGGCCCCGGAGGGTCGCGTGCGACGCGTCCCACCACCCATGGGGGTTGCCCCCGGGCTGCCCGTCGTACCGGTCCCAGCCCCGCGGGAGCGTGGTGCCGCGGAAGTCCTCGGCGAGCACCTGCCGCCAGCCGCGCAGGTTGCCGATGGGCATCGCTCCTGCGCGCCGCGCAGCGAGCAGGCGGGACCGGGACGCCTCCAGCGGCCGGGCGCGCGTCGCCGTCTCCGCCCCGATCCGCCCGTCCTGGCGTCCCTCGAGCTGGTCGGCCGCGCGGGCCGTCGGGACGTGCGCGACGCTCTCCCCGCCGAAGGCCAGCGGGACGGCCGAGTCGGACGCGGTCCGTCCCCCGACGAGGTGCAGCGCACCCGCCGTACCCAGGGCGAGGGTGCAGGCTGCGGCAAGGATGCGGCGGGTCGCCGACGAGGTTGTCGTCGAGGAGTGCGTCGGCATCAGGGCCCGTCTGGACGTGCAGGGGGGCCCTGCGTCGATGGGGGGTCGTACACGCGTCTCGTACATGAAGAGTCCCGGCCGCGACCGGGACCCGTTTCGTCCCTATCGTCCGTTTTCCGGCTGCTCGGTGTCAAGCAAGGTGGAACGTGTCACAGGGACCTGACGACTACTCGTCGTCGGTACGGTAGCCGAGGTTCGGGGCCAACCAGCGCTCCGCCACGGGGAGCGTCCAGCCCTTGCGCTCGGCGTAGTCCGCGACCTGGTCGCGACCGAGCCGCCCCACGACGAAGTACTGCGACTGCGGGTGGCTGAAGTACAGCCCGCTGACGGAGGCGCCGGGCCACATCGCCATGCTGTCGGTGAGCTGGATGCCGGTGGTGGCCTCGACGTCGAGGAGCTCCCAGATCACCTGCTTCTCCGTGTGCTCCGGGCAGGCGGGGTAGCCGGGAGCGGGCCGGATGCCGACGTAGGACTCCTTGATGAGCGCCTCGTTGTCGAGCTGCTCGTCCGGCTGGTAGCCCCACAGCTCCGTGCGGACCCGCTCGTGCAGCCGCTCGGCGAAGGCCTCGGCGAGGCGGTCCGCCAGCGACTCGAGCAGGATCGCGCTGTAGTCGTCGAGCGCCGCCTTGAACTCCATGACCTTGTCGGTGCTGCCGAGCCCAGCCGTGACGGCGAAGGCGCCGACCCAGTCCGGCAGCCCGGTGTCCTTGGGCGCGACGAAGTCCGCCAGGGAGCGGTGCGGGATGCCCTCGCGGTGCTCGGTCTGCTGACGCAGCTGGTGCAGGACCGCACGGACCTCGGCTCGGTCGTCGTCGGCGTACACCTCGAGGTCGTCGCCGACGGCGTTGGCCGGGAACAGCCCGAGCACTCCACTGGCGGTCAGCCACTTCTCCGCGACGATCCGGTCCAGCATCTCCTGGGCGTCGTCGTAGAGCTTGCGAGCCGCCTCGCCCGACGCTGGGTTGTTGAGGATGTCCGGGAAGCGGCCCTTCATCTCCCAGGCGTTGAAGAACGGCTGCCAGTCGATGTACGGGCGCAGCTCGGCGAGGTCGTAGTCGGCCAGCACCGTGACACCGGGCGTGACCGGCTGGGGCGGCGCGTAGCCGTCCCAGTCGACGGGCGTGCGGTTCTCGCGGGCCTTGTCGATCGGCAGGATGACCTTGGTGTCGCTGCGCTGGGCGTAGCGCTCGCGCAACCCGTCGTAGTCCTCCTGCAGGTCCTTGAGCAGCCCGGGGCGCTGCTCGTCGGACAGCAGTGCGGCCACGACGGGCACGGAGCGGGAGGCGTCCTTCACCCAGACGACGGGCCCGTCGTACTGCTTGTCGACCTTGACCGCGGTATGGGCCCGCGACGTCGTCGCTCCGCCGATGAGCAGCGGGATCGTGAGGCCCTGGCGCTGCATCTCGGCGGCGAAGCCGACCATCTCGTCGAGGGACGGCGTGATGAGCCCCGACAGCCCGATGATGTCGGCGTCGTGCTCCTTGGCGGCGTCGAGGATCTTCTGCGCCGGCACCATGACGCCGAGGTCGATCACGTCGTAGTTGTTGCACTGGAGGACCACGCCGACGATGTTCTTGCCGATGTCGTGGACGTCGCCCTTCACGGTCGCCATGACCACGGTGCCGTTGCTGCGGCCCGCGTCGTCAGGGTGCTTCTCGGCCTCGATGAACGGGATGAGGTAGGCGACCGACTTCTTCATGACCCGCGCCGACTTCACCACCTGCGGCAGGAACATCTTGCCGGCGCCGAAGAGGTCGCCGACGACGTTCATGCCGGCCATCAGCGGGCCCTCGATGACCTCGATGGGTGCGCCCCCGCGCTCCGCGATGAGCTGTCGCAGCTCCTCGGTGTCGGCCTCGGCGTAGTCGTCGATGCCCTTCACGAGCGCGTGCGTGATCCGCTCCTCGACCGGCAGCGAACGCCACTCCTCCGTCACGGCCTCCTGCTGCGTGCCGTCACCCGCGAAGTCCCCCGCGATGGCGAGCAGCCGCTCGGTCGCGTCGGGTCGCCGGTTCAGGACGACGTCCTCGATGCGCTCGCGGAGCTCGGGGTCGATCTCGTCGTAGACGACGAGCGCGCCCGCGTTGACGATGCCCATGTCCATGCCGGCGGCGATCGCGTGGAAGAGGAACACGGAGTGGATCGCCTCGCGCACCGGGTTGTTGCCGCGGAAGGAGAAGCTCACGTTGGAGACGCCGCCCGACACCTTGGCCCCGGGCAGGTTCTGCTTGATCCAGCGGGTCGCCTCGATGAAGTCGACGCCGTAGTTGGCGTGCTCCTCGATGCCCGTGGCCACCGCGAAGACGTTGGGGTCGAAGATGATGTCCTCGGCCGGGAAGCCGACCTCGTCCACCAGGATCCTGTAGGCCCGCTCGCAGATCGCCTTGCGGCGCTCCAGGTTGTCGGCCTGGCCGTCCTCGTCGAAGGCCATGACGACGACGGCCGCGCCGTACTTGCGGCACAGCGCCGCCTCGCGGCGGAACTTCTCCTCGCCCTCCTTCATGGAGATCGAGTTGACGATCGGCTTGCCCTGGACGCAGCGCAGCCCTGCCTCGATGACCTCGAACTTGCTCGAGTCGATCATGAGCGGGACCCGGCTGATGTCGGGCTCGCTGGCGACCAGCTTGACGAAGCGGTCCATCGCGGCGACGCCGTCGATCATCCCCTCGTCCATGTTGATGTCGAGGACCTGCGCGCCGCTCTCGACCTGCTGGCGCGCCACGCTCAGGGCGCTGGCGTAGTCGCCGTCGCGGATGAGGTTGCGGAACTTCGCGGAACCGGTGATGTTGGTCCGCTCGCCGACGTTGACGAAGAGGGACTCCTCGGTGACGGTCAGCGGCTCGAGACCCGAGAGGCGCAACGCGCGAGAGCTCTCCGCAGGCGTACGAGGAGCCTTGTCCGCGACGGCCCGCGCGATCTCGGCGATGTGCGCGGGCGTCGTGCCGCAGCAGCCGCCGACGAGGTTGACGAAGCCACTCGCCGCGAACTCCTCGAGGATGGCGGCGGTCTCGTGCGGCGCCTCGTCGTACTCGCCGAAGGCGTTGGGCAGGCCGGCGTTCGGGTACGCGCTCACGAAGGTGTCCGCGATCCGGCTGAGCTCGGCGACGTAGGGGCGCATCTCCTTCGCCCCGAGGGCGCAGTTGAGCCCGACGAGGAGCGGGTCGACGTGGCGTACCGCGTCCCAGAAGGCCTCGGTGACCTGGCCCGACAGCGTGCGGCCGGAGGCATCCGTGATGGTGCCGGAGATGACCACGGGCCAGCGGCGGTCGAGCTCTTCGAAGAGCGTCTCGATCGCGAAGATGGCCGCCTTGGCGTTGAGGGTGTCGAAGATCGTCTCGACGAAGAGCAGGTCCGCGCCGCCGTCGACGAGACCGCGGGCGGCGGTGAGGTAGGCCTCGACGAGCTGCTCGTAGCTGACGTTGCGGGCACCCGGGTCGTGCACGTCCGGGCTGATCGAGGCGGTGCGCGTCGTGGGGCCCAGCGCACCCGCGACGTACCGCGGCTTGTCGGGGGTGGCGACCGCGTCGCATTCGGCCCGGGCCAGCCGGGCGCTCTCGTAGTTGAGCTCGTAGGCGAGCTCCTCCATGCCGTAGTCGGCGAGGCTGACCGCGTTGGCGTTGAAGGTGTTGGTCTCGATGATGTCGGCGCCGGCCTCGAGGTACTCCCGGTGGATGCCGGCGATGATCTGGGGCTGCGTCAGCGTGAGCAGGTCGTTGTTGCCGACGACGTCGGAGGGCCAGTCCTTGAACCGCTCCCCGCGGTAGCCGGCCTCGTCCGGCCGGTCCCGCTGGATCGCCGTGCCCATCGCGCCGTCCAGCACCATGACTCGGCGCCGCAGGATCTCGGTGAGCTCCTGCGTGACGTCCGGTCGGTGCGTGGGTGCTGGCACGGGCGGCCTCCTGGTGACGGAGGCGCCCTTGGTCGTTCCGGTCCGGTCGAGCGTGGCGGGCTGTGCCTCTGGGGCGGCCCGTCGCAGCGCCTCTCGACCTCGTTTCAGGCTACCGGACCGGCGCAACCGCGCATGCCGGTGGCGGCGAGGTAGGTTCGCGACAGATCAGTTCGAGGAGGTTCGGCGTGAGCAGCTACAAGTCCGTGCTGGTGGGCACCGACGGGTCGGAGTCCTCGTTCCGCGCGGTCGACCGGGCCGCGGCGGTCGCGGCCGACGCCGAGGCCACGCTCTACCTCCTCACGGCCTACCGCGAGATGAGCGCCCGGGAGCGCGAGGACGCCAACCGCGCCCTGGGCGACGACGCGTACAAGGTGCAGGGCTCCACCCCGGCCGAGGACGTCCTGCGCGAGGCCGAGGACCGGGCCGCCAAGCTGGGCGTGAAGAAGGTCAAGCGCCTCGCGGTCGAGGGCGACCCGGTCGACGCCCTGGTGAAGGGTGCCCTGGACAACGACGTCGACCTGCTCGTGGTGGGCAACCGGGGGCTCAACAGCCTCGCCGGCCGCCTCCTCGGGTCGGTGCCCGCCAACATCACGCACAAGGCCAACTGCGACGTGCTCATCGTGCACACGACCGGCAAGGGTGCCGCGAAGTCGTGACTCTGCGCTCGCCCGTCCTGGTCGCGGCGTTCGAGGGCTGGAACGACGCCGGCGACGCGGCGACGGACGCCGTCGAGCACCTCGTCGACGTGTGGGACGGCGAGGAGGTCGCGGCGATCGACCCCGAGGACTACTACGACTTCCAGGTCAACCGGCCGATGGTGTCGCTGAGCGAGTTCGGTGCGCGCCGGATCACCTGGCCGACGACCCGCTTCTACGCGGTGGCGCTGCCCGATGCGGAGCGGGACCTGGTGCTCGTGCGCGGCGTCGAGCCGAACATGCGCTGGCGCGGCTTCTGCGACGAGGTCGTGCAGCACGCGCGCGGGCTCGGCGTGTCCGAGGTCGTGACCCTCGGTGCGCTGCTCGCCGACAGCCCGCACACCCGGCCGGTGCCGGTGAGCGGTACCTCCTCCGACCCGGGCCTCGCCTTGCGGCTCGGGCTCGAGCCGTCGCGGTACGAGGGCCCGACCGGCATCGTGGGTGTCCTCGGCGAGGCCTGCGCGACGAGCGGGCTGCCGGCAGTGTCCTTCTGGGCAGCGGTGCCGCACTACGTGGCCTCTCCCCCCTGCCCCAAGGCGACCATCGCGTTGCTGCGCCGCGTCGAGGACCTGCTCGACGTCACGATCCCGCTCGGCGACCTGCCCGAGGAGGCACGGGCGTGGGAGCGGCACGTCGACGAGCTCGCAGCAGAGGACAGCGAGGTGGCCGAGTACGTCGCCTCGCTGGAGGAGCGCGAGCCCGAGGTCGACCTGCCCGAGGCGAGCGGCGAGGCGATCGCAGCGGAGTTCCAACGGTTCCTGCGCAGGCAGGACGGGTCTGGGTGAGGAAGGTCACATGACGGAGCAGGCACCCGGGTCACACGCCGACCGGCGCACCGACGGGCCGGACAAGGTCCCGTGTCGCGTCTGCAACCACCCCAAGGACGCGCACGAGCACCACCGCCGCGGCACCGACTGCTCGCAGTCCGGCTGCAAGTGCGAGGAGTGGAAGCGCCCCCGCGGCAAGCTGCTCAGCCGTCTCCTCGGCAGCTGACCGCCGCTCCCGCGCGACCTCCCTGCTCCTGCCTCCGCTTCGAGCGGGTCACCGGAGGGCTTCCACGCTCACGCGGGCGGTCGTCTGTATGCCGAGGCGACGGCAGGAGCAGGGAAGTCGTCTCAGAAGGGTCGCTAGAGCGCGATGCCCAGGAGCGCGTCGGCCAGGGCGCGCGTCAGGGCCGGCGCGCCGGCGTCCGAGCCCTCGGTGGCGCACCAGGCGTCCACGAGCTCCAGGGCCCGGGGCGTGTCGAGGTCCTCGGCCAGCGCCGCGCGCACCGCGGCAAGGAGCTGCTCGCCGTCCGGGCCGCTCGCCCGCGCGACGCCGGAGCGCCACGCGGCGAGCCGGGTCTCGCCGTCCCGCAGCTGCTCGGGGGTCCACTCGCGGTCGCTCCGGTAGTGGCCGCTCAACAGCGCGAGGCGCAGCGCCATCGGGTCGGTCCCCGCTGCGGTGAGCTTCGAGACGAAGACGAGGTTGCCGAGCGACTTGCTCATCTTCTCGCCGTCGAGCCCGATCATCCCGGCGTGCACGTAGGCCCGGGCGAAGGGCGCCGCGCCGGTCGCGACCTCCGCCTCGGCCGCGCTGAGCTCGTGATGCGGGAACGCGAGGTCGGCGCCGCCGCCCTGGACGTCGATCGTGGAGCCGAGCCGGTTCAGCGCCATCGCGCAGCACTCGACGTGCCACCCCGGCCGCCCGGCTCCGAGCGGTGAGTCCCAGCCCGGTTCGCCGGGCCGCTGCTGAAGCCACAGCAGGCAGTCGAGCGGGTCCTTCTTGCCGGGGCGGTCGGGGTCGCCCCCGCGCTCGGCCGACAGGCGCAGCATCTCGTCGCGCGACAGGCCCGCGACCTCGCCGAAGCGCTCTGCGGCGGCGATCGAGAAGTAGACGTCGCCATCGACGAGGTACGCGGCCCCGAGCTCCTGCAGCCGGACCACGAGATCGGCGATCTCCGCCATCGCCTCGACGGCTCCGACGTACCACGTCGGCGGCAGCACGCGCAGCGCGGTCATGTCGCCCCGGAAGAGCTCGGTCTGGTCCTCGGCAACGTCCTCCCACCGCACGCCGTCGCGGGCCGCCCGCTCGAGCAGCGGGTCGTCGATGTCGGTGACGTTCTGGACGTAGTGCACGTCGAGGCCCTGGTCGCGCCAGACCCGCACGAGCGTGTCGAACGACAGGTAGGTGGCGGCGTGCCCGAGGTGCGTCGCGTCGTAGGGCGTGATGCCGCACACGTAGAGGCGCGCGATCCCGCCGGCCGGCGCCAGCTCCACCAGACCGCGCGACGAGGTGTCGTGCACCCGGAGCGGCGGCGGTGTCCCCGGCAGGCGCGGGACGTCGACCGCGGGCCAGGAGCGCATGCCGGGCAGCGTAGTGAACGCGAGCGCCGGCCACGGGATCGCCGGTCGGCCGCTCCCTAGAACGGGGGCCAGGGAATGGCCGGCCAGTCCTCGCTGGGCACGGGGTGCAGTCCCGTCCGAAGCAGCTGGTCGACCCGCTGGATCGTGCGGCGGACCTCGCGCCGGGTGAGGTGCTCGTGCAGCGCCTCGCCCAACGACCCGTACAGGTCGACCTGGAGGCGCTCCAGCACCTCGAGGGCCTCCGGCGTGAGCGGCTCACCGCGCCACTGCCAGAGCAGGGTCCGCAGCTTGTCGTCGACGCTGAAGCAGACCCCGTGGTCGACGCCGTAGACCCGGCCCTCGGGGGTCGGCAGCAGGTGGCCGCCCTTGCGGTCCGCGTTGTTGATGACCGCGTCGAGGACACACAGCCGCTGCACGTCGGGATGGTCGCTGTGCGCGAGGACCTGCAGGTCGACCGTCTCGTCGACGTCGATCCAGAGCTGCGCCATGCCCGGCCCGTAGGGCCCGTCGCGCAGGACCGTCGGGGGCACGAGGTCCCAGCCGGTCGCCTCGCTGATCAGGAACGCGCTCACCTCGCGACCGGCGAGCGTCCCGTCCGGGAAGTCCCACAGCGGCCGCTCCCCGCGCACCGGCTTGTAGACGCAGAGCGCGCTCACCCCGTCGAGCGTGACGGTGCAGTAGAGCGTCGCGTTGCTCGCGTCGATGAGCCGCCCCTCGACCTCCAGCTCGCCGTCGGTCAGGAGCCGGCGCTGGTCGGGGGTCAGCGGCGGTGCCCGTTCTGCCGCGGGCAGATGTGGCCCTCGGGATCCAGAGGCAGCGAGCACAGCGGGCACGGCGGTCGTCCGGCGGCGACGACCCGCAGCGCACGGGCGACGAAGGCCTTGGCCATGTCGGCCGTGATGCGCACGCGCAGGGCGTCCGGACCCTCATCGCTGTCGGACAGGGGCTCCACCTCTGCCTGCGACTCGTCGTCGGCCTGCGCGAGGGCTTCGACGACGAGGCGCTCGCCCTCGGTCTCCCACGCGAGGCCCATGGTCCCGACCCGGAACTCCTCCTCGACGGGCGCGTCGAGCGGCGCGGTGTCCTCCAGCTCGCGGGGAGCCACTACGGGGACGTCGGCACCGGTCTGTCGACGCACGGTGTCGAGCAGCTCCTCCAGGCGCTCGGCCAGCACCTGCACCTGCACCTTCTCCAGCGCGACGCTCACCGTCCGGCCGTGACCGCTGGCCTGGAGGTAGAAGGTGCGGTCGCCCGGCTGCCCCACCGTGCCCGCCACGAAGCGGTCGGGCGGGTCGAAGAGGTGCACCTGTCGAGCCACGGGACCGACCCTATGCGCCCGCGCCGCCGCCGACAGCGGCGTCGCTGCTGGCCTTCCGGCGGGCGCGCTTCTTCGGAGGCAGCAGGTCGGAGACGCCGCCGCCGGTGTCGTTGGTCCGCACGACGAAGGGACGGGTGTCGGTGTAGCGGATCACGGTGACGGAGCAGGGGTCGATGACGATCCGCTGGAACTGGTCGAGGTGCAGACCCATCGCGTCCGCGACGACCGCCTTGATGACGTCGCCGTGGCTGCAGGCGAGCCAGGTGGCGTCGGGGCCGAGCTTCTCGTTCCAGGCCCGCACGGCGTTGACCGCCCGGGCCGACGTGTCGCGCAGCGCCTCGCCGTTCGGGAACACCGCCGCGCTGGGGTGCTGCTGGACGACCTTCCACATCGGGTCCTTGGCCAGGTCCTTCAGCGGCTTGCCGGTCCAGTCGCCGTACTGGCACTCCCCCAGCCGCTCGTCCTGCGTGACCTCGAGCGCGCGCCCCTCGGCGATGGCGGCGATGGTGTCCAGGCAACGGTCGAGCGGGCTGCTGACGAGGGCGTCGAAGGTCACGGGCTGCAGGCGCTCAGCGAGGGCAGCGGCCTGCTTCTGCCCGCGCTCGTCGAGGTGCAGCCCAGGGGTCCAGCCGGCCAGCACTGGGCCGGTCAGGTGGGTCAGCCCGTGCCGCACCAGCACGACGGTCGTCATGTGCCGACCCTAACTGCCGAGGATGTTCACCGCCCGTGCGGCGACGAGGCCGATCGTCACCAGAGACACGAGCCCCTGACCGCCGAGCAGCAGCTTGGCACGCGGGCTGAGCGGCATCGTGTCCGTCGGGCTGAACGCCGTCGACGCCGTCAGCGACACGAACAGGTAGTCCGCGAAGACCGGCTGCCAGCCCTCGGGCGACGCGTCCTTGGCGTCGCCGTCCTGGGGGAACCACAGCTCGGGGTACGCCGGCCTCGGTCGCGCGCCGGCCCGGCCGAGCGGTCCGCCGCGGTCGGTCTCCCAGTAGGCCAGGGCGAAGACGACGACGTTCGTCACCCAGACGCCGGCCGCGGCAGCCAGGACCTGGCGACCGTTTCCGCCGCCGTTGACGAGCAGGTCGATCAACCGGACGAGTGCCCAGGTGTTGCCCACCGCGACGACGGCCAGCAGCACCAGTGACGGCAACCGGAGGTCGCGCGACTCCGGTGTGAGCCGGTTGGGGTCGGCCGCCACGAGCCCGAGGAGCAGCAGCCCCTCGAGACCAGGGAAGAGCCAGGCCGGCCCGGGCAGCAGGTCGGGCGAGAGCAGCAGCTGGGCGGCGAGTGCGACGATGACCGCCGCGGCAGCCGGTAGCCGCGACTCGCCCCGGCTCACAACCAGCCGCGCTTCTTGAGGAAGAGGTACAGACCGCCGGTCCCGCCGAGCAGCAGCACCATGGAGAAGACGAAGCCCGACTCCTTGCCGAAGCCCGGGTAGGGGACGTTCTGGCCGTAGAAGCCTGTCACTGCCGTGGTGACAGCCAGCAGCGCTGCCCACGACGTCAGGGACCGCATGACCTCGTTGAGCCGGTTTCCCTGCAGCGTCAGGTTGGTCTCGAGGATCGTCGACACGAGGTCGCGCAGCGACTCCGTCCACTCCGAAGCGCGCAGCACGTGGTCGTAGACGTCTTGGAAGTAGGGCTGCATGTGGTCGTCGACCACGTTGAGGTCGCGCCGCAGCAGGCTGTTCACCACCTCGCGCATCGGCAGCACCGCGCGGCGCAGCAGGACCAGGGACTTCCGGACCTCGAACGAGCGCCGCTGCAGCTCGCGGGAGCGCGGATGGTCGGCGAAGAGCACGTCCTCGAGGTCGTCGAGCTGCTCGTCGAGCACCTGCACGGTCGCGAAGTGACCGTCGACGATGAGGTCGAGCAGACCGTGCAGGAGGAAGGCGACGCCGGACCCGGCGTTCTTGCGGGCACCATCCCAGCGCTTCACGAGGTGCTCGACGCCGATGCTCTCGCTCTTGCGCACCGTGACCAGCGCCTGCTCGGTGATGAAGGCGTCGACCTCGTGCAGGGACAGGACGCCGTCGGCGTCCAGTCGCGCCACCTGCGCCGAGAGGAACAGGTGGTTCTCGTAGCTGTCCAGCTTGGGCCGCTGGTGGTCCGAGACGGCGTCCTCGACGGCGAGTGGGTGCAGCCCCAGCTCCTCGGTGATGACCCGCAGGTCCTCCGCTTTGGGGCGCTCGAGGTCGAGCCACACCACGTGGCCGTCGTCGAGGTGGTCGCTCACCTGCGCGACGTCGAACCCCTCCGCCACGAGCTCGCCGTCCAGGTAGGCACGGGTGTGCGCGCGGCAGGTCGTGCCGTTGCCGGCGCGACAGCTCAGGTCCGCGGACATCAGGACACGGCGACGGCGACGAGGACTGCGAAGCCGACGAGGACCCGGTACGGCACGAAGGTCGTGATGCGGTGCGAGGCGACCAGCCGCAGCAGCCAGGCGATGGAGGCGTAGCCCACGACGAAGGACACGACCGTCGCGACCGCCGTCGCCGTCGTACCCGTCGTGTTGTTCGTCGCGTCCTTGAGCCCCAGCGCGCCCGCGCCGAGGAGCGCGGGGATGCCGAGCAGGAAGGAGAAGCGGGTCGCGGTGACGCGGTCGACGCCGCGCAGCAGCCCGCCCGAGATCGTCGCGCCGGAGCGGGACACGCCGGGCACCAGCGCGATGCACTGCGCCAGGCCGATGAGCAGGCCGTCGAGCGGTCCGAGGTCCTCCCGACCGCGGGACTGGGTCGCGAGGCGCTCCGCGACGACGAAGACGGCGGAGAAGACGATGAGGCCGATCGCGACCGCGACGAGGTGCTCGTCGATGGTCTTGATCGCGTCCTTGCCCACGAAGCCCACGATGATGATGGGGATGCAGCCGATGCCGACCGCGAGGGCGTAGCGGAACCCGGCCGTCTGCCGCCGGTCGGGCGAGGTCAGCCCGCCGAAGAAGTCGCCGATCACGGTGACGATCTCGCGCAGGAAGAACAGCACCGCCGCGAGGATCGCGCCCGTCTGGATGACGGCGGTGAAGCCGATGAGCGAGTCCTTCTGCTGCTTGGTCTTCATCGGCAGGCCCAGCAGGTGCTCGGCGATGAGCAGGTGGCCCGTGCTCGACACCGGCAGGAACTCGGTCAGCCCCTCGACGACCCCGAGGACCACTGCCTGTGCGATGTTCACGTGCTCTCCTTGCGGCTGACCTTCGCGGCGACCGCCGCCGCGACGGCGAGACGGTAGAGGGCAGAACCTGAGACGAACCTGTCAGACGGTCGCACGCGACGGGCGGTCACGTAGGACGCCACACCGGCGAGGACCGAGGGCACGAGGGGTGGGGTACGGCGGGAGCGCGCGACGGTGAGCCCTGCCGCTCCGGCCGTCACCGGCAGCGACATGACGAGCGCCGTGCGCAGGGCCTCGTCGCGGCGCACCCGACGAGCGCGCAGGGCCAGCAGGGTCACTCCCGCCCGCGAGACACCGGGGGCGAGCGCCACGACCTGCGCGCCACCTGCAACGGCGACGTCCGCGACGGTGACGGTGCGCTCCTGCGGGCGTCGGTCCGCAACGGCCAGCGCCAGGCCGAAGGTCGCGAGCAGCGCGGCCGTCGGCAGCGGTCTGCCGAGACGACGCTCGACGGCGTCCTGGGCGAGGTAGCCGACCGCCGCGGCGGGCAGGGCGGCGCCGAGGGCGCGGGCCAGCTCGGGCGTGGTGGGCCTGACGGCGAGCCCGACCCCGATCGCGGAGCCGGCGTGCAGGCCGGCGGCGAAGGACGTGCGGTCAACGGGAGCCGGCCAGCCGAGCAGCCACGGGAGCAGGTGAAGCTGCGCCGACGAGCTGACCGGGACGACTTCCGCGACGCCCTGGACGAGCCCGAGAACGCTTTGCTGCCAGAGGTTTATGAGCCGACGCCGGACAGCTCGAGGGCCTCCACGGCGGTGCGCAGCCCGGCCTTCTGCTCCTCCGGGGTCCATCCGCCCGGCGTGACGGTCAGGGTCGTCACGCCGGAGGCAGCGAGGACCTGCATCTTCTCGGCGATCTGCTCCTTCGTACCGAGAAGCGCCGTCTGCTCGAGGAACTCGAACGGGACGGCCGCAGCCGCTTCGTCCTTCTTCTTGTCGAGGTAGAGGTCCTGGACCTTCGCGGCCGCCTCCTCGAAGCCCATCCGAACGGCGAGCTGGTTGTAGAAGTTCTTCTCGCGCGACCCCATGCCGCCGATGTAGAGCGCGGCGTACCACCGGATCTGGTCGGCGCACGCCCGCTGGTCGTCGCCGATGATCATCGGCATGGAGGGGACGACGTCGAAGCCGTCCATCGTCTTGCCGACCTTGGCCCGACCGGTCTCGATGTGGGCCAGGGACTCCTTCGCGTACTCCGGGCTGTAGAAGATCGCCAGCCAGCCGTCGAAGCACTCCCCCGTCAGCTCGAGGTTCTTCGGCCCGACGGAGGCGAGGTAGGTGGGGATGTGGTCGCGCACGGGGTGCACGGTCAGCTGCAGCGCCTTCCCCGGCCCGTCGGGCAGGGGCAGGACGTAGTGCTTGCCCTGGTACTGCACCCGCTCCCGCCGCAGGGCCATGTTGACGATCTCGACGTACTCCCGGGTGCGCTGCAGGGGCTTGTCGAAGCGCACGCCGTGCCAGCCCTCGGACACCTGCGGGCCGCTGACCCCGAGGCCGAGCCGGAAGCGACCGCCGGACAGCGAGTCCAGCGTCGCCGCGGTCATCGCGCAGTTGGCAGGGGTGCGGCCGGGGATCTGGAAGATGGCGGAGCCGATGTCGATGCGCTCCGTCTGCGCGGCGACCCAGGACAGGATGGTGGGCGCGTCGGAGCCGTAGGCCTCGGCGACCCACGCGACGCTGAAGCCGAGGGCATCGGCCTCCTTGGCGAGCGCGAGGTTCGCCGCGTCGTTGCCCATGCCCCAGTAGCCCATGTTGAGTCCCAGCTTCATGGTCCCGGACGGTAGCGTCCGAGACGTGAAGCAGCGTCACCTGGGCCGCAGCGGCCTCATCGTCAGCCGCCTGGGACTCGGGACCATGACCTGGGGCCGCGACACCGACGAGGACGACGCAGCCGCGCAGCTCATCGCCTTCCGCGACGCAGGCGGCACCCTGGTCGACACGGCGAACGTCTACGTCGGCGGGGAGAGCGAGTCCGTCGTCGGCCGGCTGCTCAACGACGTCGTGCCGCGGGAGGAGGTCGTCCTCGCCACCAAGGCGCACGGCGTGATGGGACCCGGGCCCATGGGGCGCGGCACGTCGCGCGGTCACCTCCTGACGGCCCTCGACGCCTCCCTCAAGCGGCTGCAGACCGACTGGATCGACCTGTGGCAGCTGCACGCGTGGGACGCGCAGACGCCCTGGGAGGAGGCCATGGCCGCGATGGACACCGCCGTGTCGTCCGGTCGGGTGCGCTACGCCGGCGTCTCCAACTACTCCGGCTGGCAGCAGGCCGCAGTCGCGTCCTGGCAGCGTGCGGTGCCCGGCCGGGCACCGATCGTCAGCAACCAGGTGGAGTACTCCCTGCTCCAGCGCGGCATCGAGCGCGAGGTCGTGCCCGCGGCCCAGGAGCTGGGCGTCGGTCTGCTGCCCTGGTCACCACTCGGGCGCGGGGTCCTGACGGGCAAGTACCGCCACGGTGTGCCGGGTGACAGCCGCGGCGCGTCGCAGCACTTCCAGGCCTGGATGCAGCCCTTCCTGACCGAGGCGGCCGGCTCGGTCGTGGACGCCGTCGTCACAGCCGCCGACGGGCTCGGCGTCTCCCCCGTCGCCGTGGCCCTGACCTGGGTGCGCGACCGCCCGGGCGTCACCGCGCCGATCGTCGGCGCGCGCACCGCCGCGCAGCTGCAGGCCTCGCTCGCCACCGAGTCGCTCGTCCTGCCGGAGCCCGTGCGGCAGGCACTCGACGACGTCTCCGCCCCCGCGATCGGCTATCCCGAGGCCGTGCCGCGCTGGTCGTCGGAGGACATCGAGTCCTAAGGTCGGCTGGTGGACAGCGCCCATGGAGTTTGAGCACCGGACGATCACCCTGCCGAAGGGGGTGAGCGCCCGGCACGCGCGGGACGTGCTCGGCATCCACGCGGAGTACGGCGACTGGGAGCTGCTCCGGCACGCCATCTACGAGGGCGGGATCCGCAAGGTGACCCTGCGCCGGCGCCTGCGCGCCGAGCCCCTTCCGCCGCTCGCGACCTGACGACGCTCTCTGCAGAGCCTTGTGGCGCAAGGCCCCGGCCTCCGGTCGGCGCAGCGCAAGTGATCATGTCTGGCCATGGCCGCGCTCCCGCACCCTGATCAGACTGAGCCCTGTGGAGCTCCGCGTCGCCAGCGAACAGGTCATCCGTCCCGCGGCCGTCGTCCCGGAGCGCGCCGCACGCGCGATCATGGAGTGGCTCGGCGAGCACGACGTCACCGGTGGCGGCTGCTGGCTGCACGACATCAGCTGCGTGCAGCGCTTCAGCGGCCCGTTCGACGGGCTGGGCGGCATGCGCGGCTCGGCCGTGCTCCTCGGCTCCATCCACATGGTCTGGGACCGGTGGGACGCGACCATCTTCCGCGCCAACGTCACCGAGCCCGGGCTGCAGGCAGGCTTCACGGTGACGCGGCTCTGCGACGAGCTGCTCGGCGTCGCGGGGCTGTCCCTCGCGACCTGTCCGCGCGCCGAGCTCGTCGACGCTCCTGTCCCGGATCCCTTCCGCCGCGGCCTCATCCCCCGGCCGAGCCCGCCGACGTAGAAAAACGCGTATCGGCGTCCCGCGGCGAGGTGCGAGCCTCCCCGCCATGCCGTACCGGATCAGGTCAGCGGATCTGCTCGACAGCGACGCCATCCTGTCGGTCGTGGCCGAGGCCTTCGCGCACGCCGAGGGCCGGGGCAGCTACGAGGTCGACGTCGTGCGCCGCACGTGGGACCTCGACCTGAGCGACGCTCTCGAGCTCGTCGCGGTCGACGCGGCTGGACACGTGGTCGGCCACGTGCTCGCGGCACCCGGGACGATCGGCGACGACACGCTGCACGCCGTCGCGCCCCTGGCCGTCCGTCCGAGCCATCAGGCGCAGGGCGTCGGGACCGCCCTGATGCACGAGCTCATCGCGCGCGCCGATCGTCGCGGGTGGCCCGTTCTCCTGCTGCTCGGCGACCAACGCTACTACAGCCGCTTCGGCTTCGTCGCGGCCGCGCAGCTGGGTCTGACCTACCGGCCTGCCGGCGCAGACAGCCCGTACTTCCAGGTGCTGCGCCTGTCCGCCCCGTGGGGTGGGGCCGGCGGCGAGTTCCGCTACGCCTGGGAGGACGCTCCGGAATCAGGTGTCACCTCCGGGTTGTAGTCGGGCTACTTGAACACCGCGATCGACGCCATAACCGGCATATCGATCGGCGGGCTCGGGCGCTCCCGCGTGACCTCCGCCGACCCGGGCACAGGTCAGCTGCGTGGCCGCGCAGGCGACGGCAGGATCGCCCTCCCCCCGGCGCCCTGCCGTCGCCGTGCCCGGCCCACGGTCACTCGCCGTCACGGCCGGGCAGACACCGTCGGGACGTGGATGGCTTGTCTCGCCGATGGGTAGTCAAGAGGCAGACCAGCCCGTCCACGTCTGTTGGCGTGAACTGCCCAGCCAGGGAGATGCCGTGCGCCTCATGGATCCGACGGCGCAGCGGCTGTTCACGTCGCACTTCTACGAGTCGCCCATGCCGCAGGCGATCATCACTCGCGACGGGATCATCCAGGAGGTCAACCAAGCGCTGGGAGAGCTCCTCGGCCGCCCCGTCCAGGACCTCGCGGGCATGCGACCACGCGAGCTGAGGCACCCCAGCGACCGCGGCGGCGCGGATGCCGTCATCGCGGCCGTGCTCGCCGGCGAGCAGCCGAGCGGTCAGGGGGAACGGATCTACGCACACGCCAGCGGAGAGCCGGTGCCCGTGCTCATCCACCTGAGCGTGATCTCGACGGACGAGGGCGACGTCGACGGGCTGATCGTCCACGTGCAGGACCTGCGCGTGCTGCGCCAGAGCGAGCGGCGCCTGGAGCTGCAGGAGCAGTTCTACGCGGCTCTCGGGCAGCGTGCCCGAGAGTTCGCGCACGTGCTCGACGCGGACGGTCGCTTCGCGTACGTCTCCCCCGCAGTGACGCCGATGTTCGGGTACGACCCCTCCGAGCTACTCGGCCGGGACGCGTACGCGCAGGTCCACCCGAGCGACGTCCGGGGAGCCCGGGCAGACCTCGACGCCGTCGTCGCTGACGGCGGGACCCGGGTCGGCCGGTTCCGGCTCACGACGGCTGACGGGCAGTGGCGCTGGGTCGAGAACACCATGACGAACCTGCTCCACTCTCCCGTCGCAGGGATCGTGTGCAACCTCATCGACGTCACGGAGAGGCGCGAGGCCGAGGTTCAGCTCCGGGTGGCGCAGCTCCGCAACCAAGCCATCGTGGAGACGAGCCGCGAGGGCATCTGGGTGATCGCGCCCGACGGCCGCACTGACTTCGCCAACGCCCGCTTGGCGGACATCCTCGGATGGTCCCCTGGGGATCTCGACCTCACGGTGCCCGGCGACCTGGTGTCGGCGGAAGATGCCCTCATGCTCCGGACCGGGCTGCGGGAACGCTGGGAGCGCGGTGAAGAGCGCTTCGAGCTGGACTACGAGCACCCGGACCGAGGAACCCGCCGGCTGTCGGTCGTGGCGAGTCCCTTCGCTTTCGGTGAGGGCGCCTTCCACGGCTCGCTCGCGATGATCAGCGACATCACGGAGCAACGCCGGATGGAGGAGGAGCTTCGCCACGCGGCCCTGCACGATCCGCTGACGGGGCTCCCCAACCGGGTCCTGCTGGGTGATCGGCTCGAGCAAGCCCTCCTGCGCCAGAACGAACAGGGGCATGACGTCACGCTGCTGCTCGTCGACCTGGACCACTTCAAGCTGGTCAACGACACCCGAGGGCACGAGATCGGCGACCAGGTCCTCGTCGTGATCGCCCAGCGCCTGATGGCGACGGTCCGTCCCCACGAGACGGTGGCCAGGCTCGGTGGCGATGAGTTCGTCGTGCTCTGCACCTGCGATCACGACGTCACGTCGTCCGACCTCAGCGAGCGCATCCGCGCTGCGCTCGCTGAGCCGATCGTGCTGGGCCAGCACCGGGTCCGGCTCACCGCGAGCATCGGGGTGGCCTCGGCACCGCCGCACGAGGGGGCGCACCTGCTGCGGTACGCGGACGCCGCCATGTTCGCCGCCAAGTCGGCAGGTCGGGCCCAGGTCCGCAGCTTCGACAGGTCCCTCGCCGAGGAGAGCGAACGCGCCTACGCCCTCGCCGACGACCTTCGAACGGCACTCGAGGGCGACGCCCTCGACATGCACTACCAGCCCGTCGTGGACCTGACCACCGGAGACGTCATCGGCTACGAAGCCCTGGCGCGCTGGGACCATCCCGAGCAAGGCCCCGTCTCGCCTGGCGCCTTCGTGCCGCTGGCCGAGCAGCTGGGGCTGACCCGCCAGCTCGATCGCTGGGCGGTGAGCCGGTCGACGTCCGACCTCGCGCGTCTGCGGAGCCGGGGTGCCGTCCCGCCCGGCAGCCGCGTCGCCGTGAACCTGTCGGCTCAGCACCTCGCCGATCCGGACCTCGAGCAGCACCTCCTCACCGCGGTGTCGGCGACGCGACTCTCACCCGAAGACGTCGGTCTGGAGATCACCGAAGGCGCGGTGATGCGCGATGTCGAGACCACCAAGCTCGTCCTGCACCGGCTTCGCGACCGCGGCTTCCGGATCGCCATCGACGACTTCGGCACCGGACACAGCTCACTGGCCTACCTGCGCAACTTCCCGATCAGCACCTTGAAGATCGACCGGTCGTTCGTGATGGACATGACCGTCGACGACGACCTGCTCGCCATCGTCGCGTCCATCATCCAGCTCGCTCGGGCCATCGGAGTCGACACCGTCGCCGAGGGCGTCGAGACAGCCGAGCAAGCCCGCCGGCTCCGCGAGCTCGGGTGCACGGCCGGACAAGGCTGGTTGTGGAGCAAGGCTGTCCCCGCAGCGGATCTCGACAGCTCGCCGAGGCAGTTCGCCGTGCCCGCAGCGGCGACAGCCCCCTCGCCGGGTCGACGTCGTTCGCGCGTCCAGACCGAGCTGCGGGACGAGCACGGCCTGTCCCGCATGCTGCAGCTGCAAGCAGAGGGTGCCTCGCTCTTCACCATCGCCGCCGCGCTGAACAACGAGGGCTACCGCAAGCCGGACGGCCAGCGCTGGCACAAGATCAGCGTCGCGCACGCGCTGCGCGACGTCGCCTACCCGACGGTCGCCCCTGGACCGTGAGACACGGGCTCTTGAAGACGGAGACGCGCCGGGCACGCAGCGGTACCGTGCCTCCGTGCCCAAGTACATGATCGTGCGCAGCTTCGAGTGCCTCGAGTCCGAGATGCCCAACGTCGGACGCCGCTCCCGCGAGATCATCGAGCAGAAGTTCGCCGAGATCGTGTGGGAGCACAGCCACGTCGTCGTCGACGACGAGGGCAAGGTGCGCACGTTCTGCGTCTACCAGGCTCCGGACGAGAAGACCCTGCTCGCGCACTCGGAGCTGTTGGGGATGCACAGCATCGAGTCGATCGACGAGATCTCCGGCGACGTCACTCCGGCGGACTTCCCGTCCGCCTGACGTCCGGGGCGTGCAGGGACGCCGCGGACGCGAGCCCGAGCTTGCGACGGACCGCTCGCCGACCCTCGGTGTCCTCCGCCGGGATGAGCCCGAGCGCCTCGCGGTAGAGGAACACCGCATGCAGCTTGGCCCAGCCGCGGTCGGCCACGTCGGCAGCCCGCAGCAGGTGCTCCACCGCCCGCTCGTTGTCGCCGGCGGCGAGCCAGTGCCGCGCCAGCGCGCCGATCGCCTCACTGGAGCCACCCGCGGTCCGCTCGAAGAACTCTGCCACCAGCGTGTGGCGGCGGACGCGCTCCGCGCGGGAGAGCATGTCGTAGCCGACCTCGCGGATGAGCGCGTGGGTGAAGCCGAACTGCAGCTTGCCCTCGAAGATGGAGCTCGCCTCGCGATGGACGAGGTCGCGGCGCTCGAGCTGCTCGAGCAACCTGGGCAGGTCCGCAGAGCCGTCGTCCAGTGCCTGCAGAGCGTCGAGCCAGAAGGACCGGCCCACCACGGCCGCGTTCAGCAGCAGCGCGCGCTCGGCGCGTGGTAGCGCGTCGAGCCGGGCGGCGACGATCTCGCGGATGTTCGTCGGCAGCCTGCCGGGAGCGAGCTCGCCGAGACTCGCGGTGAGCTGCGAGATGAACAGCGGGTTCCCCTCGGCAGTCCGCAGCACCGCCTCGGCCCGCTCGTCGTCGCCGATGCGACGACGGACGAGCTCACGGGCATCCGTCTCGCCCAGCGGACCGAGCGTCATCCCCAGGAACTCCGGCGCGCCGGCACCCCACTCCGGGCGGGCGTCGAACAGCTCCGGGCGGGCGAGTGTCAGGATGAGCACCGGGACGTCCCGCATGAGGCAGGCCAGCTCGAGGACCAGCTCCAGCAAGGTCGCGTCGGCCCAGTGTGCGTCCTCGAAGACCAGGACCGTCGGGCGCTCGCGGGTCGCGGCCTCGAGGAAGTCGCGGACCGAGTGGAACAGGGTCTCCCGGTCGAGGGCGACCCGCCCCGAGCTCTCGCCGACGACGGCGGCGAGGTCCGCCGCGATGGCGGCCGCATCCGCCTCACGTCCTTCGAGCAGCTCCGCGGTGCGCATCCTCAGCTTGTCCGCCGCGACGCTCGCGGCATCGCTCTCGAAGACGTCGGCGAGCGACATCAGCTGGCTGGCCAGGGCGCCGTAGGACCCGCTCTCCCGGTAGGGCAGGGAACGCCCGTGCACCACCCGCGCTCCGGAGCCGCGGGCCAGGTGCGCGAAGCACGCGGCGAGCGCGGACTTGCCGACGCCCGCCGGGCCCGTGACCGACACCAGCGTCGGGAGCCGGCAGGCGACCGTCCGGTCCCACAGCGCCCGCAGGATCCCGAGCTCGAAGTCACGCCCGACGATTCCCTCCGTGTCGGTCGTGCCAAGGGCGACGTCCGCAGCGGCGAGGGCGATCCAGGCCGGGACCGGCTGCTCCTTTCCCTTCGCGAGGACGGGGGTGCTGGGTTCGTAGCGGATGGCGTTGCGCGTCGCCAGGTAGGTCTCGGACCCCACGATGACGCCGTCGATAGGTGCCGCCGTCTGCAGCCGCGCCGCGGTGTTCACCACGTCACCGGCGACCAGCGCCTCCCCGAGCGCCGCGCGTGCACCGAGGGAGACGACAGCCTCCCCTGTGTTCACGGCGACGCGGAGCTGCAGACCGCCGTCGCCGATCTCGCTGGCGATGTCGCGGACGGCGAGCGCGGCGCGCACGGCACGCTCCGCGTCGTCCCCGTGCGCGATCGGAGCACCGAACACACCCATGACGGCGTCCCCGATGAACTTCTCGACGGTGCCGCCGAAGGACTCGATCTCGCGCCGGACCCGGTCGTGGTACGGGGCGAGGAGTGCACG
>Ga0070658_10000879_pt1 | contig 25704 bp, 20 predicted proteins | sample KBSC13metaG_FD_64664 | JGI IMG/M metagenome (GOLD analysis project Ga0070658, IMG submission 64664) | Corn rhizosphere microbial communities from Kellogg Biological Station, Michigan, USA - KBS C1-3 metaG | ecosystem: Host-associated > Plants > Roots > Rhizosphere > Soil ... | reverse complement strand
CGAGTGTGATGCGCTGCTGATCAACAGCCATAGCCGCACGGATACCTATCCGGCCATCACGGTGAAGGGAAATCAGCACTCCACCCAACACGAGGCATCCGTCAGCCAAGTGTCCGAGGAGATGCTGTTCTACATGCAACAGCGTGGCATCAGCGAAGGGGCAGCCATGTCCCTCGCGGTGAACGGTTTCATCAACGACCTCGTCCGCGAGTTCCCGATGGAATACTCCGTAGAGTTGAAGCGCCTCATTGATCTCGAGATGGAAGGCTCCGTGGGCTGATCCAGAAAGTCCGATCCTCATTTTATCAGACCGCTATTTTTCCATGAGTCTCACTCTCGATCTCAATACCGCTCCTGCCATTTCCGCCTCCTTCCCCGCTTGGTTCGCCGGGCGCCAGAAGGCGGCTTGGGAACGCTACCTCACCACCCCAACGCCGAAGCGCGGGGATGAAACGTGGCGTTTCTCGAATTTCAAGCAGCTCGACTTCACCCGCATCCAGCGTGCGGACGCTCCAGCCAATGCCGCAGACCTCATCGCCCGCTCATCCGGCGTGCAGGCCCCGGCAGCCAAGCTTATCTTCGCCAATGATGTGCTCCTTTCCTCGGAAAGCCACCTGCCGGAAGGCGTGGTCTGCCTGCCGATCTCGGAGGCTCTCATCTCCCACAGTGATCTGGTGGAGAAGCACTTCATGAAACAGGAAACGCGCCTTGGCTCCACCAAGTATGCGGCCCTGCATGAGGCGTCTCTCACCAACGGGCTCTTCGTCCACGTCCCGAAAAACGTGGAGGTGGAAGGCACCATCGAGGTCCATCATTGGATCTCCGGTGAAAACGTCGTCATCTTCCCGCACACGCTGATCGTAACGGAAACGAGCGCGAAAGTGCGCGTGGTGGATATTTTCCGCTCTGCGGATGATACCCAGCCGGGTCTGGCGATTGCCTTCAATGACCTCTCCGCAGGACCGAACTCCCACCTCGATTATGTGGCCATCCAGGCGCTGAACGAGCAGACCCGCGTGATCCAGATCAATGAAACCTCCGTGGCGCAGGATGCCTCCACTAAGGGTTTCATCCTGAATACCGGTGCCTCATGGGCGCGCAATGAATCCCTTTCCCGCTTGGAAGGACGTGGTGGCCGCTCGGACATGCTCTCCGTTTCCATCCCTGCCCATGAGCAGGAATACGATCAACGCACCTTCCAGCATCACGTGTCCGCCGGTGCCTACTCGGACCTGCTCTACAAGAACTCTCTCTACGATTACACGAAGACCATTTTCTCCGGTCTCATCTTCGTGGACGAGGGTGCGCACGATACGGATGCCTACCAGACCTGCCGCAATCTGATGATGAGCGACACCTGCGAGGCGAATTCCATGCCCGGCCTGGAAATCAACGCAGATCAGGTGAAGTGCTCACACGGCAGCACCTCCTCCCAGATTAGTGATGAGGAAATCTTCTACCTCCGCGCACGTGGAATCGATCCCGTGAGAGCCCGCCAGCTTATTGCCCGTGGTTTCTCGGTGGAAGTGGTTGAACGCATCGGAAACGACGCTGTAGAGGAACTCATCCTCAAGTTCGTTGACGAAAAGTTCGCCCACATCGCCAGCCGCGGCGCCTGATCTACACGCTGATTTTACCAAATACCCCACGCCCCAGCGGCGCGGGGTGTTTTTTATGCTGGTGACGCCTTTGCCCATGGATTTGGGGGTATCGCTCACCGCAGTTCACTGAGAGATTTCGATCCCAGGAAGAAAGGTTGTCAGCCTGAGGATTTGCACGGAGAGTTTCGCCATGTTCCATAAAACCCGTGCCTTGGTGGCAGGCTGTACCATTTTGGCAGCACTCGCCGTCATCCCGAGCTGCGACCGCATCCGCTCCGTCACCACCAAGCTCCGGGAGGTGAAAACTCACGCCTCTACCAGCACCGCCACTTTCAGCTCGGAGCAAATCACTGCGGTGAATGCCGCGACTTATGATGCCTTCACCCATCAGAAGGACAGGCTGGTCATCATTGATTTCTATGCAGACTGGTGCGGCCCATGCCGCCAGCTCAGCCCGGTATTGGAAAAGGCCACGCAGGCCCATCCTGGCGTGGTATTCCTCGGTAAGGTGGACGTGGACAAATCCGGCCAACTGGCAGCGGAGCAAAAGGTCAGCAGCATCCCGGATGTGCGCATTTTCAAGGACGGCAAGCAGGTAGACCAATTTGTAGGCTTCCCCGGCGAAAGTGAAGTGATGGAAAAAATCGCCGCACTTTCCGAAGGCATCGCCCCGGTGCCTGCTGCCCTTGATAAGCCTAAGGAAGGCACCATCCAGCCGATGCCAAAAGACTGGATGCCGCAGGGCATTGAGAAACGCTGAGCCACCCGCTCAATCGACCATGCCCCGGCAGGGAAGGCCGAATGTTGAAATGTTCGCAATCCAGCCCTTTACAAGACGGAAAATCCCTGCCACACCCCGACGAATTTACCCGCTCTGCCACCCTACGCAGGCGCGCATACCTTTCCTACGACCATGCCAAAAGATACCTCGATTCGGAAAATCCTCGTCATCGGCTCCGGCCCCATCGTCATCGGCCAAGGCTGCGAGTTTGACTATTCCGGGGTGCAGGCTTGCAAGGCACTGCGCGAGGAAGGCTATGAAGTGATCCTGGTGAACTCCAATCCGGCCACGATCATGACCGATCCGGAGTTCGCCTACCGCACTTACATCGAGCCGATCACGCCGGAGTGTGTGGAAAAAATCATCATCCGTGAGAAGCCGGACGCCCTGCTCCCGACTCTGGGTGGCCAGACCGCGCTGAACACCTCCATGTCCCTCTTCAAGTCCGGCGTGCTGGACAAGCACGGCGTGCGGATGATCGGCGCGAATGCCGAAGCGATCGACAAGGGTGAGGACCGCCACCTGTTTAAGGAGGCCATGACCAAGATCGGCCTCGATATGCCCCGCTCCGGCATCGCCCACACCATGGATGAGGCGCGCAAGGTGGCGGAGGAAATCGGCACTTACCCGCTCATCGTCCGTCCTGCCTTCACCCTCGGCGGTCAAGGCGGCGGCATCGCCTACAACCGCGAGGAGTATGAGGAAATCATCACCCGCGGCCTCGACCTTTCCCCGGTTTCCGAAGTTCTCATCGATGAATCCCTCCTCGGCTGGAAGGAATATGAGATGGAAGTGATGCGTGACCGCGCCGATAACTGCGTGGTCATCTGCTCCATCGAAAACCTGGACCCCATGGGCGTGCACACCGGTGACTCCATCACCGTCGCGCCGATCCAGACGCTGACCGACCGCGAATACCAGATCATGCGGGACGCTTCCTTCGCCGTGATTCGCGAAATCGGCGTGGAAACGGGCGGCTCGAACATCCAGTTCGCCACCGATCCGAAAACTGGCCGGATGATCGTCATCGAGATGAACCCACGGGTTTCCCGTTCCTCCGCGCTCGCCTCCAAGGCCACCGGTTTCCCAATCGCCAAGATCGCCGCAAAGCTGGCCGTGGGCTATACGCTGGACGAACTGCCGAACGACATCACCCGCGTGACCCCGGCTTCCTTCGAGCCGACGATCGACTACGTGGTAACCAAGATCCCCCGTTTCACTTTCGAGAAATTCCCTACTGCAAACGAAGTTCTCACCACCTCCATGAAGTCCGTGGGCGAGGCCATGGCCATCGGCCGCACTTTCAAGGAGTCCATGCAGAAGTGCTTGCGCTCGCTTGAGACGGGCCGCTGGGGCTTCGGCTTCGATACGAAGGAGCCGCGCGATGTCACGCGTGAGGAAATCACCCGCAAGCTCCAGATCCCGAATGCCGAGCGCATCTTCTGGCTGCAGACCGCCTTCATCAATGGCTGGACGCTGGAAGAAGTCTTTGATGCCACCCAGATCGACCCATGGTTCCTGGGCCACCTCCGCCAGATCGCGGAAGAAGGCAAGAATCTGGCTGAGCTGGATCTGAAGCGCGCCAAGAAGCTCGGCTTCTCGGACCGCCAGATCGCCCGTGCACGTGCCCATTCCAAGGCCATCCACGATGTTTCCATCCATGGAGAAAAGGATCAGCCCGCCGGTGCACCACCGCGCGCCGAGCCGGAGCCAGCCGTGGTGGACATCCCGACGGAAGACACCATCCGCGCCGAGCGGAAGGCGAAGGGCATCATTCCCACCTATCGCCTGGTGGATACCTGCGCGGCGGAATTCGAGGCCTACACTCCCTATTTCTACTCCACCTACGGTGATGAGAACGAAGCGCGTGAGTCCGATAAGAAGAAGATCATCATTCTCGGCGGCGGGCCAAACCGCATCGGCCAGGGCATTGAGTTCGACTACTGTTGCGTTCACGCCGCCTTCGCGGTGAAGGAGCTGGGCTACGAGGCCATCATGGTGAACTCGAACCCGGAAACCGTTTCCACCGACTACGATACCTCGGACAAGCTCTTCTTCGAACCGCTCACCCTCGAGGACGTCCTCAATATCTGCGATCAGGAAAAGCCACACGGCGTGATCGTTCAATTCGGCGGCCAGACTCCGCTGAATCTCGCTGCGGATCTGGAGCGCCACGGCGTGCCAATCATCGGCACCTCGCCGAAGTCCATCGAGCTGGCGGAAGACCGGAAGTTCTTCTCCGCCCTCCTCGACAAGCTGGGCCTCAAGCAGGCCGAGGCCGGCACCGCTACCAATGAGGCGGAGGCCCTCACCATTGCCAACCGCATCGGCTACCCGGTGCTCGTCCGCCCGTCCTTCGTGCTGGGTGGCCGCGCCATGATGATCGTTTACAGCGACAGCGAACTTTCCCGCTACATGCGCGAAGCCGTGACGGCCTCCCCGGAGCGCCCGGTGCTGGTGGACCGCTTCCTGGACAATGCCACCGAAGTGGACGTCGATTGCATCAGCGATGGCGACATTGCCGTCGTCGGTGCCATCATGCAGCACATCGAGCAGGCAGGCATTCACTCCGGTGACTCCGCCTGTGTGATCCCGGCCTTCTCTCTTACGGAGAGCATCAAGGAGGAAATCACCCGCGCCGCCAAGGACTTGGCCCGCGAGCTGAAGGTCATCGGCCTGATGAACATCCAGTTCGCCGTGAAGGATGAGCAACTCTACGTCATCGAGGTGAACCCACGCGCTTCCCGCACCGTGCCGTTCGTTTCGAAGGCCACCGGCATCCAGCTCGCGAAGCTGGCGGCCAAGGTGATGGTGGGTGAAAAGCTTACCGACCTCGGCTTCACCGAGACGATCATCCCGCCCCATTTCTCTGTGAAGGAAGCCGTCTTCCCATGGAACCGCTTCCCAGGCATCGATATCGTCCTCGGCCCGGAAATGAAGTCGACCGGCGAGGTGATGGGCATCGATACCGATTGGGGCATGGCCTACGCCAAGGCCCAGATCAGTGCCTTCAACCCGCTCCCAACGGAAGGCAGCGTCTTCATCTCCGTCTCGGATCGTGACAAGGACCGCGCCGTCGAAGTCGCTCGTGATCTTTCGGAAATGGGCTTCAGCATCTTCTCCACCGGCGGCACCCACGCCCGCCTGATCGCAGAAGGCATCCAGAGCACCCGCCTCTTCAAGCTGGCCGAACAAGCCCGCCCGAACGTCCTGGACAAGCTCAAGAACCGCGAGATCCACTTCATCATCAACACGCCGAGCACCCACGAGGCCCGCGAAGATGAAATCCAGATCCGCTCTTCCGCCATCGCTCAGAAGATCTCCCACGCCACCAACCTCTCTGCCGCAGAAGCCTCGGTAAAAGCCATCCGCTCCCTCAAGCAGAACGAGCTCACCGTGAAGAGCATCCAGGAGTATCATTCTTAATAAGGCGCTCGGACATTCCTGTCCGTGATCTTTTCATCAACTCACCAGAAAACCCGGACATGCGTCCGGGTTTTCTTTTACCGTAGCTGGGACGTCCCGTCCCAGGCCGTTGTCGGGGCGTCCCGCCCCGCTCTTGCTCTTTCTTCGTAGCGGGATGGCTATGGCTACGTCATCGCGGCTGGGTTAGATGAGGCAATTCTAGCGACCCTTTTAGGCCGATAAGCTTTCATTTCTATTATCCCTACGTAATTTCTAAGAACGGGACGGGACGTCCCTCAAACGGCCTGGGACGAGACGTCCCAGCCACGATTTCCCTCTCCAAATCCCACCCTCTTTTCCAATTGGCTCCACCCGCCAAACTTGGAATGCTCACTCTTGTGAAATGCCTCAACTGCGGTGGCCGGCCTGGAAGGTGCGATGAAATTCTGCCCGTATTGCGGCGTGCGGCCGGACATTGATCTACGGCAGGTCAATTACCGCGACCTGGGCCACAACACCGCCATGGCCTGCCCGTGCTGCAAGACCGCACTGGATGTCATTGAGTTCGACTTTCAGCCCCCGGTGACCATTGAGCGCTGCACCACCTGCCACGGCCTGTTCTTCAATCCCGGTGAGCTCGAACTCATCCTCGAAGCGCAAGTCAGCCCCATCGTCTGGCTGGATGTCCAGCAGCTCAGCGAGCTGAGTCCCACCCAAGGCCAAAACCTCCCGCCGCGTTACCGCAAATGCCCGATGTGTGACGAACGCATGTCCCAAACCGTCTTCGGCGGGCGCAGCGGCGTCATCGTGGATCGCTGCGGTACCCACGGCCTCTGGCTCGATGGGGGCGACCTCCGCCGCATCACCGAGTGGTGGCGTGCAGGCGGCAAGCTCATCTACCAGCAGAACGAACAGGACAAAACCAAACGCCTCTTCCAACATCCCCAGCCTACCAAAAACGTCAGCTTCCCTGCCTCTTTGGACGAAAATCCCGTCCCTTCATGGGGCACCCCACCACCCATTGATCACGACGCCACCCTCCTCGGCGCGTTGCGGTGGTTCGTTTCGTGCATGGTGAAGTGACGCTACTTCCTGAACAGCTTCGCCCTGTGGTGAGCAATGAAAGCAACCTCGGGCAAAACCGCATCTGCCGGGAGTGTTAGCACTTCACCTTCATAAGCCCCGAAGTTCTCTGCAACGACACGTTTGGGCATTTCGACTTTCAAACGCTTGGAAAGCACCAGTCGCAACTCATCGTCGAAGGTGATCAGTCCACGATCAAATGCCGCATCATGAAGGCGGGAAAGGCTAAGACCATTTCTAACATTCAATCTTTCTTCCGCATGAGAACCCCATGGAAGAATATGAGATGCAATCAGTAGCTCACGAATCGGTAACTGCGTGATGCCACAGCAACCACCGAAGTTATTCAGCACCGCATCACGGAAATACTCCTGACCACGCCGTTGCTTCACCGTAGCGGTGACTTCAGTCATGCTGCTGGAGGGCCGCTTGATGACTCGGAATCCTTGCTTTGGCAGCACTTCCAGATCCTTATTCTCTCCCACTTTAAAAAGTGTCCGCAACGCTTCCTCACTGGCCGGAATCACCTCGTTAGGATTTTCCTGAAATTCTGTCCAAGTCGCGCGATCCAATGCACTCGCACCTTGCAGCCCTTTGATCCCTCGCAATTTCAGAGCCGGATCAAGCGAAGCGAAATTACAAAGCTTCATCGCCAGACTATTTGCTCCGCGCTCCAGTTTTTCCGCCAAATCAACAATCGCCGGATGCCGCGCATGCATCTGCCCAAAATTCAGCTTATGATAGAGATTCAACGCGATGAGCAATTCATCGCGAGTCCATCGTTTCGCAGCAGTCATGGGAAAGCCTAGCAATGGCGGTGCATCTCACGAAGCTAGAAATTTCTCCTTGTTGCCTAAAACAAACCTGGCCAGGTAATCTTGCCAGTTATGGTGAAAGCTTACCGCATCGAACTGAGTAGCGCAGACCTTGGCCAGCTTTTGGAAGGCTTGGCTGAACGTGCAGAGGCTTGGGAAAATACTGCTCACTACCACAGAACCGGAGAAACTCCCGGCGATGATTTTTTCCTCGTAGAGGAATGTACTGATGAAGATGAAGCGAGCAACATCGCGGAGCACTACCGTTCTATCATTCGCACGATCCGCGAGCAGCGGGATGCCCAACAGTAGGACCGTCACGCGAACATCTTGCAACGCTCCAAGGAAACGCTATGCGTGGATGCAGGTAATTCCTTTAAAGCCATGACTGAGAAAAGAGCGATTTGTGTGCAGGGGTTGGTGCCGTTTGTTCTGCTGATTGCTGCAGCAGGGGCAGCGGTGTGGACGGGGAAAATCCAGTGGGTGCTGGAGACGGCGCCGTATTTGCTGGTGCTGATCATTCCCTTCGTCCTGCTGTGGCTGAAGGGGCTGTTCATTGTGACGCCGAATGAGGGGAAGATCCTGACGTTTTTCGGCAAATACACGGGGACGGTTCGTGAGCCGGGGTTCTGGTTTGCCAATCCCTTTGCCAGCAAGGACCGGATTTCCCTGAAGGTGAGCAATTTCCAAAGCCCGCAACTGAAGGTGAATGATGCGCACGGCAACCCGATCGAGATCGCGTGTGTGATCGTGTGGCGGGTGGTGGATACGGCGAAGGCGGCCTTCGACGTGCAGAATTATGGGGAATTCGTGCACATCCAGTGCGAGACAGCGCTGCGCCATCTGGCGAGCCACTTCCCCTACGAGCCACATGAGGCAGGCGAAGTATCACTGCGCGGTTCTCCTGAAAAAGTGGGCGAAACTTTGCAGAAAGAACTGCAGGGCCGGGTGCAACTGGCAGGCATCGAAGTCATCGAGGCGCAGCTTTCCCACCTGGCCTACAGCCCGGAAATCGCGCAGGCGATGCTCCGCCGCCAACAGGCCGCAGCGGTGATCGGCGCGCGCCAGATGATCGTGGAAGGCGCGGTAAGCATGGTGGAGATGGCGCTGAAGAAACTGGAGGAGGACGATGTGGTCCACCTGGATGAGAAGAATAAATCCATCATGGTGAACAATCTGATGATCGCCTTGGTTTCCGAATCCCACATCCAGCCGGTGATGGCGACCGGGCAGGCGAATTGAAGTAGTGGCTGAATGGATTTACCGCAAAGGCGCGAAGGTCGCGAAGGAAGAATGAGATTGAGGTTTTAATCGAAACGCGGAGGCGCAGAGGTCGCGGAGAGATACGCGGAGCTGGGGTAAATGGATTCTGAGAGATGCATCTTTTTCGTCTTACTCAGCGTTCCTCTCTGCGAACTCTGCGCCTCCGCGTTTCGATTCATCCAAAAACTTAAAAAACTTTGCGTCCCTTCGCGACCTTTGCGGTAAATCCATTGCTTGGTCTTCCACCGCTCACTTGGCCTCCACCACATCCTCTCGACATCAAGGACTTGGTTCGCTACGCGGGTGCAGCACATGCGCTTTACGTTTCAGGCTGCTATTCTTACTTCCCTTTTTCTTATGAGCAGTTGCTCGATCTCCCCTTTTCACAATCATTTTCCGGTTTCGCAAAACAAGGTGCTGGCGAAGCATGATTTGATCGAAGTGAGCGATGTGGACCGCACCATTCACATCGAGCTGGTTTATAAAACTTCGGCAAACCTGACCAAGGCCCCGCTCTACCAGCCGGAAATGCCTGCCCTACTGCGGCCGGAGACGGCACAGCGGCTGGCCCAGGCCAATGCGCTGGTGAGCGTGCACGGGTATCGCTTGAAGATCTGGGACGCGTATCGGCCACCGGAAGCGCAGATCCGTCTATGGGATGCCTCCGGTCACAATGACCTGTATGTGGCGAATCCCTATAACAAGCCTTCCCAGCATTCCTGCGGGACGGCAGTGGACGTGACGCTGTGCTATCCGGATGGCAAGCCGGTGCCCATGCCTACAGACTTCGATGATTTCACAGCGGCGGCCAACTGCAATGCGGTGCATCCGGATCCGGTGGTGCGTGCGAACCTGAGAATCCTGCAGGAGGCGATGAAGGGCGCGGGATTTTATCTACTGACGGCAGAGTGGTGGCATTTCATCGATGGCAACTATCAGAAGTATCCGGGAACGATTGCCTGGGAAGACATCCGTACCGCATTCTGATCGATGCGTGCGGTTCTGTTATTCCTCTTCAGTGCGCTGTCTGCCCATGCGCAGATCACGCCGCTGAGCGGCACCTATCTGGGTGACGGGGAGCGGAATTTTTACGGCAACCATGCGCCCTCCTCCCTGAATGTGGTATGGAAGATCCCACTGGGCTCCGGGAAAACGAATCTGGCAGGAAAATCCATCACCTGGAGCGGCAGCGGCTGGACTGGCCAGCCCCTCGTCATCCGGGAAAACGGCGAGCTTTTCCTGATCCATGGCTCACTGGACCACCACATGCGGAAGATCCGCGCAGCCACCGGTGAGGTGGTGTGGCAGGTGAACTTCGGCGATGCCATCAAAGGCACGCCGACCTTTGCCGATCTGGGTGGAAATGATCCTGAGACACGCTACGTGCTGATCTGTGGCAGCCGCCGTGGTGCGGAAGCAGACTTTGAGAAAGATCCTGCCTACAGTCTGCGGGCGATCTCCTATCAGACGGGCAGAGAATTCTGGCGGCTCAATTCCATCCACACTCACTGCAATAGCCGCGATGTGGATGGCTCCGCGCTGATGGTGGGCGGAAAGGTGATGGTGCCACTGGAGAATGGCTATTTCTCCGTGCTCTCTGCTTTCCCAAAAGATGCGGTAAAGGAAGGCAACTACTTCACCCCGAAGATCTACAAGCAGAGCCGCATTTATGAGGAAAAGATCTGCCTCTCTATCAGAGTGAGCTTTCCTGCGAATCCTCCCCCACCCTGCTGGGTGGAAAAGCGTATGTGGCATCCGGCTGTGGACGCGTGGTGGCCTGCTCGAAAAACTGGCCGTGGACGGGATGGAAGCTCGATGTCGGCGGGGATCTGGACAGCAGCATGCCGGTGACGAATGATCGCTGCCTTTTGTTAGGCATCGAGAAGGAGTTCATCCCTGGACTCGGTGGAGTGATGAAGATCAAACCGGGCGGCGGAGTGATCTGGTATCTGCCGGTGGGCGATATGGAATTTTACGAGTGGCACGGCGGACTCGTAGGCACTCCTGCAGTGAACCATCGTACGGCGCAATCGGTCTCCCCGGATCTGGCGTGTGCCGTGGGCGTGGATGGAAAGCTGATCCTTTTCAACCACCGGAAACTTCAACCAGGAAAGAAAGTACCTGGCCCCAGACAGGATCAGATGTTTCCCACCCCTCTGATCCTCGATACGGCACAACTTCCCGCCGGCTCCATCTCCACCCCGCTCTTTATCGATGACAAGATCATCGTGGGTCATGACAAGGGGATGGAACTCTATCAGGTGACGCCGGAATTGAAACTGCATCATCTCTCCAGCTTCGCAGGGCCGATGTTCGATTCCACGCCGGTGGTGTGGGACGGGCGTGTCTATGCGGGATCGAAGGACGGCTTCCTTTATTGCTTGGGCGAACAAAAGGTGGCTGCTAGATAGGTTGGCTGCTGCCGAATCGAAGAATTTTGGCAGGAAAATTAAAGAGCACTGTTCGATTTTATAAATTTTCCTGCCAACTCCCCTTTTTCCTCCGTAGTGTGAGACATAACGAGAGAGCCGGGATACTGAATTTACACAGCCTTTACGGACGCCGGGCTGGAGTGGCGGTAAAACGGGAGCGTTATGAAAACATTTCCACGCATCCTCATCTGCGCGCTGTGCCTTTTCCCTCTCGCCTCCATGGCCAAGAGTGAAGCTGCAACGGCAGACCCAGCTCCGGCTCAAAATAAAATCCAGATCGCCCTGCTTCTGGATACCTCCAGCAGCATGGACGGCCTGATAGACCAGGCACGCACCCAGCTCTGGAAAGTGGTGAATACCTTCACCGAGGCCAAACGCGACGGCCAGACTCCCTACGTGGAGGTGGCCCTTTACGAATACGGAAACTCCGGCCTGAGCGTGGCGAACAATTACATCCGCCAGGTGCAGCCCCTCACCCGCGACCTCGACGAACTGAGCCGACAACTTTTCGCCCTCAAAACGAATGGCGGCGAGGAGTATTGCGGTGCCGTTATCCAACGCGCCTTGGGCGATCTGGCGTGGGACACTTCCGCGCAGACCTACAAGGTGATCTTCATTGCGGGCAATGAGCCTTTCACTCAAGGCCCCGTAGACCCACGGCAGGCGTGCAAGGACTCCATCGCGAAAGGCATCGTAGTGAATACGATCCACTGCGGCTCCCGCCAGGAAGGCATCAATGGCGCATGGCATGACGGCGCTGCGCTGGCCGAAGGAAAATACCTCGTCATCGATCAGGACAAGGTAATCGCACAAATCCCCGCCCCTCAGGATAAGGCTATCTCCGATCTGGGGCAGGAATTGAACAAGACCTACATCGGTTACGGGGAAAAGCGTGCCGAGGCTGAAAAAAAGCAGCAACAGGCAGACAATGATGCATTCTCCAATGCAAGTGCCGGAGCCTCCGTAGAACGGGCGAAAACCAAAGCCAGCCGCAATTATTCCAATACCGACTGGGATCTGGTGGATGCGGTGAACGAAAAGAAAGTGGATCCCGCCACCCTTCCCGCAGACGAACTGCCCGAGGCCATGCGCACTCTCAAACCGGAGGAACGCGCCGCCTATGTGGCCAATGCCGCAAAGGAACGCGCTGCCATCCAACAGAAAATCACGGATCTAAACAAGGAGCGTGAGACCTTCCTCGCTGAGGCCCGCAAACAACAGGCACAGTCAGGAGAAAAGACGCTGGATGAAGCGATGGTGGATACCACCCGCGAGCAAGCTGCCAAGAAAGGCTATTCTTTCAAGAATTGATGCTCCTACTTCGTCTCGCCAAATGAGGTATCTTTCCCCATTCTAGCACCGTGGAAGAAATCCCCATTCTCGTCATAGAAGACGACGCCTCGATCCGTCAGGGCGTCGTGGACGTGCTGGAATATGCAGGCTACCAGACACTGGAGGCGGCGGATGGACACAGCGGAATGGAGCTGGCACTGAAAGCGAACTACCGACTGCTGCTGCTGGATCTGGTCCTGCCCGGCCCGTCCGGATTTGAAATCCTGCAGGCACTCAAGCGCAAGCGGCCGGGACAGGCGGTCATCATCCTTTCCGCCCGCGGGGAGGAGAATGATCGCGTCCGCGGCCTCACCACCGGAGCGGATGACTACGTGGTGAAACCTTTCAGCATGAAGGAACTGTTAGCCCGCGTGGATGCCGTGCTGCGCCGCACGTGTGAGCGCGCCGCCCCCTCGGACACCCGGGCAATTCCTAACGGAAAAGTGGATTTCAAGACAGCCCGCATCACCCATCAGGATGGAGCCTCTGAGGATCTATCCGAAAAAGAAGCAGAGCTGCTGCGTTACCTGCTGGATGCAGGAGGACGGCTGATTTCCAAAGAGGAAATCCTGCGCCATCTGTGGGGACTCGACCCCAGCCGCACGGAGACCCGCACGATCGACATGCACATCATGCACCTGCGGACAAAACTGCGGGATCGGGATCAGAGGTTTCTCCAGACCGTTAGAGGTAAGGGCTATCGTATCGGGGAGGCCACCGCATGAAACATTCCCGCACCTGTTGGATCTGGATCTCTCTGGGACTGTGCGCCGTTCTGGTGTTTGGTGCCATGACGTGGTTCACGCGCAGCATGTTGGATACGGAACGAGAACGCGCCACCGCTGAGGCACGGGCAGATCTTCAGGAAAAAATGCGGCTCGCCCTCTGGCGGATGGACACCATGGGTGCCTCCATTCTGCTGGATGAAAGCCAGCGGGAAATCGGCGAACCTGCATCCGGGCTGCCAACGAAGGCACGTTTTCAAATGAAGCAGGGTGTGCTCACCACCTCTGGAGGCGGTGTCACGGCAGAACAATTGAAGCAGAAGCTGGGGATCACAAATGATCTGACCAAATATTTCCGGAAATTTACCCGTCCGGCCATTTCTCGGGATAGGCAACAGCAGCCACCTAGCGAAACCGCAGGCAATCCCGTCCAGCGCTACGACAAGACCTATCAGGAGGCGGCCAATACCACGGAGCAGGAAGTCCGCACCAAGGCCTTGGAAAAAACCCTCAACCGAGGCGTTCAAGAAAAAGCCAAAAAGGACAAAGCACCCTCTCCCGCCATTGCAGTTCCAATGGATGCGGACAACGCGAATCCGGCCCCCATGGCTGGCGGAACTGCGTCTTTTGCGCTCGCAGACGCGAAGGAGGCTCCTGCAGGGGAAGATCCGCCGCTGTCCGGCCCACCTCGCGTAGCATGGGTGGATGGAGAGCTGTTTCTCATCCGCCAGATTTTTGATCGGAACGGTGAGGGATATGAAGGTGCATGGATCGACCTGGAAGCACTCAAGCAACTCCTGCTCACGGAAGCCCTGGATCTACTACCAACAGCAAATCTGACTTCCTCCACCACGCCCTCGAACGACGGCCTGACCCTGGCATCCTTCCCATTCCATCTGGGACTTTACAGTTCAGACTCATTCGTAAGCACTACATCCATTCCTTGGGAAATACGCCGCACCACCGCCGTTTCATTATCTATCGGTTGGTTCGCCGCACTGCTCGCCATGGCCACTGCCGCACTGCTCATCCGGGGCGTCATGCGGCTGAGTGAGCGCCGCGCCTCCTTTGTCTCCGCTGTGACCCACGAACTCCGCACGCCGCTGACCACCTTCAGGCTTTACTCCGAAATGCTGGAACGTGGCGCCGTGAAGGAAGAAAAGCGCGGCCAATATCTGCAGGTTCTTTCACGCGAAGCCGATCGACTGGCGCATCTGGTGGAAAACGTCCTCGCCTTTTCCCGTATCGAGCGTGGCAGTGCCCGCTCCGTCGTTACCACCACCACCCCTGCGCAACTTTTGGAACCCATGCGGGAACGCTTCGCCACACGTCTCGATGCCGTGGGCCTTTCTCTGGAGATGGATCTTACCACCCCAGCATCTACTGCGCTAGTGAAAGTGGACTCTGCCGCCGTAGAGCACATCCTTTTCAATCTCATCGATAATGCTGCGAAGTACGCCGCATCAGGCACTCCACCGCTCGTTTCCATCAAGGTGGGCACCAAGAAAGGCCTCGAAATCCGGGTGATCGATCACGGTCCCGGCATTCCTTCCCGGGAGCAGCGCCGGATCTTCCACGCCTTCCATAAATCCGCCCATGATGCGGCGGAGAGCAAGCCCGGCGTGGGACTGGGGCTGGCCCTTTCCCGCCGCCTGGCCCTTGAGATGGGAGGCAGCCTCCGCTATGAGCCGCATCCAGAAGGATCCTGCTTTGTGCTGAGTCTCCCCGGCTGATTGACACGCGCAAGCACGCCACGCATGTTTCGCCCATGGCTTCCGAGCAAACCCATCCGCCTACCTTGGCGAGGCTGCCTGTTTTTCCCATCGCGTGCTGGGCGCTGGGTCTCACAGCGTTTGCACAAATCATGATCGCGGGTGTCTCCCTCGCCAAACGGCTGCAGGACTCCAAGCAGGTCCATGTCATTGAAAGGGATGTGCCCAAAATCGTGGAAGTCCAGCGTCCTCCTTCCGCAGAAGAGATCGCACAAGCCGCCATCCGCAGCCGCCCTCCCGTGACTTTAGCCGCAGACCCGGAGCCCACACCCACTCCGGTGGCGGCACCCAAGATCGACGATCCACGCGCTGAACGATTGGTAAAGGAAGCCCGCAAGGCCCGCGTGAACGGGGATATGGGAATGGCCATCGTCAAACTGGAAGAAGCCCTCACCCAGTCACCGGACGATGCCAGCGTGCTTTACGAACTGGCGCTGGTGCATGAGCAAATGGGAGTTTTCGATAAAGCCGCACAATATTATCAGAAGGTGTTCGATAAAGGCATCTCCGGTGCCGGGGCCCTTTTCGAGTTGGCTGGAAACAAGCTCCGCGATGGCTTTGAGCAGCCCACCGATTGGCTGGGAAAACTGTCCCTCGGGCGCGTGCGGATTTTCAAGGACACCACTCGTGAAGGAAATGAACGCGTGATCCTTACCGTGCCGGTGCAAAAGGATCCCACGGCAGACATCGAGGTCGGCGACATCGAGGTTTCCGTAAACTTTTTCAATCGCACCACCAAAGGCGAAATCGTGCAATTGGAGGATAAATCCTGGGTCTCCCAGCAATGGGTTTCTCTTCCCTTCGATTGGGCTGGCGGCGAGGAAAACCTGCGCCTGAATTATGTAATTCCTTCCGAGGATACGCAGACCACTCACCTTTTCGGCGAAAAAAAATACTACGGTCAAGTCGTGTCCCTCATCTACAAGGGTGAAGTGTTGGATGTGCAGGCATGGCCGCGCGATCTGGCCGCCCGGATGGGACAACAGCCTACCAAGGCAGCAGATCAGGCAGCCGTTTCCCCGGATTTTACGGATGAGCCTCCGCCGGGATTTGATCCGAATGCCCCCATGGTTCTGCCGGAACGCCCGATTGATCCACCCAGTCACTAATTCGCCTCATGGATCACTCTTACGCAGGCCGGCAACTCGGCGAATATCACCTCAGGGAATTGCTTTTCCGCTCTGCCACCCGGTGCACCTGGCTGGCAGAGCAGCGCTCCATTGGCAGATTGGTGCTGATCGATGAACTAACAGATCTCGATCCGCAACATCACGCGGATTTCTTTGCCCAAGCCCGCGCCAAGGCTGCCGTGGATTTTCCAGAAATCGGCTCCATTTATGAGGCAGTCAATGAGCCTGACCTCTGCTTCTGCGCCTATGAGCGTCTGCCAGGAAAAACCCTTTCTGAACTCCAGCTCTCCGGGAAAAATCTCCAGACACTTTCCCTCGTCTCCTTACTCCATCACATCGCGGAGGCAAATCTACACCTCGAAGCACAAGGGCACGCCACCACTCCCCTTGATCTGGCAGATATCCACCTGGAGGAATCCGGCGTCGTCCGCTTGAAAAACCTCGCTACCACAGGAACCCGCACCCCGGAGCAATCGACACGGGACATCATTCATTTGGGCGAACGTTTTCGGGATCTGGTTGCCCGGGACTGGCCGGGAGCGAACCGCCTTCTTACCCTGCTGGCGTGGATGCGAGGCGAAAACGTGGATTACCCCCTCACTTGGAGGCAGGTCTGTGACTACTGCGAACAGATCACCAGCCAACTCACCGGCAATGGCCCCAAGCGCCGGGCTTCCTTCCAATTGCCTAAATTCGTGCTCCCGACACTGGCGGGCCTGCTGCTGATCGGTCTGGCCGTTACCGGCTGGTTCCTCCTGCCCAAGCCTGCACCACAGGTGAAACGCAAACCGCTGCCCTCCCCTGTGGAAGTAGTGGCGGGCAGCCATGCCACCCCGGACGGATCTTCAGAGGCACTGGAAGCTTTCAGGATTTCAGGCCATCCCGTTACCAACGGGGAATACCTCAGTTTTATCAAAATCCTCGATTTTCTGGCCAAAGACGGAGATGAGAAAATTTTCGATCATCCTGACCAGCCTCCTTCCAAGACCACGCACCAGCCAGCAGGATGGGCCTCCCTGAGCCTGCAGTTGGCCAAACCAGGCAATGCCGCCCTGTTGGATCAGCCCATCATAGGTATCGATTGGTGGGACGCCGCAGCGTATGCAAACTGGCAGAAAACACGACTCCCTACCCAAGATGAGTGGTTTGCTGCATTTGATCAAAAAAATGGCGCCACCATCTATGAATGGACGCAAACATTTGCAGCGAATCCTGCAAATCCGCTGGGCGAAAAAGGATGGGTCATCATCCGCAATGGGAGGTCACGCGAGTGGCTGTCAGCTCGCTCCACCCGCCGCACAGACTTGGGATTCCGCATCATTCTGCCGAAGCAGTAACCCTCAGCCCGCCGTCTGCTGCATGGTCACATCCAGCCACTTGAGCATTTTTTCCCGGTAGGCTCCATGGTTCAGATAGAGGGAATCTCCATGATGCCCCCCCTTTACCTCAAACAAGGTCTTGGGCTGCCCGGCATTTTCAAACAGCAGCTTCCCCTGAGAATACGGCACCACTTCATCCACCGTTCCATGGACCACCAGCAGGGGCGTGGGTGATAGACGTTTCACGAAATCCTTGGGCGCCCATTCATCGGAAACCAGACGTTCCCCGAGCTGGCCACCCACAAACCGGGCCATGGAAAGATAGGAAGCAAATGCCCCATCTATCACCACCGCACGCAGCCCCTTCACCGGAGTTTCCGCCAGTGCGGTGACGGATTTCGCCCCGCCCAGGCTGTGTCCGTAGGAAATGATTTTGTTCTGATCAATATCCGGCCGCGTCTTCACATAAGCAAAGGCTGCCTTCACATCATTGATGATGCCCCGGCGATCCGGCGTCCCTCCGGATTTTCCAAACCCGCGGTAATCATACATCAGCACATTGTAACCTGCCTCCGCCATCCATAGAATGAAGCCGAGATGGTAACCCAGTGAACCTGCATTCCCGTGGGAAAACACCACCGTTCCCTTCTTCTTTTTCGTGATCGCGGGGATGAACCAGCCATGCAGGAGGGTGCCATCGCCGGATTTGAAATCCACATCCTCGTATTTAAACCCCCACGTTTTCGGAGTGGCCGGTTCATCATGGGTGGGAAAGTAGAACAGCTTGTTTCCACCATTCTTTCCCAGCGCTTGCTCGGCCTGCCTGGCCACCTCTCCATTCGGGTCACGCAGGATTTCATTGCGCATCTGCTCCAGCCCCATCGGGGTGGTGGCCTGCTGTGCCGCCAGCGTCGAAATACTGGCCAGAAAAAAACCGGGGTAGCGTCCGTTCATGAAAGAAGATGCCCTACGTTAGCATATCGCAGGCATTTCAAAACGCCGATTTGCATCACGAGAAATTCAGCGCATCCATGTCGAAAACCACCGTCACATCTTCCGGGAGCGAAGTCCGTGCCAGGATCGCCTGCACGTGTTTGGAGAGCGGGCGGGCTTTTTTTGAACGCAGGGTGATCTGGAAGCGGAATTGCCCGTGAGAGCGAATGAGGGGCGAGGGCAGGACTTCACCTAAAACGATGCCATCCGGCAGCGTTTCCGCGAGGCGCAGGTGCAGAGTCTGGAGCGTGAACTCCGCTCTCCGCTCATGATTGGAACGTGCCGTGAGCACGGCGCAATGCGCATAAGGTGGGAAGGAGAACTGACGCCGGAATTCCATCTCCTGCTCGGAAAAGCCATCGAAGTCATGCTTCCGTGCATACTGGATGGAGGGAGAGTGAGGAGTGAAGGTCTGCACGATCACTTCCCCCTCCAGCTCTCCCCGCCCGGCGCGGCCTGCCACCTGGGTGATGAGCTGGAAGGTGCGCTCCCCTGCCCGGAAATCCGGCACGTGCAAGCCCAGATCCGCATTGAGAATCCCGACGAGCGTGACATTCGGAAAATGCAGGCCCTTCGCAATCATCTGCGTGCCGATGAGGATATCGATCTTATGCGTCTTGAACGCATTCAAGGTATCGCGCAGCGCGTGCTTGCGCCGCATCGCATCCGCATCGATTCGGGCAAAGCGGGCGCTGGGCAATACCTTGGCCAGCACCTCCTCCACCTTCTGCGTTCCATAGCCCTGGAGAATAATGGCCGGATCCTTACACTCCGGGCACTTGCGGGGAACGATGGCCTGGTGACCACAGACGTGGCAGACGAGACGCTCGTCCGTCCGATGATAAGTGAGCGCCACTGCGCAGTGCGGGCACTGGTAGACGTATCCACACTTGGGACATTGCAGTGAACGCGCGAAGCCACGGCGGTTCAGGAACAGGATGGACTGCTCACCCTTCTCCAGCCGCTGCTCGAGCGCGGAACGAAGCCGGTCTGATAGAATGGCCAGCCCACCCTTGACCTTGGATTTCTCAGTCCGCATATCGATCACCCTGACAAGCGGCATGGACTGGCCATCCGCGCGCTTATCGAGGCGGATGAGTTGGTATTTCCCCGTCTGCGTATTGTGCCAGGATTCCAGAGAAGGCGTGGCAGAGCCAAGGACGATCGTGCAGGGCTCGAAGTGGGCGCGCAGCACTGCCACATCACGGCCGTGATAACGGGGCACGCTCTCCTGCTTGTAAGTATTCTCGTGCTCTTCATCCACCAGGATAAGGCCCAGATTCGGCAATGGAGCGAAAACTGCGGAGCGCGCACCGATGACAATGCGGGCCGTCCCTTTCCGGATGCGGTGCCATTCATCGAAACGCTCGCCCTGCGAAAGATTGGAATGCAGCACCGCCACCTGATCCTGCATGTGGGCGAAGCGTGCCTTGAAACGACGGACAGTTTGAGGTGTTAGGGAAATTTCAGGGACGAGGACCAGCACCGTTTTTCCAATATCCAGCGCTTGCTGCGCAGCCTGCAGATAAACTTCCGTTTTCCCGGAACCTGTTACACCTAACAAAAGGAAAGGCATTCCTGGCTGGCGGATGGACTTACCAATGATTTCCAGCGCCTCTGCCTGTTCAGGATTGAGGGCAAGCGGCCTTGATTCCAGGATTTCATCCACGCCATCCGCTTCCGGATCCCGTCTCACTTCTTCGATTTCCAGACGCAGCAGTCCGGCTTTTTCCAAGGCCTTCAGCGCGGCAGCCGTTCCTTCTCCCAGGTCCGCCACAGCCAGCCGGAAATCCACTGCCACTGCGAGCAGAGAAAGAATGGCATACTGTTTGGGCGCGCGTTTCTCCAGCTTCGCCAGCACTCCGATATCCGGTGCTCCCTCCAGCACCGCCACGCGGCGGGTCTTGGCGGAATTCCCTTCAGAGCGTACGGACTCTGGCAGAATGGAACGGATAACAGATTCCAGGCTGGTACCATAGTAATCCGCGATCCATTGAGCGGTTTTGAGCAACACAGGCGTGATGAGCGGCTCGGGATCAATCAGTGCGTCCAACTCCCGCAGCGCGAAATCCGCCTGCTCAGGCTCCTCCACGGACAATACTGTCCCGGTAGCCGTTTTCCGCCGCAATGGCACCCGTACACGACAGCCGGGGAGCACATTCAGATCCGCCGGAATGGCGTAATCAAAAACGAGCTCAGACGGGCCATCAATCAGCACACGGGCATTCACGGACAGAAAGGGTGGCCGCTTCCAGCGAAGGGGCCAAGAGCGGATTTCCAATCCCTCAAGGAATGATCCTCACCCGATCCCCGGCTTCTGTCATCGCAAACAGTTTCGCCGCATTTCCGGCAGGTACACGGATACAGCCATGCGATGCCGGATAACCGGGAACCACTCCCTGATGAAGGCCGAAATCACTGCAATTCAATCGTTGGAAAAACGGCATGCTCGCGTGATAGAGTGTGGAGGTCCAATCACGATGCTTGTTGGTGATGACATACTCACCCGTGGGGGTTCCGTAGCCTTTCTTTCCTGTGGAAACGGAGGTGGTGAAAAGCTCTGTGCCGCTGGCATCGTAGAGACACGCCTTCTGCTCTGAGAGACGAATGATGATCTGGCGTGTCTCCTTGATGGGATCCTTGCCCAGGATCAACCGCATCATCGCCACATCATTGCGGCGTGAGGCGAAGTTGATCGGCCAGAGCTGGGAGCGGCGGGTCCACGTTTCTGTTTTCGCACCAGCACGCAGCAGTTGCCGTGCGGTTTCCACCACTCCGGAATCCACTGCCACCATCAGCGGCGTGACATTCTTATCGTTCTTCAAAACCCAGCGGATCACCCCAGGACGCACCAGGTTCAGAAAAGCATCCGACACCGGAAGGTTGAATGCCATGTTAGGGTTCGCCCCACGCTTCAGTAGGATATCGACCGTACGAGGGCAGCCAGTGGCGATGGCCATAAGGAACAATGGCTGATCTTCCGATAGATGAACGTTTGCATCCCCTCCTTTCTCCAACAGAAAAACTGCCACATCATCATGACCGCATCTCACGGCGATCGCCAAGGGTGCTTCGGCAGAAGGTGGAGTAGGCGTATCATAACGGGCACCGCAACTGACGAGCAGCTTCACCATATCCAGCTCACCCGATGCAACCGCGCGATCAAGCGCCTGCCCTACAGGGCAACCATAGTCCAACAGAAGTTTCACAAAGTCTCCATCCCTCGCATTGGCTGCCGCCTCTACCAAGAGCTGGCCCTGCGCGTTTCTGGAATTTCCATGTGCGCCATGGGTGAGCAGTAGTTGCGCTATCGGGCGGTTACCATGGGCATATGCCTGCCACAGCCAAGGTTCCCAGTTCCCATGGTCCGGCTTGCTGCCATGCTGTAGAAAAATTTCCAAAACCCGGGGCTCGCCGTTCATGATCACACTTTCCAGAGATGACTGGCCCGTGATCCGGGAGGGTTGGTTGGCATCCGCTCCCGCTTGCAGCATGCAGGACAGCAGTGTGAAATCGCGGTTCCTTAGGGCATGCTCCAGCGGTGTCCGGCCTTCGAAGCAGGGTGTGTTGGGATCCGCTCCAGCCTGAGCCAGTCTCGGGATCCAGTCATACCATCCCTGGCGAATAGCGAGTTCCAAAGTGCCGACTCCGCTGGGACTCACTGCACCCGGATCCGCGCCGAATTCCATCAGACTTTCAGCCAGATCCCGGTGGCCATGTTTGATAGCCACCTGCAGTAGCGGGTTCCCTTCGTTATCCCGCATATGCGGATCCGCACCTGCCTTCATCATGGCACGCACAAATGTTAGGCGGCCTTCCCGGATAGACCACGGCAGGATTTTTTCGCCATCGGACATCACTCCATCAGCACGCGCTCCCGCTGCCAGCAGTCGCTCCACGATCACTGCCTGGCCCCGCTCCACGGCTGCTCCCAGCACAGTGGTTTTATCCGGAGTTTCAGAGTTTACATTCGCCTTATGGTCAATCAGTTGAATGGCCATCTCCACGCTCCCTTGATCCACCGTTACGCGCAGGGGCGTGCGGTTGTCGGCATCACGGTGCTCCGTGTGCACTCCCGCATCCAAAAGCCAGCCTACCACTTTGGCATCCCGGCGGGCAACAGCTTCTGTTAGCGATTTACCAGAAGGTTCAATGCCCGCTTTGCCCAGCTCCCTGATACTTTTTTGTTGGGGAGAATCGCACGAAGCCATCATGCCGCACACAAATAGGATGCAGCTCCATGCCAGAGGTTTTTTTACGAGGCTGGCCACAGCACGAAGCACGCTATCAATTCGGAAAAAACATGCAAGTTTTCTGAATTAAGGAGCAGGCGTGCCTTTTTTTGCAGATTCCAGATGCTCTTGTAGAGACAGGTAGGCCTTGCTGAAAGCGATGAATGATTTCTCGATGCCTACGCTTCCATAATAATCCACGTCCTTCGATTTGTAGCTTCTGCCCAGTGCCCGGAATTTGCTTAGAACTTCATTGAATTCAGCAAGCAAACGGCCGTCGTTGGGATCGACGACCTTCTCGAAACTCCAGAGTCGGCTGCGACTGCTTTCATAGCCAGATTCGATGCGTTCGACTGCATTGGTATCAGCAGGATATTGTGTGCTTTTCCCTGCCCACTCGATGGGCATGAGAGCATCCTGAAGAGCGGCAGCAGTCACTTTTCTGGGCAAAGTGGTGGGGCGTTTCCCTGCAGCCTGCAGAGCCAGCATTCGGGCAGATGCGTGATAAGGCAGCGCCTTGCTGATTTCTTCAAGTTGTTGCCTTACCTTGGGATCTGCGAGAAACGCCGTAACCTCCACTTTTTTCGACTGCTCCATCAACGCTTCAAAACGGCGGTGTGCTGCGGCCGCTTCATCGGTGGAAATTTTCCCCGCACGAGCCAGTAGCTCTTCCGGGGAGGAGGCTAGACAGATTTCATACTTAAGGAAAAACCCAGCCTTATCCAGAACGAGTAAAGCGGGCAAATACTCCGCAGCAGCAAAGGGCAGGATCAGTCGCCCATGGGATTCTTCAGTAGGTGCTTCGCTCAGGGTTTCCCAGAAATCAGAGGGAAGCTGATAGCCATCATTGGAAACCCGGCCCATCACCACACTCTCCGGCTCATTCCCTGTGAAGGCTGCATCTGCCAGCACAAAGGCTGCGGCGCTGAGTTCATTCTCTCCAAAAGAAAGATCTCCCTTTCGTGTCTGGAGCGTGAGGTCAATCGTTCCCTTGGAAAGTTCCTGATGCCTTTTTTCCAGCAACGGTCGTAACTTCAAAATCCATTTCCCTAGATTCCCTGCAAACGCAAAATCCTCGCTGGGGAGGGTATCCATTTTGAGGTTTAGGACCATCCGGGTCTTATTTTTCGTCTTCCAATCTGTGGCGGTCACCAGCACACCCACTTTGCCAGTTGCCATTTTGAAAGGCTGCTCATTCTCACTGGCAGGAGTTGGGGAGGCCGGCGGGGAGGAGGGTGTTTCCGCTGAAGTCACACTGACTTCATAGGCCTTCTCTTCGGGTATCCAGTTCTTCCAGATAGCTTCCTGGTCTTCCCCAGCTTCTTCAGGATAAAGGATGCCCTTGAGGCAGGCAGCCAATGTCCTGCTGTCATCGCCAGGACGTGCATCCAGCCACACACAGGTTTTGTCGATGAAGGAACGATCCACTTGGCCTGATTCCACAGGATCCATTTCCATCCCCTGAGACAGCCTCTGGAGAAGCTCACGTGCCTCTTCTCTTCCCGGGCTGAGCACTAGGGCCACAGCGAGCGCCTGCGCCTTCACACGGCGTTGAGCTGCGGTTTCCGAGGGGGACATCCGAGCCACAAAAATCAATTGATTAGCAAGAGTCTGCTGCTGATCGATGGGAAGTGCCAACCGATCCCGCCGGAAAGGAGACACATCTTCCTTGGGCATGGGAAATATGGCCTCCACCGGGAGCGTACTGATGGCCAGCAAGGTCAGGACAACACCCAGGGGCGGGCGGATGGAGAAGCAGGGTTTTTGCATCTGATGTCACACAGTTAATAGGAAGTACTCCCCTCCCCTCAAGCGAACATTGCAATTCCCGGCAGCTTCCCTCCATGATCCTCGTCATGAATCAAAGTGCCCCCAGCCTCGAAACGCGCGAAGAAGTGATGTTTTTCGATACCGATTGCGGTGGAGTCGTCCATAACATTGCATACCTGCGAATGATCGAAACCTGCCGCACTCGTCTGGCAGCCTCGATGGGCATGAATCTTTCGGAGATGATGGAATCCCAAATCTTCGCCGTGGTGGCTCGCACCGAGATTGATTACAAACGATCTGGAAAACTGGGAGACTGGATCACCATCCGGGGCTGGGTATCTGAAATTTCACGCGCCCGTTTCTGGTGCTCCTTTGAAATGATCCGGGAGTCGGATGGCACCCTGCTGGTCACCGCCCGCCAGTCGCTGGCATTGGTAAAAATGCCTGAAGGCAAGCCAGTCAAGCTGCCAAAGGAATGGGCGGAAAAGTGGGGCTGAAATCACTCAGCCGACGGGGTGCTCACTTTCGGCCGTTGCTCGTTCTCTTTTCTCCAGCCAGACCACCAGAATAGCAATGTCTGCTGGCGTGATACCTGGGATGCGTCCTGCTTGCCCCAATGTGGCAGGGCGAATCTCTGAAAAACGGACTTTCGCCTCTTTTTTCAAGGCTGTGATCGCATCATAATCCAAGTCTGCAGGTAGCTTTCTTCCCTCCTGACGGGATACCCTGTGGATCTGGGATTGTTGCCTTTCGAGGTGACCTTCGTATTTGAAATTCGTCTCGATAATTGGCCAAAGTTCCACGTGGAACTCTTCCTTGAGGGTTTCCGGCAAGGTTTCCCAGCTATTTTCACTGCGCCGGAACCATTGATCCAGCTTCACACCTTCATAGACGGCGTGTCTCACGAAGGTCTCCGCTTTCTCCAAACCACGCAGTTTTTCCTGCACCCGTTCCACACGCTCACCACTGGCCAAGCCTATATCCGCAGCTCTTGGAGTGAGTCTGAGATCGGCATTATCTTGTCTTAGCAAGAGACGATACTCCGCCCGGC
>Ga0070658_10000878_pt1 | contig 25744 bp, 21 predicted proteins | sample KBSC13metaG_FD_64664 | JGI IMG/M metagenome (GOLD analysis project Ga0070658, IMG submission 64664) | Corn rhizosphere microbial communities from Kellogg Biological Station, Michigan, USA - KBS C1-3 metaG | ecosystem: Host-associated > Plants > Roots > Rhizosphere > Soil ... | reverse complement strand
GTGGGAGATCGGTACTTCTACCGCTACTGGGGACAGGTGTTCCGCACGCTGACGCCGAAAGAGCTGCCGGGAAACAGCCGCTTCGTGCAGTTGAACGTCGATCGCGGCAAATATCTGCTGGGCGAACGCGTGCAGCTCACCGCCCGCCTGCTCGACGACTACTATCACCCGATCAAAACCGACAACGCGACCGCGATATTGAAGCCTGAAAACGGCCCGGAGCAGAAGATCGCGCTCCAGGCGACTCCGGGCGCCCCCGGCCTGTTCGCCGCCCAGATTCAGCCCGACCGCATCGGGAAGTTCGAAGTCTCGCTCACCTCTCCCACCAAGTCGGAGGCCAAAGCCAGCACCGCATTCCTGGTCGAGACACAGGCCCTCGAACGCCAGCGTCCCGAACTCGACGAGACCCTGCTCAAGCGCGTCGCCTCTGCCGGGGGAGGCAAGTACTACCAGGCTACCGAGATCGCGAACTGGGTCAAATCCCTCCCCGACAACAAACTCGTCGTACGCAGCGAACAGGAGATCGACCTCTGGAACCACACCTTCTTCCTGATGCTGTTCGTCGTCCCTCTCGCCCTCGAATGGCTGGTTCGAAAGCGTAAAGGTCTGCTCTAACCTTCATATATGCCTGCGGAGTGAGACAGGATCGCGGTTCCCTCGGACGAATTGAGGTTCAGTATGGAAACCATTCCCTCCTATGGGCCGTTCCCAACTCCAGACGAATTCGCTCAAGCCTGCTTCCGCTTGCGGGACAAAAAGGAGCGCATCTCCTACTGCCGAGAACTGCTTGCGAAACTCCCCTTGCAACCTTATGCTGATTCCGCCGCACACATCCTGTGCGCGCATGTCTATGAGGAGCTCGCACGGGCTCTCTTCCAACCCACCCAACACGTGAGCGTCGATCCCCTCTTCCAGCAGGCTATTCGGTGCGCCGAACTCTCCGGGGACGATCCTACACAATACAAGATGCTCTTTTCCTACGGAAGATATCTGTGCAACGACGGCTCTGACCGTGGCGCCGTCTGGCTCCAGAAGGCGCTCAGATATACACGTGCGTCCAGAGAAACCATCCATCTCATGACCTATTTAGCGATGATCCGGGCGGATGATGCGGTCATGTATCCGCAGGCGATCATGCTCTTTGACTGGGTCTGTGTGATGGAAGAGGCGCCGTTAAACACCCTGTGCGACAAATACAGATGCCTGATCCGCAACGGTTTCGAAGACGAAGTTCGCGCAATCGCGTCCCGTGTGCTGGGGGAGACCTGTGAAGAGATCGGCACAGTGGTTGCCGCCAGGCTGGCATTGCATCGGAAAAAGGCTGCGCATAAAGCCGCCTTGAAGGGGTTTACAATCGCTGAGGAGACATCCCATAGACACTGGAGAGGCCAGTTCAAACTCGTCCTCTCTAGGAGCGACCCTTCCATCAAATTTGAAACGGGTCCGGCGCCGCCAGTGCAGCCCGATACGATGAATAACAGTTACGCTGAGCCACTCCCCTATCAGCATGAGTTTGAGCTAGTTTTCTACCTGGAAAGCGATCCTCGGAAACGCGTGACACTCTGCCGTGAACAGATCGCGAAGCTGCCGCCTGCACCGGAAGCGAGCCCTGCAGACCACATGCTATGTGCGCATGTCTATGTCTGCCTTGCCGAGGCGAACTATTTTCTGCCGCCTTCTCAGGATGCGGAGGAAGCCTATGCACAGGCATGGATACAGGCGGAACTTTCCGGCGACGATCCTACGCGATATTGGGTTCTTACTCGCTATGGAAGTTATCTGTGCCGCGATGGCTCTATGAACGGGGTGCCGTGGATCCAGAAGGCGATGCAATATGCGCGTGCGCCTCATCAGATCGTCTTCGTGCTCATGAGATTAGCCGAAATATGGGCTAAAGAGGAAGCTACGCACGCCCTGGCTCTCTTCCTCTATGATTGGATCTGTCTGATCGAGGAAGCGCCGTTTCCCGCAATGTGCGATAGATATGGATGCATGGTTCAGCATGGATTTAAGGATGAGGTTCGCGTGATAGCGTCACGTAGACTCGGAGAGACCTGTGAGGAGATAGGCGCCGTGCTTGCTGCCAGACTGGCCCTCAATCGCAAAAAAGCGGCCCATGAGGCGGCAGAGAAAGGATACGCCTTGGCCGAAGCGACAGCCGAACGACGCTGGCGCGACCATTTTCGATCCGTTCTTGCTCAGTACGATCCTGTGATAAGAGCTGAAATACGCAGTCTCATCTCTGGAGTGTCTGAACAAAATACCTGACCTGGGTCGGATCCTGGCTGGTCTCCTTAATTGGTTTCCTGAGATTTTTGATTGGTGGACTCTTCGCCGGTGGAAGGTGGGTCTTGAGGACCAGGATTGGCCGGCTCCTCGCTGGCTGGCTTTGTCTCTTTGGGATCCTGCGTCTCTTGAGTATCCTGTTTATCCTCTTCGGAGGGCTGAGCCTCTTTTTTGCTGTCAGTTGGCCCCGTCTGGACCGTGGTTTGCCCGGACGATTTTCCTGCCGATCTGCGGCGAGCATTGCTTCGAGATCTGTTTCGAGCGCCTTTTCCGTTCGCATGTGTTGTCGCTGCAGGCTTATGCTTCGCCTTAGCACTTGCCGAGCCGGCTGCCGGGCTTCTCAGAATCACAAAAGCGATCACTCCGGTAACGCTCAGGAAGGTAAAGAGAGCCACCAGGAGAATCGTGAAATTGTGGTTTACTCGACGCTTGGGCCTGCGGACGCTGTTCGCATTGGGAACCAGGGTGGACACGGCGCCCGGAGCCTTGATTTTCGGCAGTGGTTGGGGTTTTGCGAGCGCTATCGGTGGGAGCGCTATCGGCGCGGCGACAACAGCCGGCTGCACCAGGACAATTTCACCCCGCAACGCCGAGAGCATCTCACGCGCTGAAACGAACCGAAACATCGGATCTTTAGCCATCGCCTTTGCGATCACGGCGCGAAGCTGCGGGGAGAGCGTCGCGGGCAGTGGCGGCGCCGGCTCATGAAGATGCTTGTGCGCCACCGCGATCGGCGTAGCCGCCTTGAAGGGCACATCCCCCGTCACCATCTCATACAAGAGAACACCTACCCCATAGAGATCCCACTGCGGCGTCGGCGTCTTGCCCTGAATCTGCTCCGGACACATGTATTCCGGCGTGCCGAACTGTTCTCCCACCTGCGTGACCCGCGGCCCGTCCAGAATACTGGCGATGCCGAAGTCCATCAGTTTGACCTGATACCCCTGCGTCTCATCACACAAAAACACGTTGGCGGGTTTGATGTCACGATGCACCACATTGTGCCGTTCGTGCGCGTACAGCAGCGCCGCTAAGACATGTCCGGCGATCAGCGTGGCTTCGCGCTCCGGCAGCGGTGCGGGAGGTGAGTCCTTTTTCGGATGCAGGCGTTCGTGGAGAGTACGCCCTTGCAGCCTTTCCATCACCAGATAGGGTCGATCGTCCTGTTTACCCAGATCGATAACGCGCACAAGACCTTCATGATGCATAGCGGCCAGCGTTTTGGCCTCTTGTTGGAAGCGCGCAAGGAAGCTCGGATCGGCGACGAACCAGGGCTTGAGCATCTTGATCGCTACGGGACGTTCCAGGTCTTCCTGCACGGCAGAAAAGACTTCCGCCATGCCTCCCTCGCCGATTTTGCCAGTAAAACGATAGGTACTCATTCTCTCCTCTACTTGAGCAGCCGCGCACACTGCGGGCAAACAGATATGCAGCCAAACTTCCCGGTAACGAACAATCAGCCATCGATCTTTTCTTTGTAGATCTAATATACCCTAATGCCATTGGAGATGGGTAGGTCAGGCACAATTGCGATCATGACAAAGCCGTTGTCCTGACTTCCACCGAAGTGCAATGCGGAGAAGAGTTCGCGATCCGCACACCAACTCCTGTCGTTGACTCTTGCCGGAATGCACTTTTCCATGATGTCAGGATGACGAGTCTTTACCTATGGGAGTTAGAGTTGTATGTAGACTCAATGTAACACCAGGCTATCAATTAAAGCGTCTCCCAAAAGACGGATTTTGTCCGCGAATCCTAAAGAATATTCCTAGTTCCCTACCTGTCCGGTTTTGCAGCGATTACGTATAGTTTTCCTTTATGCAGGAAACTGATCTGTTCACCGTCCGGAAGCCATTGGAGATGCTCGATGAGCTTATTCGCATTGACATCTTCGTCCGGTCGGAAAGGCAGGTATCCGATCTCATGCATTCCTTGCCCGTCCGTTCGGCTGACCCAGAGCTCTTCCGTCTCCGTTGTCTTCACGGCAAACTTCGGTAGAATGCGGTGCAGCCAGGACAACAGCGGTGGTGAATGCGAAACCTGAAGATGGTACACAATAGACTGTTGCTGTGCGGAGACATCGTCGGCCAGTAATTTGGCATCTGCCGGAAGTTTTAGATGTACCACCTGCTCAGGCTTTGGCGCATTTTTCTTCCGGTCGCTCTCCGAGAAATCCAGGAGGGCGCGGTCTTCGGTTCGGTACCGATCAATCTCCACGGTTCCCGTAGTGGACAATCTCTGCGTGTAGGGTATGTCGATGAACAGAGGCCGCTGAGTGGCGAAGGGAGCCAGCATCGACGGAGTCTGGTCCCAACTGAGATACCCACTATCTCCCTCCGGATTCCACAGATCGCGAAGGATCGCCGCTTCTCTTGTCAACTGACAAAGATGGCGGGAATCCACAAAAAGGTTCTCTTCATACCGGTTGCTCTCCCAGGCGCGAAAGTGGCTGCCGTCCAGTTTCGCGGTGCGTGGTGCAGGAAGATCGTCTCGTTGTCTATAGGTCTGCCAGAGCAACCAGTTCCCATCCGGCGACGCTTCAAAATCGCTCACCTCTAACAGCGGATACGTTGTTGTCCGATTGAGCATATCCGTAAAAGCGACCAAACGCTCTCTCTTCCTCGTCGTGACGTTCAGGAGGTCCGCCGATCCACGCCAATGGATAGGATCGCCATTTTCGAAGTTCTCACCCCCTTGCCGCTCGGTAAACACAATGACAAGTTTGTCGGCAGAGATCCAGACGAACTGCTCCGGGCCGGTATCTATCTCCGCCACCGGACGCGCCGCCTCCGTCAATAGTCGCTCATGGGGCCATGCCAGCCCGATCCCCAGCGCAATCATTGCCCCCAGTCCCAATCCGATGCCTATCCGCCAGCCTGCTATTCTTCTGCCAACCGTTCCATATTTTGAACACTCTCCTGGCCTGGACATCATCTGTCTGTTGGTACCGTCCATAACGCATCCTTGTAGAGGAAACTAAGCCTTCTAGCCGAAGGGAGCCACTGGAGGCCGTGCAGGGGATCGATCTTCTCATCCTCGTCAGACAGGAGGCGACGGCCTATCTCATGCATCTCGCGTCCATTGGATCGGCTGACCCAGATCTCTGCGGAAGCCTGAACCGGGGCGACCTGATGCGGGAAGAGCCGGCGAAGCCAGTGCATAAGAGGCGCCTCGTGTGTGGAGAGCAGCACCCATGCCAAACGGCCGCCCTCGTGGCTCTGTTCGACCGCGATTATCTGTGTGCCATCGGGTGCGTAGAGTACCTCCCTGGCGCTGTGTGGCGGAGAAGAGAGATTTTGGTTGGATTCGATCTTGACGTATTTCCCCTCGGAATCGACTTGAGGAGCGCGCGGTTCGAAGAAATCTTTCTCTGTGGAGACTGGCAGGAAGCGCCTCTGTCCCGGCGTTTCGACATCCCCACCGAAGATATTGGTCGTTTCGCGGGAGGCATAATTGAAACCTACCGCTCTCCAGTGACGACTGTCTTCCTCCCAGGCAATCTGCCCGACGGTATTCGCGGGACGTGGCAGGGACACCGTCTGAAAGCTGGAGCCGTCCAACCGTGCCGCGTGCACATCGTCAAAGAGTTCCATGTTCCACAGAAGCCACTTCCTGTCCGGAGAGAGTTCCCACGACTGTGTTCCCATGTCGTTGTCCTTCTCTAACAGCTTTCTTAACCCGAAGAGTGGTGTGCTTTGACGAGATCGGATGTCGTAGAGAAACGGATCTCTCAGTCGCCAGTCTCCGGATCCGGTGAAGACGACCGCGTCGGAGATCCACCGATACTCGCAGACGACTGGCTCCGGCCCCCACCAGAGTTTGACGTCGGCAACCTGCGTGGCACGTTCGAGCAGCCCTGGCTCACGTCGAAAAAGCGCGCTCCCGACGCTCACCAGACTGATCAATCCCGTTGCGATCATCGCCTGCCATGTGCGTCTCTTGAGTCTCATCTTTGCTTCTCGGAACCTTAGGGTCAGTAGGGACCGCGCACCGAGTCTTCGACATGCTCCGTGTAGAAGAGGGTCAGTTGGGTATGCAGTTCGGAAGGCAGCGAGGGCAGCGCGCTGACGGCGGCGTTGGCGCGGGCCATGGCGGGATCTTTTGCGCCGGGAATGATGGTGGTGACGGCGGGAAAGTCAAGACACCAGCGCAGCGCCATCTGCGCCATCGTCATGCCTTCAGGTACGAGGGGCTTCAGCGCGTCCGCGAACTCCACGCCTTTCTCGAACGGCAAGCCTGCAAAGGTCTCACCGACATTGAACGCCTGCCCGTCGCGGTTGTAGTTGCGATGGTCGGCGTCGGCGAACTTCGTCTCTCTGCGATACTTGCCTGCGAGCAAGCCACTGGCGAGCGGCAGGCGGACGATCAGGGCGACATTGCGGCGCTCGGCCTCCGTAAAGAGCGAAGCGATCGGCTTCTGCCGGAAGATATTGAAGATGATCTGCAAGGACGTGATGCCCTCCTGCTGCACGCAGATCCTGGCCTCTTCCATCGACTCCACGCTCACGCCGAACCGACGAATCTTGCCCTCCTGCTGGAGTCTGCGCAGCCACTCGAAACAGTCGCCGCGCTGATACTCTTCGGTCGGGATGCAGTGGATCTGCTCCAGGTCCAGCGCCTCCACTCCCAATCGGCTCAGCGACGCCTCGACATGCTGTCGAAACGCCGCTTCCGTAAAGTTGCCCGGCCAGCCCGGCTCTGGAAACCGCCCCAGCTTTGTGGCGACACAGACATCCGCCTTTGTCTCCTTCAGAAACTTTCCGATCAGGGTCTCACTCCGCCCCAATCCGTAGACATCCGCGGTATCGAAGAAGTTGACGCCGCTCTCTACGGAGGTCTGCAAAATCGCCATCGCCTCCTGCTCGCTCACATCGCCCCAGTCGGAGCCGCCCAACTGCCAGCAGCCCAGTCCCACCTCCGATATTTTCGGCCCCTCTGCACCCAGGGTTCGTAAATGCATCTCTTACTCCTATGTCCGATAATGTGAACTACCTGTGGCACGCACGATGCGTATCCCACGCAAACCTACTCCACTTCCGATGCGTATGGAACGTATAGCCATCCTGCCTGGAGGGAGGCGACGCCCATGTCAGCCCCTATCGACACGCCTGATCCCGAATTCGGACTGAGATCGAAACGGAGCATCCTCGATCGTCTCGTCATATTCCTCGCGCTCTGGAACGGATGCACGACCTGTCTTGTGGTGGTCATCGCCCTTCTCTGCGGTAAGCCGGTCATGCGCGCGCTGCTGCTCATGGTAGCCGGTACCTCGCTGCTCTGGATCTTTCTCGGAGGCGCGCTGATGATCACCTTCCGAGATCGTCTTCGCGACCGGGTGCGTCGGCTCCCTCTCGACTGGCGAATCACCTTTGTGCTCTTCTGCACGCTCCTCGCCCTGACCGAGGAGGCCGTCACCACGACCATGACCCACTGCGCGCCACTCTTCGGCGTTCCCTACGGCAAGGCGTATATCACCGCGTCCGGCAACTATCTGGATGTCGTCTGTCTGCACAGCGTCGTCGTCTTTGTACCGATGTTCGCGGCGTGGGCGTGGATGCTGAAACGCTGGAGTTTTCGCCCGGAAGGCGTTCTTCTGCTCTTCGGTATCACCGGCATTCTGGCGGAGATCTCCTTCGGCGGCGTGCAGGCCATTCTGATGTTCAGTTTCTGGATCTTTGTCTACGGGCTGATGATCTACCTGCCGGCCTGCTGCATCCCTGCCGCCCTCTCCACCCGACGCCCCAACTTCGCTGTCTGCATCTTTGCGGTACTGTTTCCCATTCTCTGGGTTGCGCCAGTCGCGATCGTGGTGAGCCGCCTGCATCCGATCAAGATCCATTTCGCGAACATGGTCCTTGATCCTCCTCGTCCTGCCGTTCTCCAGCCGAAATCCCCTCCCGCCGGCCACCAGAACAGCACCAATCCCATCCATTCTTAAATATTTTTAATTTCGTCCACGCTTTCGCTTCTGAACTGTCCACGCGGAGGTCCACGCCCCGCATGGATAATATCGCTGTCACTCAACAAAGAGGCGTGACCAAAATCCAGAAGCGCTTTCCCATTGCGCCTGGATCTAATCTATAAAATCAGGAGCGGTTCAAGGATGAAACCATTCAAGTCAGTACTCTACACATTGTCGGTCGCCACGATCATGGGGGCGCTCACCATCGCGCCGGCCCAGCGTTCCCAGGCATCGAATCAGGTCAACCCAACTCCCCAGATCAAGTATCTTCCGGACCTGATCGTCTCGGATGTCGCACCGGTCTACTCCAGCGCAATTTACGGGATCGGGAGAGTTCTGGTGAAGGACCAGGTCTGGGTCAAAGTAACCAACCAGGGCCTCGGCCCCGCCGGAACCTACGGATGCTTCTTCGAGTGGGACTACGGATATGGCAACGAACAGGAGTACTTCTGGCAGTTAGGCGGCCTGGGAGCGGGACAGTCCGTCTGGATCCTGGCGAGTGCCAAAGGCTACGATCTCTGGGCCAGCAACCATAAGTTCCGCTTTGTGGTCAACAACGGCAACGGCATCGCGGAGACAGACTACACCAACAACACCTACGACCGTCCGTAAGTACGAGAGCGTTTCATAAGGAACCGATGAGAGCGTGTCTAGCTACAGACGTTCGAAGTAGCTAAGCACGCTCTCATTGCATTCACCATGGTCTCTCCCCGGATGGCCGTCTCCTCACAAGCCTACTCAGTGCGGAGAGGCGCGCACGTCAGGAGAACAGTCCGGCGACGACCTTGCCCTTCACCAGTTCACGCGGCTGGTTCAGATGGTTGTAGATGACGGTATCCGCCGAGATGCCGAGCGTATGGTAGATCGTGGCGAGAATGTCGGTCGGGTGGACCGGGTTTTCGGCGGGTGAGGAGCCTGTCGCGTCCGATTTGCCATAGATCTGGCCGGGTTTGATCCCGCCGCCCGCGACCAGCGCGGTGTAGCAGTAGGGCCAGTGGTCGCGGCCGTCCGGGGCGTTGCCGTTGCCGGAGGTGCTCACACCGAGGCGCGGGGAACGTCCGAACTCTCCGATCGCCACCACCAGGGTCGTCTCCAGCATGCCGCGCTGATGCAGATCTTCCAGCAAGGCGGAGAGCGCACTGTCGAGACGCGGGCAGTGCAGATTCTTCAGGGGGCCGAAGTTGGCGGCATGGGTGTCCCAGGCTGATACTTTCGGGTCGCCATTCGCGACCGAGGGCCAGTTGACCTGCACGAAGCGGGTGCCCGCCTCGATCAGGCGGCGCGCCATCAGCGCGGACTGCCCGAAGGTGTGGCGTCCGTAGCGATCCCGCATCTTCGGCGTCTCTTTGGTGAGGTCGAAGGCGTCCCGCGCGCGGCCGGAGAGGATCAGGCTGAGCGCTTTCTGGTAGTAGGAGTCGAGCGCGTAGTTGCTGACCGCCTTGTCGAGTTCGGGCATGCCGTCGTCGATCAGTTTGCGCAGGTTGGCGCGGCGCTCCAGGCGCGCTTTCGAGACTTCGGCCCGCAGGTTGAAGTCGTCCAGCTTTATGTGGTCCATCTTGGTCTGGTCGTCGTCGCCGCCTGCCGGAAACAGATAGTAGGGATCGTAGGCTTTCCCCAGGAATCCCGCGGTTCCCGCCTTCCCGACGACATTGCTCTCCTGCAGCGGGCGCGGCAGCATGACGAAGGGCAGCATCGGCACATCCGGCGGCATGAACTTCGCGATATGCGAGCCCAGGTTCGGATAGTCGGTGGAGTTCGGCGGCTCTAACTGTCCGGAGGGCGACACTTTGTCGGCCTGCTCCCCGGTCAGCATCTGATACATCGCCGCGGTATGGTTGAACAGACCGTTGGGCGTATAGGAGACGGAGCGGATCAGGGTCGCCTTGTCCATCTGCTGCGCCAGTTGCGGCATGACTTCGGAGAGCCAGATTCCCGGAACGTTCGTCTTGATGGGTTTGAACTCGCCGCGCACATTGGCAGGCGCATCCGGTTTGGGGTCCCAGATGTCGATATGACTCGGGCCTCCCTGCAGATAGATCAGGATGACGGACTTCGCGGCTCCAAAGCCGCCTTTGCCCTTCACCTTGCCATCTCCTACCGTCGCCGCCCTGGCTTCGAGTTCCAGGATACCGGGCAGCGTGATGCCCAGCATACCCGCGCCCCCGATGCGCATCAGTTCGCGTCGGGTCACTCCATCGCAATCTAGCCCACCGTTACCGGGAATGGATAACATAATCTCGCTCTCCTTGGGGGATCTCCCCCAAACCCCCTCCTGTTTAAGGTGGGGTTTTTAGCGCTTCAACTTCTCAGCGAAGTGTTTACGGAACTTCGATACCTTCGGGGCAATGACAACTCGACAGTAGCCCTGATTCGGATTGTTCGCGTAGTAGTCCTGGTGATAGCCTTCCGCCGGATAGAAATTGGTGAACGGCGTCACTTCGGTGACGATCGGATTGTTGTAGAGCCTCTCGGCTTCGATCTCCTTGATGACCTGCTCGGCCACCTGTTTCTGCTCCTCACTGTGTGTGAAGATCGCCGAGCGATACTGTGTGCCTGTGTCTGCGCCCTGCCGATTCAGAGTCGTCGGATCGTGCGTGGTGAAGAAGATCATCAACAGATCGTGAAACGAGATGACTTCGGGATCGAAGGTAATCTGAATTCCCTCGGCATGTCCGGTCGTACCGTCGCAAACCTCGCCATAACTCGGATTCGGCACCGCCCCGCCCGCATACCCGGATTCAACCTTATCGACTCCCTTTAGATCGCGGTAGATCGCATCCGTACACCAGAAACATCCTGCCGCCAGTGTCGCGATCTCTCTCCCCGGCGGCACGGTCGGGGTCGTTATCGGTAGTTGTGTCATGAACTTTTTATCTTTCTGATTGTCAGCGCTTTAAGCGCGTTGATACAATCTATAAGGGCTTTTGCCCCTCAAAAAGTTCCATCGTTTCGTTCAGGCCAACCAATAGGAATCAAGGGATGTTATCCCTCGCTACGCGCCTGCGGCGTGCCGTCCTCCGGACGGAGTAATATGAACACCAGAGTAATCCCAATCCCAACAAGCAGGGCATTATTGCCCGCTTTAGCGGGTATTCGGTTGCGAAGCAACCTCTAGCGCAGGGCTTTAGCCCGGCGCCTCGGTCCGGTTACCGGTTGAAGAGGAAGGCCGGGCTGTTGAGCAAGGCCCACATCAGGTCTTCGGCGCCTTCCGCGCGGTTGGCGGAGACGTGCAGGGTGGACAGGGAGGTCGCCTTCTCCTTTGCGGTCGGGAAGCGGGAGAGCGTCGCGAGGAAGATCTCCTCGACGACCTTCTCATCGGAAGGATTGGACTTCAGCAGTTTGGCGATGCGTCCGGTCGGCGCGGAGACCGAGTCGGAGAGCGTCGGACCGTTGATGAGGTTCAGCGCCTGCCCGAGGCTCACGGTGCTGGAGCGCTCGCACTCGCAGGGCGTCTCGCGAACGGGCTTGCCGAACAGGTCCAGGAAGTCGTTTCCCGCCGCTTTGGCGTCCGGAACTTCGACCGCTTTCGTTCCGGCGGGCAGTCCCGCGAACTGTACCGTCGAGCCGGTCGCATCGTGCAGTGCATCGTAGAGCTGTTCGGCTTCCAGGCGGCGCGGGGTGGCATGCGAGAAGTTGATCTTATCGTCGGCGTTCCAGCGGTTGGACTTCAGTTCGGACTGATAGGTGCGCGAGAGCACGATGGCGCGCATGATATGCCGGGTGTCGAAACCGCTCTTCACAAAATCGGTATTGAGCGCTTCCAGCAGTTCCGGGTTGCTGGCCGGGTTGCTGGCGCGGATGTCATCGACCGGATCGATGATGCCTTTACCGAGGAAGTAGCTCCAGATGCGGTTGACATAGGCGCGTGAGAAGAAGGGGTTGTCCTTCGAGGTCAGCCAGTCCGCGAACTCCTGGCGGCGGTCCTCCGTCTTGACCGCGGCGAGTTTGCCGACCGGCACATTCGGCAGCACCGCCAGACCGGTCTTCGGATGCGTGACTTCGCCCGCGCCTCTATTAAAGACGACTTCCGTGCCGGGCGCGCCCGGTTTGTAGCCGACCTGCGCAAAGAACGCTCCGAACTGGTAGTACTGGTTCTGCGTCCAGCGCTCGAACGGATGGTCGTGGCACTTGTTGCAGGAGAAGCGGATGCCCAGGAAAAGCTGAGTGACATTCTCGGTCGCCGTGGAGGAGTCACGGACGACCCGCATATAGTTGGCGGCGGGATGCTGATTGGCGTCGCCTGAGGCGGTGATCAGTTCACGGACAAACTGGTTGTAGGGCTTGTTTTCGGCGACGGAGGCGCGAATCCAGTTTCGGAACTTGCGCACTCCGGCATCCCCGAGGAACTTGCTGTTGGAGTCCAGCAGATCGGACCATTTGTTCGCCCAGCGCTCGTTGTAGGCGTTGGAATTGAGCAGACTGTCGGTCAACTTTGCGCGCTTCTGCGCTGAGGCCGTCTTGTCTTCCAGGAAGGCGCGGGTAGCTTCAGGCGTAGGCAGCAGGCCGGTCAGATCGAGATAGGCGCGGCGAATAAAGGTAGCATCGTCGCAGAGGCCGGAAGCCTGCGCCTGCACCTTCTGGAGTTTCTTGTCCACCAGTTGGTCGATATAGTTGTTGTCCGGCACACTCGCCCACTTGTAGCCCGTGCGGTCGCCCAGCACCGTGATATTGTTGGCGGCATACGCACCTTCGTAGCGGACCAGACAGGCCGCTTCGCCACGGCGGATGGCGCTGATGGTACCGTCTGCCCCCATCGTCGCCACTTCGGGCAGGCTGCTGGTGAAGACGGCTTCGCGGCTCACGTCGCGGGTCTTGCCGTCCGGATAGTGCGCGATGACGAGCATCTTCTGCGTCATTCCCGGCAGCGTCACGTTGGGCACGGTGGGCAGCACTTCGAGGCTGCTGACACGCTTCACGGTATCGGCGTCGGTCTTCGCGCCTTCCGTGATCCAGCGGTTGAGCAGTTTGTAGTAGGCGGAAGAGGTGTTGAAGAGCACGCCGCCCCGGTGCGGTACCGCGCCGGTGGGCTTGAGGAGCATCAGACTCTGCGCCGGATCGGAGCGGTTGAAACGCCGTCCGGAGACATCGTCTACGAGCGCGTGATAGTCGAAATCGGGATCGTAACCGCGCAGGGAGAGCTTGAAGCCGTTCTTGCCTTTGGCGGAGCCGTGGCAGAGGCCCGCATTGCACCCCACCCGGCTCATGACCGGCATGACCTCCCGCACAAAACTGACCGGAGGAGCGGCGGCGCTCTGCACCGTGACCGGCACCGCGATCTGCTTTCCGGCTGCCGTGACGATCAGCGTGGTCTTACCCGCCTTCACCGGCACGACAAAACCGTTCGCATCGATCCGGATCAGGTCAGAGCCCGCCTTCAGCTTCGCGATCGGCGACAGATCGACGCCGTAACCTGCCTTCGACTGCCCGGTCACGATGACCGAGCGCGCATCCCGCGCATCCAGCAGGGTCAGGCTCGCAGGCTGCACTTTCAACGCGACGATCGGCGGGAGCGCCGGCTTTTTCGGAGCGGCATCCTCCGCGCGGGCGGGCGTCAGACTCGTCAGTGAGACCATAACGCCGGAGAGAAGGGCCAGGGTACGCGCAGTTCGAAAGATCATGTTCACAGCTTCCTTGTGGCGGCAACACGCATTCCTACACTCACAACTAGTTCTTTAGATTCGATCGATGCGGAAAGGTTGCACTGTTCTCGCTCCGATCGTCCCTATTTTCGAGCGGTTTTCACGGCGAGCGGCACCGGAACGAAGGCTTTGAACAGCGCGCCTCCGGGCAGATCGTAGAGCCGCACACGCCCGTCGAGACCGCCGGTGGCGAGGCGTTTGCCATCGGGAGTGAAGGCGAGCGCGAACAGCGCCCCTTCCGAACCGGGCAGCGCCGCCACCATCTTGCCGTCCGCCACGGTGTAGACGTTGACCATCCCCGTATCGCAGCCGACCGCGATCCGCATCCCGTCCGGTGAGAAAGCCAGGGACGTGATCGTGCTGGGCTGTTTGTCGAAGGTGCGGATCAGGTTGTGATCCTCCTGATTCATGGTGCGCCCTTCGGTTCGGAAGATCTTGTAGAGCCGGGGCAGGCCGTCGTCGCCGCCGCACAGCACCTGATCTTCCTTCGGGTTGCGTACCAGGCAACGCAGCGCGGTGTAGTGGGTGTTGATATCGTCGATGAACGAGCCGTTGTCTACCTGCGTCAGTTTGATCGCCTGGTCCCGACTGGTACTGAGCACGTTGAGCGTCTTCGTCTTGGGATCGACGGCGAAACAGGTGGCGAAGACCCAGTCGGAGTGGTTATCGAGCCGCATGGTCTGTTTGCCGTCCGGTACGGAGATGACGCGCACGGAGTTGTCGGCAGCGCCGAATCCCAACTGCTTGCCGTCCGGCGAGAACGAACCGCCGAAGAGCGTATCGAAGGTGGTCTGGACCGCATTGATCTCCCGGTTGGTCGTCGTATCCCAGAACTGCGCCTCCCCGAAGCGCGCCGGTGACCCGCCAACCGCAGCCAGCATCTTGCCGTCCGGCGAATAGGCCAACGACTGGATCTTCTGCGACTGCCCGACAAGGCGCGCGATCAGCCCGGAGCCGTCGGCATGGTGCAGCAGCGTCTCGCGATACCCGGAGACCGCCAGCGTCTGCCCGTCCGGCGAGAAGGCGAGGGCCGTGATAACAGGCGGTGCGGCGTAGACGGGCGGATGCGCCGCATTGATGGGATCGATCACGGCAGGCGTGTCGTCTTTCGCCCCCTCGGCGATCCAGCGCTTAAAGAGCGCGATCTGCGCGGCAGGCAGCCCGGGACCGCCTTTCGGCATCAGCGTCTTCTTGCCGGTCAGGTAGTCCATGACGAGACTGTCGTCCGGCTTCCCAGCCACCAGTCCCGCGCCGTGCTCTCCTCCCTTGAGGAATTCCGCGAAGGAGATCACAACGAGTTTGCCCCCAGGCGCAGCCGGCTGATGGCATCCCTGGCACTTCGTCTGCAAGATCGGCCAGATCTGCTTATGGTAACTGACCGGGGCTGCATTCGCTCGCTCCCCGAACAGTGCCAGAAGGCCCAGCGCCATCGTCAACCACCCGTACTGCATTCGTCGCATAAATCTTGCCTCACAGGCCATCTCACGACCCTGATTCTGACTGTCAGATTGTTCTTATTTCAACTAGCGTGCTCGGTGTTGTGTAGATAGTCCCGGATCTCCTGAATGTGCCGAATTCGATATCGACGCCATTGTCGTTTGCTTCTGCTTGTCGCACTGCTTCCAGGAAAGCATCAGAATGCTCAGATCCTTCGGGTTCCCACTTACCAAACACGAACCAATTATCGACGACCGGATCCCGCATATCACCAACGAAATGGCCGTTCCAGAAGATCGGGTACCCCTTTTTCACGGCCATACCCTTTCCATAACATCCTGTCAGCATGATTTCTCACAGGGTGATCCATTATAACGGTTTTCGCCATCAGGCGTCAACCCGATTCGCGATTTATGACAGCGGCATTTCATGCAGAAGCAGAATATTGCGCTGAATGGCTCTAATGGGGTGCAAACTTGACATATTTGGCGATGAAATCGACAAGAGGCGTCGGGTCGTCGAGGCCGTGGGGATGGTGCATGAATCCGTGTTTGACCATCACCACGATCGTGCCACCCAGCTTTTTATAGCGCTCTGCCAACAGAACCGTGTTCTCCGGGTAAGGAACGACCTCGTCGGCATCGGCAGCGAGATGAATGATAGGTACATGGGCACGCGCCAGCGGAGCGAGGTTGTCGATCGGGTTCTTCGTATAGGCCATCGCTTCGGCCTCGGAGGCGAAGCCGTAGTCCTGAATCAGCTTCTTCCAGTCGTCCGGGCTGCCCGGCCCTTTGCCCTTGCCGCCGGGCCAGCTCTTGAAGTCGCAGACCGGGTTGTCGCCATAGATCACCGCGACCTTTGTCGGATTGGCGGCCGCCCAGTTGTAGACATAGAGTCCGCCGCGACTCAAGCCCTCCAAAACCGGTTTGGCCGAGAGGCCATAGGTGTGGGTCAACTCCTTGTAGAACGCGTCCCAGTGTTTCATCGCGGAGGGCGCGCCGAAGGTGTTGCCGACCTCGATATAGACCAGATGGAAGCCGCGCTTCAGCAGCGCCAGATCGAGTTCAGGGCGATGGTCGAAGAACTCTGCCCGCCAGATCCAGGGCTTGCCGGGCACCCCGCTTGTCGGCGCAACGACGGTGGCGCGCACGCCGTCCACCGGGAAGTCGTAGCGTGCGAAGCCGTGATAGTCGCCGGGCAGGCCGGGGAACGGCGCGGGGGAGGCAGGCAGCGAGGCTCGGATCTCTTTCTCCTGATCGGCGGCTGTTTGCATAGCGGTCTCGACCGGCGCTCCTGCCGACATACCGGGCCGCTTGTGTCCGACATCGTTGAGCCAGGCGTCGGTCAGGAGGCGTTGGCGGTCGTGGATGAGCGCGTGCAGATGGTCGCGCTTCCCATCGCCGGAATACTGTGCGAGTGGGGGCAGAGTCCCCTCCGGCGCTCCCCAGCTTCGCAGCAGTTCGCGTGCGATCAGGAGGTGTCCCTGCCCATTGATATGCACCCCATCTCCGGACATGGCGAACGCCGGATTCTGTTTGCGCTGTTGGGCAAGATAGACATTGATCGGCGTGTGAATATCGATCGCTTCCCACTCCCCATGGCGGTTCTCCATGATCCAGGCCGCATATCGCGTCAGCACCGAATCGTACCCGACGAAGGGCTGGCCGGAGGGATACTCGGCGCGTCCTTCCGGGAGCGTGCTCTTTATCGTCGGCTGCGCGTCGAAGGGTGGCGGGGTCATCACCCAGAACTTTGCGCCTGATTTGCGCACGGCGTCGCGGGTCCAGCGCAGTCCCTCCTGGTATTTCGCGAAGCGCTGCGGATCGAAGGGATAGTAGATGCCATCGTTCATGCCGTAGCAGGCGACCACGAGGTCGGGCTTGGTCTTCGCCAGCGCCCGCGCCAGCCGCTCGTGCAGGTCGGGCCGCGGAAACGCGCCGCCGGCATGATTCGGCTCCGTCAAGCCCGACACCGTCTCGCTCGGCAGGCCGATATTGATCAGTTCGTAACGCTGCTCCGGGCAGTGTGCGAAGAGCCACGCGTCGATCAATTCGACATACTCTCCCGCATACGTGATGCTGTCGCCCAGGAAGAGGATTCGATGCACCCCTTGAAGCGGCTTCAACACCAGCGATCTCCCCACAAGAGGTCTGCTTTCCGCTCCAAGCGCCGCGCACGCCAACGCCATCAGCGCCAGACACATTCCCACCGTTCGCATATCGTCTTCTCTCGCATTCTATAGATTTTCGGCGCGCTTTCCTATACCTACGAATGCAGTTCGACATGCTTGGAAAGAGACGCCTCTTTGAAATTGATCACTGCCTCCAGTATACCGAGTCTGGCGAAATTGTACGATGTCAAAATACGGGCTTGCATTTTCTGCAAAACCGGTGCATACTCCATTTAGATATATCTAAGATATGTCTAAGATATATCGAATAAAGGCCGGGCCGCAACGTCGCTACCCATGCGATCCCTTACGCATAGGCGGACATGGCCTCCATCAAGTGAAGGAGTGAATAGAGAATATGTTCGACAATCAACAGCAGGGTTGGGCGCGACGCGGGCACGGTCATGGACACGGTGCTGGACATGGCGAGGACCATCGGGGATTTTTCGGCCCCTTCTGGGGCAGGCACCACGGACCGGGAGGGCCACATCACCAGGGAGGTGGCGACGAGCGCAGAGACTTCTCCTCTCCTGCGGAAGCGTGGTTCCACGACATGTTTGCCGCGATGTTCGGAGAGCATCCAGGCGGAGGTGAAGACCGTGGCCATCGCGGGGGACCGCATGGCGGAGGCCGCGGTCCTCGCGGGGGGCCGCATGGCGGAGGTCCCGGAGGTGGTGGATTTGGAGGCGGCCCACGACGCCCCGAACGCCTTCTGGAGCAGGGCGATCTGCGCTGGCTCGTTCTCGATCTGATCGCCACCCAACCGCGGCACGGATATGAGATCATCAAGGCGATCGAAGACATGCTCAGCGGCCACTACACGCCGAGTCCGGGCGTCATCTACCCGACGCTGACCTACCTGGAAGAGACGGGCCTGATCACCGGAGAAGCCCAGGGCGCCAAGAAGCTCTACACCATCACCGAAGAGGGCCGGGCCGCCCTTTCCACCAATGCGGCAGCCGTTCAAGCGATCCGCACCCGAATCGAGGCGATCCGCAGCCGTTTCGGCGACGACTCCGCTCCCGAACTGCGGCGGGCGATGGGCAACTTGCGCACCGCCATCCAGATACGCCTATCGAAGGGTGAACTGTCGCCGGAAGCGCTCTCCACCATCACGGCAGCGATCGATCGCGCAGCCAGTGAAATCGAGCGGAACTGATCCCCCGCTTCCACCAGGTGCGCTTTGAACCTATCCCGATCGGAGAACATTCCCAATGCGATGGAACGCCATTTGGGATAGGTTCCTAACGCGTCAGTTTTGCCATCGAAGCGAAACGGCAGAGCGGTTCCTGTTGTGTAAATAGCTTCGGTGAGAGGTGCTCGAACAGGCCGACATTGACGATGACGGTCAGATAACGCCAAGAACTCTCTGTCGAGAACCGACCATTGTAGCGGATCTGTCCCCACGCGTTTGCGGGCACGGTGAGCGTCTTTACTACCCAAGAACGGTTCGGCGCTCCGGCACAACGACGATCATAACGGAAGGTCGCGCTCACCTCTTCCTCGGTATGTGTGATCGTGACGCATCCGACCTTCAGCGGTTGTTCTGGGACATCGACAACGGTATCCCCGTAAGGATTGGAAAAACGGGATCTGCCATAAGATGTCGTATGGAGGACTATCTCGGCTTCTCTACACTCCAGGCGTTCTACGGGTATCTTGACCGTATCGCGAGTCGGCTTTGGCAAGCCTCCGTTCGGTCCTGTAATGCCCACCACGGTTATGTGTTGTACGACCAGAACTCTGCTCATCCGCGCTACTCCTCGACGCTCCTCATTCAGGACTTCCCGCGTCTGTATCGCGGCATGGGGCGCATTCGCTAAAGAGCGCGAAGCGCCGTCAGATCTACCTTGCAGAGAGTTAGGATGGCGAGCGGCGACGGCAATTTCAAGGGGCAGAACGCCAGGAGAGGGAGGCGATATCGACGTAGGCGCCTTTTTCTCCGCCATCGGCGGGATCGAACCGGAGGCCGGTGATGGTGCCGGTGTAGGTCGGGATAGCGGCAAGGTCGATCGTATAGGTGTGATATTTGCCGTCCGGTATAATGTCGATTCGCACGCTGCGTTCGCCGGAAAAGCCGGATTTGCCGAGCACGCTCCAGAACAACTCCGCCACTTTCTGCTGCGTGTGATAGGCAGCGCGCAGGGTGAGTTGGGGTACGGAGGCTGCGGACCACCACTGCTCGGGGCCGATCATCTGCGGATCGACCTGATCCAGATGCACCCGCAGCGCCCCTTGCAGCGGCCAGCCGGCGTCGTCTGCATTGACATATTTCCAGTGCTGACGGTCCGCGTTGAACACGTAGTTCGGGCGGGTGTCCGCGGGTTTGTGGGCGACGGCATAGGCGCGGATGACTTCGAGTTTGCCGAGAATCAGCGTGTAGTCGTAGTCGTAGGTGATGTTGTGGTCCAGGATCTCCTGGCGGATGGGCGCGATGTAGCCAGTGGGATCGTCGGTCGGGCCTCCGGTGTCGGGTTTGCCGTGGAATCCGCCGATAAAGGTATAGATGCCTGGATGGTAGATGCCCAGCCCCCAATCGTCGTTATCCAGCAAGGCGGCCCAGTGCTCGGTGGCCTTCCAGGCGGTCCAGGGCGGACCATTGTTCTCCAGATGGCGGAGAGGAGCGTTGGTGTAGGGTTGGTCGCCGTCGAAGCTGACCAGGCGATGCAGTTTCCCGATGGTATAGAGGGCAGGCAACTCTTGGTCGAAGGCGCGGTACTGGGTCTTGTCGGTGCGATGGTTGACCAGGCGATTACGGACATGCGCCGTTGCGCCCTCGATCGTGATCCAGGTCTCGAAGGTGCATTCGCCGGGCACATTGTCGAGCGCCCACTGCAAGGGGATGCTCTTCGTATAGAGCGTCTTGCCGTCGTTGGTATGCTTGAGGACGGTGCTGGCGTGGCCGAAGGCATCCCCGGTTCCGATGGGGTTCCAGGGCCAGTTTTTCCAGCCCGGATGCGCTTTACCATAAGGCTGCGGTCCGCCATAGAAGGAGAGCTGGATCTGTCGTCCCCGGTCGTGGGCGTTAATCACATTGTGCTCCGACCCGAACGTCGAAATCCAGGTGATCGTTCCCCCCTGCTCCAGGTCCACTCCGACCCGAATGTCACCGTTGTCCAGATAACTCAATTTCGCGGCCTCCGCCTGCATTCCGCTCCAGAGCAGCAGCCCCACCACACCATAGAACCACCATGACTTCATTGTCGCCCCCAATTCTGTGTTGTTGCTTAACGCCCCTGGATGCGAACGCCGGACTTATGCAACTGTATTTCACCTTTTCGCAAGCAGATCCCTTGTGCGTGAAACGGCGCGACGTTCTTATTCGTAAATTTTTCTGACCCGCAGTCACTTTTGCGTGAATCGGGGTATAATGGGAGCAGACAGATGTTCTTGCCGCGGGTAGCGCACTGGATTCGAAGGGATGTGCAGCGCAATTTACCTCGGTACAGGAAGTTTTGTTTGTGCAAAGTATCGTCAATGGTCCGCCCGACCGGACCATTCGTGTAGAGAGTGAGGCGTAGACGTGCAGAAACTTGCGGAGGTCTGTGTCCGGCGTCCCGTATTTGCGACCGTGTTGATTCTGACACTGGTCGTCGTGGGCGCTTTCAGCTATTTCCGGCTCGGGGTCGATCGATTCCCGAAGGTGGACTTTCCCATCGTCACCATCGCGGTGCGGGAGGACGGCGCGTCCCCGCAGGAGATGGAGACCGATGTCGTCGATAAGATCGAAGAGGGCGTCAACACCATTAGCGGTATCGATACCCTGAGTTCGACCTCCTACGAAGGTCTGGCGATCATCGCCGTCTCGTTCAACCTGGAGAAGCCGATCGATGTCGCCATCCAGGAGGTGCGCGATAAGGTCAGCGGCGTCATCCCGCAGTTGCCGCTCGACGTCAAGACCCCGGTCGTAGACAAAGTCGATCCGGACGCCTCCCCTATTCTGCAGATCGCTCTCTCGGCCCCCGGCAATATCCGCGATACCTCGGAGTACGCGGATAAGGTGCTGCGACGGCAGATCGAGAGTATCAACGGCGTCGGGCAGGTGCTCCTGATCGGTACCCGCAAACGCCAACTCAACGTCATTCTCGACCCCTCCCGCCTGAAAGCCTACGACCTGACCTCCGTCGATGTGCAGCGCGCGCTCTCCTCGCAGAACATCCAGGTGCCGGGCGGAACGGTCGATCAGAAGACCCGTGAGGTGACGCTCCGCACCAAAGGCCGCCTGGAGACTCCCGCCGCCTTCGACGACCTGGTCATCAAGAAGCAGGGGCCGAACCCCATCCGTATCCGCGATGTCGGGCATACGGAAGACGGCGTCGAAGAGCCGGAGACCAGCGCCATCCTGAGCGGCAACCCGACGGTCCTGCTGTCGATCCGCAAGCAGTCCGGTCTGAACACCGTCGCCACGGTCGATGCCATCCTGGACAAACTCAACGACATCAAGAAGAGCCTGCCTTCCGGCTACAACATCCGGATCGTCCGCGACCAGTCGGAGTTCATCCGCGCCAGCGCCGATGCCGTCAAAGAGCACCTCGTCATCGGAAGTATCCTGGCGGCGCTCGTCGTCCTGATGTTCCTCTGGAACTGGCGCACCACCGTCATCTCGGCCCTCGCCATCCCAGCCTCCATCATCAGCACCTTCGCAGCCATGTATATGCTGGGCTTCACGCTCAACAGTCTGACGCTGCTCGGCCTGACGCTCTCGGTCGGGATCGTCATCGACGACGCCATCGTCGTATTGGAGAACATCTATCGCTTTATCGAAGAGAAGGGCATGAACCCGTTCGAGGCGGCGATCGAAGGCACCCGCGAAATCGGCCTCGCCGTCCTCGCCACCACCCTCTCGCTCATCGCGGTCTTCCTGCCCGTGGCCTTTATGTCGGGCATCGTCGGGCGCTTCCTGAACTCCTTCGGCATGACGATGGCGTTCGCCATCGCGGTCTCGCTCCTGGTCTCGTTCACCCTGACTCCGATGCTCGCCTCCCGCTGGATCAAACCCAAAACGGTCGATCCGAACGCTCCAGAGACCTCCGATGGCATGCCGGTCGGGGATGTGCCCGCCGCCGGTAAAAATGCCAAACACGCGAGTTCCAAAGAGCGTGGCCTGTTCCATCTGATCGATGTCGTCTACACGGGCCTGCTGCGCTTCTCGATGCGGTTCCGCTGGATCATCGTGCTCGCCTCCTGTGTGGCGCTCTACAGCATCGGGCCGCTGGGCGCGATCGTGCCAAAAAACTTCCTGCCGGAAGACGATCAGGGCCAGTTCGCGATCAGCGTCCGCGCGCCGGAAGGCACCAGTCTGGAGACGACCCAGGCGCTCGCCGGCCGTATCGCCCACGATACCGAAAAGCTGCCGGGCGTGGACTATACCGTCGTCACGATCGGAGACAGCACCCAGCAGACCCATAACCTCGCCAGCATCTTCGTCAAGCTGAAACCGGCGAAGGAGCGCAAAGATCCCAACCTCTCGCAGGCCGCGCTCACGATCCGTGCCCGCAACGAGGTGCTGCCGCAGTACGGCTCCCTGCGCACCAGCGCCGGGCAGATCCAGGAGTTCTCCACCGGAGCGCCCAGCGCCACGGTCATCTACTACCTGAGCGGCCCCGACCTCGACAAGCTGACGGAGTACTCGCAAAAGATCCTGACGGAGTACAAGAAGATCCCCGGTGTGGTAGACGCCGACTCATCGCTGATCGTCGGAAAGCCCGAACTGGGCGTCAATATCGACCGCCAGCGCGCCGCCGATCTCGGCGTCTCGGTCTCTGATATTTCCAACGTGCTCCGCCTGATGGTAGGCGGCGACAAGGTGACGGACTACTATGAGAACGGCGAGCAGTACGAGGTCCATCTCCGCGCCGATCTGCCCTACCGCAACGACGCCGCCGTCATCAAACAGATGACCGTGCCCACCTCAACGAAGGACGGCTCTCCGGTCACGCTGGATCAGGTGGTCACGTTAACTACCGGCACCGGCCCGTCGCAGATCACCCGCCAGAACCGACGGCGCAACGTCCTGCTCACCAGTAACGTCCTGCCCGGCTACTCCCAGGCGGATGCCGCGACCAAACTCGGCCAGATCATCGCCGATCTGCACATGCCGCCCGCCTACACGTACGGCGCGTCCGGCACCTCGAAAGAACTCATGAAAGCGGGCAGCGCCTTCCTCGCCGCCTTCCTGCTGGCGATCATCTTCATGTACCTGGTGCTCGCCGCCCAGTTCGAGTCCTGGGTCCATCCGATCACCATTCTGATCGCCCTCCCGCTCACGGTGCCTTTCGCTCTGCTGGCGATCGTCGTCTTCCACCAGTCTGTCAACATCTTCACGGTGCTCGGAATGCTGGTGCTGTTCGGCGTCGTCAAGAAGAACGGCATCCTGCAGGTGGACCACACCAACCATCTGCGCGCCCAGGGCATGAACCGCTACGACGCCATCATTCAGGCCAACCGCGACCGTCTGCGGCCGATCCTGATGACCACCATCGCGTTCGTCGCCGGAATGATCCCGCTCGTCCTCTCCAACGGCACCGGCGCGGCGACCAACAAGGGCATCGGCTACACGGTCATCGGCGGACAGACCTTCTCTCTGCTCCTGACCCTGCTCGCCACGCCCGTCTTCTACTCACTCTTCGACGACATCCTGATCCTCTTCCAGCGCATCAAAGGCCGCCTCTTCCGTCACTAAAGCGCTGCGTTTGCTATTTGCACGCTCGCGACACCCAGTGCCCCGGCTCCCGCCGGGGCATTGTCAATTTGTCCGACAATGAAACCCTGTGAGAACCGCAGGGGATTCTTCCCTGTACGGCGAAATAAGAAGCGTCGGCTTATGACATGCCGCCTAGGCGGCAGCATGCCCTTACCACTTTTTCAAGGAGACACTCTCTATGTCTGCGCGTACTCTCACGATGACTGAATCCCTTTACGACTATCTACTGACCGTCAATCGTCCCCTGCCGGACCACTTTACGCGGCTGCGAGAGGAGACACGAGAGCTGCCGAACGGCACCATGCAGATCTCCGTGGAGCAGGGCTTGTTTATGGAGTTGCTGATCCAATTGATGGGAGCGAAGAAGGTGCTGGAGGTTGGGGTCTTTACGGGCTACAGCGCCCTGACGGTCGCCACGGCGCTGCCGGAGGACGGAAAACTGATCGCCTGCGATGTCAGCGAAGAGTGGACTTCCATCGGGCGCAAATACTGGGAGGAGGCGGGAGTTGCGCATAAGATCGACCTGCGGATCGCCCCGGCTGTCGATACCCTGGACGCCCTGCTCGCGGAGGGGCAGGCAGGCACCTTCGACTTCGCCTTTATCGATGCCGACAAGCCGAACTACGACGCCTACTACGAGCGCATTCTCCAACTCCTGCGCCCGAACGGCCTGATCGCCATCGACAACACCCTCTGGTACGGCAAAGTGGCGGACGAGGCGGTTCAGGACGAAAGCACGGTAGCGCTCCGTACTCTCAATGCCAAACTGTGCGCCGATCCACGCGTCACCCTGAGCGTACTCCCGATCGGGGACGGCCTGACCCTGGCCCTAAAGCGCTCCTGATCATTCCCGCCATTGCGACAGGCAATGCAGGCAGAAAACAGCAATCCCCGGCGAGACTACCGGGCCTGTCCTCTCCCATAACAGAGGACGCATCGCATTTGACAGGAGCAACGAAGATGACGGAGAACGCACCGGTGCGTGTTTTGGTGTGGGATGAGAACCCTCCTCATGCCCCGAAAGAGGTCTACCCGGACAGCATCAATGGCGCGATCGCGCAGGGGCTGCATGCTCTGGGGAACGGTCAGATCACCGCGACCGTCGCCAATCTGGACGATCCCGAGCAAGGCTGCACGGAGGAGGCGCTGGCCGCCACGGATGTGCTGATGTGGTGGGGACATGCGCGGCATGGACTCGTGACGGAAGAGACGGCGCAGCGCGTCTTCCGCCATGTGCATGAGCGCGGAATGGGCTTCATCGCCCTGCACTCCGCGCACTACTCCAAAACACTACAGTGGGTACTGGCCTGCCCCGGTCACCTGAAAGGGGGATGGCGGGAATCGACGCCTCCGGATACCGAGGAGATCACCGTCTGCGCCCCACGGCATCCGATCGCCCAGGGCGTCTCCGACTTCGTCTTACCGCAGGAAGAGATGTACGGCAACCCGTTCGAGGTGCCACCGCCCCTCTGCCTCGTCCTCCAGTCCTACTTCCCGCAGGGCGGCGAGTACTTCCCGGCCGGCGCCTGCTGGACCGTCGGCCAGGG
>Ga0070658_10000874_pt1 | contig 25782 bp, 29 predicted proteins | sample KBSC13metaG_FD_64664 | JGI IMG/M metagenome (GOLD analysis project Ga0070658, IMG submission 64664) | Corn rhizosphere microbial communities from Kellogg Biological Station, Michigan, USA - KBS C1-3 metaG | ecosystem: Host-associated > Plants > Roots > Rhizosphere > Soil ... | reverse complement strand
CTCGATGGGGAGATCGTCGCGCTTGACGCCAACGGGAAGCCCTCGTTCGAGTCCCTGCAGGCGCGCATGCACGTCACCAACCCGGCGCAGGTTCGTCGGCTGGTGACACAGGTGCCCGCGACCTACTTCGTTTTCGACGTGCTCTATCTCGACGGCAAGTCGCTGCTCGAGACGCCGTACGTCGAACGGCGCCGCATCCTCGAGTCGTTGCAGCTGTCCGGCAGGTCGTGGCAGACGCCGCCACACTTCGAGGGCGACGGCGACGCAGTGCTGGCGGCATCGAAGGCGCAAGGTCTGGAAGGGATCATCGCCAAGCGTCTCGACTCTCGCTACTACCCGGGCAAGCGGTCGGACTGCTGGTTGAAGGTGAAGAACCTCCGCACGCAGGAGGTTGTCATCGGTGGCTGGAAGCCGGGCGAGGGACGCCGTGCGGGCGCCATCGGTTCGCTGCTGCTCGGCGTGGCCGGCACGGACGGGCTCGAGTTCGTCGGCCACGTCGGCACCGGCTTCACCGACCGGATGCTCCGCGACCTGGAATCCGAGCTCGCGCCGCTGGCGCGCACCGACTCACCGTTCGCGACGCCAGTGCCGAGAGAGCATGCCCGCAACGCGCGGTGGGTGGAACCCCGCGTCGTCGGCGAAGTCGCCTTCGGGGAGTGGACACGTGAAGGCCGGTTGCGGCACCCGGCCTGGCGCGGTCTGCGTCCGGACAAGTCCGCTGACGAGGTGATCCGTGAGTCCTGAGGCAGCGAAAGTCGCGGTGCAGGTCGACGGCCACACGTTGACGCTGTCCAACCTCGACAAGGTGCTCTACCCAGAGACTGGTTTCACCAAGGGCGAGGTCATCGACTACTACACGCGGATCGCGTCGGTGCTGCTGCCACATCTGCACGACCGACCGTTGACGTTCAAGCGTTATCCCGATGGTGTCGACGCGCCATTCTTCTTTGCCAAGAACACTCCGCAGGGCACGCCGTCGTGGGTGCACAAGGTGCGTCTGCCGTCACCGGGATCGAGCAAGAAGCGCGAGACCATCGACTATCCCGTCGCCAACGACCTCGCGACACTGGTGTGGGCCGCGAACCTCGCCGCGCTCGAGCTGCACGTGCCGATGTGGCGCGTCCCCGACAAGCCACAGCCTCCGGATCTGCTCGTGTTCGACCTCGACCCCGGCCCACCGGCGACGATCGTGCAGTGCTGTGAGGTCGCGCAGCTCGTGCGCAGCGTGCTCGCCGAAGACGGGCTGACCGGCTATCCGAAGACCAGCGGATCAAAGGGCTTGCAGCTGTACGTGCCATTGGACGCGACCTCACCCTGGGAAGACGTGCACGCCTATGCACGCCAGGTGGCGCAGCGACTGGAGAAGGAGAATCCGAAACTCGTCGTCTGGAACATGAAGAAAGAGCTGCGTACCGGCAAGGTGCTGGTCGACTGGTCGCAGAACAACGCGGCGAAGACCACGGTCGCGGTCTACTCGCTGCGGGCACGGGCCGCGCCGACGGTCTCCACCCCGGTGACATGGGACGAGGTCGAGCACTGCCGCAAGCCGGACGACCTGCGCTTCACCAGCGACGTGGTGTTGCAGCGGGTCGACGAGCTGGGCGACTTGTTCGAGCCGTGCCTACACGGCGGCCAGTGCCTCCCCTAGCGGCACCACTTCGTTCGAAGTGAGAGTCAGCCGATGACGGGGACCGAGACCGAGCCGGACAGCTGTACGACGGCCGCACCACGGTTCGGGACAAACGGCAGCCCTGACGTCGCGACCTGAAGCTCGAGCGTGTCGCCCTTCTTCAGCAGCCAGCTCACGCCGACCAGATCGAGCGACACCTTGTGCGTCGTCGTGCCCGCGTCTGCGCCGTAGTTGGCGAGATCCAGGTCGTCGAGCCGGATCGCTGAGGTCTGCAGGTCGAGCACCTTGCCGGTTGCCTTGTCGACGAGCTTGAAGAACACGTCGGTGCTCGGTCCGGCCACCGTCACGTCCAGCGACACATGGCCTTCGCCGACGACGAGCGTGTCGCGCTTCGCGGTGAGCACGGGCACTGTGAGCGCGGACGGGTCACCGTCCTGCGACGGCGCGTCGGTCACGAGCGGTGAGTAGCCACCCGCGCTCGGGTCGACGGCGGCGGGTGCGTTGGCGCTGACGATGGTGCCGGAGACCGCAGTCTTGACGTACGACGCAGCGCCCGGTGTCGACGCGGTCGGGAACTGCGAGAGCGAGTGCCAGGTGCCGTTCTGGTCCTGCGCGAGCACCGGCGGCAGGCCGTCCTTGGCGCCCTTGTCGTGGCGCAGGTAGACGTCGAACCACTGGATCGCCTGGCTCTCGATGAAGTCGCCGTCACTGACGCCCTTCGCGAGCCCGGTGCCGGGCTTGTCGCTGTAGCCGTCGCTGGTCGGGCAGCTCACGTGACCGCCGCAGAACGCGATGAGCTTGACCGGCACACCGGGGTGCGCGTGCCGGATCTGGGAAAGGTTCGCCTCGGCCTCGTTGAGGTTGAACAGCGTGTCGACAGTGCCTTGCACGAGAAGCGTCGGGACCGTCGGGACGTGACCGGCCGGCGCTGCTCCCCAGGACACCATCGACCGTTGCCCGAACCACTGCAACGTCTGCTCGTCCGGGTAGCCCTGGGCGATGCCCTGGGCTTCGCTGCGATAGATGTTCGGGTCATAGCCGCCGGTCTGCATCCCGGCGGTGCCGCTCGGAGTCAGGTGTCCCTGCGCGATGCCGGCCAGGCCGGCGCCGAACAGCAGCTCGCCCCAGCCGAGCTTGATCACGCCGCCAGGGAACAGCGAGTAGCGCAGGTCGTTCCAGGCCCACTCCGGCACGATCGCCTTGACGCGGGAGTCAAAGGCTGCGGTCGACAGCTGGATGCCGCCGCCGTAGCTGGCGCCGAGCATCCCGACCGCCGGCTGACCGTACGTCGAGCTCTTCCGGTTGGTGTCGCGGGCGATCTGTGGCCGCGGCGCGAGAACGTCGTTGATGAGCGCGGAAACGTCGCGACCCTCCGACAGCGGGTCGTCAACCTCGGCGACGCCGCCGGACTGGCCGAAGCCGCGGGCGTCCCACGTCAGCTCGGCATAGCCGGCCTTGAGGAGGTTGGTGTCAGGCGTCGTGTCACCGGAGCCGCCCCAACCGTGGCCGACGAGGATCGTGTAGTCGGGATGCTGCGCCGTCGCATTTGTCGGCGTGAACAGGTTGTAGACGATCGGCGTGCCGTCGAAGCTCGCGATGCAGCCTCGTTCGTAGGTGTAGCCGGGGGCGGAGTTGGTCGCCGCCTGCTGCACGGTCGACTCGACGTGCGGGCACGCGGCCGCATGCACCGCTTGACCGGCGCCGGTGGCCACCACCAGAGCAGCGCCCACGGTGGCAATGGCCAATGGGGACGCAACAAGTGCGCGCAGGCGCAACGAAGACATGCTCGACTCCACGAGAAGGTTGTTGCACCGTGCAACGAGCGAAGACTTCGTTAGGTGACGCTGGATGTCCTGCCTGCGAGCGGTGAGTCATCGAAGTGGTCGAGCAGTTGGCGGACGTCGCGGTAGACCGCGATTGCGCCGGCGTCACGTAGCTCTCGTTCACTCACCCCGCCGGTGAGCACGCAGACACAAGGCAGTCCGGCCCGGCCGGCGGCCTCGACGTCCCAGACGGTGTCGCCGACGAACACCGCATCCGAGGCGTCGAGGCCGGCCTTGTCCAGCGCCGTCTGCACGATGTCGGGATCAGGCTTGGAGGCGTCGACATCGTCCTTCGTCGTCACGACCTCGATCGCATCATCGGCCTCGACGGCCGCGCGAAGGTGCGCCGCCTCCTCCTCCGACGCACTCGTCGCGAGCACCACCGAAAGTCCGCGCTTCTTCGTCTCCCGCAGCAGGTCGCCCGCGCCCTCGAACGCCGTCAGTCGGTGTTTCCAGGGTCCGTAGAAGTCACTGTGCGCGGCGCGAACCTTTTCATCGTCGCGGCCGAGGATGCTCTCGACGAACCGGTCCGATCCTTGCCCGACAGTCCGATGCAAGTCGGTCATGGGCACGTCGTGGCCCTGCGATCGGAATGCCTGCCACCAGGCGACGACGTGCAAGTAATTGGTGTCGACAAGCGTCCCGTCGACGTCGAACAGCACCCCGCGCGGCATGGTTCTCCACTACCCCGTGGGGTAGGGCGCAGACATGTCGACGTACGACGTCGTCGTTCTCGGCGGCGGTTCTGCGGGGGAAGCGCTGGCCAGCGAGCTCGCCTCCCGAAACAAGCGCGTCGCGCTGGTCGAGGAGCATCTCGTCGGCGGCGAGTGCCCCTACTTCGCCTGCATGCCGAGCAAGGCCATGCTGCGTGCTGCGGCGGAGAACATGTCCTGGAGCGACGCCATCAAGTTGCGCGACGAAGTCGCGGGACATCGTGACGACGACGACGCGGAGCGCGCTCTGCGCGACGCCGGCGTTGAAGTCGTCCGCGGTCATGGCGTCGTGACGGCGCCGGGAACTGTCACGGTCGGAACGCAACAGCTGCCCTACACCGACCTGGTGATCGCCACCGGCGCCGCCACCGTCATCCCGAAGCTGGAGGGCATCGACGAGGCCAAGGTGTGGACCAGTGACGACGCGTTGAGCAGCGACGAACGTCCGGACCGACTGCTCATACTCGGCGGCGGGCCGGTCGGCTGTGAGCTGGCGCAGATCTACGCCGCGTTCGGCACCGAGGTGACGCTGGTCGAGTCGGCGGAGCGGCTGCTGGCGAAAGAGCCCGCGTTCGTCGGCGACGCGGTAGCCGACGCCTTGAAAGCCGCCGGTGTGCGTCTGCGTCTGGGTGAGTCGCTGGACGAGGCGCCGCGCGATGACACGCGACTGCTGGTCGCGACCGGCAACCGTCCGCGCGTCGAGGGCATCGGTCTGGAGCGGCTCGGCATCGCCCCCGCTGACGACGGCGCGATCGGCGTCGACGACCGGTGCAGGGTCATCGATCACGTGTGGGCGATCGGCGACGTCAACGGCATCGCACCGTTCACGCACGCGGCCAACCAGCAGGCCCGTGTGGTCGCAGACAACCTCACCGGCACCGATCGCGCGCTCGACAACCGGGCGGTGCCACGCACCGTCTATACCGACCCCGCCGTCTTCTGCGTCGGCGACACCTCCGGCGAGCCGGCCGCCACGTTCGACGTGGGCGAGACGGCCCGCGCCATGGTCGCCGGACGCGACGCCGGCTGTGTCGCCCTCTACCTCGACGACGACCGCGGGGTGCTCGTGGGCGCGGCCGTGGTCGGGCCGGATGCGGACGCCTGGGCCGGCGAGCTGACGCTCGCCATCCGCGCCGAGGTGCCGGTGTCGGTCCTCGCCGACGTCGTCCATGCGTTCCCCACCTACGCCGAGGCGCTACATCCGCCGTACGCTGACCTGGCCCGACGACTGTCCGGGAAGGATGCTGATGCCTGACGACATCGAGACGCCGGAGGCTGACGCCCTCGAGCAGGAGCAGTCCGTTCGGGACCCCGAGGCGCCGATCCCGCAGACCGACACACCGTTCGAGGTGGATGAGGGCGACCTGGTCGAGTCGACGCTCGAGGTGCCGCTCGACGACGACGACTGGCGTTAATGTCCGCACGATGACGACGACTCCGGGGATGCGCCCGATCCGCCTGCCACGATCGGCGCGCCGCAAGCAACTGCTCGGTGCGGCCCAAGAGGTGTTCGTCGCCAACGGCTACCACGCGGCCGCGATGGACGAGATCGCCGAGCGAGCGGGCGTGAGCAAGCCGGTGCTCTACCAGCACTTTCCGGGCAAGCTCGAGCTCTACCTCGCGCTGCTGGACCAGCATGTCGAAGTGCTCGGCGAGCAGGTCCGCAACTCGCTGGAGTCGACCGAGGACAACAAGGAACGTGTCACCCGCTGCATCGCGGCCTATTTCGACTTTGTCGATGACCCGGGCGGCGCGTTCCGGCTCGTGTTCGAGTCGGACCTGCGCAACGAGCCGGCGGTGCGCGAGCGTGTAGAGCGTTCGTTGCAGATCTCGATCGACGCGCTCACCGACACCATCGCGCGCAACACCGGCTTTCCCGGGCCCGAGGCGGAGCTGCTTTCGTGCGGTCTGGCCGGGCTCGCAGAGGTGAGCGCGCGCTGGTGGTTGGCGGTCGACCCGCACCGGGTGGACAAGGCCCGAGCGGTCGAACTGCTGGCGGGCCTCGCCTGGCGGGGCATCAGCAGTTACCCGCTGGTGTCCTCCGACCATTAAGGTCGAGGCATGGAGGTCCGGGTCGGCGTCAAGGGCGCGCTGCGGGAGCTGAGCATCGACTCCACGCAGACGGCGGAGGAAATCGAGAAGGCCGTCGAGGAGGCGCTGAAGTCGGGTTCCGTGACATTCACGCTGTCCGACGACAAGGGCAAGAAGCTCGTCATACCGGCGGACAAGCTCGCCTACATCGAGATCGCCGAGGCGGAAGGTCGCCGGGTCGGCTTCGGCGCCGTCTAAGCAGTCAGGCCCAGTGACTGCATGCGCTGGGTGTGCCGTTCGGTGAGCCGCGCCAGCAGCTGACCGACCGCGGCGAGGTCGACGCTGCCGCCGACGAGCAGCCGGGCCAGGGCGTCGCGGTCGACCGCGACGCGTTGCGCCTGCACCAGCGCTTCACCGACCAGCCGGCGGGCCCACAGCGCGAGCCGGCCGGCGACGGCCGCGTCGGCCTCGATCGCCGCCCGCACGTGGTCGACCGCGAACTGCGCGTGGCCCGTGTCGGCGAGCACATCAAGGACCAGGGCGCGGGCCTCGTCATCGACGTACTGGGCGACCTCGCGGTAGAAGTCGGCGGCGAAGCCGTCGCCGACGTAGGCCTTGACCACGCTTTCCAGCCAGTCCGACGGCTCGGTCGACTCGTGGAACGCGTCGAGCGGCCCGACGAACGGCGCCATCGCCTTCTCCGGGTCCTCCCCCATCGAAGTGAGTCGCTCGGCCAGGGTGCCGAAGTGGGCGAACTCGGCCACCGCCATCTCGGCCAGGGCGACCTTGTCCCGGACCGATGGCGCCCAGCGGGCGTCCTCGGCCAGCCGCTCGAACGCTGTGAGCTCGGTGTAAGCCAGCAGCGCCAGCAGGTCGACGACCGCCTGTCGCCGATCCTGGTCGGTCATCTCGTCGGTCCAGTCCGGCACGCCGCGCACGCTACCGCCCGGAACATGATCAGCCGGTAGACTGTTGTCACCATTTGAGCGCGTTCCGCGCTCGAGCAGCTTTCCGCGGCAGATCGCGGGTGTCGGGATCAAAGCGATGGTCTCGGCACGACGAGGAGACCATCATCACGAAAACGTTCGCAGAGCTAGGCGTTGCCGACGACATCGTCGCCGCACTAGCCGACCAGCAGATCATCAACCCGTTCCCGATCCAGGCACTGGCCATCCCGCTGGCCTTGAAGGACCACGACCTGATCGGCCAGGCCCGCACCGGCACCGGCAAGACCATGGGCTTCACCGTGCCGATGCTGCAGAAGATCGACGCTCCGGGTGACGGCCGGCCCCAGGCGCTCGTCGTCGTACCGACCCGCGAGCTCGCCGTCCAGGTGACCAACGACGTCAAGATGGCGGGCGCCCGTCGCACGGTGCGGGTGCTGACCGTGTACGGCGGCCGCGCCTACGAGCCGCAGATCGAGACGCTCAAAGCCGGCGTCGACGTCGTCGTCGGCACGCCCGGGCGACTGCTCGACCTGTCCGGTCAGCGCGCGCTCGACCTGTCGCAGGTGAAGGTGCTCGTGCTCGACGAGGCGGACAAGATGCTCGACCTGGGCTTCCTGCCCGACGTCGAGCGGATCGTCGCGCTCGTGCCGCAGATCCGGCAGACGATGTTGTTCTCAGCGACGATGCCGGGGCCGGTCATCACGCTGGCGCGGCGCTACCTGCAGCACCCGACGCACGTGCGTGCGGAGTCGCCCGACGACAGCGCGACGGTGCCGACGACATCACAGTTCGTCTTCCGCACGCACCAGATGGACAAGCCGGAGATGCTGGCGCGCGTGCTGCAGGCCGACGGGCGCGGCCTGGTCATGATCTTCACCCGCTACAAGCGCGCGGCCGACCGCATCGCGGCGGACCTCGTCGAGCGGGGCTTCGCGGCCGCCGCGGTGCACGGTGACCTCGGGCAGGGCTCGCGGGAGCAGGCACTGCGCGCCTTCCGCAACGGCAAGGTCGACGTGCTGGTCGCGACCGACGTGGCCGCCCGCGGCATCGACATCGCCGGCGTCACGCACGTGATCAACTACGAGTGCCCGGAGAACGAGGACGCCTACCTGCACCGGATCGGCCGCACCGGTCGCGCCGGTGAGGCAGGCACGGCGGTCACCTTCCTCGACTGGGAGGACTCCTACCGCTGGGGCATGATCAACAAGGCTTTGGACCTGCCGTTCGAGGAGCCGGAAGAGACCTACTCGACCTCGCCGCATCTCTACACCGAGCTGGAGATCCCGGCCGGGGTGACCGGTCGGCTGCCGAAGGCCGCGCGCACGCGCGAAGGCCTTGAAGCCGAGGAGGTCGAGGACCTCGGCGAGACGGGCCGGCACAAGCCGAGCGAGCGCAAGACAGGCGAGCGAGGGCAGCGCAAGCCGCGGGCGCGCAAGCGGACCGGCGGCTCCGCGGGCCAGGCACCGGCGGCCGGGAGCGGCGCCGCCGGGCCGGAGGCACAACCGGCAAAGCCGCGGCGTCCGCGCCGGCGTACACGCAGCGGCGTCCCCGTCACCGACACAGACCAAAGTTGACAAGTCGTAGGTCGCCCGAGCGGCGGTCAAGACGGGCCTTCGCGGCACCGATCTGTCGAGGGAACGATAGGAGGTGCGCGGGTGACCGTTCGCGCAAGGCATGGCCGTCGCACGGCCGACAGCATCACCGGCCTCACCGTGTGGCTGACTGACCTGGCCGCCGGACCGGAGGTGAACCGGGTCATGGTGGCGGAGTGCACGGTCCCGGTGCACGACGAGCCGGCCAACTGGTTCTATGTCGAGGCCGACGCCGTCGAAGGCGTCGCCCGGCTGCGCTGCCTCGCCTGTGGTGACGTTCGTCCGCTGATGGACTCGGCCGACCGCTGGACCTATCCCGCGGCGTGGTCCTGCGGCAACTGCGCGCAGTCGATCGCCGAGGTCGCCTACGGCCTCAACGTCGTGGACGGCGAGCGCGTGACCTGGATCGCCGTCGGCGTGCGCTGCGTCAACTGCGGCGAGATCGGCGGTGTGACCGACCTGGTCGTGGACGCCCCGCTACCCGAGGTGCTCGCCGCGCTCTGACCCCGACTTGGGAGCCTTCGTATGCGGCTGGTGATCCTCGCGGACACGCACGTACCCAAGCGCGCGAAGGACCTGCCCGCCGCGCTGTGGGCCGACATCGACAGCGCGGACGCCGTCATCCACGCGGGCGATTGGGTCGACGTGTCGCTGCTCGACCAGATCGCCGCCAGGGCAAAGCAGCTCGTCGGCGTCGTCGGCAACAACGACGGGCCGGCGCTGCGAGCGCGGCTGCCTGAGGTCGCCACGGCCGAGCTGGGAGGAGTGCTGCTGGCCGTGGTGCACGAGACCGGCGCCGCGGCCGGGCGGGAGCGGCGGGCGGAGGCGAGGTTCGCCGATGCCGCGGACGTGCTGGTCTTCGGGCACAGCCACATCCCGTGGGACACCACGACGCCGGCCGGGCTTCGCCTGCTCAACCCCGGTTCGCCCACCGACCGGCGACGCCAGCCGACCGGCAGCTACCTGACCGCGGAGGCGCGGGACGGCGTGTTGACCGAGGTGCGACTGGTGCGCCTGCCGGTCACAACCGAGCTCAGAGCCGGACGGTGACCCGCACCCACGACCCGCGACCGCAGGCCGGGCAACGCAGCCAGGAGCCGTAGCGGCGACGAACCAGCCCGAGCGTCGTCTCGCGCTCGCCGCGGCGGAGCCCGACGGCGAAGTGCACCGCCGGGAACGCGGCCCGCAGCGCCGCCAGCGGCGTGAGCAGCGTTTGGGCCCGGCAGCGTGAGCAGTCGATCGCGATCCCGCCGCCGAACACCGGGCGGTCGGCCTCGGTCGAGGAGAACAGAGCGCGCTTGCCCTCTGCGTCGTGCACGACTGGAACGACCGACTCAGCGGCGGCAGTGCGGGGCCGCACCCGATCGAAGCGGGATGCCGGAGGCGTCACTGCGACACCGCCGCGGTGACGTCGGCCTCGACATCGAGCACGGCTGGCTCTGGCTCGCCGGCGATTCGGCGGGCCAACGTGCGGTAGGCCTGCGCACCCGGCGTGCGGCCGGCGGTGCGCAGGATCGACCGGCCGGCGGCCGGCGCCTCGGCGAAGCGCACCGACTTGGCGACCGGCGGCTCGAGGACGTCGAGGCCGTAACGGTTGGACACGTCGGCGAGCACTTCACGCGCATGCGTTGTGCGGCCGTCGAACAGTGTCGGCAGCACGCCCAGCACCTTCAGCCCGCGGTTGGTCAGCCGCTGCACGTCGTTCACCGTGTCGAGCAGCTGCCCGACGCCGCGGTGCGACAGCGTCTCGCACTGCAGCGGCACCAGCACCTCGTCGGCAGCGGTCAGCGCGTTGATGGTCAGCACCCCGAGCGACGGCGCGCAGTCGAGCAGGATCAGGTCGTACGACGGACGGACGTCCTCGAGCGCGGCGCGCAGGATGTATTCGCGCCCGGTGCGGGTCAGCAGCGCCGCCTCCGTGCCCGCCAGCTCGATCGTCGACGGCAGCAGGTCGATGCCGTCGTCGGTCGTCTGGATCGCCATGGCGGTCGAGACGCGGCCGAGCAGGACGTCGTGCACGGACAGCTCGACGGCGTCCGGGTCAAGCCCGAGCGAGAACGTCAGGCAGGCCTGCGGGTCGAGGTCGACCACGAGCACGCGGCGCCCCAGCTCGGCGAGGCCGGCAGCCAACGACGCGACGGTCGTCGTCTTGGCGACGCCGCCCTTTTGGTTGGCGACAGCGATGGTCCGGCAGTCCGTCAAAAGTCGTCCCGGGGAAGTCGGCCGCACATCGGCGAGAACGTGCAGTCTAGCCGTCGAATGGTCACCAATCGGGGCCAAAACCGGTTCGGTTAGCCAACGTTCACCCAAGGTCTTCAAGCGGTTGCAGCTCCTCGGCTAGCCCGGCCCAGGAGGCGTGCGGCGCGCAGGCGGCGCGGCCCTCCGGGCAGTGCGCGGCAAAGTCGCACCAGCCGCACATCGGGCCTGGCCGTGGCGGGAACTCTTCGGCCGCAACGATCTCGTCAGCGAGCCCCTCGGCGCGTTGCAGGTGTCGTTGCAGCGCTTCCGGGGAGTGCTCCCAGGCAAGCACCTCCCCGGTCGGCAGATGGTGCAACTCGACCCGCAGGCAGGTGGCCCGCAGCGTCCGCGCCGCAGCCAGCGCATAAAGCGCCAGCGCCATCGACCCGCGCGTGTCGTCGGTGGTCAGCACATGGCGCCCGGTCTTGTAGTCGACCACCACCAGGTCATCGCCCCGCCGGTCCAGCCGGTCGAGCCGGCCGGAGAAGGCGAGCCGGTCGGTGCGCATCCCAACCGTGCGCTCGAGTCCGACCGGTTCGTCGTGGGGGTCCAGCGTCGCGACGTAGCGCTCGACCATCGCCGCGGCCCGGTCACACCACAGCAGCGACTGCTCCTCGTCGCGGAACCCGAGCGGGATCCAGCCGCTGCGCACCAGCGCCCCGGCCGCCTCCGGCGTGCGCCGCGCGAGCGGAAGCCCCCACCACGCCGCCAGCGCGCTGTGCACGGCGGCGCCCACGCTGTTGTGCGCCCACGGCGCCCCCTTGGCCGGCGTCGGCCGGTCGAGGTAGGTGAACCGGTAGCGACGCGGGCAGTCCTGCCAGGTCGCCAGCCTGGAAGGAGTGCATGTGAACAACCGCTGCGGCATCCCGGTGAAGCCCAGTTGGCCCTGCTGCGCGCTCTCTGTGACCGTCACGACGGCCAGTCTCGGTCCGTCGTACGACGAAATCGCGGCGCCGCGCCCACCCTGTGGACCGGCGCCGGTGGACCGCGCCGACCGACCGCCGCCGCCTCCCACCGAACTGTGTCTCCCGAATCGGACAAGCGACGCGATGGCTGTCCGATTCGACAGACATTGTTCGGGCGGGTGACTGAGCCACCTAGGCCCGGCGGGCGAAGGCGATCGCCGAGGTCGCGATCAGCTGGACCGCGATCGCCGACAGCAGCAGGCCGGAGATGCGGGTGACGAGCAGCACGCCGCCTTCCCGGATCACCCGCAGGATGACGTTGGCGAAGCGCAGCGCGAGGTAGAGCACGATGTGGACAGCGACAATGCCGGCGATGATCGCCCAGGCGTCGGCGAAGCCGTGGGCGCCGCGGACGAACACGATGGTGGCCACGATCGCGCCTGGTCCGGCGAGCAGCGGCGTGCCGAGCGGCACGAGCGCGACGTTGACGTCCGGCACGTCCTCCGGGCTCTCCTGCTTGCCGGTGAGCAGCTCCAGCGCGACGAGCACCAGCAGCAGGCCGCCGGCGCCCTGCAGCGCCGCCACGGTGATGCCGAGGTAGCGCAGGATCTGCTGCCCGAACAGCGCGAACGCCGCGATCACACTGATCGCGACCAGCACCGCCTGCCAGGCCAGCCGCCGCCGGGCCCGCATGCTGCGGCCGCTGGTGAGGGCGAGGAAAAGCGGGATCGTGCCGACCGGATCCATGATCACCACGAGCGTCACGAAGACCGACGTGAACAGCCGCACGTCGAATCGCATCGCCCTGGGACTCTAGTGGGCCCGCAGTGACCGGCCGGTCACGCTGCGCCGGGAACGTCCCCCAGCCGCGGCGACAGCGAGCCGAACGCCAGCTCGGCCTCGACGTAGCGGTCGCGCAGGTCGATCATCTCCAGCGAGTCATAGACGAGCACGCCGGCGGCCGCCGGCCAGATCAGCGCCCAGAGCCACAGGCCCTTGGCCTCGCCCACGAAGGCGGCGCAGTCCTGCGGGGTCGGCAGGGACCACAACGCGGTCGGGTGGCAGGCGGCATCGACCTTCGCGTCGGGCGGCCCGTCGCCGAACCCGTCGCCCGGATCGGGGCCGGGCAGCCCCGCGTGCCGGGCGCCGAGACCCACTCCGGGCTCCTCGGACACCAGCAGCATCTCGGCGCCGCCGCCGAGTGGGCTAGGCCCGGTCAGGCAGGTCACCACGGCCCGGGCACCTTCGCGCTCGTCACCGGCGTGGGCGAAGCCGCTGATGACCCATCCGGGCGGGGCCGGATGAGGCACCCAGACCGGCACATTCGCCCGGCGCAGGACATGCTGGATCGCCTCCGGCCCGGGCCGGGGAATCACGCTGTAGGGGGGCACGGTGCCGTGCACGTTGCACTGCCAGGCGCTCGACCACAGCCCGGGCGCACGGAGCACGCCACCGCACCGGGGGCACCTGGGTTCCGGCCGCACAAAGTGAACGGTCCTTGTCGAGACCGTCCACGTCAAGAGCTAGTTCAGCGACGGTAGGACGGCCGGTCCACCGGCGGGGGCCTCTCGTCCACGATCTCGTGCTCGGTATAGACCCTTCGCACGGGCGGCCGGCGGCGGTGGATGATGCGCCGCCGAACGACCGGCCCCCCTGGACCTTGCGGCCCGCCGAAGCCGGCTCCCATCGTCAACACGACCGCCAGCACGGCAACCGCGATCAGGACGATCAGGAGAGCGAGCATGAATGAGCTCCTTCGCCGATGGTGCTTACCCTCAGTGACTGATGTCCCCGACCAGGCATGATCGGAAACCGCCGCCGATCGAGTGCGCGGGTGCCGTCGTACGGGACTCCGCCGGTCGGTTGCTGCTGGTGCGCCGCGGCCACGCGCCGGCCGTGGGCCGGTGGTCGCTGCCCGGCGGCCGGGTCGAGCCAGGGGAGACGGCCGCCGTCGCCGCCGCGCGGGAGGTCCGTGAGGAGACCGGGCTGGACGTCCGGGTCGGTCCGCTGCTCGCGACAGTGCAGATCGGCGACTACCTGATCCACGACTTCGCCGCCGAGGTGATCGGCGGCGATCTGCTTGCCGGCGACGACGCCGACGACGTCAGGTGGTGCTCGGTCGACGAGGCAACGCAGCTGCCGCTGACGGACGGTCTGTTGGACGCGCTCCGGCGTATGGTGCCCGACCTGGAGGGGTGATGTCTCAACGTCCGCGTTACCGATCCGTCGTCGCCGACAGTGCGAGGTGGGACGGTTTCCGCTTCCGGCCGGGCGACATCGTGATCAGCACACCGCCGAAGTGCGGGACGACGTGGATGCAGCGGCTGGTAGCGCTGCTGCTGTTCGACGGTGAGCCACCGGGCCCGATCTCGAGCATCTCGCCCTGGCTGGACATGCAGTTGGCCACGACCGACGACGTGTTCGCGTTGCTCGAGACTCAGCAACACCGGCGCTTCATCAAGTCGCACACACCCTTCGACGGAATTCCGTACGACGAACGCGTCACCTACGTCTGCGTCGGCCGCGACCCTCGTGACGTCGCAGTGTCATCGCTGCACCACATGGACAACATGGACGTCGAACGCTTCATCGAGAAGCGCGCTGCTGCGGTCGGCCTCGACGACCTCGCCGAGCTCGGCGTCGACCAGCCCGGGCCACCGCCGCCGCAGTCCGAGGCCGACCGGATGCGGGCGTGGATGGACGGCGACAGTGAAGTGACGGTGATGACGCTGGCGTCGGTTCTCCGGCACCTCGAGTCGTTCTGGACGCGACGCCACCTGCCGAACGTCGCGCTGTTCCACTACGACGATCTGCTGGTGGACCTGCCCGGCCAGATGCGCCGGCTCGCCGATGTGCTCGACGTGACGATCTCCGATGAGCGCCTCGCGCAGCTCGCGGCGGCGGCGACATTCGATGCGATGCGTCAACGTGCGGACGATGTGGTCCCGAACGCCGACATCCAGCTCTGGCACAGCACCACCGCGTTCTTCCATCGCGGCACGAGCGGGCAGTGGCGCGAGGCGTTCACCGATGACGACCTTCGTCACTACGACGCGCGCGTGCAGGAGCTCGTGCCGCCGGACCTGGCGGCCTGGGTGCACAACGGCTGGTTGCGCACCGCCGCTGCCGCGGACTAGCTGGGACTGCCGGTCAGCTCGGCGTCTTCCAGCGGCGGCTGTTCGACCGTGCAGAACGCGCAACGGGTGGCGTCCCACGGGATCGAGCTCTTGCACTCCGGGCAGACCTTGGTCCGCTTGCCGGGGTCTGTCTCGGGCTTGAACCGCTCCATCAGGTGGTTCACCGGGACAACGACGAAGTAGTAGAGCGCCAACCCGATGAGGATCAGTGTCACCAGCTTGTTGAGGAAGTCGCCGTACTTGAACTGCGCTCCCCCGACGCTCCAGTGACGTTGCGCGAAGTCGCTGTTGTGCTTGAGCGGAATGCCGATCAGCGGCGTGAGGAAGTCGCTGACCAGCGCGGTGACGACGGCGGTGAACGCAGCACCGATGACGATGCCGGTCGCCAGATCGACGACGTTGCCGCGCAGGATGAACTTGCGGAAGCCGGTGATCTTCAGTCGGTCGCGGCTACGGACAAGGAAGCCTTCCAAGTCGCTCAACACAACTCCGTGATCGAGGAAACAGAGCGGGTCAAGCCGGCGGCGCGGCCCTTGGCGGCGACCACCAGCGCCATCTTGCGCGACGCCTCGTCGATCATCTCGTCGCCGAGCATCACTGCGCCGACGTGACCGCCCTCGGCGGACGTCGCGCGGTCATACGCGGCGAGGATGTTCTCGGCGGCGTCGTAGTCCTGCTGCGTCGGCGTGAACACGTCGTTGCCGATCATGATCTGGTCCGGGTGCAGCACCCACTTGCCGTCATAGCCAAGTGCCGACGTACGACGCGCACTGCGCCGGAAGCCGTCGACGTCGCGCACCTGCAGGTAGGGGCCGTCGATCGCCTGCAGGTCATGCGCGCGTGCTGTGACGAGGATCGACATCAGCACGTGGTGGTAGGCATCACCGACGTCGTAGCCGTCAGGCTGCTCGCCCACCGAGAGCGAGCGCATGTTGACGCTGGCCATGAAGTCGGCCGGACCGAAGACCAGCGCCTCCACGCGCGGCGACGCCGTCGCGATCGCGTCGATGGCGAGCAGGCCGCGCGCCGACTCGATCTGCACCTCCAGGCCGATCCGCCCCACGTCGAGCCCGAGCGCCGTTTCGAGCTGGGTGAGAAGCAGATCGGTTGCGGCCACGTGATGGGCGGTCTCGGCCTTCGGCAGCACGATCGTGTCGACGTGTTCGCCGGCGCCGGTGACGACGTCGATCAGGTCACGATGCGTCCACGGCGTCGACCAGTCGTTGACGCGCACGCCGAGCGTCTTGCCGCTCCAGTCGCCGTCGCGAGCAGCGGCGACGGCGTTGCGCCGGGCATCGTCCTTCGCCCCGGCGGCGACGGCATCCTCGAGGTCGATGAAGGCCTCGTCAACGTCGAGCCCCTGCGCCTTCTCGAGCATTCGCGGGTTGGATCCCGGCACCGACAGCACGGTGCGGCGCGAGCGCAGCACCCGCCGAGGTTACCCAGCCCCCTGATCCGGGCAACGCTATTCGACCGGAACTGCCGGGGCGGCGTCGCGATTGCGGGTGGTCAGGACGACGGCCAGGCCGCCGAGGAGGAGCAGCAGGCCGGGAATGGTGCCCGCGGGTGGCGTCTGGTGCAACCAGATCGCTGCGATGAAGGCAGCGCCTGGCACCTCGAACAGGATCGCGAGCGACACCATCGTCGGGCTGACCGTACGCAGCACGCGGTTGAACAACGAGTGGCCCAAGAGCTGCGCACCGAGAGTGACGGCGAGCAGCCGCCACCACGCACTGGCCGGATAACCCGACAGCGCTTTCCCGCCGACGATGCACGCGAGGCACAACGCCACCGCCGCCGTCGAGTAGCAGACCGTCGTGTAGGTGATCGTGCTGACCCTCCGGCGTACGGCGCCACCGGCCACGATGTAGCCGGCCGCGAAGACCCCGCCCGCCAGCGCCAACAGGTCGCCGACGAGAGCGCGCGACGACGTGCTCACGTCGACACCGGTGATGACAACCGCGCCGCAGACCGCGACGACGATGCCGGTCCAGGCGCGCGCATCGATGCGTGCCCCCGCGCGTCGCGCCAGCAATGCAGCCCAGATCGGCTGCGTCGAAACCAACGCGGTCGCGCTCGCGACGCTGGTGAAGCGCAGGCTCGGCACCCAGGTGGCGAAGTGCAGCGCGAGCAGCACGCCGGCGCCGATCGCCAAACGGGGCTGCTCGGAGAGCAACCGGCGGAGCTCGTCGCGCCGCCGCAACAGCGCCCACGGCGTCAGCGCGACTGCGGCGAACGCGTTGCGCCAGAAGGCGATCGCCAGCGCGGGTGCAGCGGTCGCGGCCATCAGCGGGCCCGAGGTCGAGACGGCGACGATCGCGACGAGCATCGTGACGAGATCGAGCGGCGCCGGCACCGCCAGCGTCTCCGGCCCGACCGACAGAGCTTCGCCACTGGTCGGCACTCGTAGAGTCTCGCCCATGGATGCCGCCGCGCTCGCCGCCCTCATCGAGGAAGCCGGCAAGAAGAGCGGCTTGATCTGGGTGCGTCCGGCCGGCGCCGGGCAGCACGCCCAAGCGGTGTGGCACGTGTGGCAGGACGGGTCAGCCTGGGTGCTGTCCGGCGGTCTCGAGCAGTCGATGCCAAAACTGACGGACCGCGCCTACGTGACGCTGCGCAGCAAGGACAAGGGTTCGCGACTCGTCACGTGGGTCGCGGACGTGTCGCGGGTCGAGCCCGACTCGGACGAGTGGCAGAGCGTTGTCGCCGCGTTGCTCGGCAAGCGGCTGAACCTGCCCGACGGCGAGCAAGCGCCGCAGCGTTGGGCCCGCGAGTCGGTGCTGTGGCGGCTGACGCCGACGGGTGATGTGACCGAGTCACCGGACGAGCCGTCGACGACGTCTCACGCAGTGGCCCCACCACCGTCGCCGGCACGGTCGCACGTGCCACGTCCGCTGCACCTGCGCGGCAGACCGGCGGTGCGTGGCCGACGGGGAGGGACATAGCGCATGACGGATGTGCTCGAGCTCGCGGACCAGCTGTGGCGTGGCGAGGCAACGGTCGAGACGCACCATCCGCTCGGCAGCGGTCGCGGCGCGCTCGTCGAGGTGGCCGATGGCGTCGCGTTCTGGCACGCGTTCTCCAACGCGACTGTTGTCGGGACCGACGCAGGGCTCGTGCTCGTCGACAGCGGCGACCCTTTGCTCGGCCCGACACTGCACGAACGGGTGCGGGAGTGGCGACCGGCAGTGCCGTTGAAGGACGCGGTGTTCAGCCACGGCCACATCGACCACGTCTTCGGCATCGGTCCGTTCGACCTGGAAGCCGACGGTCAGGGCTGGGCGCGACCGGTAGTGCACGCGCAGGAGGCGATGCCCGCGCGGTTCGACCGTTACCGGCTCACCGCCGGCTACAACGCGACCGTCAACCGGCGGCAGTTCGGCCTCGACAACCTGCAGTGGCCGACCGCCTACCGCTATCCCGACGACACCTATCGCGGCATGCAGGTGCTCGATGTCGGAGAACGAGTCGAACTGCACGCCGCGCGGGGCGAGACCGATGACCACACGTGGACGTGGTTCGCCGACCGGCGGGTGCTGTGTTGCGGCGACATGTTCATCTGGGCGAGTCCCAACGCAGGCAACCCGCAGAAGGTGCAGCGCTACGCGGCCGAGTGGGCGGTCGCGCTCCGCGAGATGGCCGCGGTCGGCGCGGAGGTGCTGCTGCCCGGCCACGGCTTCCCGATCGTCGGCGCCGACCGGGTGCGGCAAGCGTTGTCCGACACCGCCTGGTATCTCGAGTCGCTGCACGAGCAGACCGTCGCGCTGATGAACGATGGCGCGTCGCTCGACGACATCCTGCACACGGTGAAACCGCCGGCCGAGCTCGCCGACCGGCCTTACCTGCAACCCGTCTACGACGAGCCCGAGTTCGTCGTACGCAACATCTGGCGGCTGTACGGCGGCTGGTGGGACGGCGACCCGTCCAGCCTCAAGCCGGCACCGTGGGCGCGCGTCGCCGACGAAGTCGTCACGCTGGCCGGTGCCGAGGCGATCGCGCGACGCGTCGAGGCGCTGCTCGCGGCAGCCGACGATGAGTCCTTGCGCCTCGCCGGCCACCTGGTCGAGCTGCTGGTGCGTGCCGACCCGTCGGCGCACGAGCTGCGCGCCCGTGTCTACGAAACCCGGCAGGCGATCGAACGGTCGACGATGAGCAAAGGTGTCTTCGGCTGGGCCGCCCGGGAGTCGCGCAAGCACGCCTAGGCCGGCACAACGATCCTGCCGGTCGCGACCTCGGCGACGCCACCGGTGACCTTCACCTCGACCGCACGTCCCTCCCGTGCGATGACGGTGCCACGGATCAGCGACGGCCGGCCCATCTCCACGCCTTGGGCGATCTCGTACGTCGATGTGCCGTCTGCCGGCAGCAGTCCGGACGCGACGAGGTAGACCCCGAGCCCGAGGGCAGCAGACCCGGTCGCCGGATCCTCCGGCACGCCGACACCGGCCGCGAACGAACGGGCATGCGCTCGGCCGTCGGCGAAGGAGAAGACGTAGACGCCGGTGCCGGGCAGCGGGGCGAGCGCTCCCGTGTCGGCGTTGGTTCGCTGCAACGCGTCATCGCGCACGTGCAAGAAGGCCCATTCCAGGCCGCAGCCGCACACTCGCACCGGTGCTCCGCCGAAGTCGGCACCTTCCAATGCGAGCGCGGACAGGAACGGCGCCTCGTCGTACGAATCCGACTGAGTCGGTGTGCCGCCGGTAAGCATCGCGCCCTCGTCGTCCACCACCAACGAGACAAGTCCCGCTCCGCACTCCTGTACGACGGTGCCGTTGCCGAAGCGCCCAAGTCGGGCCAACATCCACGCGGTGCCAACGGACGGGTGCCCGGCGAACGGCAGCTCCGAGGCCGGAGTGAAGATGCGCACGCGATAGGTCGCGGCAGCGCCGGTCGGCGGCAGCACGAACGTCGTCTCCGACAGGTTGAACTCTCGCGCGATGGCCTGCATCTGCTCTGTCGACAGGCCGTCGGCGTCCGGCAAGACCGCAAGCCCGTTGCCGGCAAATGCGCGATCAGTGAAGACGTCGACGATGCGGTAGTCGCGCTGCTCGCTCACGTCACCGTCACCCCGCCGTCGACCACAATCGTCTGCCCCGTGACGTAACCACCGGCATCAGACACGAGCCACACCAACGTCGCCGCGAGTTCGCGCTCGTCGCCCATGCGGCCCGCGATCACGCGGATCATCATCGCGTCGAGGTAGCCGGGTTCGTACTGCTCCGTCATCTCGGACGCGAAGAACCCCGGCGCGATCGCGTTGACGCGGATGCCCTTGCGCGCCGTCCACTGCTGCGCGAGGTCGCGGGTCAGCCCGAGCATGCCGGCCTTCGACGCCGCGTACGCCGCCTGCGGCAACGCCGCCGTCGTCAGCCCGAGCACCGAGGAGATGTTCACGATGGACGAGCCGCGGCCCATCACGCGACCACACGCTTGGGCCATCCAGTAGGCACCGTTGAGGTTGATGTCGATCACCTGGCGGAACTGTTCCGGCGTCTCGCGCGACGCCGGGTACGCCGTACCCAGCCCGGCATTGTTGACCAGGATGTCGACCCGGCCGAACTCCAGCATCGTCGCGTCGACGAGGTTGCGGCACGACTCGGGGTCGGCGACGTCGGTCTGCACCGACAACGCTCGCCGGCCCGTGGCCTCCACCTTGCGCCGAGTGTCTTCCAGGCGGTCGAGCCGGCGCGCGCCGAGCGCGACATCGGCACCCGCTTCGGCCAACCCGACCGCGAACGCGACGCCGAGACCGGATGACGCACCGGTGACGACGGCGACCTTTCCCTCCAGCGAGAACATCTCGAGAATGCTCATGGCCGCCGACCCTATGTCGCGCTTAGGGTCCCAGGGATCACGCCGTCTCAGCGGTAACCTCGCCGCATGGCGACCGGCATCACGACACGGGTTTTTCTGGCCCGTCTGGCCGGCCTCACCGTGCTCGATCCCAAGGCCGATCAGGTCGGGCGCGTCCGCGATGCTGTCATCATCATGCGACCCGGTGCGCAGCCACCGCGGGTGCTCGGTCTGGTCGTCGAGGTGCAGCCGCGACGTCGCGTGTTCGTGCCGATCGGCCAGGTGACGAGCATCGACGCGGACGCGGTCATCGTCCGGGGCCGGATCAACCTGCGCCGGTTCGAACGGCGACCCGGCGAGACGCTTGCCATCACCGAGCTGCTCGACCGTCAGGTGCACGTCGTGGAGGACGGCGCCCAGGTCACCGTCGTCGACGTCGCGATGGAGCAGAGCCGCACCCGCGACTGGTTCGTCACCCGCGTCGCGGTGCGCAGCCACGTCGGCGGCTTCCGCCGCCGGGGGCAGCTGCAGACCCTCGACTGGGATCAAGTCACCGGGTTCTCCCAACCGCAGGAGCAACAGGGCGCGGCGAACCTGCTGGCGGCGTTCGACCAGCTGCGTCCTGCCGACCTGGCGCACGTGCTGCATGAGCTGTCGGAGAAGCGCCGGGGCGAGGTCGCAGCCGCGCTCGACGACGAACGGCTGGCCGATGTTCTCGAAGAGCTGCCCGAGGACGACCAGGTCCAGATCCTGGCCCAACTCGAAGGGGAGCGCGCCGCCGACGTCCTCGAGGCCATGGCGCCGGACGACGCCGCCGACCTGCTCGCCGAGCTGCCGCCGGACGAGCAGGAGCGGCTGCTGGCATTGATGGAGCCGGACGAGGCCGATCCGGTCCGCCGCCTGCTCACCTACGCCGAGGACACCGCCGGCGGCATGATGACCTCGGAGCCGATCATCCTGCCTCCGGACGCGACCGTGGCCGAGGCGCTGGCCCGGGTCCGCGACCCGGAGCTCACGCCGGCGCTGGCGTCGCAGGTCTACGTGTGCCGGCCGCCCACCGACACCCCGACCGGGAAGTTCCTCGGCATCGCGCACATCCAGCGGCTGCTGCGCGAGCCGCCGAGCACACTCGTCGCCGGGGTGGCCGACAGTGACATCAGCGCGCTCGGCCCCGAGGTGACCCTGACCGAGCTGACGTCCTACCTCGCGACGTACAACCTGGTTGCGGTCCCGATCGTCGACGACGCCGACCACCTGCTCGGCGCGGTCACCGTCGACGACGTGCTCGACCACCTGCTGCCGGACGACTGGCGCGAGCGGCCCGCGGACGACCTGGCGGCCGGCCATGGCTGACGAGCGCCGCCGGCAGCGGATCGACCAGCCGCGCGACCCGGGCCGCACGCTCGCGCTGCCCAACTACGACCCGGAGTACTGGGCCCGGGTCGCCGAACGGTTCGCGCGCTTCCTCGGCACCTGGAAGTTCATCGGCTACATGACGGCGTTCATCGTCGTCTGGATCTTGATCAACACCGTCGGGCCGTGGCGCCACTTCGACCACTTCCCGTTCATCTTCCTGACGCTGATGCTGTCGCTGCAGGCGTCGTACGCCGCGCCGCTGATCCTGCTCGCGCAGAACCGGCAGGCCGACCGCGACCGGGTGCAGTTCGACCAGGACCGGGCGCTGTCCATTCGCACGGTCGAAGACGCTGAATACCTCGCAAGGGAAGTTGCCGCGATGCGCGTGGCACTGGGTGAGGTAGCCACTCGGGACTACATCCGCGGCGAATTGCAGCGATTCGTAGACGAGATCGTGCCCCGGCCCGGCTCCGACGAGGAACCACCGGCGGCCTGATTCACCCGACCGGCCCTACGAACCCGTTCGAAGTAACTACTCAGATCAGGGCGTTCCGGTGCCGATGGCAATGAGGTGACGCCCCCACCGCCACCCGCGACTGCGGTACGCCGCCGCATCGGCGAAGTTCTCGTCGAGCAAGGCGCCATCACGCAGGAACAGCTCGAGGCCGCTCTCGAGGCGCAGAAGTCTGCCCAGAAGGATCGCCGCCGGGTCCGGCTCGGCACGCTCGTCGTCGAGCTCGGCTACGCCACCGAGCGGCAGCTCGCGTCGGCGCTGGCGACCGCCCTGTCGCTTGAGGTCATCGACCTGACGTCGGTGGCTCTCGATCCTTCGGTCGCGCGGATGCTCCCCCGCGGCATCGCGGAACGTCACCTGGTCCTGCCGATCAACCGTGACGACAACAACCGGATCGTCGTCGCGGTCGCCGACCCGACCAACGTCGTCGCGGTCGACGACGTCAAGGTGCACGTCGGTGTGGCCCAGCTCAAGCTCGTCGTCGCCCCGGAGAGCCAGCTTCGCGACCTGCTCACGCGGGTCTGGTCGCTCTCGTCCGACTCCGAAGACGTCGCGATGCTCCTCGAAACCATGGAGGAGGCATACGAGGACGAGACAGAGTCGGAGGTCAACGAGGCCGACGCGCCTACGGTCCGACTGGTCAACACGATCCTCGCCGACGCCGTCCGCGCCCGGGCCAGCGACATCCACGTCGAGCCGCAGGCGACCCAGGTGCGCATCCGCTACCGCGTCGACGGCCTGCTGCGCGACGTCATGACCGTGCCGAAGGCGGCCGCCGCCGGTTTGACCAGCCGCATCAAGGTCATGAGCAACCTCGACATCGCCGAGCGTCGCGTGCCCCAGGACGGCCGGACCCGGCTGTCCGTCGAGGGCACCGTGCTCGACGCCCGCGTCAGCACGCTGCCGAACATCCACGGCGAGAAGGTCGTCATCCGGCTGCTCGCTCGCGCCGACTCGGTCCCGCCGATCACGAAGGTCGGGTTCGACGACGTGCAGCTGGAGGCGCTGCTCGGCACGCTCGTCTCGCCGCAGGGACTGATCCTCATCACCGGCCCGACCGGTTCCGGCAAGACCAGCACGCTCTACTCCGCGATCCACCAGATCAAGACGCCGGACCGCAACATCGTGACGCTGGAAGACCCGGTCGAGATGCAGGTGCAAGGCATCACCCAGGTCCAGGTGCACGAGCGCGCCGGCCTCACGTTTGCCCGTGGCCTGCGATCGGTGCTGCGCCAGGACCCCGACGTCGTCCTCGTCGGTGAGGTCCGCGATGCGGAGACCGCCAACCTTGCGCTGGAGGCCTCGCTCACCGGTCACCTGGTGCTCACGACTCTGCACACCAACTCGGCACCTGCTGCCGTCACGCGACTCGTCGACATGGGCGTCGAGCCCTTCCTGGTCGCGTCGTCGCTGTCGCTCGTGGTTGCCCAGCGGCTGGTCCGCCGGGTCTGCCAGAACTGCGCAGCGCCCTACACCCCGCCGTCGCGAGTGCTGGCACTGCTGGGCATCGAAGCGGCTGATCTCGAGGGCGCGTCGCCGATGCGTGGCACGGGCTGCGCGGAGTGCGGCAACACCGGCTACCGCGGCCGGTTGGGTGTCTTCGAGGTGCTTCCGATCACCGCGGCGATGCGCGCCGTGCTGATGTCGACGCCCAACGAAGGTGCCGTCGCGGCGGCCGCACGTGCGGCCGGCATGCAGACGCTGCGCTCGTCGGCGTTGCTGAAGGCGCACGCCGGAATGACGTCGTACGAAGAGGTCTTGCGGGTCACGCAGGTCGACAGCGGCACCGGCGCACTGCGCTGCGTCGCATGCTCGGGCGCACTGTCCAGCGACATGGTCATCTGCCCGTGGTGCGCGACGCCGATCGACCGCGGCCACTGCACCGAGTGCGACCGACAACTGGAAGCTGCGTGGAAGGTCTGCCCGTGGTGCAAGACGCCCGCATCGCGGCACGTGCACGGGGCCGGCGGCGGTGGCGAGGGGCACGCGTTGCCGCGCATCCTCGTCGTGGATGACGACCCGTCGGTCCGTGACTACGTCAGGATGGCGCTGGACGGGACAGCGGAGGTCGAAGCAGTCGGCACGGCCAGCGAAGGGCTGGACCGCGCGACCGCGGGGGACTTCGACGGCATCCTGATCGATCAGGTGCTGCCGGACCTGACCGGTGTGGAGATGCTCCGCCTGCTGCGCACCGAGGCGCGCACGGCCGCGATTCCGGCCATGCTGCTCACCGGCAACGATCGCAACGGTCTGGAGGACGAGGCCCGCAACGCCGGCGCCGACGACTTCGTGACCAAGCCGGTCGAGCCGACCGTGCTCGAGGAGCACGTGGTCGCCCTCGTACGCCGCAGCGCCCGCCTCGCGTCTTAGGGCCCGAACCCCGGGGCCGTATCGTGGAAGTGCCATGAGCGCTCCCAGTCTCGATGCGGTCAACGCCGCACTCGCCACCGTTTCCGATCCGGAGATCCACCGGCCAATCACCGACCTCGGCATGGTCGAGTCGGTGCAGGCCCACCCCGACGGCACCGTCGACGTCGGTGTGCTGCTGACCACGCAGGGTTGTCCGCTGCGTGACCGCATCACCCGTGACGTGACGACAGCAGTCGAGAAGGTGCCCGGCGTCACCGCGGTCAACGTGTCGCTCGGCGTGATGAGCGACGAGCAGAAGCAGGCGCTGCGCTCGACGTTGCAGGGCGGCCGGCCGGCCCGTGAGATCTCCTTCGCCAAGCCGGGGTCGTTGACCCGGGTCTACGCGATCGCCAGCGGCAAGGGCGGCGTGGGCAAGTCGTCGACGACCGTCAACCTCGCGGTCGCAATGGCAGCGACCGGCCTGTCGGTGGGCATCGTCGATGCCGACGTCTACGGCCACTCGATGCCGCGCATGCTCGGCGTGGTGCACCCGCCCTCCGTTGTCGACGGGATGATCGTGCCGCCCGAGGCGCACGGCGTGAAGGTCGTCTCCGCCGGGATGTTCGTGCAGGGCAACCGCCCGATCGTCTGGCGCGGACCGATGCTGCACCGCGCGTTGGAGCAACTGCTCGCCGACGTCTACTGGGGCGACCTCGACGTGCTGCTGCTCGACCTGCCGCCCGGCACCGGCGAC
>Ga0070658_10000873_pt1 | contig 25791 bp, 22 predicted proteins | sample KBSC13metaG_FD_64664 | JGI IMG/M metagenome (GOLD analysis project Ga0070658, IMG submission 64664) | Corn rhizosphere microbial communities from Kellogg Biological Station, Michigan, USA - KBS C1-3 metaG | ecosystem: Host-associated > Plants > Roots > Rhizosphere > Soil ... | reverse complement strand
CGGCACACCACGGCGTGGGACTTCGACGCGCTCGGGCTCACTGCAGCCGACGCGATTCCCGGCCTCGACGAAGCGGTGTTCGACTGCCGGCTGGGTCTGGCTTCCGACGCCGTTGGCCTCGGTGAGCGTGACATCGCCAACACCGAACTAGGCGTTGCCGCGGCGATCGCCGACGCCCACCCCGACTGGTGGCGGCAGCGCGTGCGACTCGACTGGGTGCGCGCCGAGATCGCATTGCTCGACGAAGATCCGCAAGGAGCCCAAGAGGCCGCGGGGGAGGCGATCGACCGGGCCGAGCTCGCTCGTGCCCCCCGCCACGTCGCGAAAGGCCTGCTCTTCCTGGGGGTGGCTCAGGCGCAGTCGGGTGCGCCCGAGACCCTCACCACCTTGCGGCGCGCGGCCACGCTGGCAGAGCAGCTCGGAACGACCCCGTTGATCTGGCCCGCGCGGGCTCTCGTCGGCGCGATGCTCGCCGAGGACGACGATGCCACCAGCGCGCGCAGCCTGCAGGCCGCCCGATCCGCGGTCCTGGCGATCGCTAGCGATCTCCCTGATGATGTTCGCGAAGAATGGCTGGCGAGGCCCGATATCGAGGCTTTACTCTCGATTTGAGCGACCGAGTTGTCAGGCAATTGCGCTGTTCGGACTAACGGATTGACGCCTAGGCGGCTCATGGTTCCGAGAAACCATGCCGATGACTCTTTCGATAGCCCAGCCGGGAGCGATAGCCCAGCGGGGACGCGGGCACATCGCAGGGTTGGGACGAGCAGACGTGATGATCATGGAGACGGGCGAACGCCGGTGACGACTGTTCTCATCTGCGACGACCATCGGCGCTTTCGCGATCAGCTGCGCCGGTACGTCGCTGCTGTTCCGGGCGTCGACCGGGTAGCGGTCGCCGACAACAGCGCCGAGGTGATGGTGCGCTACGCGGCTGAACTGCCGGCCCTCGTACTCGTCGATGTCGCGGTGCCGAACCTCGGCGGTCCTGAAACCGCCCGCCGTCTTGTCGCCGCACACCCCGGCGCCAACGTTGTCATGCTCGCGGGCAGTGCCGACCACGACCGGCTCGCCCAGGCAATGGCCAGCGGTGCCCGCGGTTACCTGACCAAGGACGTCTCGATCGAGGAACTCTGCGCCGCGCTCGCGCACGTGGTCGTCGACGCCGGCGTTCAGCGAGTCAATCACGGCCACACTCAGCTGCCGCCGATCGATCCGCCGCTCACCGAGCGCGAACGTCAAGTGCTCGACGGCATGAGCCGCGGCAAGACGAACAACGAGATCGGCCGCGAGCTCTTCCTCTCTGAAGACACCGTAAAGACCCACGCCCGTAGGCTTTTTCGCAAGCTCGGCGTGAACGACCGTGCGCAGGCAGTGGCGCTCGGATTCCGCAGCGGCTTGGTTCGCTGAGCAGTCAGGCTTCGAGCGAAAGCACGACGTTGCGCAGCAAGGTGTTGACGCCCTGCGTTATCGCAGGTTGATCGGGCCTTCGCTACCTGGGTCACGAGCAACGGCATCACCAGGATCAGGTGGCTCAGCACTGGTGCGGTGGCTGCCATTTCGGTTGCCGTTGCCGTCGGAGTCGGCCGTTTCGTCGTCCTCGTGCTCGGCGGAATCGAGGACGCCGTCGGCGAAGCCTTGCGCGTACTCCCAGCTGACGTAGTCGGCAGGGTCGGGATCGAAGGCAGGCTCGTGCACGCGGGTGCCGCCGGCGTCGAGCAGGTGCCGCAGGTTGGCCCGCAGCAACTCCCACTCGAAGTAGTGCGGTGCTTCGCAATCGAGGCAGTCGACGACGACACCGCGAACCCCGCGCGGCTCAAGCAGGGTCTGGAAGACCTCGAGATCTTCGAGGTCGATCAGGATTTCTTCGCGATCGCGCGGTGACAGTGGTTCGCTCGTCGCCTCGTGCATGTGCGGAGCGTAACGCGGAGTGCGCGCGGTCTGATTCGCGACCTGACCGGGCATGTTCTCGACCTCGCGCTCGCCGAGGTCGCGGCCTGGCACCGAGAAGGTCTGGACCTGGCGATCGCGGTCAACATCAGCGCCCACGACCTGCACAGCCCGCGGCTGGCCGATACCATCGACATGCTGTTACACCTGCACCATGTGCCCGCGCGGCTGTTGACGCTGGAGCTGACCGAAACCGCGATCCTCGGTAGTCTCGACACTGCTGGCGAAACACTGGCCAAGCTGCGCGAACTCGGGGTGCGGACCTCCTGCGATGATTTCGGTACCGGCAACAACAGCCTCACCCGGCTGCAGCAAATGCCGCTATCGGAACTGAAAATCGACCGGTCGTTCATTGCCGGCATCGTGACGACCCGGGCAAACAGGCCATCGTCAAAGCCATCGTCGACCTTGGTAAGGCGTTCCGGCTTGACGTCGTCGCCGAAGGCATCGGACGATGGGAAGAACAAACCTGCGCGTTCACCCTCGGCGTGGAAACCGGCCAGGGCTACCACCTGTGCAAACCCGTCGCACCTGACCTAATCCGCGATGTGCTGCGGCGCAATCGCGCCACCCACGGCAAACAGGCCGGCTGATCGCGGGTTTACTAGTTGCACTGGCGGCGAAACGGCATAGAACAGACGGGTGTCAGTTCGGCGACACCGATGGTGTTGCGCTGGCGGTTGGCGGCATGAGCTGGAGTGCCCGCGATTGGCCCAGCTTCGCAAGTGATGGCATTGATCCGTCGATTCCCCAGTCTGTGACTCGCCCCGTCGTCGGATCCCACGCGAAGTCAATTACATCGCCGTGCGGTTGAGCTGCACCCGGGGGAACGTGCGCACGGGACGCGATGAAGTGCCCGGCCATCACGACCACGATCTCTTCCTGATTCGCGGAGCCGTCATTTGCGCTTCCTTCACCGAGCGCAGATAAGTAGTCCTGCCTGGTCGCTGCAATCCATTTTGCCGTGGTGACCCGAGAGTCGCCATTAGACGCCGCGACGGTGGCCGCGACTTTAGCCACAGCGGCCAGCTGTTGAGTAGTTGGCGACCAGGGCCTTGCGGACGCCGTGCCGTTTGATGGCGGTGGGCTCGTGGGTGCAGAAGCAGAAGCTATGGCACCGCTGCCCGAGCTCGGAACCTGATCTGCAGGGCTGGCACTTTCGGGTTGCCCCCCGGGCCGGCTGAGGGTGACTGCACCCACCGCGATCGCGACCACGACGATGGCGGCGGCGCTCGCGATCAGGCTGGCTCTTACGTCTAGCTTTCCCATGACACTGCCCCTAACAGCCCGAGTTGTTCTCAAACGACAAGTTGTTATACGTGGAGGTCCACGCACCGTGGATCGTCGGCTCGTCTGGGTGTACAAGGGTCGCGCCGGACCAGCCGAAGATCTGCGTCGTAGACCCCGACTTCTGGTAGGCGAGCCCGTCCTCCGTGCCGCACCCGTAGATGGCGCCATTTTCTTTTTGTTCGGTTCCGGCATCGGCCGCATTTGCGGCGTTGTTGGGGTTACCCGTGCTCGTGAACCAGCCGGCGGTGCCGCCTTGGTCGGACCGTTGAACGATCCAGACGCCGTTGCCGTGGTAATGCAGACCAGTTGGATAATCCGTAAAGGTGCTAGTGCCAAAACTCGGGTAATGCTCGTGGTAGTTCGATCCGTCGGTCGACCGTGAGTCGGCCATGAACCAGGACAACGCAACATAGCCGCTCGGCGGACAACCGCCGACCCCCGCAGAGCAATAACCGGATGTCGCACCGGTTTCCACCCATTCCTGGGTTCCGGTGGATGCCCACATTTCGAGATCGATCAATGATTGGCCATCGAACAGGCCGTCGTTTAGCGATTCGATGTAGATGTGCGTCGAGATGTTGCCCAGCTGGAACGACGGGAAGAAGTCTGCGTAGGCATAGCAATGCGGCGACAGGCAATCCGGGGTCGTCGCCTGCGCTGTGGATGACCACGAGGTTGCTGTTAGGATCGCTACAGCCGCAACCACGAAGCACCTTGCGAGGCGTAAGCAACTGCGCTTATAGACCTCGATCACAGGCCCTCCTTAACGTGTATCGGTCGCGGCCACGCCTGGCCTTGGTAGGACCAACACAACTCTGCTGGGCGTTAGACGCACTGAACGCCTCTAAGGTTGCAGTCGGGCCAGAACAGGTCAAGGTCTACTAGAAGGAACGCTACGCTCAAACGGGCAGAGCACATGAGGGGATTGACCAACGCCACACCTGACCGGCTCGCCCGCTCGTGCGCATCCACCGATTGGTGCCGGGCCTCGCCCACGTCGGTTCTTCAATTTTGAGGGGGCAACTGTCATGAAGCTGCTGTTGTCGCCCGGTGGGTCCGGGTGCAGCGGAACCGTACTCTGCGGTGTTGGTTGGTGATCGTGCGGAAGCCGCAAGCGGAACGTTTCACCTGTTCGATGAGTCGGTTCAGGCCTTTGGTTTTGGCGTTCGTGATGCCAGTTTCGATGAATGCTTCGATCGCCGGCCACCAGGTCGCCACGGTGGTCGCGAGCGTGTGCAGCTCGTCGATGTCGGTGCTCGCGCACCAGTGGTAGAACGCGAACAGTTTGCGGTCGATGTCGCTGCGTGTCGCGCCGGTGCGGGCTAGTGCGAGCAGCGCGCACAGTTCTTCTTTCGCGATCCACGCGGTCAGGATCTGATTGGACGGGTCAGGGTCGACGAGACTGGCCTGCGACGCGCTCAAGATCGCTGTCGCGGTGCGCGGCGGCCGGGACAACATCGACGGCGTGATCTTCCGCTCGGATCGCGGATCGACCTACACCGGCGGCGATTTCACCAGGCTGTGCAAGGGCAAACTCGGGATCCGCCAGTTGATGGGAAGGGTCGGATCCCGCTTCGACAACGCCGCCGCCGAGAGCTTTTTCTCCACCCTCGAACACGAGGTGCTGTCCCGGCACCACTTCGCCACCAAGGCGCAGGCGCGTGCCGTCGTGCTGGGCTGGTGTCACGAGTTCTACGACGTCAAGCGTCGGCGCAGCTCAGCCGGGTTGCTGGCCCCTGACGAGTACGAGAAGATCACCGCTGACCACCCGGCAGCGGCCTAACGGAAGCCTTCACGATCCTGGGCGAAACCCAGCGAGCTGTTTCGATGTCGGCGTGCCCGGTAGCATGGTGTTTCGATCGCGCCCGGAGGACTAGTTGAGCGACTCACTCCCCGAAAAATTCGCCACCGTCGGCCTTACCTATGACGACGTGCTGCTGCTACCGGCGGAATCCGATGTGATCCCCAGTGGCGCCGACACGACCACGCGCGTCACCCGCAACATCTCGCTGCGCGTGCCTCTGCTCTCGAGCGCGATGGACACCGTCACTGAAGCGCGCATGGCGATCGCCATGGCCCGCCAAGGCGGCGTGGGCGTGCTGCACCGCAACCTGTCGATCGAAGAGCAGGCTGCGCAGGTCGATCTCGTGAAGCGCTCCGAGGCTGGCATGATCACCAACCCGGTCACCTGTTCACCCGACGACACATTGGCCGACGTCGACCGGCTCTGCGCGCATTACCGCATCTCCGGAGTGCCCGTCGTCGACACCTCCGGTGTGCTGGTCGGCATCGTCACCAACCGCGATATCCGGTTCGAGAACGACCACTCGCGCGTCGTCCGCGACGTCATGACGCCGATGCCACTGGTCACCGCACCGGTGGGGGTTTCGGCGTCCGATGCTTTGGAGCTGTTGCGGCGCAACAAGATTGAGAAGCTGCCGCTGGTCGACGACGCCAACCGGTTGCGAGGTCTCATCACCGTCAAGGACTTCACCAAGCGCGAGCAATTCCCTGATGCGTCGAAAGATGCGGCCGGGCGGCTGCTCGTGGCGGCCGCGGTCGGAGTCGGTGACGAGTCGTACAAGCGGGCTCGTGCACTCGTCGATGCAGGCGTCGACATCTTGGTCGTCGACACCGCGCACGGCCATTCCACCGGCGTGCTCGAGATGGTGTCGCGGTTGAAGCGCGACGTCAGCGCCGACGTCATCGGCGGCAACATCGCCACTCGCGAGGGCGCGCAAGCCCTTGTCGATGCGGGGGCCGACGGCGTGAAGGTGGGTGTCGGGCCGGGCTCGATCTGCACCACTCGCGTCGTCACGGGCGTCGGCGTGCCGCAGGTGACCGCGATTTACGATGCCGCTCTCACCTGCCGGGCCGCCGGTGTTCCGGTGATAGGTGACGGCGGGTTGCAGTTCTCCGGCGATATCGCGAAGGCGATCGCAGTGGGTGCCGATGCCGTCATGGTCGGCAGTCTGCTGGCGGGCGTCGAAGAAAGCCCCGGCGAGCTCATCTTCATCAATGGCAAGCAATTCAAGAGCTACCGCGGTATGGGTTCGCTCGGTGCGATGCAGTCGCGGGGCGAGCGCCGTTCGTATTCGAAGGATCGCTACGCGCTCGACGACGTGCTCTCCGACGACAAGCTCGTACCGCAAGGCATCGAAGGTCAGGTACCGTATCGCGGGCCACTCGGGCCCGTCGTCCACCAGCTCGTCGGCGGTCTCCGGTCGGCGATGGGATTTTGCGGCGCCTCGACGATCCGTGAACTGCAAGAAGCGAAGCTGGTGCGCATTACTGCGGCGGGGTTGAAGGAGTCGCATCCGCACGACGTGCAGATGACCACCGAAGCGCCGAACTACCACTCGCGCTAGTCACTTCCCTGCAATAGAAGGGTCTTGTGGTGCCCGAAGTACAGATCGGCATGGGCAAGAGTGCGCGTCGGGCGTATAGCTTCGACGACATCGCGATTGTGCCGTCGCGGCGAACCCGCGACCCCGAAGAAGTGTCAGTTGCGTGGCAGATCGACGCCTACCGTTTCGAGGCGCCGATCGTCTCGAGTGCTATGGACAGCGTGGTTTCGCCTGAGACCGCAGTCGAGATCGGCCGGCTCGGCGGGCTGGGTGTGCTCGACCTCGAAGGGCTCTGGACCCGCTACGACGACCCGGTGCCGATGCTCGACGAGATTGCCGCGCTGCCAGAGGTCGACGTCGTCCGGCGCATGCGTGAGATCTACGCCGAGCCAATCAAAGAAGAACTGATCGGTGCGCGCATCAAGCAAATTCGCGACGCCGGGGTCGTGACCGCAGCGGCGCTATCGCCACAGCGCACAGCGCAGTATCACAAGGCAGTTCTCGAAGCGGGCGTTGATTTGTTCGTGATCCGCGGCACGACCGTTTCGGCCGAGCATGTGTCGAGTCGAGCCGAACCGTTGAACCTCAAGAAATTCATTTACGACCTCGACGTTCCAGTCATCGTCGGCGGCTCGTACACCTATCAAGCTGCGTTGCACTTGATGCGCACTGGCGCTGCGGGAATCCTGGTCGGGGTGGGTGGCGGCGCGGCGCACACCACCCGGCACGTGCTCGGCATCGGAGTGCCGATGGCCACCGTCGTTTCCGATGCCGCGGCGGCACGTCGCGACTACATGGATGAGTCGGGCGGGCGTTACGTGCACGTCATCGCCGATGGTGCGATGCGCACGGGTGGCGACATCGCGAAAGCTATTGCCTGCGGGGCTGACGCCGTGATGATCGGCTTGCCGCTGGCGCGAGCGGCTGAAGCTCCCGGGCAAGGCTGGCATTGGGGCGCCGAGTCGCGGCACGGCGATCTGCCGCGAGGCCAGCGATTCAAGGCCGGCACCGCCGGCAGCTTGAACGAGATTCTGTACGGCCCGGCCACTGACGCCGAAGGCACGACCAACTTGGTCGGCGCGCTGCGCAAGTCGATGGCCACCTGCGGCTACAGCGATCTCAAGGAATTCCAGCGCGTGGAAGTCGTCGTCAACAGCTAACCATCGGTGGGCGGTCAGTGGTTGAGGTGCTAGCGGTTGACGTCGAGTAGCTCGCTGATGAACTGGCGAACCGATGCGTTGACCGCGATGCAGAGGGCGTGGTGGTTCGTTCCTTTCCAGACTTGTGCTTGGGCACAGGCCTTTTCGAGCACCCACGCGCCGATCTCCATGATGAGATCGCTGTCTTCGGCGACCGGAATGAACCGGTCGGGCGAGACGGCGCCGAGCTCGCTGGTCGTCCGGCGCAGTAGGGCTTCTACGCCAACCATGGAGCCGGTGCGCAGGTCGATTTGCGGTTGGTAGACGAGGTGGAATTCGTCGCGGTCGATGGCCCGACGAAGTGCTGACTGAATGCTGAGCCGGTCGCGCGAACGAGTGCGCATGCGTTCGTCGATTCTGATGACGCCGGGCCGGCCGGACGATTTCGCTTGCGACATCGAGGCGTCGGCATCGGCAACCAGCGTGTGTGGCGCGGTGAGCGCCGAACCCAGCGCGACTCCGGTACTCACGGTCAAGAAAACCTCGCGGCCGTCGGAAAGTTGGATCGGCTGCTCGATCGCGGCGCGGACGAGGTACGCCAGTTCGTCGGCTTCTGCAGGATTGTCGACGTCTTCACGAAAGATCGTCAATTCGTCTCCGCCGAAGCGTGACGCGACATCGTTTGGACCGATCGTTCCGGTGATTCGTTCGGCGATTCTTTTCAGTGCATCGTCGCCGAGCAGGTGGCCCATCGAATCGTTGCGTAGTTTGAAATGGTCGCAAGTGCGCTCGCTCGTTTACCCGATGTGGCTTGGTGACGCGATCGCTGCTCAGGCGCGGCCGCGGCACAGCTCGAGAAGCGTCAATGCCAACTGACTCCCGTTGCGACCAAGACCCTCGACGTACGTGTTCACGATATTCAGCTCGCGCGAGTGTTCGCGGCGGCGGCCGCCATGTGAGATGCGTACCGATTGGATCTGCTTCGACAGCGCGATCCTGTGTTGCACAACCGCGATCAACTCGACGTCGACCGCATCGATCCGCTCGCGGAGTCGCGCGATCTCGGTGGCCGCACTGTCGGCGTCCGTGACGCCGTCGGTAACCGTGTCGATCAGGCCGCGATCGATCAGGTCGGGATCGATCAGGTCGGTGCTGGCCGTCTCGTTGCTTCGGCTCTGGTTCATCGGGTGTTGCCTTTCCTTACTGGCTCCGAAAGCTGTTCGCCCCGGACACGAAGAACGCCCCGGGCTTCAGCCCGGGGCGTCGGTTTGTCTGGGTTCTCAGACGGCGTCGACGGCTACCGGACTTCCCTCATAAAAGAAGCCGGTGCCATAAAAGTACGCCGAGTGCGTCATGGCGCCCAGTGTGCGGCATCGCCGGGTCCGGCGTCCAGTGCGTCCGCTATGTGAGATCCGGCGTCCGAAGTTCGACAAGTGGATCTGCCGTATCGGACCCGGCCGCTGATTCGCCGTGCCACGACGCCCAGAGGTCTGCGTAACTGCCGCCGGCGGCGATCAATTCGTCGTGGCTGCCGAACTCGACGATGCGGCCGCCGAGCACGACTGCCACCCGGTCGGCGTCATGCGCGGTGTGCAGCCGGTGCGCGATCGCGATAACCGTGCGGCCAGTGACGACAGCTGCCAGTGACCGTTCGAGCCGCCGCGCGGCTCGGGGATCGAGCAGCGATGTCGCTTCGTCGAGCACCAGCGTGTGCGGGTCGGCCAAAACCAACCGGGCCAGCGCGACTTGTTGCGACTGCGCAGGCGTGAGCGCGTGTGCACCCGCCCCGACCGGCGTATGCATGCCGTCGGGCAGCGCTGCTACCCAGTCGGCGGCGTCGACGGCGTCGAGTACTGCGGCAAGGTGGGCGTCGTCGGCATCGGGCTTTGCAAGGCGCAGGTTGTCGGCGATCGTGCCAACGAACACGTGCTGTTCCTGGGTGACCAACGCGACCTCGCGACGCAGCCGCTCGACTTCGAGGTCGATTAACGGTACATCGCCGACCGTGACGCGGCCGGTGGCCGGGCCATGGATGCCGGCAAGCAGCCGGCCGAGCGTACTTTTTCCTGCACCGCTTGGGCCGACCACCGCGATGCGCTCGCCCGGGTGCACGTCGAGATTGACGCCGTGCAAGACGGTACGTCCGACGCGATAAGCAAAATGCACGTCGTCGGCACGCAGTTTTTCGTGTGACGGCAGGGCGCCGGTGGGTGCACGATCGTCGGGCACATGGCCCACGCCGATGAGCCGCGCAAGCGACGAAAGCCCGATCTGCAGCTCGTCGAGCCAGCTCAGCAACCGGTCGAGTGGGTCGACAAGCTGTTGCATGTACAGCGTGACGGCGGTGACCTCAGCCAGGCTGGCGTGGCCGTGGATGGCGAGCATTCCGCCGATCAGCAAACAGGCAACAACCGGTATGACGTAGGCAGTTTCGATGCTCGGAAACCAGATGGTTCGAAGTTGCAACGTGTAACGCTCGGCCACGAACGCTCGTCGGACGTCGTCGTCGCCGCGCTTGATGCGCAGTTGCTGGAGCCGAAGCGAGTCGACCGTGCGGCCGCCTTCGACAGTTTCGGTGAGGCCTGCGAAAAGCCGTGAATACACCCGCCGTTCGCGAAGGTAGCCGCGCGGTGCCCGCTTCAGGTACCAGCGGGTCGCACCCCAGATCAGCGGCAAGACGATGAGGCAGGGCAACGCCACGAGCGGCGCCGTGATGAATGCTGCAACCAATGTCAGCAGCACCGTCGCCGTAGCGATAAGCGTTTCGGGAACGGCGAATCGCACGCTTCGTGACAGCGCATCGACGTCGCTGGTCATTCGAGTGAGCAGGTCGCCGGTGCCGGCGCGTTCGACGGTCGACAGCGGCAGCGACACCACCTTGCGAAGAAAATCCTCACGTAGCTCGGCAAAGATGCCTTCGGCAATAACGGACGACGAAAAGCGGGCAGCCCGCACCAGAACCGCCTGTGCCACAACGAAAGCCGCGAGCAACAGGGCAATGTGGTCGACGTGCGATTGTGAGGTTCCGTGCTGTACGGCACCGACGAGTTCGCCGAGTAAACGAGGACCGGCAAGACCGGCTGCACCGGCCAACGCGTAGAGAACTAGCACGCTGATGCTCTTTCGGCGCGCGCGCACCATCGCAGCGGCGTATCGACGTGTCTGCGCACCGGTGGCGACCGGGAGCAACACCGAGCTCGGAGTACTCACGCCGTCTCCTCGTCGCGCTCAACGATGATCCGATACTCCGGCTGCTTGATCAGTTCGTGGTGACGGCCGTCTGCGACAACTCGGCCGGCATCGAGCAAAACCACGCGGTGGGCACGCGCGAGAACGAGCGGGCTCGTCGTCATGACGATGGTTGTCTTGCCGGCGCGGCGGGCGGCGATCGCATCGGCGATCCGAGATTCGGTGTAGGCGTCGACCGCGCTCGTCGGCTCGTCGAGTACCAAAATCTCAGGATCGGCAAGTAATGCGCGGGCCAGCACGAGACGTTGCCGTTGGCCACCTGACAACCCGCGGGCGCCTTCGTCAATGAGACCGTCGAGTTCGTCGGGCACCGATTCGATGGCGTCTTCAGCGGCAGCCGATGCCACGGCGGCTGCGAGTTTGTCGTCCGATGCTCGTTGATAGGGGTCGAGTTGTGCGCGCAGATAGCCTGCGAACAGGCGAGGGTTCTTGTCGCTAACGACGATCGTGCGGCGCACGTCGTCGATGCTGATGTCCTTGAGAGACACGCCGCCGACAAGCACGTGTTCGCCACCAGTGGGATCGACCTGCCGACCGAGCCGGTCGGCAAGCGCGGTGGCTTGTTCGGGTTCGGCGGCCGCGACGGCGACGAATTCGCCTGGCTGTACGGTGAATCCGCTTATGGTGTCGATGATTTCGGCGCCGTGCGGCATCGGCGCCGGAGCGTTCGGTTCAGGAAGCAACGGCTTGAGCCGGAACACCCGCAGCACGCGGCCTGCAGCTACGAAGGCACGGGTGAACTTCTGAGCGACCTCGGTCGCAATCTTCATCGGTGCCAGCAGAAATGCCGCGTAGCCGTAGAACGACACGAGTTCGCCGACGGTGAGATCGTGCCGTAGCGCCATGCGCGCGCCCAACCAGGTGAGCAGTGCGACGAAGATTCCGGGCAACAAAACCTGTGCTGCATCGAGCATCGACTCGAGGGCGGCAACCGAAATTCCCTTGCGGCGTACGTCTTGCGAGCGAGTGCGATACCGTGCGACGAATTCGGCCTCGCCTCCGACTCCGCGCAGCACGCGCAGGCCGGCTACCGTGTCGGCACCGAAGCTGGTCAGCTGGCCGACTGATGCGCGGAGCAAGGTTTGCCTGCGGTGTAAGGGTTTCAGCAATGGGCCGACGGCGAACATGAGCAGCGGCACGCCGATCAGCACGATGAGTCCGAGCTTGACTGATGTGGAGAGCATCACGATCGCGACTGCGATGAACGAGACGATCGCACCGCTTGCCCGTGCGGTTATGTCAAGCGCGTTGCCGATATAGAGAGCGTCGGTAGTGGCGCTGCTAACGACGTCGCCGATCTCGATGCGTTTCGCGAGTGAACCGCCGAGCAGCGAGGCCCTGCGAGTCAGGAGTTGTTCGACGCGGAAGGTCGCGGTCATCCAGTTCGTGACGGCAAATCGGTGTCGGCTGATACCAGAGGCCGCCTGGATCAGACCGATCACCAGCAGTGCCGCCGACCAGCCGAGCAGTGCGGCATTGTCGCGGCCGGCGATCCCACGGTCGATGGCACGGCCGACGACGAAGGGCACTGCGGCTTGGCCGCACATCCACAAGATGCCGAAGGTCATGCCGCCGAGCAGGGTTGCTCGTTGGCCCTTCGCGATCCAGATCAGGAAGCGGAGCGGGGAGCCGGTCTCGGGATCGCCGGGATCGGCCAGGGGAAAGGCACGCACGTCTGGCCACGTTAACTGCCCGGACGTGCGCGGGCATCCCGGTTTGCCGAATCGCCTTCAGCAGGGCGCCGGAACGGCCGGTCTGGTTGCAGGCTGTGCCGTTGGGGTCGCGCGACGCTGTGCGGTTGGCGCTGCGTCGTGGGTGAGCAGCTCGCCGCAGTGGCAGCGCAGCAGGATCGTGGGCCCAAGCGGTCCGTTCTCGATGTTGATCACCGATTCGTAGCCCAGGAGCACGCGCGAGCGGTGCCGGGCGCAATAAGGAGCGAACATGTAATCGATAGTGGACGGCAAAACCGTATAGGTCCATCTAGTATTTACTCATGAGTGCATTCAGCAAGGACTTCACGATCGACCCACGGCGGCTCCGCGTGCTTCGCGAGGTCAAGCTGCGCGGCACTGTTACGGGCGCGGCGGCCGGGCTGCACCTCACGCCGTCCGCGGTTTCGCAACAGATCGCTGTACTCTCCCGCGAGCTCGGGGTGCCGCTGCTCGAGAAAACCGGCCGCGGCGTGCGGCTCACCGGCCAGGCTCGCGTGGTGCTCGAGCACGCGAGCGTCGTGCAGGCCCAGCTCGAACGGGCGCGCGCCGAGCTGGCAGCCTTTGCCGACGGAACGGTCGGCACTGTGGCCGTCGCTGGCTTCTCGACGGCAATCTCAGGACTCATCGCGCCAGTGATCGAGCGGCTCGCCGGGTCGCGACCCGGCATCACGGTGTCGGCAGTTGAGATGGAACCGCCCGATGTATTCACCCGGCTCGACCGCGGTGACCTCGATATCGCGATCGCCGTTGACCATCGCCGGGTGCCGCCGCGAAGCGATCCGCACTATCACCGCATCGATTTGCTGGCCGATCCGTTCGACGCTGCGGTGCCGGCCGGCCATCGGCTCGCCGGCCGTGAAGAGATCACGCTTTCCGAGCTCGCCGAAGACATATTCGTGGCGGCAGCGCCTGGCACGTCGTGTTACGAAGTCACGCTTTCTGCTTGTGCAGCAGCGGGTTTCAACCCCGACATCCGCAACTACAGCACCGACTGGGACGCGGTCGCGGCATTGGTTGCGGTGGGCTGCGGTGTGGGATTGGTGCCGAGGTTGGCCCAACCGCTGCATCGGCCCGGCGTGGTGTTGGTTCCGCTCGCGGGTGACGGCAGTCCGCGCGCCGCGCGCAATATCTTCGCCGCGGTTCGTGCGGGGGCGCAGGCCGAGCCGGCATTGGCTGCGACCCTCGAGGCGCTTGTCGACGTCGCGGGCAAGCAGGCGAACGGGGTCGCGAACCAGCCTCGGTAGACTCAGCGGCACGTTCCCGAGCCGAAGGCCGATCCTGTGAGTGATGCCCCCGAGACTGTGCTCGTCGTCGATTTCGGCGCTCAATACGCGCAACTGATCGCACGCCGGGTACGCGAGGCAGACGTTTACAGCGAGATCGTGCCGCACACCATGCCGGTTGCCGAAATCGTTGCTCGCAAGCCTGCGGCGGTGATTCTTTCCGGTGGCCCGGCGTCGGTCTACGCCGACGGAGCTCCGTCGGTCGATGCCGCGCTGTTCGACGCCGGTATCCCGGTTTTCGGTATCTGCTATGGGTTTCAGGCGATGGCGCAAGCTCTTGGCGGTGTGGTCGAGCGCACCGGCCTGGCCGAATTCGGCGGCACGAAGGTGACCGTTGTTCCGTCGTCCGACGGCGTTCTGCTCAAAGATTTGCCTGCGCAGCAGTCGGTCTGGATGTCGCACGGTGATTCGGTTACCCAAGCGCCGGCCGGTTTCACCGTGACCGCTGCATCAGACGGCGCGCCGGTCGCTGCCTTCGAAGACGTGTCGAGAGGCCTTGCGGGCGTGCAGTTTCACCCCGAGGTGCGGCACACCGAACACGGGCAAACCGTGCTGCGCAGGTTCTTGCGCGACGTCGCCGGCATCACTCCGTCGTGGACGACGGCCGGCATCGTGGCCGAGCAGGTCGAGAAAATACGTGCCCAGGTTGGTGCTGGCCGAGTGATCTGTGGGCTTTCGGGCGGCGTCGATTCTGCGGTCGCCGCGGCGTTGGTGCAACGCGCGGTCGGCGATCAGCTCACCTGCGTTTTCGTCGATCACGGGTTGTTGCGTCAAGGCGAGGCCGAGCAGGTCGAGCGAGATTTCGTTGCCAGCACAGGGGTTCGGTTGCACGTTGTCGATGCATCGGCCACCTTCCTCAGTGCACTTGCCGGCGCACGCGACCCCGAGCAGAAACGAAAGATCATCGGTCGCGAGTTCATCCGTGCGTTCGAGGCCGCGGCCCGGGAGATCTCGGCTGAGGCGCCGGTCGATTTCTTGGTGCAAGGCACGCTTTACCCCGATGTCGTCGAGTCGGGTGGCGGTGCGGGCACGGCCAACATCAAATCGCACCACAATGTGGGCGGCCTGCCCGACGACCTTCAGTTCGCTTTGGTGGAGCCGCTTCGGTCGCTGTTCAAGGACGAGGTGCGCGCGGTCGGTCTCGAACTCGGTCTCCCTGAGGCACTGGTGTGGCGGCAGCCATTTCCTGGTCCCGGCCTTGCCGTGCGCATCATCGGTGAGATCACCGCAGAGCGGTTGGCGATCCTGCGCGAGGCCGACGCGATCGCGCGGGAAGAACTCACCGCGGCCGGCCTCGACCGTGAGATTTGGCAATGCCCGGTGGTGTTGCTGGCCGACGTCCGATCTGTTGGTGTGCAGGGAGACGGCCGAACCTATGGTCACCCGATCGTGTTGCGCCCGGTCTCGAGCGAAGACGCGATGACCGCCGACTGGTCGCGGCTGCCGTACGACGTGCTGGCCCGCATCTCGACTCGCATCACGAACGAAGTGCGCGAGATCAACCGGGTCGTGCTCGACGTCACGAGCAAGCCGCCCGGCACTATCGAGTGGGAATAACCCGGCGCTACGGCGACGCGCGTCGCGCTTGTTCGGCATAACCGTTTCATCTGAGGCGTAGCGCGAAAACATCGGTGGACGATGAATCCACCGAGGTAGGCATCGCCGCCCCGCTACGCTGAACGCCCGCGTTTGCAATGTGATCCGGCGTGGCAAACCGATTGCCAGAAGGCCTTACGCCCAGGGTGGTCGCCACGTATGCACATCGCCGTCGCGAGGCCACGCGCGATGCTGCACCACACGGTGTCACGGGCTGTCAGCCTTGCCGCGTATCGCGTCGGAGGACGAGATCGGCTGCGGGCGATCGCAACTCTTGCCGCTGTGATCGCGCTGGACGGCGCCGACAAGGGCACGGTCTCGGCAACCGAAACTGACATCGAGCACGTCTTCCATGTCGGCAACACCCAGGTCGGGGTGTTGCTTACCGTCGTGTCGGTGGTCTCGGCAGTACTGACCGTTCCGATGGGTGTGCTGACAGACCGCATCAGCCGTACGAGACTGCTTGCCCTGAGCATTGTCGGCTGGGCCGTCGCGGTGCTCATGAGCGGTATGGCGACGTCGTTCATCTGGTTGCTGCTCTCGCAGGTCGGCCTAGCGGCCGCCGCTGCTGCGGCCGGGCCTGCGGTTGCGTCATTGACCGGAGATCTTTTCCCTCCCGACGAGCGCGGCGCGGTCTACGGGCAGATCCTCGTGGGCGAACTCATCGGCACCGGGTTCGGCCTTGTGGGCTCGACATTCGTCACCGGTGTGCTCGGCTGGCGTTGGGCATTTTGGTGGCTCGTGCCGCCGACGCTGTTTCTTGCCTGGGTGGTTCACCGCATGGCCGAGCCCGAGCGCGAACGCTTCCAAGGCTCCGACGAATCGCAACCTGATCGCGACGATGCACTGCGCCGAGCCATCGAAAAGGCGGACGTCGAACCGCGCCCGGAGCTGGTGCTGCACGAATCGCCGACCCGTTGGAACCTATGGACCGCTGTTCGTTACGTGTTGCGAATACCGACGAACCGAGTGCTGATCGTCGCTTCGGCGCTCGGCTACTTCTTCTTTGCCGGCCTGCGTGGATTCGCGATTGCATTCGCCGAAGACCATTACGGCATCAGCAAAACCGACGCCAGTGGCCTGATGCTCGTGGTGGGCGCAGGAGCGGTCGCGGGCGCATTCTTCGGTGGCCGGTTGGCTGACCGGCTGATCGACCGTGGCGTGGTGGCGGGTCGTGTTTGGGTCCCCGCAGTGGCGCTGCTGACCGTACCGATCATGATCGGCCCGGCGTTGTGGGCCACTCAGGTCGCGATTGCCTTACCGCTATTGGTCATCGGGGCGGCGATGCTGTCGGCCGCAAATCCGGCGCAAGACGCCGCGCGGCTCGACATCGTGCATCCGCGGCTGTGGGGCCGGTCGGAATCGGTGCGCACGCTGGCCCGGACCGGTCTCGAGGCGGCCGCGCCACTGCTCTTCGGCTATACCTCCGAACGGTTGTTGGGTGGTGACGGCGCGGGGCTGCAGGCGGCGTTCCTGATATTCCTGGTGGCATTGCCGGCGGCCGGCGCGATGGGTCTGGCGGCGCTTCGCACGTATCCGCGCGATGTTGCCAGTGCCCAGGCGTCGATCGACCGGCTCGGCGGCAGTGACAGGTAGGGTTTCGGCGAAACCTGTTCGTTCGAAGGAGCATCGATGGCGATAGCAGCCGGCCAACCGATCCGCTGGGGCATCATCGGCACCGGAGGTATCGCCGCCACCTTCGCCGGCGATCTTGCGTTGCTGCCCGATGCCGAACTCGTCGCCGTCGGTTCGCGTTCGCAGGAAACCGCTGATCGATTCGGCGACCGGTTCGATGTCATGCGTCGGTTCGCCAGTTACGAAGAACTTGTTGCCGACGCCGACGTCGACGCTGTTTACGTCTCGACGCCGCATCCGATGCACCACAGCGCGGCGCTGCTCGCGATCCGGGCCGGCAAGGCGGTGCTCGTCGAGAAACCGTTCACCATTAACGCCGGCGAAGCGCGCGAGCTGGTGGCCGAGGCGCGCAGCCGCGGCACGTTCTTGATGGAAGCAATGTGGACCAGGTTCTTGCCGCACGTCGTCAAGATTCGCGAGCTACTGGCGCAAGGCCGTCTTGGCGACGTTCGTTCGGTGCTCGCCGACCATGGCCAGTGGTTCACCAAGGACGCCGAACACCGGCTCTTCGCGCCGGCGCTCGGCGGTGGAGCTTTGCTCGATTTAGGCATTTATCCGATCTCATTTGCGTCAATGATTTTCGGCCGGCCAACGAAAATCACAGCAGTGAGCGATCAGGCTTTCACCGGCGTCGACGCGCAAACCAGCGTGTTGTTGCAATACGGCGCAGGTCAGCAGGCGGTGCTCTTCACCAGCCTTGAGACCCGAAGCCCCAACTGGGCGGCCATCAACGGCACAGACGCGCGCATCGAGATCGATGGAGTTTTCTATGCGCCATCGAACTTTCGGGTGGTGCACCGCGACGGCGGGGTCGAGCGCTTCAATGTGCCGCACGACGGTCAAGGCCTTCGGCATCAGGCCGCTGAAGTCGGGCGCTGTTTGCGCGAAGGCCGAACCGAGAGCGAGATCTTGTCGCTCGATGAAACGGTCGCCATCATGGAAACGCTCGATGAAGTTCGCCGTCAGATCGGCTTGCGTTATCCGAGCGAATAGTCAGCCGTGCAGTGGATCGCGTAACGGCCGGCCGATCTAGCCCTGCGCCGCGCCGAAATCAGGCGGATGGCGAAGGCGCAGGTGAAGGAGCCGAGCTGGCAGCTGCCCCGGCGTTGCCTGCAGTGCCAAGGATTGGCTGGCAAATCTTAAGCGCTGCAGCGAGTTTAGGGTTAGAGCGGTCAAGGTCGCGTAGGCCGGTCTGTGCGTCGGCGGCAGCGATCGTGACGCCGTTATCGCCCATGCAACTCTTGAACGCGGCGTACGTCGTCGCGCTGATGCCGCCGCCTTGGCCGCCGTCGCGGCCGAATCCAGCTTTCGGCAGCAGGCTTGCGCACGCCTTCAGTGCTGCTTGAGTAGCGGGATCTGCGGTGGCGCTGCCGAGGAAGCCAAACCCGCCGTATCTGCCAGGCGGTCGCGAGAAACTGCCGCTGGGTCGCACGAAACTACCCGGCGGGCGTGGACTCCGACTGCCTGAAGGGAATGCGCGACCGCTGCCTGTCGGCACTTTCACGCCGTGCTGTTGAAGGCACGCGGTGTATGCCTGGGAATTGGCGCGCCCGTTCGGTGCACCCGCCGAGTTCGATACCGCCGAACTGACAGTCGAATTCGACGTACCTGTGGCTTGGCCGGTTGTAGCAGCGTTGTTAGAGCCCGCACCACCACTGCATCCGGTAACCAGAATTCCGATCGCTCCGGCAAATGCTGCGGCACCCATGGCTGCACCGACTTTGCGGCGTGGGCCGTCGTTCGCCGCGCTCATGCTGCCTCCCGTGCCGCATCTGCCGACACGTCGCCGACGTGTCAGATTCTTCGGCCTTTTTGCGGTTAGGCAATGGGATCGGTGGCTTTCGCGGGAACTTCGCAGTGGTTTCCCAGCTGCTTCTCAGTCAACCTCGGCGTCGTCTGCTGCTGAAGGCGGCAACTGCGTGGACGACGGAGTCGTGCAGGCCCGTACCAGCGTGCCGGCCAACCCGGCGATGCCCAATCCGATCAACACGATCGGTACGACCCAACGCACCTCGAGCGTGCGGTTGGCCACTTCGCTACTGAGGTAGGCGATCGCGATGCCACAGAACGTGAGCCCGGCAACGAACGACGTCCAATCTGCTGCGTGCCTTTTCACTGTTGAACCCCTTGCGTTGCGCGGTTGATTTCGATGGCACCGGCGCCGACATGCAGATCGAGGTCGATCTCACCGAGTTGGGCGCCGGACGCCGGCAACGACACGTCGCGGGTGATGCGGCCACCGTTGACTTCATCGCCCGATGGCCAACGGATCTGGCCGCTGCCCACGGTGGCGTGCACGACCACTTTCGCCGCTGCGGGTACGGTGACAACCAGCTGCCCCATGCCGACGCTCACGTCGACGTGATGAGTCGAGCCATCGAGCGGAATCCCTTGCAAATCAAGCCTTTCCCGGCCGATCCCGACGTGGTATCCCGATTCGAGGTTCGCCGATGCGGTTGGTGAGTCGACCCGGTCGGCAATCCCGCCACGCAGTGGAATGTCGAGCGCGGCAGTGATGACGAGGCCAATGGTGAGCACGACACCGACACCGATGAGTGCGCGGCTGCGGCCGATCCAGGTGCCCGCGAACAGCGCCAGGCCGACCGTGAGCAGCGCAGCAGCGAATATTGCCTGTGCAGTAACGCTGATCGAACCCGACGCACCGAGTGCGAGCAGCACTCCGGTCACCACAAGACCGAGAAAGATTCCGATCGGCACAAGCACCGCCCGCTCGCGTGGTGGTTTCGCTGGCGGCGTGTACTGGGCGGCGTACTGGGCGGTGTACTGCGCGGCTTGCTGCTGGGCGTACTGGGCAGCCGAAGGTGCCGCATACGGCGCGGCCGGTTCGCTTGCCGGCCGCGACGGCGCGAACCCGGCCGGCGGTCCGAGCGGATCGGACGACGGCGGTGCCGCCGGGGCCGGTGCCGGCCGCAATGGCGCGCGCCCGCCCGGGCCGATCCATTCACGCCGGTACGCGACGATCGCCAGCAGCGCCACGATGATGACCACCGCGGGCAACGGGCCCGGCCACCCGGCATTCCACAGGTCGGCCAGCACGACGACGCCGATGACCGCAGCGCCGAGTGCGAAAAGCGTCGCCAGCGTGCCTCGACCGCGCAGCAGTCGTTGCGCCTCCGACTCCGCCGCCGTGTCGTCTGGCACCAGAAGCCAGGCAAGGGCGTAGAGCACCAGCCCAGCGCCCCCGAATACAGCCAGAACGCCGAACACGATACGGAAGACGACCGGATCGATGCCGGTGTACTGGCCCAAGCCACCGCACACGCCGCCGATCACCCGGTCGGTGGTGCTGCGCCGCAGGTTGCGGATGTCGTAGCGCGGCGGCGGCCCACCAGGGCCGCTCGGGCCACCCGGATTGTTCGGTCCTGGTGCGTCGGTCGGTTCTGCTGTCATGCCAGCCATCGTGATCGGTCGACGCGCGCTCGGGCATCGGGAGCAACCCTGGTGTGACCCTGATCCGACCCCTGCATCGCCCATAACCGGTGTCCGGCGTGTGACGATCGATACGTGCAAGCACCGAAGCTCTATCGCGCGACTCGCGGCCGCATGCTGGCCGGGGTGGCCCGTGGCCTCGCCGACCATCTGCGGGTCGACGTTATCGTGGTGCGCGCCCTTTTCGTCGTCCTCACCTTCACCGGCGGCGCCGGGATCGCAATGTATGCAGCATTCTGGGCTTTCGTGCGCAGCGATGCCGCAGGCACCGACGTGCCGGAGATGTCCGTGACGTCTGGCGCTGAGGGTGTAACGGCCGGTGGCCACCGAGCACGTCACGATCGGCTCGGACGACGTGAGCAATATCTCGCGTTGATCGCCCTCGCTGTCGGCGGTGTGCTCGGTGTGCAGGCGCTCGGTCTTGGCGTGCCCGGACCGCTCATGTGGCCCCTCGCGCTGGCCGGTTTCGGCAGTTTGGTGTTGTGGCGGCAGGCCGACGATTCGCAGCGGAATCGCTGGCGCGCAGCGGTCGGCCAGGGCCGACCGCCAGCACTGTTGACCACGATTCTCGGCGCGGCGCTGGTGATCGCCGGAGCTGCGACTTTCCTTGGTTACCACGAACAATTGTCCAAAGTCCGCGACGGGATGTTGGCCAGTTTGGTTTTTATCGTCGGCGTGGCGGTCATTACCGGGCCGTGGTGGCTTGGCACGCTTCGGGCGTTGTCGACCGAACGGCGGGCGCGCATCCGCGAGCAGGAGCGTGCGGAGTTGGCGGCTCACCTGCACGATTCCGTGCTGCATACGCTGGCGCTGATCCAGCGCCACGTCGACGATCCACGTGAAGTGCAGCGGCTGGCGCGTAGCCAAGAACGCGAATTGCGCACGTGGCTTTACCGGCCGCCGCCTGGTGAAGAGCAGGCTTTCGGTCGCGCACTCGAACGCATTGTCGCCGAAATCGAAGACTCCCAAGGAGTCACGATCGAGGTCGTCGTCGTCGGCGACTGCCCGCTCGACGACAAGCTCGCGGCTACCCTTCAGGCGGCGCGGGAGGCGATGGTCAATGCCGCGAAACACGCTGGTGCTGCGGCAATTTCGGTATACGCGGAGGTCGAGTCCGGCAAGGTTACGGTGTTCGTTCGTGATCGCGGGCAGGGGTTCGACGTTGATACCGTTCCAGACGACCGACTCGGTGTGAAAGAGTCGATCATCGGCCGGATGGAACGGCATGGCGGCAAGGCGTTCGTGCGTACCGCACCAGGTGAGGGCACCGAGGTCAGGCTCGAGATGACGCCGATAATGGCTCGTGCGTAAGGAGATTCTCGTGGCAACCGCAACGCCGGTGCGCGTCGTGTTGGTCGACGACCATCGGCTTTTCAGGTCAGGTGTTCGCGCCGAACTCGGGCCGCGCATCGAAGTGGTCGGCGAAGGCGAAGACGTCGCTTCTGCGGTCACCGCAATCACCGCAACCGTGCCAGATGTCGTGCTTCTCGACGTCCATCTGCCGGGCGGGGGCGGGGTCGAGGTACTGCGAACGGTGCTGCCGGTGCTTCCCGACGTCCGCTTTCTCGCCGTTTCTGTTTCTGATGCGGCTGAAGACGTGATCGGTACGATCCGGGCCGGCGCAAGAGGTTACGTGACCAAGACGATTTCGGGTGCCGATCTCACGGACGCCGTCGTGCGAGTTGCCGAGGGTGACGCAGTTTTCTCACCCCGGCTTGCCGGATTCGTGCTCGATGCGTTCGCGGCAACCGACGTGCCGGCGATCGATCCTGAACTCGACGCACTCACCCAACGCGAACGCGAAGTGCTGCGATTGATCGCGCGAGGCTATGCTTATAAGGAAATAGCGAAGGAATTGTTCATCTCGGTCAAGACTGTCGAGACCCATGTTTCGAGTGTGCTGCGAAAATTGCAGCTATCGAACCGTCACGAGCTCACCCGCTGGGCAACCGATCGTCGCTTGGTGTAGCGCGAAGGCGTTGCTAATGCAGGTGGAACCAGCCCTCGCCTGCGAGGCCGCGACGGTCGTCGGGGAAGCGTCGCATCAATTCGCGGTCGCGTTCGAACTGCGCACGCTGTCGCGGTGTCACTGCACCGCTGTTGCGTAATGCCGCGCGGATGCTCGAGATATTCGCCGCGATCGCTGCTTCTTCGAGCAGCCGAACCTCGTGCTCGGGTGCGCCCCGCAATTCGGCTTCGAGCAACGCTTCACGTGCCGAACGGCGACGGATGATGACCACCCGCTCGCCTTGCGGGATAAGCGGTGCGACGAGATCACTCGTCTCGCTGTGCCCGCGGGCCGCCGCGTCGGCAGGCCCGATTGCAAGATCAACCGGCATGATCATGATATCGGTCGGCCGTCAAGCGATCTGAACGAAAGATCGCGAAGTTCGCCCTTTTGCCGTTTCAGCGCAGTTTCGCAGGCGCTTAACTGCGGTGCTATCGCCTAGTTCGCCGCGACGCCGAGGGCCTCGGCGAGTTCGCCACGATGACGGTCGGCAAGCGCCGCCAGCAAATCCGGGTGCCGTAACAACGCTGCCGCAGCTGCGTCGATGTGATCGGGATGGGTCAGCCGGCGGAATTGCATCGGCAACCCGCCGGTGTGCTCGCACCCGGCGACGGCTTCACTTGCCTGGACGGCGAGGGTGCGGTCGGAAAGCAAGGCGGCTGCCCAGCACGCGACCGTTTCGTCGACCCATGTGCGCCATGGTTCGAGTTCGGCATCTACCGGCATCGCGTCGAGCCACCAGCTTCCGCTCGGCGCTACGACGTCGAGCAATTCGGCGTCCAGCTTGGAAGGAAACCGTAGCCAGGCCGCGACAGTGACCGCCTGCCGGGCTTGCTGGCGGGCGAGCGCCTCGGCGTGCACGCCACCGGTCGATGGGAACGCCGACACCAGCCACTGCGTGGTGGCGGTGATCACGTGGTCGAGCGAATCGGTCATGGTTAGTGTTTCGGCAGGTTGGCCGCAGGCCTTCAAGCCCAGCGACTACGCCGTTGCCATCACCAGAAATGCTTCGGCCAACCGGCCTTGCTGCCAGCCAGCCCGTTCGGCGTTGATCGCCAACCAGTTGCGCAGGAAATCCTCGAGGTTTTCCATGTGCCCGGTCTGGCTTTCGTGGGCGCGCAGCGCGCTGACCTTGCGGTCGAACGTGTCGGTGACGTCGACATAGTGCGCCGGCAAATGTGCGGCGTGCGGTGTACCCATGACCCACGTCTCGGGCGTGATCCACGCGTCGAGGCCTTCGTCGATGCGCAACTCGGTGTGCACGAACGGGTTGCGCGCGTCGGGATACACGCAGTTGAGCGCTGCCTCACCGGCTGCCCGGTGATCGGGGTGGCTGCGCCCGATCCGCTCGTAATCGCGCTCGGGCGATTGCACCAGCACGCGTTGTGGCTGCACCTGGCGGATCACCCGGCTGATATCGCGTCGCAACTCGAAGCTGGCTTCGAGCCGGCCGTCGGGATAACCCAGATACCGGACGTCGTGAACCCCTACCCGCTTCGCCGCCTCGAGTTGCTCGGCACGGCGCACGCCGGCGATCTGATCGCGCGGGAAATCAAGGTCGAAGCCGCCGGCGTCGCCATCGGTGCAAATGCAGTACACGACCTCGATGCCGGCCTCGGTCCACGCGGCAATCGTGCCGGCGGCCCCGAAATCGACGTCGTCTGGATGAGCGGTGATGACGAGCGCGCGCTGCACTTCGTCGTCGGGCATGGGGGTAGTTGGCACACCCGCCATCCTAAGCGACGACGCCTGTCGCGCGGCGGGTCCGTCGGCGTCGGATGGCATCCGTAGACTCGTGGGCGATGTCAGCGCATACCGAAGATCTCGCCGCCGAACTGCTTGCCGATCTCAACCCTCCGCAGCGTGCCGCTGTCGTGCACGAAGGCGGCCCCCTGCTGATCGTTGCGGGTGCCGGTTCGGGCAAGACCCGTGTGCTCACCCGCCGGGTCGCCTACCTGCTCGAGGCGCGCCACGTCGCGCCTTCCGAGATTTTGGCGATCACGTTCACCAACAAGGCTGCCGGCGAGATGAAAGAGCGGGTCGCCGCGATGGTCGGCAACCGGGCTCGCGCCATGTGGGTGATGACTTTTCACTCGGCCTGCGTGCGAATCCTGCGTGAGAACGCCAAGCGCCTCGGCATGACCACGACGTTCTCGATCTACGATGCGGCCGATTCGCAGCGGCTCATGACCTTGTGTTGCCGCGAGCTTGATCTCGACCCGAAGCGGTATCCGCCCCGGTCGTTTTCCAACCAGGTCTCGAACCTCAAGAACGAACTGATCGACGACGAAGACTTCGCGCGAAAAGCCTCTAACCATCAAGAAAAAATGCTCGCCGAGGCGTACACGAGCTACCAGCGACGGCTTCGCGAAGCGAACGCCTTCGACTTCGACGACCTCATCATGGTCACGGTCAATCTTTTCCAAGCGTTCCCCGACGTCGCAGAGCATTACCGCCGCCGGTTCCGTCACGTGTTGGTCGACGAATACCAAGACACCAACCATGCGCAGTACACGCTGGTGCGCGAGCTTGTCGGCGGTGCGGTCGGGCAGCGCGAGAAGCGCACGGTCGACGGCGAATTGGTGCGGGCGGGTGCGGCTGGCGACGTGCCGCCCGGCGAACTGGTCGTCGTGGGTGACGCCGACCAGTCGATTTACGCGTTTCGCGGTGCGACGATTCGCAACATCTTGGAATTCGAGCGCGATTACCCCGACGCCACTACCGTGCTGCTCGAACAGAATTACCGGTCTACACAGACAATTCTGAGCGCCGCCAACGCCGTCATCACTCGCAACGAGGGGCGTAAGGCGAAGAACCTATGGTCTGATGCGGGCGACGGCGAACGCATCGGCGGTTACGTCGCCGACGACGAGCGCAGCGAGGCGCAGTTCGTCGCCGAAGAGATCGATCGCCTGCACGACGCGGGTGTCGCAAGGTACAGCGACGTCGCGATTTTCTACCGCACGAACGCGCAATCGCGGGTGTTCGAAGAAGTGTTCATCCGGGTCGGCATGCCCTACAAGGTCGTCGGCGGCGTCCGTTTCTACGAGCGTCGAGAAGTGCGCGACCTACTCGCCTACCTTCGGGTGCTGGTGAATCCCGAAGACACCGTGTCTGTGCGCCGGATCCTCA
>Ga0070658_10000872_pt1 | contig 25795 bp, 23 predicted proteins | sample KBSC13metaG_FD_64664 | JGI IMG/M metagenome (GOLD analysis project Ga0070658, IMG submission 64664) | Corn rhizosphere microbial communities from Kellogg Biological Station, Michigan, USA - KBS C1-3 metaG | ecosystem: Host-associated > Plants > Roots > Rhizosphere > Soil ... | reverse complement strand
GCCTACCCGCGCTCGACGACGGGAGTGTGACCAGCCCGACGGTCGAGGTCCACCCGTACGTGCTTCGAAACACTCGGCACTCCGGTGCCCTTCGCCGACGTTGCAGACCTACCGCTATAGTCGCGTGGTGATTCGTACGCGATGCGCAGGGCGGGTCGGGGTCATGATCCCGATGCTCTGCCAGTGCCGCGTCGTGCGCTAGGCGCCGGGCGGATCCTCCTCTCTTTGCGACGTCGTCGCATCCTGCTCGTCACTCGCCGTTCGCCTGAGCGTTGCTGCTGCCACTGACTCTCGTGTACGCCCGCGGACTCTCCCATGCTGTAAGGGATTCTCGTGACTGAAACCCTGCCCGACGCCACGGCGCGGGTACGCCGGCGCTCCGCCCTCGACAAGCCGGCACCCGACTGGGACTTGGTCTACAAGCGCAACTACATCGAGCGGCTCAAGCGTGACCGGCCGCCGCTCGACGTGCGCGAGGAGCTGCCCGAGCTGATCGCGCGTGGCTACGAGGACATTCCCGAAGAGGACATCGTCCGGCTCTACTGGTGGGCCCTGGCTCACGACAAGCCCAAGGTGGGCACGTTCATGGTCCGGGTCAAGGTCGCCGGCGGCCTGGTCAGTGCGGCTCAGGTCCGCGCGCTGGCCCGGATTTCCCGCGACCACGGCCGCGACGAGGCGGAGCTCACCACACGCCAAGGCATCCAGCTGCACTGGGTGGCGCTGGAGCGACTGCCCGACGTGCTCGCCGACATCGAGGCTGCCGGCCTGACGACGTGCGGCGGCGAGGGCGACACCGTCCGCAACATCACCGGCTGCCCGGTTGTCGGCCTCACCGCCGACGAGCCGTTCGACGTCACCCCGGTCATCAGGGACGTGGCGCAGCACTTCTACGGCAACCCCGACTACTCGAACCTGCCGCGCAAGCACAAGTACACGATTTCGGCGTGCACGGCGCAGTGCAACGCACCGGAGATCTCTGACGTCGCGCTGCTCGCCGTCGAGCAGGGCGGCCGTGAGGGCTTCGCGTTGCGCATCGGCGGGGGCATGACCAACACGCCGCGCATCTCGCGGGACATCGGCGTGTTCATCCCGCGCGAGCAGACGATCGAGGTGCTGGAAGCGGTCACCAACGCGTGGCAGCGCGACCTGCGCTACCGCATCTCGCGGGCCAAGGCCCGGATCAAGTTCATGATGGACGACTACGGCCCCGAGGGGATGCGGGCGAAGATCGAGGAGACGCTCGGCCGCCCGCTCGAGGACGGCGCCGCTCCCGAAGCCAAGATCGATGCCGACCATCTCGGGATCCACCCGCAGCGCCAGGACGGCTTCGTCTACATCGGCGTACCGGTCCCGTCCGGGCGCATCACCGGCACCAAGCTTGACGTGATCGCCGACCTCGCCGAGAGCTACGGCGGCGACGTGCGCTTCACCCGCCAGCAGAACTTCATCCTCGGCAACGTGCCGGCCGACCGGGTCGACGACGTGCGGGTGACGCTGCGCGAGATCGGCTTCGACCTCGAGCGGGGACGCGCGTTCGGCCGTTCGATCGCCTGCACGTCCCACCAGTTCTGCAACTACTCGGTCGCCGAGACCAAGGGCAAGCTCGACGAGCTGCTCGAAGAGCTCACCGGGCAGTACGGCGCCGAGCGGATCGGCGACCTGGCGATCCACATGGACGGCTGCCCGCACGCCTGCGCCCAGCACTGGATCGGCGAGATCGGCCTGCAGGGCACCACGACCCGCGTCGACGGGTCCGACGAGCGGGTGGAGGCCTACGACCTCACGGTCGGCGGCGGGCTGGGCACCCGCACGGCCATCGGTCGGCGGCTGATGCGGCGGGTGCCCACGCACGAGCTCAACCGCGTGATGGACCGGCTGGTGGGCGCGTGGCTCGCCGAGCGCGACGCCCGGGCCGACCTTGGGTTCACGTTGGGCGACTTCTGCAACGCGCGCACCGACGAGGAGCTGATCACCGTCGCCACCGGCGGTGAGGTCGGCGCAGTCGACGCGGAGACCAGAGTCGCCGTCCGGCTACCGGGCCCGTTGCTGGAGCTCGTCAACGGCGAGGACCGGCTCGACGTGCACGCCGCCACCGTGGGCGAGGCACTGACCTCGGTGGCCGCGCGATTCCCGGCGTTCGGCGACACCGTGCTGCCCGGCGGGGAGGTGGCCGAGTCGTTCCTGATCGCGATCGGTGACGACGACATCCGTACCCTCGACGGGCTCCAGACCGCGGTCGCGCCCGGCCAGGACATCGTCATCGTGATGGCGATGTCCGGTGGTTGAGCCAGTGATTCCCCGACGATGCGACGAAGGACTGAGCAAATGACCCAAGCGCTGGAACTCGTCCCCAACCGGGTGATCTTCGACGACCTCGAGATCGGCGAGATCGCCCTCGACCTCGACGACCAGGAGCCCGAGGACGTCATCGAGTGGGGGCTGGAGACGTTCGGGGACCGCGTTGCGATCGTGACGGCACTGCAGGCCGACGGTATGGCGATCCTCGACATGGCCGTCAAGATCAAGCCTGACGTTCGAGTGATCACCGTCGACACCGGTCGGCTGCCGCAGGAGACCTACGCCTTCATCGACGAGGTGCGGGCGCACTACCCGTCGACCCAGTGGGACGTGCTCTTCCCCGACGCCGCCGAGGTCGAGGCGATGGTGCGCCGACGCGGCGTCAACCTCTTCCGGCAGTCCGTCGAGGAACGGATGTTCTGCTGCCAGGTGCGCAAAGTCCGGCCACTGGTCAAGGCGCTGCAGGGCCTCGACGCCTGGTTCACCGGGCTGCGCCGTGACCAGTGGGCGTCCCGGGCCGCGATCAAGAAGGTCGAGCTCGACCATGACCACGAGGGCATCGTCAAGATCAACGCGCTGGCCGACTGGGAGGGCCAGGAGGTCGATGCCTACATCGAGCAGCACGGTGTACCCCTGCATCCGCTCTACGCGCAGGGCTACACCAGCCTCGGCTGCGCCCCCTGCACCAGGCCCATTCAGGCGGGCGAGAACGACCGTGCCGGCCGCTGGTGGTGGGAGACCGGCGCGCCGAAAGAGTGCGGCATCCACTGCCCGATCGAGACCGGCAGCTTCGAGCACGAGGCCGCGGCGATCTTCGCCGAGGCGGCGGGCAAAGCCGGCCACTGACGATGTTCGCCCTCTCCGAGGACGAGGCCGTTGCCGTCAGTGAAACCCTCGCTGCGCTGCTGACGGTGCTCCCGCCCGGCAGGGACGACGCTTACCGGGCACTGGCCACCGCCGTGACCTCGAGGGAGGTGGGCGACGAGCAGGTGCCTCTGCTCCAGCGCGCCTGCGCGCTCGCGCTCGAGACCGGCAAGGCGCGCGAAATCGGCCGGGCGGAGAGCGAGCGGTTGCTGCTCGGCGTCTACCGCCGTACGCCGGGGGGCAAGGCACTCAGCGCTGAAGCCGCCGACGTCAACAAGGTGCTGGCCAGGCTCGCCGGCCGGACGCTGACCTCGGCCCGGATCACCGCCCGCATGCCCGGCCGCTACCTGCTCAACCTGGTCGTGGACGGGGTCGACGTCGCACTCGCGATCGAGCCCGAGGGCTTAGAGGTGCGCCACCTTCAGACCGGTTGACCGGACCGCCGGACTCGACGAGACCGCTGGAGTGGACGGCCGACGCAGCGCGAGCTGGGGCCTTCGCCCTGTGCTCAGTCCTCGAGCAGGAACGTGACCAGCATGTCGACGCGGTAGCTGGCTACGCGCCCTTCCTGGACCTGGACGCTTTGTTCTTTGATCCACGCCGATTTGATGCCCCGTAACGTCTGGCCGGCGCGGGCGAGTCCTGCATCGATCGCGTCCTGGAAGCTGGTGTCCGACTCAGCAGTGATCTCTGTGACACGCGCGACGGTGGTCATGGCGGTTCCTTTCGAGAGGGCGACGGCCGGAGGTGTTGGTGAGATGCAGCACTGGCTGCACCAGGTCGGGCGCTTGTTCAAGCCAGCCGGTCACCTGTCGGTCGGCCGTCAGGGCCGTACAGGGTCAGCGGAAGGGAGATGCCGCGGAGCGCGATGAGGCACATGTAGCGCAAGGCCTCGGCGCGGTTCTCGAGCGTGAGCTTGACCGCCACTCCGTCGCCGTCGTGGATCTCCCACCCACCACTGGGTCCGTCGGGCCGGCCGGTCTCTACCAGGGCTGTCGGCGGTGCGGTGCCGGTTGTCGTCGCAGGCCGTGCGGTCAGGACGTGCACGTTGCCGGTCGGCAGGTCGACGAGTTGCGGCAGCACGAAGTCGCTTTGACGTTGTCTCATTGGTCTACTCCTGCCGTAGTAGTCGAAGAACTGCGTGCATCCGTGCTCGTCGTCATCGAGTGCGGGCGGGTACTTGGGCGAGATGCGCGGCGAACCAGGACCCGGCGAGTCTGGCGATGTCGTCGAGTGCGCCAGGCTCTTCGAACAGATGGGTGGCGCCGGGGACGATGCTCAACCGGTTCGGGCATCGCAGCCGCATCTGGGCGGCCCGGTTGAGGTCGATGACGACGTCGTCGCGGCCGCCGACGATCAGCAGGGTGGGGGCCCGGACAAGACCCAGCCGTGGGCCCGCGAGGTCGGGTCGGCCGCCGCGGGACACGATGGCCGCCACGTCGTTGTCCGGGTCGGCGGCGGCCCACAAGGCGGCGCCGGCTCCGGTGCTCGCCCCGAAGTAGCCGACTGGCAGACCTTCGGTGCCGGGCTGGTGGTGCAGCCAGGAGGTGACGTCGAGGAGCCGGCCGGCGAGCAGTTCAGTGTCGAAGACGTTGCTCCGGTCGGCCTCTTCCTCGACGGTGAGCAGGTCGAAGAGCGCGGTGCCTAGCGGGGCAGCGTTGAGCGCGGAGGCCACGTAACGGTTGCGGGGGCTGTGCCGCGAGCTGCCACTGCCGTGCGCGAACACGACGATGCCCAGGGAGCGGTCCGGGACGGTGAGGTGTCCGGCAAGCAGGACCTGCCCGGCGCGGACTTGGACTTCTTCGTCGCGGCCCGGTGGGTCCGCCACCAACGTCAGGCTGCGTTCGCTTCCCGAGCCCATCTCAGCGGCCGGTCCGTGCGCGGCACGTCGGAGTAGCTCGGCGACCTGCTCGTCGCTGGTCTGCGTGAAGTCGGCGTAGAACTGACCGACGGCGTAGAACTCGTCCGGACTGGACAGGCAGATCACGGTGTCCGCATCCGGCCGCAGTCGCTGCTCCACCCCTCGGGGTCCGACCGGCACGGCGAGGATGACCTCAACGGCGCCCCGGGCCCGGGCGACCTGACAGGCGGCGCGCGCCGTGGAGCCGGTGGCGATGCCGTCATCGACGATGATCACGGTTCGACCGGCCAACGGCACTGGCGGCCGGTCGCCGCGGAAACGTTCGGCGCGGCGTTGCACCTCGGCGCGTTCGCGCCGCTCGATCTCGGCAAGTTCCTGGTCGCTGACCTCAGCCAGACGGACGACGTCAGCGTTGATGACGCGGGCACCCGATTCGCCGACCGCGCCCATCCCGACCTCGGGTTGAAACGGCACGCCGAGCTTGCGGACCACAATCACGTCGAGCGGAGCGCCGAGGGCGCGTGCGACTTCGAACGCCACTGGCACCCCGCCCCGGGGCAAGCCGACGACGACCACATTCCGGCTGGCGTACGACGTGAGTGCTCGTGCCAGATGACGCCCGGCGTCTACTCGGTCGGCGAAGCGCATCGCAACCTCCCGCGGCGGGCCCAGACATTGAGTGCATCTCGCGTGAGCCGGCCAAGGAAGGGCCGAAGGTCACCAGCATCTGCGGCTCCGTCGGTGTCGGCCGGTCGGGACGGAGGACCTTCGGCCCTTCCGCATTGAGGGTCGAGATGAGTGTGCTGGTCGATGTGAACATCGGTCTGATCGCGCCGCCGTGGATCCCAGTCCCGCCACCGTCGTACGGCGGGACAGAGGTGGTGGTCGACAACCTGGCCCGAGGGCTGGCAGCGCGCGGTCACCATGTCCGGCTGTTCACGGTCGGCGCATCGACGTGCCCGGTGCCTCGGTCGTGGCTGTTCGATGAGCCCGTGACCCCGATGGGGGAGACGGTGCCGGAGGCCGCCCATGTGCTTGCCGCCTACGACGCGCTGACCGACCTCGACATCATCCACGATCACACGGTCGCCGGTCCGCTGTCCTGGGCTCGGACCCATCGCGGACCAGTGATCGTCGCCACCAACCACGGCGAGTTCACACCAGCACTGCGCGCGATCTACACAGCAACCGCGCGGCGGGTGGCTCTCATTGCGATCTCTCATTCGCAACGCGACAGCGCGCCAGAGGTTCCGGTCGCTGCGGTCATCCATCACGGCCTCGACCTCGACGCGTACAGCTTCGGACCAGGTGGCGGTGGCTACCTGTTGTTTGTCGGGCGGATGAGCCCGGACAAGGGCGTCCATCGGGCGATCCGCCTGGCCCGCCGGATGGGTCGCCAGCTGGTGGTCGTGTCGAAGATGTGGGAGTCGGCCGAACGCACATACTTCGAGCGGCACGTGGGGCCCTTGCTCGGAGCTGACATCGACTTGCGTCTGCACGCGACCCTGACCGAACGCGTCGAACTGCTCCGCCACGCCGACGCCCTGGTCAACCCGATCAGCTGGCCGGAACCGTTCGGGCTCGTCATGGCCGAAGCCCTTGCGTGCGGCACACCGGTCCTGGCCGCCCCCTTCGGCGCGACCCCGGAGATCGTCGACCACGGTCGCACCGGATTCGTGTCCGCCGACGAGGCGGAGTTGGCCCGCGCCCCGATCGACCTCATCGACCGGCGATCATGCCGGGATGCTGCCAAGCGGCGTTTTTCCCTGGACCGAATGGCACGGGACCACGAACGCCTCTATGAGCAGTTGCTCGACGAGTGTGTGGATGGTGTGACCGTCAGGAGCGGGGTCCGGGTCAACACCGCGACACGCGACGCCCCGAACAACGGTCGGCCAGCGGTTGTTCGTTAGAACCGGAGTGTCGCGCCGACTCCGCCGACCAGTGTCATCTCGTCAGGTTCGAGTACGACGACGTCGCTGTCTTCCGCGATCGCGGCGGCGACGAGAGCATCCACGAGCTCGTCAGCAGTCTTCATCAGCGGTGATCGCCGGTGCGCCTGGCTCAGTCGGGAGCATGCGTCGAGCCGGCGTTGCGCTTGTCGGTGAGAACACGTACGGAATCGGGGAGTCCGCTGATACGGACACCGTTGTCGTCGACGTCGAGGCGTGCCCGCGCGGACCCGATCGCCCATCGTTCGACCGACAGGGGGAGAAATTCCGGCGGCAGCTTGGCCGACACGGCGAGCTCACCGGCCGGCATTCTTGCGCTGAAGTCCAGCAGGCTTCGCAGTAGGAACAGCGGGGTGGCTGCGGCCCAGGCCTGGGGTGAGCACGAGGTCGGATACGGCAGCGGGGCGTCGAACTCGGTGCGGTCGAATCCGCACCAGAGCTCGGGAAGTCGGAATCCGAAGGCGGCCGCCGCATCGAGCAGCGCCAGACTCACTCGCTGCGCCTGGTCGACGAATCCGTACCGCATCAGCCCGGCGACGGTGATGGCGTTGTCATGTGGCCAGACCGATCCGTTGTGGTAGCTGAGCGGGTTGTAGGCACCCATCGAGGTCGCGAGAGTGCGAATGCCCCAGCCGCTGAACATCTCCTCCGACAGCAGCTGCTCGACCACCGACGCTGCCTTGTCGTCGTCGACGATGCCGGTCCAAAGGCAGTGACCGATGTTGGAGGTGATGGCGTCAACGGGCTTCTTGTCCCGGTCGAGCGCAACCGCGTAGTAACCACGGTCCGGCAGCCAGAACGCTTCGTTGAAGGCACGCTTGAGTGCCCGTGCCTTGCTTTCCCAGTGCTCGGCGCCGCTCGGGTCGCCGTGGTCTCGGGCGATGCGGCTGCGGGCCCTGTAGGCGGCGTAGACGTAGCCCTGCACCTCGCACAGGGCGATCGGTGGGGCGGCGAGTTGGCCGTCGGCGAAGTTGATCCCGTCGCCGGAGTCCTTCCATCCCTGGTTGGCAAGGCCGCGGTCGGTGGCGCGCTGGTACTCGACGAACGCGTCGCCGTCGCGGTCGCCGTACTCCTCGATCCACGAAAGGGCCGCGTCGGCATGCGCTAGTAGCGGCGCCAGCTCTTCAGCAGGCAGTCCCCAGTCGTGCGTCTCGCCGAGCAGCGCGACGAACAGGGGGGTTGCATCCGCCGTGCCGTAGTAGACGTGGCCCCCGCCGAGGGCCAGGCCGGTCTCAGCGCCGAACCGTATCTCGTGCAGGATCCGGCCCGGTTGTTCCTCGGTCAGCGGATCGAGCCTGCTTCCCTGGTGTCGGGCGAGGGTCTGGAGCGTGCCGAGGGCGAGCTTGGGTTCGAGGGGGAGCGCCATCCAGGCGGTCAGGAGCGAGTCGCGGCCGAACACGGTCATGAACCACGGGGCGCCGGCCGCGACGACGTCCTCCTCTGGATGGTCGGGATCGTGGATCCGAAGCGCCCCCAGGTCACGCTGCCCGGTGCGGATCGCAGCCGCCAACGCAGCATTTGGGGTCGTGACGACGGGGCCGTTGTCGGCCCACTCCCTCCCGCGGCGCGAGGGACCGGCGAGTTCCGGTGGTTGACCGCAGGGGTAGGCCGCTTCGATCGGGGTGCCGTCGATCGCGAAGCGCACTTGCAGGCAGGTTCGCCACTGTTGACGGGGTGGGATGGCGGCGGTGAAGGTGAGCAACTCGCTGGCGTGTGTGGAGGCGCCGTCGCTGGTGACGTGCACATCGCGGCTGCGCCCGAGCCACCGGTAGGCGAAGTGGACTCCGGTGGCGTCGGCAGCGTCGACCGCGGTAACCCGGTCGGGGTGCGCGACGGCACGGTTCTCCTTGACGGCGAACAGGTCGGCGAAGTCGGCGTCGAGCAGCAGGGTGATCACGCATCCGGCGGTTTCCTGCCCGAGGTTGCGGACGACAACATCCTCGCGCATGCCGTCGCCGAGGTAGCGGTGGCGCAGCACCAGCAGGTGGCTGTCGGCCTGGCCGGCGCGTGGCGGCACCCGGCTGATGAAAGTCGCGGCGTACGGTTCATGCCGCTCGCTGGCGACCGGTTCGAGCGGGTGACCGTCGACGCGGAGCTCCCATCGGGACAGGCAGCGCAGGTCGCGGAAGAACAGTCCGTAGGGGCCGCCGGCCGGTATGTCCCCGCCCGGCGCGGCGACGCAGAACAGGGACCCCTCGACGAGGGTCTGTGCGTCGTCCTGTGCTCCGGTCACCGGCGGCGCGCCGGTGTAGCTCCAACTCTGGTTCATGACCCGACCGAAGAGTTGACACGCGCCGACAGCCACGATGCGGCGTCCGTAGCCCCGCTGGGAACGGGCAGTAGCAGCACTGGAATCGTTGTCTCGGCGATTGTGGCGCGCACGGTCCGGGCCCGCCCGGCGGAGAGGTTCTGCGCCCATCCGAGTGCGATCAGGTCAGCGTGCTCGCTGGCGGCCACGTCGAGGATGTGTTCCCCGGCGCTTCCGCTACGCAGCTCCATCCGGACGTCGGGATGGTTGCAGTAGCGGCGGAGGAACTCCTCGACCCAGCTCTGCCGGGCATGCACGGGTTGGTCCCAGAACTTGGGCACGGTGGTCTGGTCGAACACGTGGAGCACGACGATGTCCGCCCCGGACGCGTGGAACATCCTGACGAGTCCCGTGACGGTCTCGGCGGACTCGATGCTGCCGTCGAGCGGGACCAGGATCCGGTCGAGGGCAGCCGACGGGTGCGCGTGCCGGCCGACGGGGATGATGACCACCGGTGTCGGGCACCGCTGGATGACGTCGGTGACCAGGTGGGCGGCGTGGCCGGCGGAGTAGGGAAGCGCGGCCATGTGGACTTGGGGGTCGTCGACTGCGCGCAGTACGGCGGCGCTGTTGTCGGCTGGGCGCGAGGGTAGTTGCCGTCGGTCGATGTCGAGGTGAAGGCTGCGGGCGAGAGCTTCGGCGACGGCGTTCACGCCAGGCGCGTCGTCGGGTTTTGCGGTGAAGGCGATCAGAGTCGGCATCAGCGGTGCACCACCCATCCCAGGTCGGACTTGACGAGATGCACCTGCCTGGTCATGTCGACGTCGGCCCCGGAGCGGGTGCGCACGGGCAACGGGCCGCTGCTTGTGATTGTCGCCGCGTCGCGTTCGACGCGAAGGTCGACCCGGCGGCCGAGGCAGCCGAACCGCAGGTGCAGGCTGCTCCACCGGAGCGGGAGCCGAGGGTCGATCTGCAATGCGCCATCGACGACGCGGGCACCGGCAAAACCGAACAACAGCGCCTGCCAGACCCCGCCGAGGGTGGCGAGGTGAAGGCCCGAAGCCGTCATCCCGGTGAGGTCGTCGAGATCGAGCCGCAACGCGATGTCCAAGTGAGTCAGTGCTTCGTCCGGCCGGCCGGCCCGGGCCAGCAGCGAGGCCGTGATCGCGGGCGACAGCGACGAGCCGTGCGCTGTCCTCGGCAGGTAGAAGTCGAGGTCGGCCTGGAGCGACCCGTGGGGCATGGCGTCCGGCAACAGATGGTGCGCCATGAGCACGTCCGGTTGTTTGATGATCTGCGCCGCGGATGTCCGGGCCGCGCCCAGGAGCAGGTCTGCGGCCAGTGGTGGTGTCCCGATGTCCGCGACGAGCAGGGGTTCCAGCTGGTAGTAACCCGCGAACTGCTCGTGTCGACCTGTCGTCGGGTCGTGGCCGTCGACGAGGGCGTCGGCCAGCCGTAACCAACCTGCCGTTTCTGTCGACGGCGCCTCGAGCGCGGCGGCACGCCGAAGGTTCCAGCGGGCGAGGACGTTCGTGTAGGCGTTGTCGTCCACGTTCTCGTGATACTCGTCCGGGCCAATCACGTGCCTGATGTGCGCCGTCCCATCCCGCTCGGTGCGAGCTCGTGTCGCCCAGTAGCGGGCGGTCTCGCAGATCAACGGGCGGCCGGCATCGTCGAGGAATGCGTGATCGCCGGTCCAGCCGGCGTAATGCGACGCGGCCCAGGCGATGTCAGCGGTGATGTGCTCTTCGAGCTGTCCGGTGAGGATCGGCACCCATTCGCCGTCTGCTCGACCCGAGGACGGGGTGACGTCGTCGCCACGCGACGCCGACTCCCACGGGAACCGGACGCCGCCCAGACCTTTGAGCTGCGCGATCGACCTGGCTTGCGGGAGTCGCCGGATCCGGTACTCGAGCATCGCGCGCGCCGCGGCCGGGGACATGGTGGCGACGGCCGGCAGTACGAACACGTCGGCGTCCCAGAACACATGACCGGCGTACCCGGAGCCGGAGAGCCCGCGAGCGCCCACCGCCGCATCCCCGCGACGCGCGACGCTGTTCCACAGCTGGAACAGCGCGTACCTGGCCGCCAGTTGCGCCCGCGGATCATCGGGAATGCTGACATTCGTGACGGTCCAGCGTTGCGCCCAGGCAGCGCGATGGTCGGACAGCAGCCGGTCGAAGCCGCGTTGTCGGGCTCGCTTCAGCGTGTTGAGCGCGCGGCCGGTCGGCGGTGGTCGCCCGGCATCAGTGGCATAGGCGGTGACTCTGTCGATCACGCGTCGACCAGTGTCGCGCCTGACCACCTCGGCAGTAGCTGCTGCGATACCGCCGCGGTCACCGACGGTGCGCGCCCACGTGACACCGTTTGCCTGGCCCGAGGTCATCGGTTGGTCGGTCGGCTGGGTCAACGGAGGTCCTGGTGCGAGTCGTCGCGACGGGCCTTCGGCGCGCATGACGACCACGCCGCGGTCGGCTGCCGCGACGAAGCGCATCGTTCGTACGGCGCCTGAATGATCCAGCTGTTCCCGATGAAGCACACCAGTTCGCAGATCGAGCAGCCGCCGCTGTGCTCCGCCGGGGGCGTGTTGTCCGTCGGTCCGGATCTCGAGTGACAGGGGCGACGGGGCGGCGAGCAGGTGTTCGGCCGGCCCCAGCCCGTCGTAGACGCCGGACGCCAACACAGTGGGCCCGTCCTGCGGAACGTGTTCCTCGGCGGCCCCGCGTACGCCGATCACTCCGTCGCCAAGGCTCAGCAGGGTCTGCCGCGCACGGACACTGAGAGCGTCATCGCCGGTGAGGGCGAGCGTCCAGGCCGGGTCCTCATCGACGGACGGCACCCGGCGATGGTCCCGTCGCTGCAGCTGCTCGTCGAGCAGTCGCAGGAACGTCGAGGGCCCTCCGGGCCGATGCACGACGCCGGTCGGCACTCCGGTGGGTTCGACACCGACGGAGATTGCGGTGAGCCGCGCGGCGCCGACGGTCCGCAGCAGCAGAGAGTCACTTCCCGCGACGCCTCCGAGAGCGCCGAACTCGTCACCGACCACTAGCGCGAGGCCCGGCCCGATTCCACGCTCGGCGAACTTGCGAAGCAACGTGTCCATGGAGTCGGATTTGTCCGTCAGGCCGATCTCGACGTGCTTCACGTCGCTGGTGACCCGGGGCTCGTTGAGACCGGCCTCCTTGCTCGCGAGCAGCGCAAGATCGACCACCGCGGAAAGCGCGGGGATGCCGGCCCTGTGCAACCGGTCGGTGACGGCGGTAAGCAGTTCGCCGATGCGGGCCTTCGGCGGGTTCGCCCACGCCGGCTCGGGGATAATGTCGACCTTGCGCCGGTTCAGCCGCTGCGACACCAGCGACGCCGTCAGTCCGAGGGCAGCCAAGCGCTCGATCAACAGAGTGGCAGCGCGGTCCAGTCCGCGCTCTTCCTCCGCCGTTGCCACCCGGCGGGCGACCAGCCAGGGCCCCCGCTCACCGACGAGGAACAGCTCGGAGCCACGATTGAGCGCCAGGAACAGCCGCCCAGGACCGCCCGGACGAGCCGCTAGCTGACCATCGATGTTGCCCAGGTGGGTGCCGCTGACAACCGCGACATCGACGCAGCGCGCGCACAACGCCTCGACCCGTCGGCGCACGGCCAGGGCGGATGCGCGACGGTCGCGGACCGCGGTCCCGTCCCAGTCGAAGACGATCGCTTCGAAGGTGCGATCCAGGCCGTGCACCCGATCACGATGGTCCGTTCCGATGGCCAGGGCTAGGGGCGATGGTCCCGGAGCGTCAGCCGAGCTTTTAGCCGAGGGCTCCCAGCGGCCCGTTTGCCTCGACCGCGGTGAGCTGCCCGAATCGGACGACCGGCCGGGGCTTGCAGGAAGGCGGTGAGCGCTACGCGGACGCGACGACCTCACGGACCTCGACGTCGACCAGTTCGACGCCGTCGGGCAGGGGGCCGCCTCGCACCATTTGCGCTGCCTGCTGCGCGTTCTCCTCGGAGTCGAACACGACCATCGACAGGCCAGGACCACTGCCTCCGGGAGGCGCGGTCCAGAAACCAGCCTTGAACCCGGGCGCTTGCTTCACGCTCGGGACCACGACCTCGTTCAACTGCTTGCGGGACGACTCGACGTCATTGACAGTTACCCGCACGACCACTGCGTACATCGCGCCCCCTCGTGTACGTCGGAAGGCAAGAACGTACTCGCGATCGGGGGGCGTTGGAAGGCGCGATAGGGATCTCGTTCGCGGCGAGAGGCTCGATGCCCCCACATGGGTGGCCGTCGAGCCTCTCCTTGTCGCCGGACCGGCGGGCGGTCTACATCGACTGACGGTGGTGTCGGGTGTGACGCAATGTGCCCGGAAGGGTCAGCTTTGGACGGGAGGTGTACGTGGAAGCGAGCCGAGCCAGCGCCAGGGCGGCGAGCATGAGGCCGAAGTCGCGCAGTCCGATGTCCCAGAACACCTGGCCGTGCGCGCCAGCCGTCGCACCGACGACGATCAGGTTCGTCACGATGCCGCCCAGCCAGGCCGTCACCACGTACGGCGCGTAGCGGGGGACCGCCAGCACCAGCAGGCCGGCGAGGATTTCGACTCCGCCCACTCCCCACATGAACTGCTGCGGAGTCACGCTCAAGAAGTCGGAGAACCCTGTCCACAGGTACTTCGGCCAGAACGTCATCCAATTGAAGTACTTATCCAGGCCAAACAAGATCGGAGCCACCACGAACGCGAGGCGGAGGATCAAGTATGCCTGGTAGGAGGGATCGCGCAGTCGCTCCGAGCTGTACGCCTCGCGGTGCAGCAGTTGCGGCACACGGTGGCGCGTCGGTGTCTCCAGGGTTGTCATTGGCGATCGCCTTCCTTCTCTAAATCGCCTCTAAGTTGACGTTAGAGCGGCCGAGCCTATTCGTCAACCAGAGTTGGCGTTAGAGTGGGCTCATGAGCAGGAAGTCCACCGTGCGTACGCCGCGAGCGGAGGCGTCGAGTCCTACGGCCGACCAACTTGCGATGGTCACGACACTGCATGAACCGTTGCGGCGACGCCTCTACGAGTTCGTGGCCGGCCAGGCGGGACCGGTGACCCGCGACCAGGCTGCGGAAGCGATGGCTGTCGCCCGTACGGTAGCCGCGTTCCATCTCGACAAGCTGGCCACGGCCGGCTTGCTCACAGTCGAGTTCGCCCGCCCGCCCGGCCGGCCGGGTGGACCGGGTGCGGGCCGCCCGGCGAAGCACTACCGGCGAGCCGGGACTGAGATCAACGTGAGTCTGCCGGAGCGACGTTACGGGCTCGCCGCGGACCTGCTTGCGCAGGCCGTCGTCTCCGCGTCGGCGGTCGGTACCGACGCCGGGCGCGAGGCGCACACCGCCGCGCGCCGGTACGGTCGGTCGCTCGGTGAGCAGGTGACTGGACTCCCACGCAGCGTCCGAGGCAGACTGCGCGCCTTGATACCGGTGTTGACCGACCAGGGCTTCGAGCCCTGTGAAGACAACGGGACGTTGCGCCTGCGCAACTGTCCCTTCCGTTCACTCTCTCAGCGGCACCCCCAGCTCGTGTGCGGCATGAACCTGGAGTTGGTCGCTGGACTGCTAGATGGCAGTGGCTGTACTGATCTTCGGGCGGAACGCCAGTCGGACGCCAGCTGCTGCTGCGTCCAGGTCCGCCCGGTTTCGCAGCGGTGAAGTGGACGGCATCATGCCCGGCCGGGAGCCCTCGCCGCGACGTGACGGCTATGCACCACTGCGCGCCTATGCCGCGATCGGCGACGGCCGCACGATCGCGCTGATAGCAGAGGACGGGTCCATTGACTGGCTCCCGCTGCCCAACCTCGACTCGCCGACCGTCTTCGCCGCAGTGTTGGACAGCGAGACGGGCGGCTGCTTCACGCTGGCCCCTACCGCGCCGTTCCGGGTGGCTCGGCGCTACCTGGCGGATACCAACGTCCTGGAGACGACGTTCCTCACCGATGACGGCGAGGTGCGCGTCGTCGACGCCATGACGATCCTTGACGAGTCTCTAGGGCCGTTCCGTGAGCTGCAGCGCCGGGTGGAAGGCATAGCCGGCCGGGTCTCGATGCGCTGGCAGCTCCATCCGCGGTTCGGCTACGGCCAACGCCCGACCCGGCTGGAGTTGCGGGCAGGCGTCCCCATCGCGGTCTCCGGCGGCGACGCGTTGGCCATCTGCGCGTTCGACGCAGGGCGGCCGCAGATCGAAGGCGGCGTGGTCGGTGGCTGTTTCGAGACTTCGCCCGGCTCGCGCAGCGTGGTCGCGCTGTGCATGGCGCATCAAGAGCCGCTGCTCTTCCCGGCGCGAGCGGAGCTGGATGCGCGGTTCGACCGGACCGTGGCGGCGTGGCGGACCTGGGTTGCGGCCCGCGCGCCGGTCGGCCCATGGCAGGGTGCGGTGACCCGCAGCGCGCTCGCCCTGAAGTTGCTCGTACACGCGCCGTCGGGCGCGGTGGCGGCGGCCGCGACGACTTCGCTGCCCGAGCAGATCGGCGGGGAACGCAACTGGGACTACCGCTTCTGCTGGGTGCGTGACTCGGCGTTCACTCTCGACTCCCTGCTCCGGCTCGGTTGCGCCCCGGAGGCGCAGGCCTACTTCTGGTGGTTGGTGCACGCCTCGCAGTTGACCCGCCCTCGCCTGCAGCCGCTGTACCGGCTCGACGGAGGAGCGCGTGCTACCGAATCCAGCCTGCCGCTTCGCGGCTACCTCGGGTCGCTACCCGTGCGGATCGGCAACGCCGCCGCAGGCCAGCGGCAGCTCGACACCTACGGCGAACTGCTCCAGACGGCGTGGCTCTACGCGGATGCCGGGCAATACATCGACCCGGATATCGGCGCGCGGCTGGCCGACATAGCCGACCTCGTGTGTCGGCTCTGGCGGGAGCCGGACGCCGGCATCTGGGAGGTGCGCAGCGCGCCGGCGCACTTCACCCACTCCAAGATGATGTGCTGGGTGGCTCTCGACCGTGCGGGCCGGCTCGCCGACCACGGGGCGCTGCCCCGCCCGCACGTGGCCGAGTGGCGGAGGCAGGCGGAGGAGATCGGCGAATTCATCGAGCTGCGCTGCGTCTCGGAACGACGGGACGGCTACACGCGGTCGGCCGGTAGTGAAGAGCTGGACGCCAGTGTGCTTCTCGGCCTGCTGTCCGGCTACGGCGACCCGCGATCGGCGCGCTGGGGCCGGACGGTCGAGACCGTGCGCCGGGAGTTGGGGCACGGTCCCTACGTCTACCGCTACACCGGCGAGGACGGTCTCGCCGGCGGGGAGGGGGCTTTCGTGAGCTGCTCGTTCTGGCTTGCCGAGGCGCTGGCCAGGGTGGGTCGCCTGGCGGACGCCACCGCCCTCATGAACGATCTCGTCGAGCTCGGAAACGACGTGGGGCTCTTCGCCGAGGAGATCGAGCCGAGCACCGGCGCGTTCCTGGGCAACCTGCCGCAGGGCCTGAGCCACCTGTCGCTGATCAGCGCTGCCACGGCGATCGCCGAGGAGAGCGCGTGACTGTGTGGCCGGCGCTCGCGGGCGGCTTTGCGGGGACCTTGGTGCTCACGACCATCCTGCGCACGGCCAGCGAGCTGAACCTGACCCGGATGGACCTTCCCTTCCTGCTCGGCACCGCGTTCACCGCCGACCGCGCTCGGGCAAAGGCGGTCGGCTACGCCGCGCACTTCGTCATGGGCCTGGCGTTTGCCACGGGCTACTACGCGCTGTTCCTCGCGGTGGGACGCCACGACTGGTGGCTGGGCGCCGCGTTCGGCCTTGGCCAGGGTCTGTTCGCCGGCACGGTCCTGGTCAACGTGCTGCTCCCGCTCGTGCACCCTCGGATGGGCTCGCCGCTGAGCGACGCCACCACCGTCGCGCTGCTCGAGTCACCCGGGTTCATGGCGCGCAACTACGGTCTGCGGACGCCAGCAGTGAGCCTTGTCGCGCACGTCCTCTACGGCACGGTCATTGCCGTGTTCCTGACGCTCGCCAACCGTTGACGCTCGGCCTGGCCGATTAGCCTGTCAGCCGTTCGGCGAGGACATTGACGGCATCTGGCTTCCGCGTGGCTGGGTGAGGCCGGGTACCGCATCTGGGGCAGCCAGGAGGAGGACGCCGAGGGCGACGAGCACGGCAACGGTTGTGTAGTTCGCCGTACGGCGCCACGGCAACGTCTTCTCCAACGCGATCAGCCCAGCGACCAACGCCATCCAGACGATGCTCATGACGCCGAGCGCAAACAGTCCGGCCATGAGTGCCCAACAGCAGCCGATGCACCAGGCACCGTTCGTCGCGCCCATCCGCAGCCCGCCGGACCACCCGTCCCGCCAGGCGCCGAGCAGAAACCCCAGAGGGCTTCGACACTTGCCGAGGCAGATGTCCTTGAGCGGAGTGATCTCGTACGCCGCCGCCGCCAGGAGTGTGGCCGCAGCGGCCGGTCGGCCGGCGCGGTCCCAGCCGAGCGCGTGTGCGTTCAGCCCATGTACGCCGGCGGCGAGCGCGAACGCCAACATCCCGGCTGCGGCCCACAGCATCAGGTAGCCGGCGGTGAAGGCGACAGGTGCGTAGGGCGTTCGCGTCATCCGCGCATACAGTGCGACCGTCGGCGCCACCGACGGGAGCATCATCGCGGCCATCATCACGGTCCAGACGCCGGCGAACCAACCGAACGACCCCAGCGTCGTCCACGGGCCGCTGTCCATGCCGCCCATCTCCCGAGCGGTCCACCACCACCCGGAGCCGGCAAACGCCAGCAGCAGGAGGACAAGGCCGAACCGGGTGCGTATGGCGCCGGCCGGGCCCGGCAGGCCTTCGACGAGTCTCGACGACGGCCCTACGGCCATCCTCGTCAAGCTGCCCAGGAGAAGTTGGCGTATGAGACGCCGGTCTTTCCTTCGTAGGCGATGCCGAAGGCGTTGATGCGGGAGCGCTTCGCCTCCGCCATCGTCAGGTCGGGCCCCACGGGATGGAACATTCCGTCGAACTTGACCGGCCGGCCGTCCTCCTTGCCGAACGGCACGATGTCCTCGATCTCGAACTCGATCGAGCTGCCCACCCGCACCGAGTGGCGCAGCCCGTCGTCGTCGATGTCGATGGTTGCGCGTTCGGCGCCGACCACTTCACCTATCAGCGGCGCGAGTGCGGCCATCGGTCCGCCGAGCCGGCCGCTGAAGACTCCGAGGAGACCGTCGAACTGCTCGTCACTGGCGTCCTGGTCGACATACAGGCCGACCTTCCAGTTGCCGTCTGTCATGACCTTCGGCGTGTCGGCGATGACCACGACCTTGCGTCCCGCGACGTCTACGCCGTTGACCGAGCCCTCGCGGATGTTGAACGCGAGGGTGGCACGGCAGTAGTCGTACGTTGCCCCGTGGTCGAAGCTCAGATTGCACGGACACATCAGTTCGCAGGAGCAGGTCTCCGCGTAGCTGCCCGCCAGGTTCCACGACATCGCGCCCTCCCTGACCGGAAGGCGCCCACTGTCCCCCGCTCGGCGAGGCGCGTCAAGGCGTGAAATTACATCGCGGTCCGACCACAGGACATACCGGGATCGGAGCCATCGCCGGCTCATCCGGTACGAGTCGCGTGACCCGTGAGGGGCTGAAGTAGGCAGCCGTCGAGCCGATTGTGAACGGGGCCCGTGCAGTAGCGGTTTGCTGGAGATCGGCAATGATCAGGTACGCCTGCATCTGACCTGGAGCCGGGACATGTCTTCGAAGAAGAGACCGGGTGACGGTCTTGGTGAAGGTGACGCCTGGCTTGCCGCCGTCGCGACTGCAGCGGCGAAAGACTCCGGCGCGCCCGTCGAGCTGTTGGGTGAGTACCTGCCCATGCTGGCTGCCGCGACGGTGAGTGGGAGACGACCGCACGCCCGGGACTTGGATGCGGTGGGACTCATCGGGCGGCGCGCCGCTGAGGAGGGCATCCCGCCAGGACGAGTCGTCGACTTGTACCTGTCGGCTGCCTGGCGGGCGTGGCGTCAGCTGCCGGTCGTGGCTCGCTCCCGCGACAGTGAGGTGGTTCGAGGAGCGGCCGAAGCCGTGCTTCGTGTCGTCGACGACGCGGTCGCCGCCTTGGTCGAGGGGTTCCAGGAGGCCCGCCGGCAGATGATCCGGCGCGAGGAGGCGTTGCGCCAAGAGTTGGTTGACGACCTGCTCCGGGGTGGCGCCGACGTGGCCGGGCTCGTTGAGCGGGCCGAGCCGTTCGGCATCGACCTCGGGCGTCCGCACCAGGTCCTCATCGCCGCACCCGCCAGTGAGGACCGGACAGCCCTGGAGGCGGCCGGTCTAGCGCTGGAGCGTTCGATGCTCGACCAGTTTGGTGACCGCAACGTGCTGATCGCCTCGAAGGAGGGCCGGATCGTCGTACTGGCTCCCGCTGATGACAGCGGACCGAGAGCTCGGTCGCAGGCCCGTGACGTCGCCGGGTTCGTGCATAGCCGGCTCAGCGATCTTCGCGGCGGTGCGCGGTGGCGAGTCGCGGCGGGACGTGCCTACCCCGGCGCCTACGGCATCGCGCGTTCCTACGAGGAGGCGCGGGAGTCGCTGGCCCTGTCGGAGCGGCTGCAGTCGGCAGCACCGATCGTGCGATCGCGTGAGCTCCTCGTCTACCGCGTCCTGGCGCGCGATCACGCGGCCATCGTCGATCTGGCGGACACCGTGCTCGCGCCGCTCCGGCAGGCTCGCGGCGGCCCCGAGCCGTTGCTGGAGACGCTCGAGGCGTATCTCGCCGCGGGTGAGGTGGCCACGGAAGCCGCACGTCGACTGCACCTGTCGGTGCGAGCGGTGACCTACCGGCTCGGTCGCATCCGCGAGTTGACCGGTTACGACCCGGCCGCGCCCCTGGATCGGCTCACGCTCTACAACGCGGTGCTTGGCGCGCGGCTGATCGGCTGGCCGACCGAGAGCGCCTGACCGGTCAGCCTTGACCAGCCGCCCCGGCGGCGCCCTATCCGGAGCGCCGCCACCGTGCGAAGGCGATGGCCAGCGGGGTTGCGGTGAAGACCGATGACCAGGTGCCGAGCAGGATGCCGACGAGGAGCGCGAGGGCGAAGTCGGTGAGCGAGTCACCGCCGAGAAGGGTGAGCGCGGCGAGGATGAACAGGGCGCCCATGCCGGTGTTGACGGTGCGTGGCACCGTCTGCAGGCATGCGTCGTTGGCGACGGTCGCCAGTGGCTCGGACCCCCGCCTGCCGAGCAGCTCACGGACCCGGTCGAAGACGACGACCGAGTCGTTGACCGAGTAACCGATGACCGTGAGCAGCGCGGCCAGGAAGACGCCGTCGATCGGTTTGCCGAGCCACGCGAACAGGCCGAGCAGGATCACGACGTCGTGCGCCATCGCGACGACGGCGGCCGCGCTGAACGTCCACCGGAACCGCACGGCGAGGTAGAGGAGCTGCGCCACCAGCGCCACCCCGAGCGCGATCAGCGCCTTGCCTCTCAACTCGTCGGACATGCTCGGGCCGATGAACTCGTCGCGCACGATCTCGGCTGTCCCGCCGAGCTCGGCCAGTGCCGACCCGACGTCGGCCTTGACCACGTCGCTCATGCCCGCCGCGCGTACGGCGATGCCCCGGTCGGTGGTCTGCACCACAGCGCGCGGCAGGCCCGCGTCGGCGACCGCCGGGCGGGCGGCGTCGATGTCAACGGTCTGCGTGGTCGCGTACTCCACGGTGCGCCCGCCGGTGAACTCCAGCCCGAGGTCGAGCCCGCGCGCCGCGATCCCGGTCACGGCGAGGACGACCGCGATCGCCGACAGGGCCAGCCACCGGCGCCGGTGGCGCATGAGATCAGGCCGGTGCGTGGTCAGCCACCGCCGCACGGCGCCCACGTCGGCCAGGCCGGTGAGTTGCGGTCGGGTTCGCACCCCCTTGCGGCTCGCGGCGAACTCGAGCAGCGCGCGGGTGAGCACGAGCGCGGTGAACATCGAGGCGAGTACGCCGATCGACAGCGTCACGCCGAAGCCGCGGACGGGGCCGGCGGCGAGGAAGAACAGCAGACCGGCGGCGAGCAGGGTCGTGACGTTGGAGTCGATGATGGCGCTCCAGGCGCCCCTGAAGCCGCCTGCGACCGCGCGTCTGAGCCGCCCGGTCGCGGCACCGGCGTACTCCTCGCGGCTGCGCTCGAAGACGAGCACGTTGGCGTCGACGGCCATGCCGATGGCGAGCACGAAGCCGGCGATCCCGGGCAGCGTCAAGGTGGCGCCGAACGCGAGCAGTGCGGCGTAGGAGATCAACGCGTAGGAAGCCAGCGCCACCGCTGCGATGGCGCCGGCCAGCCGGTAGACGGCGACGACGAACAGGATGGTGAGGGCGGCACCGATCAGACCGGCGCGAGTGCTCGCGGCGATCGCGTCGGCGCCGAGTGTCGGCCCGACCGTGCGCTGCTCCACCACCTCCACCGGCACCGGCAGCGCGCCGGCCCGGATCAGCAGCGCCAGGTCCTTTGCCTCTGCCGGGGTGAAAGACCCGGTGATCGTCGTCGACCCGCCGGCGATACCGCTGCCGCAGCGCACATCGGTGACCACCTGCGGCGAGGAGATGATGCGGTCGTCGAGCACGATCGCCACTCTCCGCTGCGGGTCGCCCGCCGGGTGGCAGGCCGCCTCGCCGGTGAGCTTGGCCCACCGGTCGCGCCCGCCGCCGCGGAAGTCGACGTTGACCTGCCAGCCGGCGCCGAACTGCGGCTCGAGTATTGCGTCGGCGCCCTTGACGTCGTCGCCGGTTAGCGCGCCCGGGCCGAGCAGGAGCGGTTGCCCGTCCTCGTCGGGCAGCACCCGGGCGCCGTCGCCGTTGCCGTTTACCGTCGGTCCCTGCCCGCCCTCGCCGAGCACGGGGTGGAAGGCCAGTTGTGCGGTGCGGCCGATCACACGCTGCGCTTCGCGGGGGTCGGTCACCCCGGGCAGCTCCACGACGATGCGCTTCGTCCCCGACCGGGCCAACGTCGGCTCGGTCACCCCGAGTGCGTCGACGCGGCGACGCAGCACCTCGAGCGTGCGATCGGTGACCTCACCGTTGACGGTGACGGTGCGGGTGTCCTTCGCCTCCAGGACGATCTGCGTGCCCCCGCGCAGGTCGAGCCCGAGCCGGGGCGACTCGACTACGGCGAGCACGCCCGCGGTGACCAGGGCGGCCAGCGCCAGCAACGCCCTGACCAGTGTGGCGCCGGCCACCTGCCGTCAGCGGCGCAGCGGGCGCGCGGCCGCCTGGCACGGCGTGCACAGCCGCGCCTCCGGCAGCACCTCGAGGCGTTCGGGGGCGATGGCGCCACCGCAGGCGCCACACTGGCCGTAGCTGCCGTCGGCGACCCGGGTCAGCGCCTCTTCCACCTCGATCAGGGCGCGCCGTGTTGACGCCAGCTGGTTCTCCAGCAGCTCGACATCGACGAGCGAGCCCCCGCCCGACGCCTGGGTGATGGCGGCACGCATGTCGTGCAGGTTCAGCTCGAGCTGGACGGTCTCGTCCACCCGCCGGCGCCACTGCCCCTCGAGCAGCGCGCGGGCCTCGGCGGTTGCCTGAGCTGGCCGGTTGCGGTGACGACTGCTGGTCATGTCGCTCCCTCGCGCGATTTGGTCGGGGCCGGTTGTGCGCCGGTGACGTGACGCGGGACCCGGGCGCGCCTTCATCGTCGCCGGGTCGCTCCTGGCGGGCACTGTCTCTACAGGGCACGAAGGCGGGCCACACGTTGCCGACCGCCGGCAAGTACGGCAGCGAACAGCTGGGTAGGTCAGTCAGCAGGTGTCTTCACCAGCGCAGAGATGTCAACTGTTCTCCTTGTCGCCCGCTCGCCGCTGACGCTGTTCGCTGCGCTCACACGCACCTGCGTCGGCCAGTTCGGATCCGGGCCGGCCTGAAGTGAGGCAGGCACTAGGAATCTCTGTGCCAGCTCTTGCCCGACCAGGACCAGATTTCGCGGTAGTTCTCAGAGGGGATTGGCCCCCCGAACAGCAGCAGCCTGCCAGACAGCGTTTCCGTGACCAGGCCTCCAGGGCTGTCGGGTCCTCCCGCATCCTCGAGCGCGGCCCAGTTGCGGCCATTCCAGACCCAGGTAGCCGCGGTTCCGGTCTGAAAGAGGACGACCGCCTGCGTTAGGGGGTCATAACCCAATCTGTCGAGGAGAGGGTCGAACGGGGGTGATGGTGTGGCCCTTTCGTGCCGCCAGTCGTGCCCGTCGAACACCCAGAGGTTGCTCGCGGGAGTCACTTGGTCGACATCCTGGCGAGCGCCGGTGGAGCCTTGCGTGAGCAGCACGACTTCGCGCCTCGCGTCGTCGTACGTGATCAACGGTGCGCGTAAGAGTGCGGGTGCGTGTGGGGTGAACACTCTCTTCCAGTCCTGTCCCGTCCACGCCCACGTCTGAAGGAGGCTTGGGCGGTTGGGAGGACTCGTCGCGCAACACGTGGTGACGAGAAGCACCTGCCGCCTGGCTGTGTCGTAGACGGCGGCCGGAAATGCGCCTTCCTGCGGGTGGTCCCGGGCGTTCAATCGGTGCCAGTTGACACCGTCCCATCGCCATGTGTCTGGCGGTGCCCCGATACCTCCGAATAGCAGCAAACTGCCATCCGAGGGGTTTGCGGCGAGCGCCGGTGCACTCCGTTCTGACGGCGCGTCTGACGTTGCCTGCGCGCGCCAACCGGCCGGGTTCCATGCCCAAGTGGTGCGTGGCAGCAGCGCTCCATGTGGCGCGGCGTCGAGCTGGCCACCGCCGAAGAGAATGACGTCTCCGGTGAGCTGGTCGTAGGCCATGCTGGCTTCGGTACGGCCGCCGGGAGCGTGTTGGCTCGGATCCGGCAGAAGAAGCCCGGTCGAGATGGGGGCCGGCGCCAGTACCGGGTTCTTGCGTGCCGGTGATGCGGTGCCGTGACCGTACCGGAGGACTACGACGACGGCGGCAAGGGCGGCAAGGCCGATCAACCACGAGGCGGATCGAAGCGATTCTGGCCGTGACCGAGAGTTGGGGACGAGCGGTCGATCTCGCCATGGAGGTAGCTCAACAGAATCGGGCCAGATGTATACGTCGCTGTCATGTAGCAGCCGCATAAGGGCGGGAGCGGCAATCACGGCCCAGTCGGCACGAGGTAGACGGATGAACAGACCTGCAGCTTCCGCCGGCCCGTCAGCACCTGGCGGGCATACGACCAGGGCAACTGCCCGGTTGGAGGTCGTGGGGTTCGCTGAGTGCGCGATTTCGTCGGGGTTGTCGAGCACCTTCACCAGACGCCACGCTGACATGTTCGCGCGTTCGTATAGTGACCATTGCGATCCGTCTGCAGCGGTGTGCTGCAGGAGCCCGACGAACCTGGAGACGTCGTTCGGCTGATCCCCGGTGGCGTCGTGCGCTGCGATCAACGTCGCGGTTCGAATCACGGCGAACTCCAGGCCCGGATAAAGCCAGGGTTCCAGCCATGCGGGAGGATCGTTTAGCCGGAGCGGCGTTGCGCTGAGCCCGTGCACGGCAGAGGACTACGTCGCTGGTCGTGAATGGGCCGAGCGGCGGGTGGACTTTTCCTCGTAGAGATCGTGGAACGTAACGGCCTCCTTGCGGGATTCCCGTTCAGCAGCGCGCGATCTCGAGGCAGTTCGGAGCCACCGTCTCAGCTCGGCGAGCTCAAGATGGTGTCGGCCACAGTGACGCCATCCAGCGGCACCTGGGATAGCTCGTCCTGGGTGTCTGCCGCCGGCGCGAGCGCGTTGAGGAACCACTGTGTGGTCTCGTTGGCCATGTACTCGGGTGAGAATCTCGCATCGTCGCGATACCACGTGTAGTAATGGTGGACGAGCCCGAAGAAGGTGATAGTCACCAGCTCAGCAGGTACGTCAGGCCGGAAGACGCCTTCCTTCTGGCCCTGCTCAACGACACCACGAAAGGCGAGATGGTACTTCCGGCGATTGGCCCGCACGGTTGCCAGTTTCTCCGGCGGCAGGCGGTGCATCTCCCGGAGAAAGATGAGGACGTCGTCCTTGTGCTCCGCGGTGGTGAGCATGACGTCTCGCATCAGGGCTTCCAGGGCGTCCGGCGCGGCCAACGCCTGACTGCTCACGCGCTCGAGGGTATCGAGTTCCTTCGTTATGACGCGGTTGTAGACCTCGAGCAGCAGGTCGTCTTTGGACGAGTAGTGGTGATACAGCGCACCCTTGGTGACACTCGCTGCATCCACGATCTCCTGGACCGAGGTACCCAAGAATCCCTTCTCGGCGAAGAGGCGAGTTGCGTGCGACAAGATGCGTTCGGTGACCGGTAGTTCGCTCAGGCTCGACGCGTCTGCGGCAGCACGGCCGTTGGCCTTTCGTGCCGGAACCGAGGATCGCCCGCGTCGGGATTTGGTGGCCACTCTTCCTCGTTCACCTCAGAATGATCGGTAGCATCACTGAGACTTCATTGCATTCGTGGATATCACGAAACCTCGCCGATTGTAGTTCACACGCGCCTGATCGATTCGGCCCCGAGGGCGACGGTGGCGCGCTTCTCACGACGCCTTGGCCGGGCCGCCGCTCATGCGGAAGTCGGGCTGGTGCTTGAGGATCTCCCGGCGGGCGATCGTCATCTTGTGCACCTCGTCGGGGCCGTCGGCGATGCGCAGCGTGCGCATGTGCGC
>Ga0070658_10000870_pt1 | contig 25830 bp, 17 predicted proteins | sample KBSC13metaG_FD_64664 | JGI IMG/M metagenome (GOLD analysis project Ga0070658, IMG submission 64664) | Corn rhizosphere microbial communities from Kellogg Biological Station, Michigan, USA - KBS C1-3 metaG | ecosystem: Host-associated > Plants > Roots > Rhizosphere > Soil ... | reverse complement strand
GCTGGAATCGAGACCCAAGAAGCGATGCGAGGCGCTGGCCATGATCTGCCCCCCGAAAGGGCCGGTCAGCCTAACGATTCAGGCGCAGCGGCGCAACTCGTAAGACGCTTTTCTGAACTCGCTCTGGCGGCCGAAAAAACGCCTGTTTTCTGTACACAAAGTTGCGGGCCGAAGCAGGTCGGGTCTACCGCCGATGCCCCCAGATCGCCGTTTGCAGGCCTGCACGGGGCGTCTCACTCGAGCTGCAGGCCGCAGTCACGGCAGGCGCCCTCAACCAGCGGGGCGGCGGTGCCACAGGCGGGACAGGGCGGGTCTTCCCCCTCGGCGAGGGCCACCGACGGGTGGGTGTCGTCGATCGTCCCCTCGCGCAGCGCCAGCTCGCGCCAGCGCTGGTGCAGCAGCTGGCCGACGCGGGGCACGTCCTCGCTGCGGGCGAAGAGCTGCAACTTGGGCGCGCAGCCGCATCCGCCGCCCCCGCTGCCGCAGCACCCGCCGCGGTCGAGCAACACCGGGATCTCCGCCGCCAGGCAGGCGTCGCGCAACGCCTTCGCTTCCAGCAGCGGCGCCTCCAGGCAGGCGACCACCTCGGCGTCCGACAGCGCCTGTTCGGCCTCTTCCAGGTCCATGGGCGGCATTCTATCCAGGCCGGCGGCCCCTGGGGCAGCGATCCGATCCAGTGCCAGCTCGCTCGCGCCTCAATCAGGCAGGTCCAGGCGCTGGCCGGTGACCTCGAACTCCGCGCACAGGGGCGCCTGGCCCGTCAGCGCGCGGCTGCGGCCGTCAGGCTGGCTTCCCCCGACGAACAGGCGAAAGCGCCCCGGCTCCAGCACCCGGTGTCCGTGATCGTCGACGATCGCCAGGTCGCGGGCCTGAAGCTCGAAGGCCACGGCGCGCGATTCGCCCGGCGCCAGCGACAGGCGCGTGAAGCCGCGCAGGCTGTGGTGCGGAACGGTGCAGGATGCCTCGACGTCGGTCAGGTAAAGCTGCACCACCTCGTCGGCCAGGCAGCGCCCGGTGTTCGTCACCGTCGCCGACACGCGCAGCGCCTGCCCCGCCTCCAGGCGCGCCGCCGACAGGGCCAGAGACGCGTACGCGAAGCGCGCATACGACAGGCCGTAGCCGAACGGGTACAGCGGCGGCCGGGCCGGGTCCAGGTAGCGATAGGTGCGCCCGGCCATGGCGTAGCTGGTGAACGGGGGCACGTCCTCCAGCGCCGCGGGGAAGGTCACGGGCAGCCGGCCGGCGGGGCTCACGTCGCCGAACAGCAGGTCCGCCAGGGCCGCCCCGCCCTCCTCGCCCGGATACCAGGCGTAAAGGATGGCGCCCACGCCCGGGTGCTCGTGCGCCCAGCGCAGGTCCAGCGCGCTGCCGGCGATGACCACCAGCACCGTCGGCTTGCCCAGCGCCACGATCGCCTCCAGCAGCCGGGGTTGCAGCCCCGGCAGGGCGAGATCGACCTTGTCGCCCGCCGCCTCCGAGTTGCCCGCGTCCCCCTGCTCGCCCTCGATGTCGGCCGAAAGCCCCAGGCACAGCACGACCACGTCGGCGCGCTGGGCGACGCTGATCGCCTCGGACAGGTTGCCGGCGCGCTGCAACCCATCCACTTCCAGGCCCTGGCGCCGGCACCCTTCGGCGTACCAGACCTTCGTGGAGGGCGAGACGGCGGCGCGGATGCCGTCCAGCGGGGTGACCGTGCGCGAGGGCTGCCCGAAGTAGTTGGCCAGCAGGACCTGCCCGTCGTGCGCGTTCGGTCCGATGACCGCGATGCTGCGCAGTTGCCGGGGCAGCGGCAGCGTGCCGTCGTTCTTCAGCAGAACCATGGATTCGCGGGCGGTGGCGTGCGCCAGCGCCCGGTGCGCGTCGCAGTCGTTCACCTCGTAGGGAATGGACGCGTAGGGCACGCGCGCCGGCGTGTCGAACATGCCCAGGCGCAGGCGGGCGCGGAACAGCCGGCGCACCGCCCGGTCCAGGTCGGCCTCGCTCAGCAGGCCTGCCGCCAGCGCCGCGGGAAGCCGCTCGTAGGTGCACCCGCAGTTGAGATCGCAGCCAGCCTTCAGCGCGTGCGCCGCCGACTGTTCGGGGGTGCGGGTCACGCCGTGGCTCTCGTGAAGATCTCTGATCGCCCAGCAGTCGCTGACGACGTACCCGCCGAAGCCCCACTCGTCGCGCAGGATCCGTCCCAGCAGCGTGTCGCTGGCGGGACAGGCCTCGCCGTTGACGCGGTTGTAGGCGGCCATCACGCTCTCGGCCTTCGCCTCGGTGACGCAGGCCTGAAACGCCGGCAGGTACGTCTCGCGCAGGTCCTTGGCGCTAACGACGGCATCGAAGCCGTGGCGCAACCCCTCGGGTCCGCTGTGCACCGCGAAGTGCTTGGGCGTGGCCACCGTCTTCAGGTAGCGCGGATCATCCCCCTGCAGCCCGCGACAGAACGCCACGCCCAGGCGTGCCGTCAGGTAGGGGCACTCGCCGTACGTTTCGTGGCCGCGCCCCCAGCGCGGGTCGCGGAAGATGTTGATGTTGGGCGCCCAGATCGTCAGCCCCTTGTACATCCCCCGATCGTCCTGCCGCAGGTACTCGTGGTGCTTCGCGCGCGCCTCGTCCGAGACGACGGTGGCCACCTGCTGCAGGCGCGACGCGCTCCACATCGCCGCCAGGCCGATGGCCTGCGGGAAGACCGTGGCCAGGCCGGCGCGCGCCACACCGTGCAGCCCCTCGTTCCACCAGTTGTAGGACGGGATGCCCAGCCGGGGGATGGCGGGCGCGGCGTGCAGCAACTGCGCTGCCTTCTCTTCCAGCGACAGCCGGCCCAGCAGATCGTCCAGGCGCTGCTCCAGCGGCAGGTCCGCGTTCCAGAATGGCAGGTCGGCCGCCGGCGGGGTGGTCATCAGCGCCTCCATCGTACGCGAGCGACGGAAGTCCCGCGTGACGGGGCGGGCACGATCCTTCTCGACGGGTACACTTGTCGCGCCGCTCGCCCGTCCCACCTGCTCCCGCGCGCATCAGCTCGCTGCCGCCGCACGCGAACCTCGCTCTTCAACCGCTCGATGGATATCTCACACCCCGATCGCCGCGGCGATCGGCCCCCACCGCCGCCCGCCGCCGCGCCGAATCCGGTCTGGCGGCTGCTGGCGCTGGCGTGGCACTACCGGGCCGCCTGCCTGGGCGTGTTCGCGTTCCAGGTGGTCCTGCTGGCGCTGGGGCTGGGGGGCCTGGGGCTGAGCGGCGTGGCCATCGACGTGGTCCGCCACGCCCTGGTGCCCGCCACCCTTCCTGCGCACTGGCCCCTGGGGATGAGCCCCCCCGCCTCGTGGTCGGCGGGCGGGGCGCTGCTGGTGGCGGGCGGCGCCGTGCTGGCCATGGCGGCCCTGCGCGCCTTGCTGCTGTTCGGCTACGCCGTCGCCTCGGGCCATCTGCTGCAGATGCGCATCGTGCCCGACCTGCGCCTGCGCGTGTTCGAGAAGCTGCAGCGGCTGAGCTTCCGCTTCTTCGACGACAACGCCAGCGGCTCGATCATCAACCGCGTCACCGGCGACGTGCAGTCGGTGCGGGCGTTCATCGACGGCGTGCTGTTCCAGGGCGCCATCATGCTGCTGTCGCTGGGCGTGTACCTGGTCTACATGCTGCGGGCGCACGTCTCGCTGACGCTGGCCTGCCTGGCGCCCACGCCCATCATCTGGGTGATCACCAGCGTGTTCTCGCGGCGCATGCGGGCCGCTTATGAACACAACCGGGCGCTGGCCGACGCGCTGGTGCTGGGCATGTCCGAGGGGGTGAAGGGCGTCCGCATCACCCGCATCTTCGGGCGCGCCCGCGAGGCCTTCGAGCGCTTCCAGCAGCGCAACCTGGCGGTGCGCGATCAGCAGGAGGCCATCTTCCGCCGGGTCAGCCGCTTCGGCCCGGCGGTGTCGTTCGTGACCGCCATCGACACCGCCATCCTGCTGGGCTACGGCAGCCGCCTGGTGGCGCGGCAAGCGATGACGCTGGGCGAGCTGGTGGTGTTCGCCGGGGTGCTGCAGCAGTTCGCGGGGCAGATCTCCAGCATGGCGGGCATCTGGAACACGCTGGAGCAGAGCCTGGCCGCCGCCCGGCGCGTGTTCGAGGTGGTGGACGCGCCCATCGACATCGCCAGCCCGCCCGCGCCACGCCGCTGGCCGGACCTGCCGCCTGCACGGCGCGGCGCCGTTCGCTTCGAGGGTGTTTCCTTCGCTTACGGCGCCGGCCCCACGGTGCTGTCGGGGATCGATCTGGCCGTGGCGCCGGGGCAATGCGTGGCGCTGTTCGGTCCCACGGGCGCGGGAAAGAGCACGCTGCTGGGCCTTATCCCCCGCTTCTTCGATCCAGTGTCCGGCCGGATCCACATCGACGGCGTCGAGCTGCGCGAGCTGGAGCTGGACGAGCTGCGCCGGAGCGTGGGGGTGGTGTTCCAGGAGAGCCTGCTGTTCCGCAGCACGATCGCGCAGAACATCGCCTTCGGCCATCCCGAGGCCTCGCGCGACGCCATCGAGCGCGCCGCGCGCACCGCCGGCGCGCACGCGTTCATCACCGCGCTGCCCGACGGCTACGAGACGCGCCTGGAGGAAGGGGCCAGCAACCTGTCGGGCGGCCAGCGGCAGCGGCTGGCGCTGGCGCGCGCCCTGCTGCTGGACCCGGCCATCCTGCTGCTGGACGATCCCACGGCCGCCGTCGACGCCCTGACCGAGGAGGAGATCCTGACCTCGCTGGAGGGGGCGCGCGCCGGCCGCACCACGTTCCTGGCGGCGAATCGCCTGTCGGCCTTGCGCCGCGCAGACCTGATCGTCGTGCTGGAGCACGGCCGCATCGCCGAGCAGGGCACGCACGCGGCGTTGATGGCGGCGCGCGGCCTCTACTTCCGCGCCGCCTCGCTGCAGCGCCTGGGCGCCGAGGACGAGCCCGACCGGGAGGCCGCCTCGTGAGCGGGTCGTCGCCGCCACCCCGCGCCGCCGCCGCGCCGGTGGCGGTGCCCCCCATGCCGTCGGCCAGCGCCGTGCTGTCCGAGCGCGAGCAGCGCCCGCTGGACCTGGGCATCATTCGCCGGCTGTACGGCTACACCCGGCCGTACGCACGGCTGCGCAACGTGCTGGCGCTGCTGGTGCTGCTGCGCTCGCTGCAGGTCCCGCTGGGCGTGTGGGCGGTGGCGCAGATCATCAGCGGCCCCATCTCGCGCCACGACACGCACGCGGCCAGCCTGGGCATCCTGGGCTACCTGGCGCTGGCGGCGGCCACCGAGCTGACGTTCGTCTGTCGCGTGCGCCTGGCGCTGCGCCTGGGCGAGGCGGTGGTGCACGACCTGCGCGCCCGCGTCTACGCGCACCTGCTGCGCCTGCCGCTGGCCTTCTTCGCGCGCACGCCGGCGGGGCGGCTGATCGCCCGCATCACCTCGGACGTGGACGTCGTGCGCACCGGCGTGCAGGACGTCGCGTTCGTGTCCATGGTCAGCGCCGGCAACATGCTGGTGTCGGCGGCGCTGATGCTGCACTACGACTGGAAGCTGTTCCTGATCGTGCTGGTGATGGCGCCCGGGCTGTGGCTGCTGCTGCGGCACTTCCGCGGCCGGCTGTCCCGCGCCTACCGCGCCCAGCAAGAGAGCTTCAGCCGCGTCACGGCCAGCCTGGCCGAATCGGTGAACGGCATCCGCGAGATCCAGGGCTTCGCGCGGCAGGACGTGAACGGCGGCCTGTTCGGGCAGCTGATCCACAACCACGCGCGCATCAACATGGACACCGCCAAGCACTCGGCCGTGTTCCAGCCATTGCTGGAGTTCAACGGCCAGCTGTTCCTGGCGCTGCTGGTCATCATCGGCGGTTACCGGGCGCTGGACGGGACCATGCCGCTGTCGACCCTGATCCAGTTCCTGTTCCTGTCGAACGCGTTCTTCGGGTCCATTCCCAACCTGGGCACGCAGTACAACCAGGCCCTGGGCGCGATGGCGGGCGCCGAGCGCATCTTCGCGCTGCTGGACAGCCCCCCCGACTGGCAGGATGCGCCGGGCGCCATGGACCTGCCCCCGCTGCAGGGGCGCATCGAGCTGCGGGATGTCTCGTTCGCCTATCAGCCGGGCCGGCCGGTGCTGTCGAACCTGTCGTTCCGTGCCGAGCCGGGTCAGACCATCGCGCTGGTGGGGCACACCGGCAGCGGCAAGAGCACGGTGGTGAACCTGATCGCGAAGCTGTACCTGCCCACCTCGGGGGCCGTCCTGATCGACGACCGCGATCTGGCGGGCGCCACCGGCCAGTCGCTGCACCGGCAGATCGCGTGCGTCACGCAGGAGAACTTCCTGTACACCGGGACCGTGCTGGACAACGTGCGCGTGGGGCGGCCCGAGGCCACCGCCGACGAGGTGCGCGAGGCGGCGCGCCAGCTGGACGTGCTGGACTTGATCGAGGCGCTGCCCGCCGGGTTCGATACGCCGCTGGGCGAGCGGGGCGCCGGGCTGTCGCTGGGGCAGCGCCAGGTGATCTGCTTCCTGCGCGCGCTGGTGGCCCGGCCGCGCATCCTGATCCTGGACGAGGCCACCAGCTCGGTGGACACGTTGACCGAGGCGCGGCTGAAGGTGGCCCTGGCCCGCCTGATCGCCGGACGCACCAGCGTGATCGTGGCCCATCGTCTGAGCACCATCCGCCACGCCGACCAGATCTTGCTGCTGGAGCACGGCCGCCTGGTGGAGAGCGGCAGGCATGAGGCCCTGGTGGCGCGCGGCGGCCGCTACGCCGAGATGGTGCGGGCGCTGGCGGCGTCGCACGGCGCGCCGGAACCAGGTTGAAGCCGTGCACAGCAGAGGCGAGACTGGCCTGATGCTGAAGGGGGGAGCGGCAGTTGCCTGACGGCCCGCGCGCCGGCGGCGCGGCCGTTCCCCGGGGGTTGTCGGGCGACGAGGCCGCTGCGCGGCTGGCGCGGCACGGCCCGAACGCCATCGCGCGCGCGGCCGCCACCTCGCCCTGGAAGATCCTGCGCGGACAGCTGGTCAGCCCCCTGATCCTGCTGCTGGCCGGCGCCTGCGTGGTCAGCGCCGTGCTGGGCGAGGCCGGCGACGCCATCGCCATCGGCGTCATCGTGGTGCTGAACGCGCTGGTGGGCTTCTTCCAGGAATATCGGGCCGAGCGCGCCATCCTGGCGCTGCGCGCGCTGACGGCGCCCCGGGCCCGGGTGATACGGGACGGCCAGCCGGCGCTGATCGCCGCCGACAGTGTCGTCCCCGGCGACGTGCTGCTGCTGGAGGGGGGCGACATCGTGGCCGCCGACGCGCGCCTGCTGGTGGCGCATTCCCTGGCCACGAACGAGGCCTCGCTGACCGGCGAGAGCGTGGCCGCCGCGAAGACCACCAGGCCCACGGCCGCGGGCGCGCCGCTGGCCGAGCGCACCGACTTCGTCTTCATGGGCACGCCGGTGGTGACCGGCACCGGCACGGCGGAGGTCACCGCCACCGGCATGAACACCGAGCTGGGCAAGATCGCGCACCTGCTGGCGACGGTGGAGATGAAGGAGACGCCGCTGCAGCAGCGCCTGGGCCGCGTCGGCAACACGTTGCTGGTGGCCTGCCTGGGCATCGTCGGGGTGACGGCGGCCCTGGGGCTGGCCCGCCGGCAGCCCTGGTTCGACGTGCTGATGTCCGCCATCTCGCTGGCGGTGGCCGCCGTCCCCGAGGGGCTGCCCGCCGTCGTGACGATCGCGCTGGCGGTGGGGGTGCAGCGGATGGCGGCGCGCCACGTGCTGGTGCGGCGTCTGGCGGCGGTGGAGACGCTGGGCAGCGCCACCGTGGTCTGCACAGACAAGACGGGCACCCTGACCACCGGGGTCATGGCGGTGCGCGAGCTGTGGGCGCCCGACGAGCGACGGCTGATCGACGCGGCGGCCGCCTGCTGCGACGCGACCCTGGGCCGCGAGGGGCGCGCTGACACGGGCGATCCAACCGAGCTGGCCATCCTGACGGCGGCGCGCGCGCGGGGAATCCAGCGGGAGGCCATCGAGGCGGAGCGCCCGCGCACGGACGTGCGGCCGTTCGAGACGGAGCGCCGGCGCATGTCGATCCAGCGCGCCGACGGCGTGCGGTACGTGAAGGGCGCCTTCGAGAGCGTCGCCCCCCTGTGTCGAAGCGGGCTGGACGGGGCGGCGGCCGCGAACGAGGCGCTGGCGGCGCGCGGGCTGCGCGTGCTGGCGGTGGCCACGGGGACCGCCGCGGAGGAGCGCGATCTGGCGCTGGTGGGCCTGATAGGCCTGGCCGATCCGCCACGTCCCGAGGCCATCACGGCCGTCGCGGCCGCCCGGGCGGCGGGCCTGCGCACGGTGATGATCACCGGCGACCACGCGGCGACGGCGCGGGCCATCGCCCGCGAGATGGGCATCGCGTCGCCGGGGGCGGATGAGGCCGAGCTGTCCGAGAGCGTTCACGCCCGCGCCACCCCCGAGGACAAGCTGAACATCGTGCGCGGCTGGAAGGGGCGCGGCGCCATCGTGGCCATGACCGGCGACGGCGTGAACGACGCCCCGGCGCTGCGCGAGGCGCAGATCGGCATCGCCATGGGCCGCGGCGGGACGGAGGTGACGCGCGAGGCGTCCGACATGGTGCTGGCCGACGACAACTTCGCCAGCATCATCGCCGCCATCGAGGAAGGGCGCGGCATCTTCGACAACATCCGCAAGACGCTGATCTACCTGCTGGCGGGGAACACCGGCGAGCTGCTGGTCATGCTGCTGGCCACCGCCGTGGGCTGGCCGCTGCCGCTGCTGCCGCTGCACTTGCTGTGGATCAACCTGGTCACCGACGGTCTGCCCGCGCTGGCGCTGGTCGTGGAGCCGCGCGATCCGGACGTCATGAAGCGACCACCCCGGCCCCCGGCCGAGCCCATCCTGGGCCGCACCGAGTGGGGGAACATCCTGCTGACGGGCGTGCTGCAAGCGGCGGTGACGCTGACCATGTTCGGCTGGGCGCTGCGCGGGCGATCGCTGGTGGTGGCGCGCGATCTGGCGTTCTCGTCGCTGGTGTTCGGTGAGCTGTTCCGTTCGTTCGCGGCGCGCAATCGCGCGCGCACGCTGTGGAGTCTGGGCTTCTTCACGAACCGGTGGCTGGTCGGCGTCGTGGGCGCGTCCGCGCTGGCGCAGCTGGCCTTGCCGCTGTTCTCACCCACCCGGCGGCTGTTCCAGATGGAGGGCCTGGGCGCAGGGGATCAAGCCCGCGCGCTGGCGGCCGGCCTGGTCGTCGTGACGGCGCTGGAGCTGAAGAAGTGGCTGCGCCGGTCGTGACACCGCGGAAGGCGGCCCGGCGACGCTGGCTGCTGCCGCTGGGCGGGGTGCTGGCCATCGTGCTGCTGAGCGTGGCCGCGGCGCCGCTGTGGCTGGCCGGACCGCGCCTGGGCCGGCTGGTCGAGCGCAACCTGCCCCACACGCGCGGTCACGTGCATGTGGGCGGCGGAAGCTGGGGCTGGGGGACGGTCTGGGCGCTGCTGCGACACCGGCCCGCGTCGCTGGCGTTCGACGACGTCAGCCTGACCGATCCCGACGGCGTGCTGGTCCTTCGCGCGCGCCGGGTCTCGGGCGCCCTGGTTCGCGGCGACGCCCCCGAGGGCGTGACCATCACCGATCTGCGCGTCGAGGACGGCGCCTGGCGGATGGCCGCGATGGCGGACGGGCACGGCATCGGTTTCCTGCGCGCGCTGGAGCTGGTCCGATCGCCGGCCGGCCGCAGCGACCCGGCCCCTTCGGCGCAACCCGCCGGTGGTCCCCTCTACATCCGGGTGGAGAGCGCCGAGCTGATCGATCTGGACGTCGACTTCGACCTTCCCGGGTGGGCGTTGAGCCTGCGTCGGCTGCACGGTCACGGCGCGCTGGCGCTCGAGCGCAAGGATCATGGACCTGACCTGTTCACGTTCGCGGTCGTCGACGCGGCACCGCGCGAGGGGGGCCGCCTGAGCGTGCTGGACGGCCCCTGGCGCAACACCTTGCCGTTCTCGTCGGCGCACATCGCGCGCATCGGCACGGCGGAAGGCGCCCCCGACACCATCGCCCTCGACGCCTCGCAGATCATCACCGGGCGCTCGCTGACCGACGTGCATGGGACGTTCAGCGGCGTCCTGCCCGCGCCTGGCCCGGTCCGCCGGCCCGGCATCGACCTGACGTTCACCATGCACGACGCCGCCGACGCTGCGACGGCCGTCGCCACGGCCCGCGGCTGGACGCCCCGGCTGGCGATCGCCGGCGCTCAGGCCACGCTGGCGATGTCCTTCACCGGTTCGCTCTCCGCACCGCGGCTGCGGGTGCAGGCGGGCGGGTTCGACCTGCGATACGCCGGTGTGGAAGCCCGCGCCTTGCGCCTCGACCTCGAGGCGCTGCTGGCCACCAGGCAGTTTCATCTGCGCGACCTCACCTTCACGTCGCCGGGCGGCGGTCGCCTGCTGGCCAACGGCCACGTCGACGACGATCGGGCCGCGGGCACGCTGGCGCTGGAACGGTTCGACGGGTCGCCCTACCTTCCCGCCGGCCTGCGCCAGGTGGCGGCTGGGATCTGGAGCGGTGAGGTCGAAGCGCACGTCGATCTCGCGGAAGGGGCGGCGGCGCTGGATCGGGTCGCCCTGACGCTGGCGCGGCCGGCCGGCGCCGGTCGGCCCACGGCCGTCCACGCGCTGACGCCGGGGCAGCCGCTTCCGCACCGGACCGCGGGAGATACCGTGTTTCGCCTGGGGCAGGCACGGCTGCAGCACGGGACGCTGACCCTGCCCCGGGTGACGGTCCGCCTGGCCGGGGGTCAGGTGACCGCGGCCGGCGCGATCCAGCTCTGGGATCCCGCGGCGCGCGCCTGGCTGGCGTCTCCAGCCTTCGACCTGTCGCTCGACGCCGCGCGCCTGTCGGCCGAGCAACTGCTGGGGACCGGACTGGTGTCGGGCCAGCTATCGCTGCGCGCCCGCGCCCGCGGGACGTTCGAGGCCCTGACGCTGCAGGCGCGCGTGCCGGCGGGCCAGCGCCTGCGCGTGCTGGGCGAGGCGCTGGGCATGCCGCGGATGCTGAAGCTGTCCCTGGCAGGTGGCACCATCACGCTGGCGCCGCTGACGCTGTCGGGCGACGCAGGGGAGACCCTGGCGGCGGAAGGGACCGTGACCACCGCCGGTCGGCTGGCGTTGAAGACGCGCGCCACCGGACTGCCGTTGCGGCTTCTGATCGCATGGGCGGCGGGCGTGGCGGCGCGCGAGGTGCCGGTCGACGGGCGCCTGGGGGCGCAGCTCAGCCTGGGGGGCGACGTGACAGCGCCGCAGCTCGCCGGGACGCTGACCATCGAGGGCGCGCAGCTCGGCGGGCGGCGCCTGGATCGTGGTGTGCTCGCCCTCAGCACCGATGCGCGCGGCGAGCTGCGCGCCCACGGCACCCTGGTCGACGGGATTCCGCTCGACGCCGTGGTGCAACTGGGGACCGGGGGACCGCGCGTCGCCGCGACCCTGACGTTGGCCCACCTGCAGCTCGCCCCTCTCCTCGCTTCCTTCGCCCCTCCGCTCGCAGCGCAGCTTCGTGCGGCCAGCCTGACCGGCGAGACCTCGGGCGTGCTGGCCGTCTCGCTGTCGCCGGGCAGCCGGCCGAAGCTGGAGGCAAACCTGTCCCAGCTAGCGGTCAGCGCGCATGCCACGGGCAGCGACGCAGCGGTTACTCTGGAGGCGGCGGGTCCCGTTCATGCCGTCGCGCAAGCAGGCGAGGCGCATCTGGATGCGGTTCGCTTCAGCGGCTCGGCGGGCGACCTGCGGCTCTCCGGTGATTGGCAGCGGCAGCGGGCGACCGTACGCGCGCGGGGCCGGATGAACGCGATCGCGTTCGCGCCGTTCGCGCCGCGCGGGGTCAGGCCGCTGGACGGGGCGCTGGCCGTGGACGTGAACCTGCGGACGGAAGAAGGCGGCGCGCCCACCGCCGAGGGAACGTTGGCCATCGCGACGCCCGTTCGCGCGCGCCTGCTGGCGGTGCCCTTCGACCTGGTCCTCACGTCGGGCAGCCTGGCGCTGGGGGGGCAGGACGCCCGCGTCGACGACCTGAATGTGGAGGCGCCGGGGGCGCGCCTGCACGCGCGCGGTCGCGTCGTCCTCGACGGGCCCGGCGCGCCGGCGGCGAGCCTGGCCTTTCAAGGCGTGCTGGCGGCGCGGCTGTTCGAACCGTTCGCGCAGGGCTACCTGCGCGACGCCGAAGGACAGGTGCGGCTGACGGGCAGCCTGGACGGCTCGCTCGCCCACCCCGTCGTGCACGCGCAGGTGAACGTGGGCGGCGTCGCGTTCACGGTGATGCCCGGCGCCAACCGCATCCGGTTCGCCAGCGGCGAAGTGGGCGTCACCGGTAGCCCGTGGGCCCCCACCTTCGCGCTGGCGAACCTGGACCTGCGCATCGGTGACGGCAATCAGCTCGTCATTGGCGGCGACGCCCGCGATCCGGGGCGGCTGCGCCTGACGGCCGGCGGCGGGCTGGGCCGGCTGGACGTCGACCTCCCGGCCCAGGGGCGCGTGCGGTCCCTGGCCACGCCGGTCGCCATCATCGACGCTGCCGCTTTCGGCCTGCGCCTGACGGGGGTGCCGGGGCGGTCCTTGCGCCTGGCAGGCGACATCCTCATCGAGGCCGCCCACGTGCCCCCTGCGCTGCGCCGCCCGAAGAAGCCCGCGCCCGCGAAGCCCGGCGACACCGCCCGCGCCGCGCTGAACGCCACGCGCCTGGACCTGCGGGTTCGTTCCCGGCCCGGCGCCGTCACCGTCGAGATCGCCCACGTCCCCGATCTGCACGCGGCGCTGGACTATCACCTGGGCGGCACCGTCGGCGCGCCCGAAGCAAAGGGGAGCTTGAGGCCCGCCGGCACCTACAGCGCGGTCCTGCTCTTCCTCGCCCGTCTGCTCGACTGAAAAGGCCGCGGCGCGCTGCCTGAACGCCGTCGGGATGGCATAGACTGCGCGGCATGACCACGACGAACACGCAGGTTTTCATCGGCACCGACTGCGGTGCGACGATGTCGAAGATCGGCGGGGTGTGGGCCGACGGGACCACCGTCTCGACGAAGCTGCACCAGCGCGCCACCAACTCGCACCTGGGCCCCCACGCGGTGGTGTCGTCCTGGATCGCCGCGATCTCCGAGTACCTGGCCGAGAACCAGCTGGACTGGGACCACGTGAACAGCGTCGGGCTCGCCATCCCGGGGCCTTATCTGCGCTATGGCGTGCTTGGTCACTCCGCGAACCTGCCCGCGGTGTTCGACGGCTGGGATTTCCACAGCGCCTACAGCCAGGCGCTGGCGCAGAAGGCGGGACGCGCCATACCGCTGATCGCCGGCAACGACGGCGCGTTCGGCGGCGTGGGCGAGGCGCAGCGGGTCCGCGGCGCCACCAAGGGCAGCGTGCTGATGCTGGCGCCGGGCTCGGGCCTGGGCTCGGCCTATATCGGCGCCGACGGGCTGCCGCTGCAAGGTGACACGCTGGCCGGCATGGAGACGGCGCACATGGCGGCGCCGCTGCACCTGCTGGGCGCGAAGCCTTACCAGTGCGGCTGCGGCCGCACGTGGGGCTGTGTCGAGCTGTACACGACGCTGGCCGGGCTGCCCTATCTGCTGGAAGAGCGGCTGGCGGCGTATCCGGATCATCCGCTGGCCAAGTCCACGCAGTCGCGCAAGGAGAAGGTGCTGAGCTTGCGGGGACTGGCGCAGAAGGACGATGCGCTGGCCGTGGAGCTGTTCGACTTCCAGGCGCGCGCCATGGGATTTCACATCGCGAACCTGGCCATGGCGCTGGATCCCGAGTTCGTCGTGATCGGCGGCGGGCTGATGGATCCCGAGAACACCACCGAGGCGTTCCGCGAGCGCTATCTACGCATCGTGCGCGACACCGCGCGACCGCACCTGTGGCCCGTGCTGCGCGATCGCATCACCATCCTGCCCTCCACGCTGGGGGAGCTGTCGCAGGCGATCGGCGCGGCGCTGGCCGCGCTGTACGGCAGCCGCCGTTAGCTCTGCGCGGGGCGGCCTTCACCGGCACGCGCGCGTGACCGGCGTCGCTGTGTGTGGGGCGGCGCTCGTGCGATCGTCCCCCTGCTCGGGCCGGTTCGCGTCCGGGCGCCAACCTCACGATCTTGGCCTCGGTCTTTGCCCTCGGCCTTTGTCCTCGACCTTGCGCCGCCCTCGCCCGGGCCTACGTTGCCTGCACGTGAACCGAGCGATGGGCGGCCCTCACAAAGGAGCTCCGGTGCGCGTGCTACTCGTCTTGTCGCTTTGTCTGGCTTCCCTGACGACGGCCGGGTGCGTGGTCCGCGAGGAGCGCGTCGTCCGTCCCGGTCCCCGACCATGCCCGGCCGGGGTCTGGATCGAAGGGCACCGCGGGCCCCGGGGCCGGTGGCACCCCGCCCACTGGCGCTGCCCGGGCGTGATCGAAGTCGATTAGCGGGTCGTCAGTGGTGGTGGCCGCCCGGCGCGTGGGCGTGGCCGTGCTCCAGCTCGTCGGCAGTCGCCTCGCGAACCTCGACGATCTTGACGTCGAAGTGCAGATTCATGTCCGCCAGCGGGTGGTTGGCGTCGATGGTGGCGTAGTCGCCCTGCACGGCCGTCACCAGCGCGGACACCGGTCCCCCGTCGGTCTGGACGCGATAGCGCATCCCCACCGCCACCTTGCCGTCCGGCAGCTTGCGCAAAGGCACCTTGCGGACCTTCTTCTCGTCGCGGCGGCCGTAAGCCTCCTCGACCGGCAGATCGACGTGCACCTCGTCCCCGCTCTGCTTCCCCAGCAACGCCTTCTCCAGGCCGGGAACGATGCTGCCGGTGCCATGCAAGTACACCAGCGGCGCGCGCCCCTCGGAGGAATCGATCACCTTGCCGGCGTCGTCTTTCAGCGTGTACGAGATGGAGACGGCCTTCTTGTCAGCGACCTGCATGGGTGCGGCATGTTGCCCCAAACGGCGGCGGCGTGCCACGGCAGAAATGGGCCGTCTGGGTCGACGTGGGGCGGTGGCCTGGTCGCTGGAACAGTCATGCTTAGTCTACGGAGATGACCAATTCATCGTCCGGTCCGGGGTCGGTGCTGCGCTGCCCCAGTTGCAAGGCCAAGAACCGCGTGGCGCGCGACCGGCTGGAACAGGGCCCGACCTGCAGCCGCTGCCACGCCTCGCTGGTGCCCGCGTCGCCGGTCACGGTGACCGACGCCGAGTGGACCACCGAGGTCGACGCGTCGCCCATGCCGGTGCTGGTCGACTTCTGGGCGCCGTGGTGCGGCCCCTGTCGCGCCATGGCGCCGGTGCTGGACCAGCTGGCCGCCGAGACCAGGGGCCACCTGAAGGTGACGAAGCTGAACGTCGACGAGAACCCGCGCATGGCCGCCGCGTTCCAGGTCCAGGCCATCCCGACGCTCATCCTGTTCGACCGCGGCCAGAAGAAGGAGGAGATCCGCGGGGCGCTCCCCAAGGCCGCCTTGAAGGCGCGCCTGCAGCCGCACCTCTGACGCCACTCCGGCGCCGGGCTCGCGGCGGCGACATCCCCGGTCGACGCCGCCACTTCGCGGCGATGCAGGCACCGACCCCCGTTCGAGCCGGCCGGGGCCTCCCGGCCCGCTACTGCCGGGGCGACTGGATCAGCGAGCCGTTCGAGCCCAGGCCCGGCTCGGGCACTCCGCCATCCGAGTCGGCCTTCGCCTTCTTGGCGGCCTCGCGCCGCGCCCGCGCCTCGTCGAAGCCGAAACGCTGCTCGGTGGCGCCCTGTCGCAGGTCGCGATCCGCGTCGTTCAACGAGGCGCTTCGTTCGGGCACCGAATCCTTGATCCGTCCGCCGGGCGGCGAGGCCGGTGGCGCCGTCACGCCCGCCGTCGTCGGCGCGGCCCTGGTGGTGTCCTTTTTTGCAGGCGCCGCACAAGCCAGACCGACAACCAGCCCGAGGAGCAAGAGTCGCATACCCAACCTCCTAGCAAATTCCGCCACGCTGCAGAGTCTCCCCCATCACAAAAGAAAAAGCCCGCCGGATCCCGGCGGGCTCTTCAGTTCTTCTCTTGTCTTGGCTAGCTCACGAACGGTGCAGGACCGGACGGGACGCCTGAGAGGGGACGAACGCCCCTCTCATGCTCCCTAGAAGTCCTCGTCGCCGCCGCCCATGCCGCCGTGGGAGTGCCCACCGCCGCCAGCGCCGGCCGCCGGCGCCTTCTTCTTGGGACGCTCGGCGATCAGCGCCTCGGTGGTCAGCATCAGCGAGGCCACCGACGCCGCGTTCTGCAGCGCCGCGCGAACGACCTTGGTCGGATCGATGACGCCGGCCTTGACCAGGTCCTCGTACTCCTCGGTGGCCGCGTTGAAGCCGAACGCGCCCTTGCCGTTCTTGACCTTCTCCACGACGATCGAGCCGTCCACGCCGGCGTTGGCCGAGATCTGGCGCAACGGCTCTTCCACCGCGCGTCGGATGATGTTGACGCCGTACTGGCGGTCGTCGTCGAACTTCAGGTTCTCCAGCGACGACAGCGAGCGGATGAGCGCCACGCCACCGCCCGGGACGATGCCCTCCTCGACGGCCGCGCGGGTCGCGTGCAGGGCGTCCTCGACGCGGGCCTTCTTCTCCTTCATCTCGGACTCGGTGGCCGCGCCGACCTTGATGACCGCCACGCCGCCGACCAGCTTGGCCAGCCGCTCCTGCAGCTTCTCACGGTCGTAGTCGGACGTCGTGTCCTCGATCTGGGCGCGAATCTGCTTCACGCGTGCCTCGATGTCGGGCTTCTTGCCCGCGCCCTCGACGATGGTGCTGTTGTCCTTGTCGATGGTGACGCGCTTGGCGCGGCCCAGGTCCTTCAGGGTGATGCCCTCCAGCTTGATGCCGCGATCCTCGGTGACGGCCAGGCCGCCCGTCAGCACGGCGATGTCGGTCAGCATCTCCTTGCGGCGATCGCCGAAGCCCGGCGCCTTGACCGCGCACACGTGCAGCGTGCCGCGCAGCTTGTTGACGACCAGGGTGGCCAGCGCCTCGCCCTCGATGTCCTCGGCGATGATCAGGAAGGGCTTGCCCGCCTTGGCCACCTGCTCCAGCACGGGCAGCAGGTCCTTCATGTTGGACAGCTTCTTCTCGTGGATCAGGATCAGGCAGTCCTCCAGGACCGCCTCCATGCGCTCGGCGTCCGTCACGAAGTAGGGCGACAGGTAGCCGCGGTCGAACTGCATGCCCTCGACCACGTCCAGCGTCGTCTCCATCGACTTCGCCTCTTCGACGGTGATCACGCCTTCCTTGCCCACCTTCTCCATGGCCTCGGCCAGGATGTCGCCGATCACCGTCTCGCCGTTGGCGCTGATGGTGCCGACCTGGGCGATCTCGGTCTTGCCCTTGGTGGGCTTCGACTGGCCCTTCAGGTTCTCGACGATCTTCACCACCGCCGCGTCGATGCCGCGCTTGATGTCCATCGGGTTGTGGCCGGCGGCCACCAGCTTCGAGCCCTCGGTGTAGATGGCCTGCGCCAGCACCGTGGCGGTGGTGGTCCCGTCGCCTGCGATGTCCGACGTCTTCGAGGCCACTTCCTTGACCATCTGGGCGCCCATGTTGGCGAGCTTGTCCTCCAGCTCGACCTCCTTGGCCACGGTCACGCCGTCCTTGGTCACCGTCGGCGTCCCCCAGGACTTCTCGATGATGACGTTACGCCCGCGCGGTCCCAGCGTCACCTTGACGGTGTTGGCCAGGATGTTGAGCCCGCTGGCGATGCTCGCCCGCGCGCTCGACGAAAAAACGATGTCTTTGGCTGCCATTTTTCAGTCTCCGTTTTGTGCTGTGTGTTCGAAAAAAAGTCTTGGGCGCTACTCGATGACCGCCAGGATGTCGTCCTCACGCAGGATCAGGTGCTCGACACCGTCGATCTTGATGTCGCTGCCCGAGTACTTGCTGAACAGGATCTTGTCGCCGGCCTTCACCTCGAGCTTGCGCAGCGAACCGTCCTCCTGGATCTTGCCGTTGCCCACGGCGACGATGGTCGCCTCCATGGGCTTCTCCTTCGCCGTGTCGGGGATGTACAGCCCGCTGGCGGTGCGGCTCTGCTCTTCGTTGCGCTTGACCAGAATGCGGTCGTACAGGGGACGGATCTTCATGGGTCTGCTCCTTGGCGTTTTCGGTTCGACAATCACCCCGCGACGCGGTCCTTATGCGGCGCGGGACTCAGCTTTTTTTGCGCTCTTCTTCTTGGTCGAGGCGGACGAGCCCGCCGTGTCGCCGGTCTTGCCGGCGCCCTTCGACGAACCTTCGCTGCCGCCGGTCGATTCCTTGGCAGGGGCTCCGCTGTCCTTGCCGCTGTCGGCCTTGCTCTCGGCCTTGTCCGCGGCCGCGCCCTTGCCCTCACCCGGCTTGGACGACGAATACAGATCCGCGTACCAGCCGCCGCCCTTCAGTTGAAAGGCGGTCCGGCTGATCAGCCGCTCGACCTTCTTCTTCTTGCACTTGGGACAGGTCCGGACGGGCGCGTCCGACATCTTCTGCCATTCCTCGAACTCGTGGCCGCAGGCGGCGCACGCGTATTCATAGATGGGCATTCGTCTCCTTGGGCACGGCTATGGCGCGCCAACCTTAGACACGGACGCAAAGCTGTCAAGCAATGGCCGAGAGTGCCAGAGAAATTGTTAATTCGTAATGAATTTCAAGATGTTAATAGCGCCGCTTGAGCCTGGCACCCGGAGCCGGCGAGTGCGCGACGCGCGCGATGGGCCCGCGACCGCGGTCGGCCGACCATCGGGACCGGCGTGTAGAAAATGGGTCGAATCTTCTTCCGGGTCGGATGAAGGCGCGTTACCGTGCCACACCTCACGCCCAAAGGAGCCCCCAAGATGACTAGATTCGCTCTCGCATTGCTGTTCGGTTCGACGGTCGCCGGCTTGACCCTGCCCGCGTCCGCCCAGTCTCCCGCCGCGAAATCGGCGACCTCCGCCCCGGCCATGACCAGGCCGTCTGCCGGGCCCGTCGCGCCCGCGCCCGTGGCCGCTCCCCCTCCCGCGGCGCCCGCCGCTCCCGCCGCGCCCGCCGCCGCGCAGGGCCCCGACATGACGAAGGTCGGCCCGATGAGCCGCAAGGTCACCAAGGAAGACAAGAAGGGCGTCAGCGAGACGTACAAGGCGTGGGACGAGGCCTGGAAGAAGGGCGACGTCAACGCGCTGGCCGACCTGGTCGAGTTCCCGCTGCTGATGATGAGCGACAACTCGAAGGGCGAAGAGAAGCACTTCGAGGCGACCCGCGAGCAGTTCGTGGGGATGATGCAGGGCATGGTCAACATGCCCAAGGACATGAAGATGACGGACAAGCACACGCCGACGTTCCTGTCGGACAGCCTGGTCGTCGCCATCGGCAACATGACCATGACGATGGGCAAGGTCAAAGGCAGCTGGCACGGCTTCGACGTCCTGACCCTGAAGGACGGCAAGTGGAAGTTCCGCCAGATCTGCGAGGCGGGCTGGGGTGACATGGTCTCCGGCGAGCACACCATGGCCGGCGAGCACACCATGGCCCCGAAGCACGAGACGGCGCCGGCGATGGCCCCGAAGCACGAGGCCGCGCCGACGATGGCCGCTCCGGCTCATCCGGCCGGCGCCGCGGCCACCGCTCCCGCCAAGAAGTAACCGGCCGTCCCCCGATCGGCCTCCCTGTTCGCGCGCACCACCCTTCCGGGGGCGCACAGGGAGGCGGTCTCTTTGCGATCAACGACTGAGCAAGTAACCGGTGAGCAGGGTGGCGACCACCACGAAGGCGAGGTAGATGGCCTGGGTCACCAACCGCTTCTTCCGCCGCCAGGGCGGACGGTGCCGACCGCTGTGGCGTCTCGAGCGCGGCCTCTGATGTCCGCCGGCGTCCGCCGGGCCGCTTCGATCCTCTGCAGGCATCGCGCGCCACTTTAGCAGCCCGATCCGCGGACTGGGCCCCCATCGCGCATCGCCATGGGGAGAGCCGGCGCCGGCCGAACCGCCAGCCTTTCCGGACCTTGGCTTGCGGGTGCCTCCCCCACGAAGTAGCCTTGCCGCCGTGGTTTCCCTACCTTCGCCGGCCAACGGCGTGCTCCGCGCAGCTGTCCCGGGCCCCTCGCCCTCAACCCCGCAGACTCCCACGGGAATTACAGCGACGCTATCGCTGACCTCGTTGAGGAAGCGATGGCGGATCGTCGCCCTGACCACGCTGCTGGTCTGCGTGGGCGTCTTCCTCTGGACGTACCGCGCCCCGAAGATCTATTCGGCGACCTGCACGATCATCATCGATCCGTCGGCGCCGCGCGTGTTCAACAACAACGTCTCCGAGGTCGTGGAGATGGGGTCGGGCAGCTACTGGGCCGACCTGCAGTTCTATCAGACGCAGTACAAGATCATCGGCTCGAAGGAGATCGCCCAGAAGGTCGTCGAGCGGCTGGGGCTGGGGGCAGACGCCGACTACCCGTTTCCACACGCCGGGGTGCCCGGTCAGATGCGGGACGTGACGGGGGTGGTGATGGGTCAGACCTCGGTGAAGCCCATCAAGGACTCGCGCCTCGCCATGATCACGGTGGAGGACCGGCAGCCCGAGCGGGCCGCCCAGATCGCCAACGCCATCGCGAACGCGTACATCGAGAACAACCTCGAGTACAAGCTGGAAGGCACCAACGCCGCCTCCACGTTCCTGGGAGACCAGGTGGTATCGGTCGGTGAGAAGCTGAAGCGGGCCGAGATGGCCGTGTACGAGTACCGCCGCAAGCACCAGTTGCTGGACACCAGCCTGGACGCGCGCCAGAGCCTGATCTCCCAAAACGTGCAGGCCTTCACGCAGAAGCTGGCCGAATTGCGGCTGCGCAAGCTGGAGCTGGAGTCGGCGCGCAAGATGATCGTGGGCACGCGAAACGACGTTGACGCCGAAGAGGCGCTGCCCGAGGTGCGGGACAATCCGGTCGTGCAGCAGCTGCGCGTCACCTACGTGGACCTGACCAAGACGCTGGCCGAGCTGGAGACCACCTACGGCGACAAGCACCCCAAGATCGAGGCGCTGAAGAGCAAGCTGGCCAAGATTCGCCAGGAGTACGTCAGCGAGATCGACAAGCTGTTGAAGGCCAACGAGAACCGCTACCTCACGCTGGAAGACAACGAGGAGGCGCTGAACAAGGTCCTGAACAAGGAGAAGCACGACGCCATCGAGCTGTCGAAGCTGGAGGTCGAATACCGGCCGCTGGTGCGCGAGGCCGACGACACGCTGAATCTGTACAAGCTGATCACGCAGCGCCAGAAGGAGACCGGGTTGTCCGGCCTGGTGCGCACCAACAACGTGCGCATCATGGACCTGGCCATCCCGAACGGCTCGCCCATCAAGCCCCGTCCCCTGGCGAACCTGGCCCTGGCGCTGTTCGTGGGGATGCTGCTGGGCATCGGCGCCGCCGTGGGCGCGGAGGCGTTGGACAACACCATCAAGAGTCAGGAAGAGGTGGAGGCGGTCCTGGGCGTGCCGGTGCTGGGAATGTTGCCCATCGTGGGCGAGCGGAGCATGGGCAAGTCTTCGCCGGAGGAACAGAAGCAACGCGATCTGATCGTGTTCCACGATCTCCGCTCGGCGGCCGCCGAAGCCTGCCGGTCGATACGAACGAACCTGATGTTCCTGTCGCCCGACAACCCGCTGAAGACGTTCGTGGTGACCAGCCCCGGACCGGAGGAGGGCAAGACCACCACGGCCATCAACCTGGCCATCACGATGGCCCAGGCTGGCGGCCGGGTGCTGCTGGTGGACACGGATCTGCGGCGTCCGCGCATCCATCGCGCGTTCGGCATCAAGAACGTCCTTGGCATCTCGAACGCCGTGGTCGGTGAGAAGACGGTCGACGAGGTGGTGTTCCAGTCGGTGGTGCCGAACCTGGACATCTGTCCTTGCGGACCCCTGCCGCCGAACCCCGCCGAGCTCCTGCACACCCGCAAGTTCAAGGACCTGCTGGCGGAGTTCGGACGGCGCTACGACCGGATCATCTTCGACTCGCCCCCCACCTCGGCCGTCACGGATCCTGTGATCGTGGGCCACCTGGCCGATGGCGTGGTCCTGGTCGTGCGCGCCGGCCACACCACGCGCGAGGCCGCCCTGTTCGCGAAGCGCCAGCTCGACGACGCGAAGGCGCGCCTGCTGGGATGCATCGTGAACCAGGTCAACCCCTCGGACCCCTACTACAACTACTACTACCGCAGCTATCAGTACGGGGGTTACTACGGCCCCCGCGAGGAAGGGGCCAAGGCATGAGCGTGGAATCAGAAGCGGTCGTCACGCCGGCGGGGCCCACCCCTTGGCCCACGGCGCCGCAGACGGATCTCAAGTTCGCCGTCCTTCAGCTTGGCGCGCGGCTGCACTACGCCGTCCCGGCGGTGCTTCAGCGGGCCAACATGCTGCGGGCCTTCTACACCGACGCGGTGGGAGATCTGGGCATGCTGAACGTGATGCGCCGGCTGATCCCCCCGGCGGTCCGTCCCAAGCAGGTGCGCCGGTTGTTTGGCCGGGTGCTGCCCAAGGAGGTCCCGCGCGACGCCGTGATCAGCGCCCCCGGGCGTTCCATCGCGCAGGCCACGCTGGCGAAGCTGTTCGGCGCCGGCCGCCTCACCCAACTGACCGCGCCTGAGCCCTGGTTGAAGAAGACGATCGTCGACGACGATTTCCGGGGTGCCAACGCCCTGTACAGCCTGGACAACGGCGATCGCGAGGTGATCGAGGCGGCCAGCCGGCGACGCATGTTCATCTGCTACGAACAGATCATCTGCGCCCACGTGGGGCGCATCATGCGTGAGGAGCGCGAGCGCTTCCCGGATATCGAGCGGCAGGACGACGAGGAGTTCGTGGAGGCGGGCATCCGCGCGGACGTCGACGTCTGGAACATGTCGGACCTGGTGCTGGCAGCCTCCGAGTTCTCGCGTACCAGCATGATCAGGCTGGGCTGCGCGCCCGAGAAGATCGCCGTCGTACCTTATGGCGTCGACGCGAGCTGGTTCGAGGTCCCGCCCCGGCCCGTCCCCGGGCGAATCTTGTTCGTGGGGACGGTCGGGTTGCGCAAGGGCAACCACTACCTGGCCGAGGCCTATCGCATCCTTCGCGAGCGGTCCGTCGACGTCGAATTTCGCGTCGCCGGTCCGTACGACCCGGCGCTGGTCGCGGCGCCCCTGTTCCAAGGACCGAACTACCTGGGACAGGTCCCGCGCGCCCAGATCAAGGATGAATTCGCGCAGGCCGACGTCTTCGTGCTGCCCACGATCGCCGAGGGCTTCGGCCTGGTTCACCTGGAGGCCATGGCCTGCGGCGTGCCGGTCGTGACCACCCCCAACTGTGGGTCGCTGGTCCGTGACGGCGTGGACGGACATATCGTTCCCATCCGCGATCCTCACGCCCTGGCGGACCGCATCGAGGCGCTGGTCCGCGATCGCGCCGAGCGCCAGCGGATGTCACAGAACGCGCGCCAGCGTGCGCAGCAGTTCACCTGGGACGACTATTCGGCCACCCTGGTGCGCGCCATCTTGCGCGCCGAGGCGTCCAGCGGACGCAGCGCCGTCATGGCACCGGGGCTTCGGACGAACGTCGGACCAGCGGTGGCTCTGCCCCGTTGACCTCCCCGGCCGGGGCATGGTCGGCCGCTGCCTGCGGCGGGGTGACCGTGACCGCGGGCTGATCGTCCAGCGGCTGCCTGAACTCGGGCACGATCTTCACCAGCCGCTCGCGAATCATGGCGGTCGTCGCTCCCGCCTCGACCGCCACCTTCAACTCGTCCAGCCTGGCGGTCACCACGTCCACAGGCTCGGCGATGGTGCGACCGATGAAGATCTTCGGATGCTGGGTCTTCTGGGCCTTCTCGTCGGAGATCGACAGCTCCTCGTACAGCTTCTCGCCGGGGCGAATCCCCGTGAAGGCGATCTCGATCTCGTTGGGCAGGAAGCCTGACAGGTGGATGAGGTCGCGCGCCAGATCGACGATTCGCACCGGCTCGCCCATGTCCAGGATGAAGATCTCGCCGCCCCGGCCCATGGCCCCCGCCTGCAGCACCAGCTGGCAGGCCTCGGGAATGGTCATGAAGTAACGCTTCATGTCCGGATGCGTGACGGTGACGGGTCCTCCGCGGCTGATCTGCTCTCGGAAGATGGGCACCACGCTGCCGTTCGAGTCGAGGACGTTTCCGAAGCGGACCGTGACGAAGCGGGTGGCGCTCTGCTTCGCCAGCGCCTGGATGTAGATCTCCGCTGCCCGCTTGCTGGCGCCCATCACGCTGGACGGGTTCACAGCCTTGTCCGTGGAGATCATGACGAACGCCCGCGTCCGGTGCTGATGCGCGATGTCGGCCAACCCGCGCGTCCCCACCACGTTGTTCTTGATCGCCTCACCCACGTTCCACTCCATCATGGGGACGTGCTTGTGGGCGGCAGCGTGGAACACCACCTGCGGCGCGTAGTCCTGGAAGATCTGGTTCATGCGGCGGGCGTCGGTGATGTCCGCCACCAGAGGCTCCAGCGCCAGCGCCGGGAACTCCACGTGCAGCTCGCGGTGAATCTCGAACAGCGCGTTCTCCGCGCGCTCGACCAGCAGCAGCCGCCTGGGACCGAACCGGCTGACCTGGCGGCAGATCTCCGCGCCGATGCTGCCCCCTGCGCCCGTGACCAGGACGACGCTGTCGCGAAGATCGGCGGCGATCGCCTGGTCGTCCAGCACCACCTGATCGCGGCGCAACAGATCCTCGATGGCGACGTCCCGGATGCGCGTGAAGTTCAACTGGCCGCTGACCAGCTGGTGCAATCCGGGCACGACCTTCACCTTCAACCCCGCGCGCTGGCAAGCCTCGGCGATGTTCCGGACCACGTTGCCCGTCGCGCTGGCGATGGTGATGATCGCCTGCTGCGCCTCGTGATGGCGGGCCAGTCGTTCGATGTCCGCCACCCGTCCCAGCACGCGAATGCCGTGCACCATCGTGCCGTGCGTCTGTTCGTTGTCATCGATGAAGCCGACGGCCTGGATGCCGAGCGACGGGTTACGTTCGATCTCCTTCGCGATCAGCAGGCCGGCGTGGCCCGCTCCCACCAGCAGGGTGGGGACCCGATTCGTCCCCGACTGGAGGCGCTGGATCTGCGCCCGCTCGGTCCCGAGGCGCCGCGCCACGCGCACGCCGGACAGGCCCACGAAGGCCAGCACGAAGTCGAAGATCGCGATGCCCAGCGGCAGATGGCCATACTGGGCGTAAAGGTTGCCCGGGACGACGTTCACCACCAGCAAGCGCGCCGCCACCAGCACGCCCGCCGACAGCGCCAGCGCGCGCAAGATGCGCACGGCCTCGCGCAGGCCGATGTAGCGCCACGAAAATCGGGGGATTCCCAGCAGCGCCAGCAGGCCATACTGCAACCCCACGATGTAAGGCCACAGGAAGATGACCCGCTTGAACATCTGGTAGGGCACGTCGCCCTCGAAGCGCAACCACAACGCCCCCCACAGCGCGCAGGACAGGACGATCAGATCGATGACGATCTGCGCCGTACGAAGAACGAGCGGCCGGTTCACGAAGCTCCTCCTGGGCGGCGCCCGGCCCGCTCGATGCCTGCCAGCACGCGCAACCGTTCGGCCTCCGTCAGCGACGATCCGCTCGGCAGGCACAGTCCCCGCTCGAACAGACGCCGTCCCACCGCGCCTCCGAACAGGCGGCACTCGCGGAAGATTGGCTGGAGGTGCATCGGCTTCCACAGGGGCCGCGCCTCGATGTCATCGTCAGCCAGCGCGAGACGGACCTTCTCCGTGTCGACACCCGCCGACGTCGGATCGATGGTCACGCAGGTCAGCCAGCGGGTGCAGGCCCCGTAGGACGCCTCGGGCATGAAATCCCAGCCGGCCCTGTCTCCCAGCCGCTCCCGATACCAGGCGAAGTTGGCGCG